>Ga0056128_1001751_pt1 | contig 24926 bp, 18 predicted proteins | sample WorMetLIZISLAND2_FD_71113 | JGI IMG/M metagenome (GOLD analysis project Ga0056128, IMG submission 71113) | Marine gutless worms symbiont microbial communities from Max Planck institute for Marine Microbiology, Germany - Olavius geniculatus... ... | reverse complement strand
AATCAAATCATTTATTTAGTCAAGCAAATACAAAGGCATTGACAAAATGAATAATGAAAGAGCTTGAACAAGGGCACAAAGGACTGCAAGAGCCTCTTACATGAATCCTAAAAGAAAAAAAGAAAAAAAACATACAAATAAAACAACACAATAAAACCAAGTTAATAAGTGGCTGTTGAAAGAAATTAAACATTATTTCAGACACTGGTTTAGAGCGCTTATTCCACGGTCGTTCGTTTAGCCTACACTGTCGTTTGTTTGGTCACTCGTGAGCGAACCCGTGCAGATTTCAACCCCTTATACCACTGCAAACATAGTGCTGGAGAAGTGCAGGCTCGTCGAGAGGGCCCCGCGACGTTTGGGGGGCGGGCGCTCAAAAATATAAAGTACACCAGATTGTACGCCGTTATAAACAAAAAAATTCGAAAATTTTCTCCCCCGAGAGGCCCTGCGAAAATGTTTCCCCGGGCCCCGCTGTGGCTGTCGACGGGCCTGGAGGAGTGTTACTAACACGACTGAGTTGATGGCGTCGTGACACGTGGCGTTGTTATAGCACGGAGTCGAGGCGCACTCATCGATGTCAACATCACAGGTGAGTCCACGGAAACCAGGTGAACAGAGGCACGTGTACTCGGCCACGCCGTCAATACAGGTACCGTTATTAGCACACATGGCCGTAGCACAGTCATCAATGTCCATCTCGCATCGCTCACCTACGCAGTACACGTTAATCAATGAATCAGTCAGTGAGATTACTGGCAAATGACATGTTACAAGTACAAGTCAAACGTGAACAGTGAACACACGTAGTCACAGACCTCACTAAAGTTAAAAAAGCAGAACAAACTAACTGCAATAAAACGTTTTTAAATGTAACAACAGTTGAGATGGCAATGCATTCCGAATGTTTACGACTTTGTTATTCATGCATATTTAAGGTAAAAATATCCCATACTTGACAACGAGCGTAGGAGCCAGAGCTGATCCCGATCAGCCAGCAGGTGACATAGTCATAAACCCGGTGGTAGGCTGCCATTACTTTCCACCAGGCCCGCGGTTACCTTCCCAGCCAGAGAGCGTCACCGCCACTTGACCGGTACCAAGTTATACTGCTTGGTGACAAAGATACGTGTGTATGTGAACAACTTGCCCAAGGTAACGACCTAGCAGTGTAGCGGGCTCGAGTCGAACCGGGAACATTTTGGTCACCAGTCCTGCCCGCTACCTTTGCACCACAAAGCCACACATGCATATTTAGCTCTATTTGTAACTAATTTGACTAATTAATCAAACTTGATTAGGTTAGAATATTGACATGAATAAATTAAGTAATAAGCAGTGACATTTTGAAATTTGGTTACCTTTATAAGCTTATCTTACATTGGAGATATAACTCCGTTCGTTGTAAAGATATTTTAAATGTTATGTTACAAAATGAAAGTCGGTTGACTGTTGTGAATACTAAAAGTGTCAAACCTTTATCTCGGAATACTGATAAATAGAGCACTGTTTCAAACTTTCATATTAGTTTAAAGTTTTACCAATTTGACTGTAATACGGTTGACATCGTTAGTGATGAAAATGGCATTAACTGACCAGTGAAGCCCACACTGCATTCACATCGGTAAGAGTTGATGAGGTCGATACACGTAGCGTTATTGAGACACGCAGGCTGCGACGAGTTGAGTTCCAGCGACTGCGAGCACTCGTCAATATTCATCTCACACAGGCTACCTGCAGCCATACACCATGTCATGTACTCTTCAACTTACCTTACACAGGTAGAGATGACTAACGTTTCCACGCTCACTCCCGTACTGCCTATCTCTAGCGTTATGTATACAGTGATGGATATTTTTTATCGGCTTGAAAACTCCGGTATCCAGACTTTGCAGTTAGCGTTGCGACGCAGTTGAAGCGTAGGCCTAATAGGACATTTAATAACCCTGTCATTGCAAATTTTGCACAAAATGTGACAGCGAAAAATTTTTAAAATTGGTCAATATTTGGCGAAGTTATGGACGAAAGTTGGATGTTTACTTTGCTGGCTCACCCTGTACATAAAGGCAGACGAACACACGGAACAGACAGACAGACGCACAGACAGACGGGGATATAGACACAGAGGCGTACAAACCGTTGAATCCTGGAGGACATTCGCAGATGAACGCGTTGAACAAGTCTGTGCATGTTCCGTTGTTCTGACAAGGCTGTGACAGACACTCATCGACTGCGCTCTCGCAACGAAGTCCTGTAGACATTCCGCAGCAAAAACTAGCAAATGTGTCATCGGCTTGCGTACTAATCAGCGCTGTTCGCACATTTCGACAATTAGCAATTAGCAAAAATCGTCAATGTGTCTGGCGACACATAACAGTGCCAACTACTCCTTAAGAGCTATCGGCCGGGCCTGGGCTAATCCTCAGATAAGCGTTGACTGAGAATTAATGAAATGCATGCTTTGAGATTATTTCTCGGCCGGTGCAAATCTCTGAAACTAGTATAAATATGTATCTTTTTTACTTATTTAAAACACGCCTATTTCATCGTCGGTCTTCTTAACTTACCTTTCTCCCAATTTGATCTTTTCCCAATAATTCTGGCGCAGCACTTTTTATTAGCCTATGATCCGACAAATCTGTTCTTGGATTGCACAGAGTTAAGTTTTAGCTACGAAATCCATTAAGACATAAGAACAGCCTACTTTCATAGTGCACAGCGTGCGATGCGTTTACCTGCCCATCCAGGCAAGCACTGGCAAGTATAGCCAGCGTTGAGGCTGATGCAGGTTGCGTTGTTGAGACACGGGTCGGCAAAGCAGTCGTTGATGACCAGCTGGGTGGTCGGTACACTGCTGCTCAGGTAGCCGGCAGCCATCGCATCATTCAAGACCCCTTCACACGCGCTGACGTCTGTTGCACCCGGCTCACGAGTTCGCACTCCGCCCGGACAGAGAAAGCACGACGAGCGACCTGGCTCCGGCTGGAAGTAACCCCGAGGGCACGGAAAACACGGCTGTAAACCGCTGCGTGATACGTAGCCCTCGGGGCACATCTCTGCCACACAACACACGACTCTGTTATGCACCGACTAAACTGATGCTGATGGTGAAAAATAAAGTTTAGCAAGCTCTTCATAAAATTATACTTCGTAAACAATCCAAACTGTTACAGTAATAGCAGTTTATTTTAACCGGTATGACGAAACTCTTGGATTCCAAGATATCAGAATCAGATATCAGCTACGGAGCGTCACCTGCCGTATCAGATCACATACCTTCTTACCTGCCATCCTTAACCCCAGCCAGACAGGCCAGTGCTTGACTTTCCAACCCCGGAAAGATGGAAAACTGAGCTGAGTTGCTTTAACACAATTATTGTAAGGCGATGGTTACATGTACATGGTGTACAATAAAACATTTGCAGAAACATTGAAACCAAACCTCCACCGTGTTAACGATGAAAACTCTTCTATTCGATCATCACTTCTCCTAGTAATAACGATGACGACAAAGACAACGACAATAATGAGTGAAAAAACACAAACTGCGTAGGTCGCAAACAATGGCGTCCTGGATTAAAAATTTTGCAAAGGCAAAAAGTTGCACATTTCGCACAAAAATTAAAGGTTTTTGCATTTTCAATTTTGCTTTAAATTCCCCTAAACGGAGAAACTTTCAATCCTAAATTTTAAGTTTCTGAAAAAAATTTTCAAACAAAAGGCACATTTTCTGTCATGTTGCTATAATAGAGACAGCAGTTGCCCCTTTCTCCGTGCCACGACGCTACTGATCAGATACCTCGGCATTCGTCGAGCTGGCGCGTTCCACGTCGCCACGTCGTCATTCCAGGCGGACATGGCAGACACGACGTCTCGGAGTAGTGTGGTTGATAGTAACCTAGCGAACACGTTTCACATGACTCCAGACCCGTCGCAGAGAAACTGCCCGGCAAACACTGACCTACAGTCAACCAGTGCTTTCACGTATATTCAGCTTGTCAGTCATAGTTTGTTTTTAGCACTAATGAAAGCTATACCCCGTTTACACGATGAAGCAAACATCAAGAAAACATCGAGCAAACGTCAAGCAAATGTCAAGCAAACATCAAGCAATTACATGTAAAGCATACATCGTCCACGTGTATTTTGAATACATTTTCTTGATGGTTGCTTGATGTTTGCTTGACGTTTGCTTCATTGTGTAAACGGGGTATTACACTGTAGATATGTTGTAGGCCTATTACCTCTTAAAACGGATGCTAAGTTCGTTTCACTTATTGATATCGATTCGAATAGGCTCTTTAGTAAACAGCTAGCTTAGCATTAAACAAGTTTTATTGATATCGGTTCTGGTTTACGTCGCTTTATAACGTAGGCTAACGCAAAACGTATAAATTGCCTTTATTTAATTTTAAGTTTATTTTATGCAGTCATAGATTCAGTTTACTTACTTAGTTATACTTTTCACGTTGAAATGTTTTTCCGCTGCCCCTCCCCCCGATGAAAGAGATGAACGCAGTCCGACGAACAATCAGATATAAGAATTAAAAACACATGCCATGGCATTGCTGGATACTCTTGGAACTATTTCGCGAGGTGGACGTGTTATTGGGACAGACAAGGCACGTGAGCTGTCCCTCGTCTGGCTGGTAGGTGCCCTTCATGCAGTCCTCACAAGCCTCGGAGATTACGTTGAAGAACGTGCCAGCCGGGCATGACACTACACCACAACGTCACAAATAGCTGCTAATGGGCTGCAAAACAAATCTTGCCCGTTCGTCTATCTGTCCGACGAAAACCTAAAATTGTAAGAAATGCCAATTATAGTCATGCACAGGTATCGAAAATGGCAGTTTTAATAATCTTCCCTGCTGATGTTTTCCTCCAGACAGTCATCAATGTCATAATAGTGTGTATTGGAGGACATGGGCTATTTAATGGCAAAAAGGGAAGCAAAACAGCATCAGGATGAAGACGTCGACAGGGTCGAGGGAAAGAAATGGAAAATATGCATCCAATATACCAAGCGTTATTTGAAAAACAAGTTTGCGTACATCATAAGCTCCACAACTGCCCGGCCGAAGACGGGTTTAGGATCATTTACAGCTTGTAAGAACACATTCGGTGATAAGAAATTTATTCGTTACTTCATAACGATCTGTCACACAGTTAACAACAGCATAAAATTTTGGAGTTCTGTTTTAGGCTTTTTTCTACCATAAATTGACGAATAGAGATGATTAAGATTTAAAGATACCGCAGATCTGGCTGCGCAGGACGCTGCCAGGTTGACAGAGGAAAGCCGGGGGTTCCTGTGTGTCTGCTGCAGTGACGGCTGCTGGCGTGTAGGAATGATGTTGCAACACAGGGTCAAAGTCGCCGTTGAATGCGTCCCGGCGGATACGCTCCACAACCGAACTTATTCCAGATACCAAGTCGCTTAATGCAGCCGCCGTCTTCGCCTTTCCTACATTGAGTTATGACAGTCAAGCACTGACTAACCTCTACCTCTTAGATTTATAAGGGACTTAACATTTCAGGATGTTGCGGATATGTTGATATAGCATAAATATTATAAGCTTTCAATTTTTATTCGACCGTACTTAAGTAACGGTCGAGCTATTAGTGCGGTGGTCGTCCGGACGTCCGTCCGTAGTCCGTAACGGCTGTAATGTGGCTAAGCGTTGGGTCGTAAGGGAAAACTTTTTACGCGAGTAGCCAACTCAAACATGCAAAATTTCAGCCATTTAGTGCAAGTGAAACATTTTCAAATTAAGGGTTAAATGGAGGGGGTAAGAAAATGTGCGTTTTTTAACGGAAAACTGGTCATATCTCGGAAACGGCGATAGATACTGCCAAAATTACTATTAATTACTAATAGAAAGTGACATATGTCCTGTCAGATGAGATGGAAATCATTGACCCTAGAAGGCCGTTACGCTATTGTGGCTAAACGGTGCAAGATAGGGCCTATTATTAATCACTAATAGGAAGCGGCATACGCCCTTTCAGATGAAATGAAAATCATCGACCTTGGATGACCTTCAAGGCCATTGACAACCAGTATGGTCAGCTATTGTAACGACAGCTGGGCTTTGTGTTATATGAAGAGCTGTTACAGATTTGTTGCACAGCCTCCTGTGCAGCACCGTGTATGAGAAATTCACATCATATCGACAGAAGTGGAGATTGGGCTCCAGTCACACTGCAGAAAAACTGACTGATATTATTATGACGACTCTGTAGTTGATTATAGCTTTGACAGACTGAGATCGTCGATATCCGAAAATTATCCTGTTTCGGCATGCAAATGATATGCAAATGACGTACTGACCAGTGACGTAATGCGAGACGAGAATGGCTGCTCCTGCGTCAGAGTTTTGTTGATCAGTTGTACTGACGTCACGCATTTGACCTTGTGACCCCTGGTCATCCGCTAGCGTTGCCGCTTTGCGCCTGCGCCGATTTGTTCTTTCGGTTCTCACGAGGTCACGTGACCTGAGCGGAAGTACTGGAATGACGTTGCTGTACTCTTCGGAGGATGCGTCTAAAACACGCATTGGACTGTCGAATTGGGTAGAATTTCAACAACCTTGTAGTACTACACGTTGGAAGTGTAGTTTAACGAAGCATAATAAAATCTAGACCGTGTTGAAACGTACTAATTTCATAACTGTGACCGACGGTGCGTTCTAAAAACGTTGGGTAGCCTACGTAGCCGTGTGCATATTAGCTTATATACAGACTGAAAACGTTTCAGTCGTCATACTGAAGTAAGATTCATTCTTGTAGTCTAGACACTGTGGTGAGAGATAGGAAAACGAAGTAAGTCATAAAATAAACAAAACAGGCCATAATATACTCAATTTGCAGCTGTAAAATTGTACTTGAATAGAAAGTAAAACGAATAGCTATCAACACAGCTGAGTATTTATATACCGAACCTTCAGCGCTGATGCAGTTTGTTTGAAATCGTTCCACGTCGCAGATCATATTCTCTTGACAGTAACTGGACACCTTCAATCATGTTGACAAATTATCAGAATATCGACACAGGTTTCATAAATATATACACTCGATCTTTATGGCACAAAACTGTATTTAAAAGGTAAAGATAAAACGTGCCATGCCCCTCTGGGGCGTGGGCGGGGTGCTCATCTCCATTTCCATGGCGGCCATTGAGCCCGTGGGTGGATAAACCACTGAGTCCTTGACGCATGGCCAGTGCGACGCCAGACCTACGGTTACCTTCCCAGCCACTGGGCATCATCGCCCTTTGACCACTGGTACCAAATTATACTGCTTGGTGAACAAACTGAGGCACATGTGTGTAAACAACTTACCCAAGGTTGTTAACTGGCAGTGCTCCGGGCCCAAGTCGATCCGGGGACCAGTCTGGCCCTTTACAGTTACATTACCAATCCACACTGTATTTGCGTACACAATAATATTTATAAGCGAATTAAATGGAAGTTATTGCGTATAGATCTGTAGCATTACCTTCTGCGTGATCTCGTTTTCAAAGCTGCGCTCGAGCTGACTAAGAAGGAGTCCATCTTTACACGTGGAGTCGACTCGGAAATAAAGCTTCAGCAGCTGCTTAACTTTCTCCGACGTCTTCGATGCTGTACATTCATCACACCACGTAGTTTATCAGTGTACGAATGCTATAAGCAGAAGATCCACAGATGTACACGAAGGCCGTGCTATCGCAAGAAAATCGCGCGATGCCGTTACAATTCTAATTTATTTATCCAAAACATGTGTGAAAAGCGTCCGCGGGCTACACTTTACCGCTAACGACGTGGGTCTATCTTTATTTGAATTTTTGTGGTCGTCTCCGAATAGACACGTTTCAACGATTTGTGCAGTAAAGCGCGCAATAGGTCAGTTCAAGGTCAAACAAGGTCGCAGGCCCGTCGAGAGCCACAGCGGGGCCAGGGAAAACATTTTCGCGGGGCACCCTGGGAAAAATTGTTTCAAATTTTTTTAAATGACACATTCTGGTGTACTTTATATTTTTGAGCGACGGCGCCCCCCCCCTCCAAACGTCGCGGGGCCCGGAGTAACTTACCTTCCCTTTACCCCCTCTTCTCAACGGGCCTACAAGGTCGTACGTACGCAGAAATGGGTGTACGTACATGCGCAGTCGCGTACAGGCCAATGCTCCGCCGGGGTCCATATGCCGTCGTCATAGTTACAATAATACTTGTCCGCGGGCACGATAGCGAAGTCAAACCCATCGTGACACGAAGGTTTACATTCGACGCCGTTCTCGTAATGCTGACAGATCAATTCACCATTGTTCGGCTCGATTTGGTTTGCACAGGCGTGCTCTGCATCCACAGCAATATCCACGCAACAGCTATACGATAATATTATTATTTCCGCCAAGTGTGAACGTAGTAAGCATTGGAGGAGATTATGAGATTGGTCGTTCTGTCCGTCCGTGTGTGTGTGTGTCCGTCGTCATTGCACCAACAGCGCAAGCAGCAACGCCAGCTATTACATTAACCTCCCTCCCCTGCTGCGAAGCGGCTCTTCCTTCTGCCTCCCATTTCCTTGTGTTTATATCACTTCACCTGGCGGAGATATGCACTCTCTCGAGCGCCTTCTAGCATTATTATTGATTTTATAGGACACTATTGCAACAAAACATTCATGCTTGCTAGAACTTGTTCTAAGGTTGTCGTAAGTGCAAACTGCAAACTTTATTCGTATAAATTAAAAATTTGTTTTATAACCAAATAAATGACTGATTGACTGACCGACTGATTATAAAAAGTGAAATTTGTTGCTAAGTACTTTTTTTACTGCATTTACTTGCATCGCACATTTGATTTCACATCAACCCGTCATTCTTTCTACGCTGAAATTAAAAGGTTACAACCACTTAAAAATCTGACGCAAGTGAAAAATATATTCAAGTCCGTAAACAAGAAAGTAAATTAGTAAGCAAACAGCATATTAGATCAACATAGTCTAGAACACACGTGCTTACATTAAAACACATTATAAGAAAAAGAAAAAAATGCAAGACAATAGAAAATGACGAAACATAAACGAATGACCTTGAACAACAATGTCAATGACACAGGTGGCGTTGTTGCCGTATCGGTCAGTAGCAGTGTAGTGAACGTGAGTGGTACCGAGTGAAAACTCCGCGGGTGGTCTGTGGGACTGGGTCACGCTGACTGGAGAGTGGGAATTGTCCGAGAACAGCGGCTCATCCCACGTGATCGTCATCGTGACGTCATCGTCCGCAGTGCGCCGAGTAAACGCCGGAGGTGACCGACACCTGTCGACGCGCGGCGCCTGCGTATCTGCCAACATAGTTACGCCGTAATCTGTAGTCGTTGCAATTTAAGCCTAATGAGATTAAAAACAAAGTATCAAAACCAATAAAAGATCAGGCTGTTTGACAAAGAGCCCGACGATGCCAACTGAAAACCACAAAACATAACCAGAAAACAGTAGATACTGTGATATATTGTTTCAAAAACGACACGCAAAAGTAGATGACTTTACGATCTATTGCCAACAACTTTCGAATTTACGGCTCACCATACCAAACGTGAAAGATCAGGGAAGATCTAGCGAAGCAGGTTTTCCTCCCAACTAGTATCAGAATCTTGGGTCGTGTGCCATAGGCAGATGAGATCAGGTGTAAACAGCTATAAACAATCACGGAAGTAAGAATCAATAACAGGTCTAAAGACGAAGGTAAGTCTATTTTTGACAGTTGGCATTCCTACGCATAGAGCTCTGAAGATAGTCAAGTGTAAAATAAGAAGCCTAGCTGTCTCTAGGGTAGCCGACCGTACTGGTTGTCGGTGACCTTTAGGGTCATCTAAGGTTATCAATTTGTCATTTGAAAACGACACGCAACGTCCTGTACGCGACATCCTATTAGTGATCAATAACAACCAAAGCCCTAATTTGCACCGTTTAGCGACAGTACATCCGTGGCGGACAGACGGATGATAACCATGACAACAGCTCGACCGTTACTAAAGTACGGTCGGCTAATAAAACACAAACATTTGCAGAACATTTTTTCAAAACGTTCTCGCTTTACGTGCAACGGCCTAGTAGACGAACCTCGGACGGTGATGGTGAATGTGCATCGAGCCTTGTTCCTGTTTGCGTCCTCGGCCGTGTATGTGATAGTGTTGTTCCCGATGGGCAGCATGACCGGAGGCATGAGCGCCGGAATGACCGTCACTGTAGGCTGGAAGCCGGAATTGTCAACGGCTGCCGGCACTCGCCATTGAACGTGACCTACACTCTCGTCCTTGGCCGTCTCGGCCTCAATGCTGGTCGGACATACGATCACTGGAGCCATCACGTCTGTGTGTTTGTGCATCATACATCCACAGCTCAGCGAATGCAGCATCGGCGTCGTCATCAGCATCATCAGTTTATTCACGAACAGTGGAATTCAGAAAAATGCATATAAATTAACACGAACAGCAAAAGCAGGGACACAAAAGCCATACGGTAGTGATCTCATCATCTTGGAGCCACGGAAGGTCACCTGCCATAAGATTACTGCCTCCCCCGATGCAGGTCAACGCGCCCCGCCTTATGGAATGTTTACACGATCCAGCAAACGTCCAGCAAATTTCCAGCAAATGTATTCAAAATGCACGTGCTAATGCCGGACGTTTGCTGGACCGTGTAAACACCCTATTAACCAAAGCAATGGAGGCCGCTACATGAATCACCTATCCTGGAGAATAGAAAGCTGAGTTGGCATACAGTGCAGGTAGAACTAGATGATAATATCAAATATACAGAGTAGGTCATAAAAACCGTCCCCCTACATGTCAGCTAACTATGTCTTCCAACAGTAATGTACACTTAAAGTCAATAACGCACGTTGAAATATAACCAATTCTGAGTAATATGTGCAAATTTCGTGCAAATATTTTCTAATCATTTCTAAATAGGATAAAATAAATGAAAGCAACCCAACTCTACAGGAAACACAATGGGGAAAACAGTACCAAGTGAGCGTCTCATCAAAAATCGCAAGCACTTCAGCGAAAGTGTGATGGTATCAGTAGCAGTATCCAAGACAGGCAAGACCAAGATACACTTTATCGATAAAGGAAGCAAGGTAGACGGACGTTACTACCATGAAACGCTGCTGCAGAACTGGCTTCTGCCAGACATGTGTCAGCTGTGCGGCGAGGAGTTCATTTTCCAGCAGGATGGCGCTCTGTCACACCGGGCGAAGTTAACGGTCGAGTTTCTTCAGCAGAACGTACCCAACTTCATTGAGCCAATTCTGTCTGGCTGCCGAACAGTCCGGACATAAACCCAGTCGATTATGCTGTCTGGGGTGTTCTGCAGCAAGATGTGTTCAGAGTTCCGATCGTGGGTTTGGAGGATCTCAAAGACAGAGTGCTTTCCTGCTGGGCCAGTCTCGATCAACAAATGATCAACAAAGCCACTGATCAGTGGCGACTGAGATTAAAACTGTGGTTAAAGTTCACTAAGGGCACACTGAACAGTTGTTTACTTGACTGTGACTGTTTTGTTGTTGTATAAAGTTTTCGCTGTTTTACTTAGACATATACGCAAGCACGTATTTCCATTTGTGTTTCACCATTGTAATAACACAGTTGGGGTGATTTGATTCTATTGTATTATTTGTAAATAACATTTTGACATACTCATTAGGTTTTGACATCAAAATGTGCAGAACAGACTAGCAATTTATATGGTGTGTCATTTTTCCATATAAACAAATGCAGTAGCATTTTAAACAGAATAATATAGGGGACGGTTTTTATGGCCCACTCTGTACGACATGTATCTAGTAGGCCTACATTTGGTTATAATTATACCGAAATGGTTTACCTGTCACTTATCTAACCAGGCTCGGCATAGGACAATTACATTGATCGAACACAGCAAAGTGACGGCATGTTGACCGCTAGACCACCTACCACCTTATATCAAAGTAAATGATACAAAACACAATCATAGTCGCAATGCAAGAGGACAAATGATTTCAAAAGTTTTTTTCTCGTACTTCAGGAAATACGTAAAACAGGTATACACCCACTCTGCAGTTTGTACTCTGTTATACCTTGTTTACACGATCAAGCAAACATCGAGCAATCATGGAGCAAACATCCAGCAAATGCATTCAAAATACACTTGCACGATGTGTGCTCTAATTGCTCGATGTTTGCTCGATGCTTGCTCTATGTCTGCTCGATGTTTGCTCGATGTTTGCTTAATAATTGCTTGATCGTGTAAACGGGGTATTAATTGACAGTTTCACGAAAGCATTGCGACTTGTGAGGAGGTATAGGCTCCCAGACCAGGCATATTCGTGAACAGGCACGCGCCTGTAAGCACAGCGCTGTAACTTAGCTCACCCACTTATAGGCAGCAGCAGCAGCAGCACCTGCAATAAGCTTATGCCTGATATAGCCTCGGCTGTTGACATTAGTTGCTTAGCAACATAGCACCGTACGGGGTTTTTCAACCATTCTGTGGCCTGCACTGACACCTGTATGTGTATATGCGCAAATTATGTTCTTTTGTGTGCCTAAAGCGTTTGAATAGCACAAGAGTGTTCTGGTTTTAGTGAAATTACAGACACTGTAGCCTTATGGCGCTGCACGACATAGCAACGAGTGCGACTGCTCTCTGAAAACGCTAATTCACGAGTTGTTATTGAAACGGCGAGAGCTAGAGTTACGACAGTTCATTTATTTTAACACTCTGTAAGTATATTAATTAGATAATCTTACAGTTTGTACTACTGAACTCATAGAAGCCCATAATGCTATAAGCTGTTAGGAATAGGATTAGGATTAGTGATTTTTTGTTACTCTTAGATAGGACACATTATTATGATAATTTTACTGATCTTCGACAAAAAACTGCTACTTGACATACCCCCTGGTATTGCCTATACACACTTAACTGCAATATGCACGGAAAGGGGCTCAAGCGTCCACTGCAAGCTAAGCTTAGCAAGGATTATGCCTAAAGGTAAACGTCAAAGGTAAAGGTCGGAATATAGCTCTTTAGAAGATTGAACTCCTCACAAAGCTATGGAGCGTCACCTGCCATATGGGATCACAGTAACATGCCATCTGACATAGGTGAACGCGCCCCGTCTTAACCCCAGCCATATAGGCCGGTAATCGATTTACCTACCCCGGAAGGATACAGGGCTGAGTTTACCTATGCGGCTGGTTACATTCCGACTTCCGAGATGGTTTACCTGCCCGCAGGCAGTCACTCATCGCAGTACTAACCCGGCCCGGCGTACAGTAACTTCATTGATGGAATGAAACGCATTACCGCTACGCCAAGCCTACGTCCGCAGAGAGTTTGCAGTTGTCGCCTGAGCATCCCAGCGCTTGGTCACTGTCAACGCTTGCGACGCTCGGTGACCAGACAGACGGCCGCATATCATGACGCCACACGGCATCGACATCTTTTTTTGTTGTTACATTGATTATGTTTTGTGCGAATGTACAGCAATGGATTCAAATGAGAAGACGATGCCTGTGACACAAGTTTCTGGGTCATCATCATCATCAACTGCAACAGCAGCAGCAGCAGCATCGGCTGCGGAGTCTGACAGCACCGAGGACAAAGAACTACAGCAACAGATGGAGCATTGGAGACACAGACTGACGGCGCTCAAGAACAACGAAAACTTCGAGGATAAGGTGACAGACGATGAACCCGTAAAATAAATTTGTAGACCTATATATCAACATTTGACTTTTTGACGTGCATGCGGAACAGTGAAATCATTTTTGGTTTTTTGCAGTTTTTGCTTTGAAGTTGAGAGCCCATACAAGACGGGACAGACGGACGAACAGACTGACAGTAAAGACGCATAATGCGACCTGTATAAAAGGGCCACGTGTTGAGAGTCGCTAGACTCAATATGTCGAAAATGTCTTCTTTCTGACCGTCATCACACAATGTTTATACCGGCGCATAGGAGGCGAGTAAGTTGTTTCGTGACATGAGAAAGCTGGCTCGCAGTGAGGCGTCGCCGCGAAAGACCAAGTTGATCAGTTCGCTGGTCGAGTGCAACTTTGTTGAACTGATACGGAAGATGTGGAAACAGTGTTTGCGTCCGGAGCTTCTGGATCAAGACGAAGATTTACCAAACCATATACTTACCTCACTCGGGGTAAGTACATGCCGGACGTTTTTTTTAAATATTTGGTTTTATTAATTGTATTCATTCTGCTTGTCTCCAAGTAACAACTCATTTTTGGTTTAATTACCGACAGTTTTTACTAATCATATACACGGTGACTGATAAGTAGTCAAGCGTACTCAGTGTGGCGTACGTTAATTTCTTGCTCGTGACCCACTACGCAGATTATAGTATGGATAAGATATTGCTAGAATAAATAAAAACTGGGCACCTAGGCTTCCTAGTGGATCTGTTTGCGGTTGGCTGTTAGAATGGAGATTAAACTTTTAACCTCCGACAATATTATTGTCACTACTCTGTTCTTTGCGCCTTGCTTTAGGCCTAACGCGGCGCCGAGCTAGTAGCCTTGTGCTGCAGTTGTCGACGAAACGATGGTTCTGTTGTTGCTGTGAATAAATATCGGTTGATTTGAAATGCAGGTCCAATAATTTGTGAATTTTGTGCAGGCGGTCTGGGCGATGAGCCACAACGTGGACGCAGTGTGCGAGTGCGTCGTTCAGACCGGTCTCTACGCTGACATGCTGTCAAACCTCGCCTGGGACTCGCTGACTGCTGAGATACTCAATGAGCCAAGATCAGGCGCCAAGAGAGACTTCGTGGAGGCACACATCGCCACACTGCACAATGTCGTCAGGAAGACTGAGGCGGCTCGCTCGGCGTTCAGACAACATCATGCACTCGACGTCGTACACAAGTTCCGCGCCTGCTCCGAGTTCCCGGTTAATTTCTCCAGTCTATTATTGATTTGTGCGTAGTAAAACTGTTGCAAAACTGCCATAGTGTTTGAGTTAGAACTAACGCAACGACCACAACACCAGACACCGTTTCTGCGCTTGTGTTTTGGCTCTTGAGTCGCTTGCGTGAACATTGTAGGCCTACATTGGGTCTTGCGTTACGTGCGTTGCGTTTTACAGAAACGCAACTTTTGGCAGTGCACAGCTACGTAAAACGAAAGAAAGCATTTTTATCTCCGCCAAGTGTAAGCGTAGTGAACATTGGAAGAGATTAAAAGATTGGTCGTTCTGTCCGTGTTTCTGTCGTTCCGTCGTTGTGTACATGATGACTCATGATGGCAGTGACGTCATTGCGCCAACTCTGTTATGGGGGAAACTCTGTAATGTGACACCGGCTATTACTTTTTCCTCCTTCCGCGAAGCGGCTTTTCCTTTTCCTTGTTGTATCGTGTAGGTGTAGTATTAGTAATAGTAATGTTTAAATCACTCACTTCACTTGGCTGAGATATGCACTCTCACGAACGCCTTCTAGTTAAAAATATTTTCACATTTTTTTGTCGTTCGGAGCCTAGCGCTGGGAAGTTGACCCCTCTAAAACATTTTTGCATATGTTTTAGGCGTGCTTTTGTGTAAATTAAAACAAAGCAGCTGCAGAATAGTCGCTAAATGTTTTTCTGCTTTACATGTGACTACGGCGGCCTTATATAGTTTGTGTCGCTGTCATATGCTGTATGCAGATGATCGCTGGTCTAACGCTAATGATGCAATGTCATCTGATTACGGAAAAAGATAATAAAACATTCAGCGCAGACAATGAAGTCTTTCAGTGGCTCGCGTTCGTTCTCAACTGCTCCGTCGCTGGAAAACTCTTCCATGGTCTTGAGTTCGACGCCATTGAAGTCATCGAGGTAATAAGTTGTTAATATTAGTTTACAATGTTTGCTATCGTGTCTTACATCCACACTGCACTTTAAATGCATCTACCATTTACAAAATTACGTGCAAATGTGTCACTATGCTAGCGACAAAAATGCACTGCTTTGTTCGTTAAGCTCTGAGTGTTGCAATGTGTGTTGTCCGTTTTGCTGTTTTTGCTTAGACAAGTCAGATTCATTTTTATCGCCTTTGGTGTGCTGATTATTAGGTATTAAACTTTCATGTCGCTGTTTGTATCCCACTGCCGGTCATTCGCAAAAACCTTGAGCAAGTTGTCAATTTACGCTCCTACCCTCAGAAGCAAGCAGCACGTCGGTTTGGCTAATTGCTGTGGTGGTATGTCTGTGTGCTGCACCGCGAGTTTTCAGGCAGTGAACGCGTTGGCTGTGATCGACGACAACAAACGGAAGCTAGTCGAGTCGGGAGCTCTTGTTGCTGACTACATTCAGCTGCTCAGTCCAAAGCGTAAAGAAACCTTGCAAGCAAAAGCCGCTCACGGTCTCTGGCTACTGGCTTTCAACTGCAAAGACGCCATCATTAAACAACAACCAGGCTGTGTCGAAGGTTGATATTTTGTCGCTAAAATATCTTATTATGTGATACTGCAAAATGGTTGTTTTGAGTCACGGTGTATATGGTAGGCCAATTTGCGTGAAAAGAAAACAAACGTGTGATGTCGTCAAAGTAGACTCTTAAACCGAAACAGATAAAACAAAAAATTTACAGCGTTGAAATATATTTTGGTGCATCCCGCAACTTTCAGTATAGACGTGCAACATAAATATTCGCAGATTCTAATGTTGCATCAAAAAATGAAGTGGAAAAGTGATTGAATATTGATGCAACAATAGCGGCACATAAGAGGCGTATGTTAAATCCAAGAAAATATTACTTTCCTGTAATAAATAAAAGTAAATGCTTAAAAAACCGTTAATATTTAAAAAAAAATTATTTTGTTTTTTTTTAAATCGTGACACACTTGATTTTGACAGGACATTGTTGATTTACATGTTGATTAAATTAGCTACAAGGTAACCATGTCTGCGTGGCGCTCCAGCATTGAAGAATCTGGAGAAATCGACGCAAAGTGAAAAAGTTCGCTTAAAGGCAGCCGGTGCTTTATGGCTTCTTGAAAATGGGAATCAACAGCAAAATGGACCTGCATCATCGATCACTGAAGGTTTCTACAATGTCATATGCGTATGCGTCGTAACTAAACTCTAAACACATACGCTCACGCATACTCGGTTCTTGTTTAGTGCACGACCGCAATATAATAATGTATTCCGTCGACGGAGAGCGTTTTATCTGTTTCCAGTTAAGTGCTTGTTATGGCTGTTATTCTGTTGCACTTACGCAAATCGCCTAAAGCGGCGCTTACATCCGCAGTAAAACTAAAAGATAATTACAATTCAGTTTTGTTATAGTTCTGTATTGCGCACGTGGACGCCGCCTAGCCGACCCATTTCCCGAATTACACCAAATTACGTCCCTAATTTAGGTTCTGAAAAAGTGAAGTTGTGGGAACGGTCCGTCATATTCCAGTTTTGCATTTTCAACCCTGCACTTTCGGTTCCTCTCCCACCAGCGAGACAGAACGTTTATAGGCCGAATGGACTTCAGACGCTTCCTGAAGTTCTGAACAGACTAGTTGTGACAGTTGTAGTGATGATAATGATGATGACGATGATAATGTTATGAATGGTGCAGAGAAAAGCGATGGTGTCGTATATGTTAGCTACAATCGAGCGTCTAAATCAACGGTTCTTCAGATACGAGACAGACTTAAAGATACAGTGACAGTGTCCGTCGACGTCGAAGACACAAGTACGTTATAACGCGGCTTAAAAGCAGGCTGTAATCTAGCTGTTTGTTTGAAGCTTTCCAGTGGCTTTTATCCATAGGCTTATACTAGGTAAAAATAGGGGGAAGTTTTGTTAAGGTTGTAGAACAAAACTTTCCCCTATTTGTACTTTTTTATTTTTCAATCTACACCCTCAACAAAACTTTCTTCCTATAGGGGAAAAAGACCCAAAATGAAAAGAAAAACTTGAGTCAAAAATTGGGGGGAGGTAACCTTAGCCCAAAACTTCGGGGGGGGGAAGTTGCACAGTGAAAATGCTAAGCAACATCACAAATTAAGATTATCAAAACATGAAGAAAGAAACTGTAGACAGGAGCAGCTGGCAGAAAATAATGTTATAAACCTTCCATTTGGCAAAAACTAAAAAAAGTTATTAAAAACAAAATAGCCTACGCTTTTGTTCTGCATTGTTCTGGCATTATGCTACGAATAAGCACATAAAGACCGTGCAAGTGACATTATCGTTTTCGTTATCGTTAATCCACCACTGTACTGTTGGTTTGCAGCTGGCTTATCGCTGGAGTCAATGGCAGATACTGTGAGACAAGCTAGCGTCGTGCTCGTCTGCCTCTCAGAGAGATATAAAGACAGTCCCTACTGCAGAACAGGTCTTTTGTTCGACGTTTATTATTGCTTGCATCTATAAATAATGTTATTGTTATATCAGACGTTTTGCTAGTTCATTTAGTTACATTTTGTGTAAAATAAGAAATTATTTTGCACCAAATTTTCCGAAGTGAATGGTTAAAATTGGTGTAACACATTTTTGAGTCAGCGGCCCAGCACTAAAAAGTCGACAGATTAAAAACATAATTATGTGCAAATATTATATTTTACATTTTACTATTTCTTACTTTCAAACTGTAAGTAAGTAAGTAAGTAGTCTGCATTTGTAACGCGCCATATGTCAAAACAGAAGTTCGAATCGTAGGCGCGGCCTGTACGCAGTCGTGCTAGTGTTTTAGAACATTTTTCGCAGATGTAGAACATTTTAGACGCTGTTATCAAGGCGTGAAACGAAAAAAAAATCACACAACATAATTCTACATTTTTTGTTTTACGTGACTACGTTTTAGGCCTACGCCTTTGTGTAGAAGCACAGCAGAAATGTGTGTGAATACAGAGGCGGAATATGCGGCTAGCCAGCAGAAGCCTATTCTGTCGTTGCTACTAGAGGCTGGTTACAAGCCGGACGGATGGCTGAGTTGTCTGTGTCCGAATGGCGACAGTTTCTATGACTTCAGCCAGGCACAGATATTCGACGACGAGTGGCGCAAACTGCACGACAAACTGACGCAAATGAAACTCACCGCCAGCTCCTCGGACAATGCAGGTTCGTCCATCATATTGTCGGTAGATCACAAGGTTACATTTGGGATACTTATTGCATTATTGGGCAAAACCCGTTTTTGGACTTGTTTGGGTCGTGATTACGAAACGAAATATCGGCAAACATGTTTCAGAACATTTTTATGCGCAGCATCATGAATCTGTACTTTGAAAAATGAAGATAGGGTGTGATTACGGGTGGAAGAAAACATTCTTGCAAATTGTTTATTTTGCGTGTGGTGGTGGCGTGCCAGCGTGGTCTAGTGCTAACACGCTGTGTCCGATCAACGTACGCGTAGTTGCCCAAAGACGGAAGATGAATTATTGTGTAGCCTACTACTATAGTGCATGTATTGTATATTTGGATGCAGCGAATGATGCGGATGAGGCTGCAGCAGCGGTTGCTGTGGCAAATACGGCGTCACATGACTCAACACCGAACATCAACAACTGGAAAGCTGCAGACGTCGGGAACTGGTTGCTAAGCAACAACCTTGAGCACCTGCAAACCTGGTATGATAAATCTGTCAAATTGAAAAGCCTATTTATGGCGGCGCCACATTCCGCAAAAAGCCTTAACAAGCATAGATATAGCGCAAAATTAACTCATTTAACCGAGATATGTCCAAAATTTCTAAACTGTGCTCTGACGCGTCAAATTTGTGACACCGCATAATGATATCACATCAACGCACTTTTCTAACTTGTTTCTCTCCAAAGTTATTTGCCACTTCAAGATAAAGTCGCAATATTTACCCAATTTTTCATGTTGTTGGCTTCACATTTTTGGAGGAAGTTGCCCCCAAACAACTAAACTCATTTCTCAAACTACATTCGCTTTCTAGCAAGTAGGAAAGGTTGGTGGCAATCGTCCGAGGGACCTTCCATTGGGTAAAAAAGCAAGAAACGTCAGCAGCAAGACGCAACGACCTTCCTTTACTATCGAATTAAGGTGACCATAATGATCCGATTTAATAGGCGTACAAAGCAAACAAAATAAACTCAACTGAATTGAAGTTGCATCTAAAAAATGTAAAGAGACAGAAATGAACTGAATTGAACTCTAATACCAGTTCAGTTGCGCTGCATCGACTTTACCGTAAAGCGAACGAACTTCTACACCGTGGGCCATAAAAAGTGCCACTTTACTTTTGTCCACATCTTCGCCAACTGTTGACCGATTTTCAAAATTCTTTCACTGGCACATTCCGCAGACAATTTGCAATAATGTGATTAGGCCTATTGTATATCCCACTACACGGTAAATACGTTTCTACACTACCTTGTGAAATATAAATGTAAGCAAAAACCAGCGATAATAACAAAAATTCAGGTAAATAAAAAAAGCGCTTCAGGACAACATTGCGATGAATGATTCGTATGACACTAGACTGTGATATAAACAATCCATACAGTTTAGTCACAGTGTCATACAGACCATTTACTGCAATGTTGGTCTGAAGTGTTTTTTTTCATTTTATCAAAATGTTTGTTTGTTATTATCGTTATGTATGCATATTTCATTGATATTTTACAAGGTAGTGTAGAGACGCATTTACGTTGTTTGCAAAGTGAGAGAGTGAAATAATTTTGAAAATCAGTCAATAATTGGCGAAGATATCGACAAAAGTAAAGTGGCGTGTTTTTATGGCCCACGGTGTAGTTTATTTCATCTCAGATCATTCTGTCGCAGTGTAGGCTGGCTTTTGTGACTTTATCCTTGTGCGTGGCTTAGGTTTAAAGACTACGACGGGTCGTTGCTGTTAGAGTTGGCCAGCATGCAAGTGAAGTCTCCAGACGCCGTTTACAACGCTCTCATTAAAGAGAACTTCTCACTGACCGACGTCGTTAAACTGAACAGGGCTATGAAACAGTTGCAGGCCTAGTGCACCTCGCATTGTAATTGCTTTTCTAAACTGAATCTAGCAAGTCTCGGCACAGCTTAGCTTGCTGCTGTCATTGTGTGAATAGTTCATTCAGTTCCAACTTGTGCGCTATTTTGTTAGTGCGAGTTATTGCATCATTAATTTTTTTTCGTTAAACGGGCAGTCTTAAGTGCCATTTTGGTTTTTCTGCCACACAGAACACGCTATTTTACTGTTCGTTTTATCGTGTTTTCAAATGCTTGTGTTTTTGAACAAACTGATGATGTTGATGATGATGATGATGATAGAATATGATTGCATATTTATGACATTACCGATTGGAAATTGTCTCATTCTATGTTATCGCGCATAGGCTAGCACTTTAGACGAGGCTCTGTGGTGAAATTCGACTGAGAGTCAAGGGATTTAACGGCAAGACGACGACACATGATATAAAGGTATGGTTGACGGAAGAACAAAGCGACAGACTGACCGACACAAAGGCTGTCATCGTCAGGGTTCCACTTTCCCGACTCGATGCACTGTCGACTACTGGGACCGGTCAGCTTGTAGCCTCGCCGACACGACAGGGAACAGACGGTACCGTAGCGAGACGGTCGAGTCGTACAGCTGGCCGGGCTTAGACGACCGTCCACCAGTGTCGGCAGGGCTGAACAACGCACTTCTACAACGAACACAACCACAACGACGACAGTGACAGCAGCAACAACGACAACATAGCAACAATGTGGCAAGCGCAACTAGCTCCGAGCATTAGAATTTTCTACAAGAAGCCCAGCTGTCGTTAGGATATCAGTGAACTTCAAGGTCATCCAAAATCGATGATTTTCTTGTCATTTGAAAGCCAATATGTGACTTCCTATCAATGATCAATAGCAACTCTATCTCGCACCGTTTAGCCACAATAGCGCGTAACGGCCTTCAAGGTCATTCAAGGTCAATGATTTTCATCTTATGTGACAGAGCGTATGCCACTTTCTATTAGTGATTAATAGTAACCTTGTCGTATCTCTCACTGTTTCTGAGATGTGGCCAGTTTTCCGTTGAAAAACGCACATTTTTTTCTACTCCTCTTCATTCAACCCCCAACTCAAAAATGTTCCCCTTGGAGTAAATCGTTAAAATTTTGCGTGCCCGAGTTTTTTCAGGCATGGTTAATTATTCATGCAAAAAGTATTCCCTACGAATTAAAGTACGGACGGACGACAACCATGCTAATAGCTAATATCACTTTTACGGGGCATCAGCTAGCTTGCTATGCAGACGCAGGAGCGTCCATTCGCTTGTCTCATCTCGGTCCGTGCGGATGTCACACTGCTATGTATTATGTTGAAGGACGAGAGATATGATCACGGAATTTTCAGTGTCAGATTCCTGCTAAACTCTGTATAATTATATTCGAGTTGGGTGGTGGTTTGGCTTAGATGGTGACGTCGTTGGTCGCATCAACGAAGTTATTCAACGCCGGGCCAGGTTAGTAATTGGACGGGTAACCGTCTGCAGACCGGTAAACCATCCCTGTATGTAACCAGCCACCGAAGTCAACTCAGCCTGGCCATCCCTCCGTGGGTAAGCGTAATGAGTACCAACGAAAGCTTCGACGTAAACATGCACACCGCGCGATGCACTAGTCCCGTATCCGTGGTCTCGCAGTGTAAAACTGGTGTCTGGTTGAGAGCTAAGAAAACGGGGATCAGCGCCGCTCTATGAGCCTTATGGTTCGGGAAGGACTTTACGTTTACGTAGGATTTCCTGCGAGACAGCTAAAGAGACGGACGGACGGACGGACTGGCAAAAACTCGTAATGTGGCCTAGAAAGAACGGCTACAATAATCAATGCAAATACACTGAGCATAGTCATTAAGGACTACAGATTGTCCTATCGTCTTGAGCGTCTTGAGCGTCGTTGAAGCCGACAGACAGGCTGCCGTGCAACGAAGCGATATCTGACGACCTGTGCGGCCGACTGTGTACGGAAACTACTGACGATGTCGTTGTTTGTACACATGAGGCTGCTTGATGTCGGACATCCCATACCGTGACTACCATCCAATGTCACACCAACAGCTGGCGCTCTTCACGGCTTGCAAGCCTCGGTTGTACGACCAACCCACTTCTTCGCGAAGACAAAAACCCCTCCACCGGTGGTCCACTTGCACTTTCAACAACGGATAAGATCAAGTCAGAAAGTAAGTTAAAAAAAACAATCGGCAGTTTTAGCTAAACTGTCCGAACTTTCGATGAAGGTATCTAACATTGGAAGTAAAATCTGTCCTAGAGGAGGAGATTTGGTCGTACAGGGGTTAGTCCCAACGGGGACAGAGATACATAGGACGAAGTTTTGTCTTAGACCGGTTTTGCCACGGCGGGTTTTTCTGTACCCTGAAAGCTTCCACTCTGTTGACAACGGCTGCTCAATAAAGACCTCGATTTCTCGGAACTGTAAAAATAGTGTACTCCTTAATGGCGCCATGAAGCTACCAACAGTTTGTTGTCTGTAGAGACCGCTTGCAGCGCAATGCAACTAGTTCAGCTGTACACAGTGCACATAACCGATCGCCAACAGTGCAGTGTTCTCTTGAAGTAGGCTATGCTGAAGCTGACGTTTGCCGTCGACATCTTTTCTTGTTGAAAGAAAACGCCAAAAAACCCGTCTGAACAGGAGGAGATAACTAGCACAAGTTTCGGCGTGGCAGAGGGGAAAGTAGGTAGCAGTTGCCCCGCTTTCCAACAAATTTAGTTTGTCGAAAAAGTTCCTTTCTATCCCAAATTTTTTCTTCCAAAAATACAACATTTTGGGCTAAAAATTCCATATTTTGAAAAAATTTAGAGGCAAAATATTGGGAGCACCCATATTTTTGACAGAATTTTTTTAGCTGTCTGTCAGAAAACTGCCACTTTCTGTCCCTGACCTTTCAAAGCCATGACGCTGCTGAGCATCGCACCCACAAGTCAGAAGTCACAGAGCTGTAAGATCGCGACGCTGACTGTGTTTGACTCACTTTACCTTCAGAACAAATAACCATAAAATTTTTAAAAAATTGTGGAACCTAACGAACCTCGACATTTTGGCGGAATTCCGCTCCAGGCTGCGAACGCGAGGCATGCCTGTGACTTGGAGCCGACCAACTTGTAGCCAGGATTGCAGGCGAAATGACACTGAGTATCATAGGAAAAATCGTTCTTCGTGCAGGACATATGACCGTTAGGTGGCGCCTCGAGGCGTGGACACCTTTTCACTACAAGGCACACAGTCAGCAGCCACATTTGTCTTGTATCTCCAACATAATTGACTGACTCTCACAATTTTTTTACCTGCACTCCCAACAGAAAATTTATAATAAAACAATCGTGAAAGAACCCACAACATCCCAAACGTGTGTCGACACAGTCGAGTGTGAAATATTAGTTTCAGTTTTTTCAACAGAAATACGTCTCAAATAGTGTAGCGACTTTTTTGATAAATGTAGAAAACGATAGCGAAAAGGATAGCTGATACTACAGGGTGCAACAAAAAGTAGCCCCTTAAAGTTTTTTGCTGTTTTCTTAGCAACCATTTAGGATTTTAATGTGAAATTTTACAGTTTTATCCAGTGAAACTTTGTACATTTAACTACAAAGTAAAATGTGATTCTGTAGAAAAGCGACAAAGTTATAAACTTTTTAACATGATATTTGTGTTCGCCAGAAAGTGCTATACCTGCGTATGCAATATTATTTTTTATATTAAATTTGTTAAGCTACTGCGTCTGCTGTTATTTCACATTTGCATACGTAGACCTATACACTTTCAGCCTATACCACAGATCCGATAGGATTTCTTTGCATTTTTGAACTTCTGTGTAGTCTTTCAGCAGCAATATGCAGACGATACGCAGCTCTATGTCGCTTTGTCGCCTATCAATTATTCCAATGAGCTCACCACACTCCAGTCGTGTCTGAGCTCACTACATGTCTGGTTCTGT
>Ga0056128_1001750_pt1 | contig 24928 bp, 18 predicted proteins | sample WorMetLIZISLAND2_FD_71113 | JGI IMG/M metagenome (GOLD analysis project Ga0056128, IMG submission 71113) | Marine gutless worms symbiont microbial communities from Max Planck institute for Marine Microbiology, Germany - Olavius geniculatus... ... | reverse complement strand
AAGCTAGTTCAAGATTGTCTACGCTACACGTGTGCCAAATATTATCCAAGTGTGTTGATATTTGACAAAGTTATTACAAAAATAAAACGGTTCCACTTTTTTATGGTTCACAGTGTAGTAGTACTTGTTGTAGCTCATAGAAGTATTAGACTGTTGTAGCTGCAGTAGTAGCAGTTGTTGGTAGTCTTGCACTAGTAGCTCGTCCGAGTGACTCGACTGATTGCGTTGAAGGCTTCATACTGCATACAAAATGTGGTATATGCAATGCATCGGCATTAATCCCTAATCAATTGTTAAACGTTTCTAAGCATTAATAAAATTTTTGATACCGTCGAAGTTTGATTTTTGTCTGATTGCTAATGGGAACTGCGCGAAACATACGTCTCCCAGACAAATGTTAAAAGACAGTGATTATTCACTTTCCAGGGCACATTAAAACACCTAATAACAACTTGTCTTAATGCATTAATCTTAGCCACAAACTGCATAACTAAACAAGCTGTAAAGCTAACTGTGTGTTTAGAATTGGGTCGAGACACCCAAACAGATACCCTGCAAAATCGGGTTGGGCTTTATAAAAACAAGCTGTTGGCAGAGTGGTTTCGGAGGCTGGCCCTCCAGCATCAAGGGACAATCACAGCTGATAATTAAGTGCACAGGCTGAAGCAGATCGTGTGAGAGTAAAACGCACCACAGCAATGGTACAGAGCAGCGTACAATTGCATGGATTGATCGCTAGAGCTTTGCTGAAGTGAAAGGAAAAAAGACAAAGAAAAATAAAGAAAAATCGAGAGATAGAAAATAAAACGCACCACAGCAATGGTACAGAGTAGCGTCGAGTTGAACGGGTTGATGACCAGAGCTTTGTTGAAGTGAAACTCCGCCAGCACAAACTTCTCCTGCTTGTAGTAAACCATTCCTATCCCGTACCTTCACATCACATCGAAAAATGCAGAAATAATTTTTGCTAAAACCAAAGACAAATTATTCAGAATTATCAAACGTTTGCCAAGAACCGTGTTGTTACCCGACAAATATACCTCTAACTCTGCCGATTTGCATCGCAGAGGTACCCTAACAAATAAAAATGGACACAGATAAGTATGTAAAGAAACAACTACAACTGCCACCTCCCAATGGTAATTGTTTCCTTCTCAGACCATAACGGACACTCTGCAGAAATTTCTTTTATCAACATGTGTTCATAAGTTTGTAAAATTGTGACTTACTGTGCACACAAAACTGACAACGAACAAACCATCTCACACGATAACTTTGTTGTCCACTATAATCTAGCATACTGCCAGATGTGCAATACATTCTGCCCGAGATAATTCTCAACTCTACTCTAGTTACTTGTCAACTTTACTGCATTCTTGGTATGTGTGTTCAATGCTGCTTTTAGTAAAATAAATAATAATGATCTCATGATTAAAATTATTGACGAAACACTGTACAGCAGATGACAGAGGCACAGTGAGTGAGTGAGTAAGTAGGGTTTAACATCCCGCCCGACACAGTATAGGTCATTTCGAGGACGGCTTTTACAGGCAAAATTGCACATACACATCTTAATGGAACAGTAAGTTCAACCTTTATAGCAATGAAACGGAAAGTTTGACCTTTACAGAAAACCCTAATATGAAACATAAAACACAGAAACGATCTAAACGCAAAACTGTACGATCTCGCCTTTATAACTGTGCACATGTAAGACTAATGGCAGTTCTAATAATCTTCCCTGTTATCCTCCAGACTGTCGTCAATCTCACGATGCCATCTATTGGAGGACAGGAGGGGGTCTGAGGCACAGAGCTGAAGCACTTAGCAAGCCGAGCAGATGTATTACAGAAAAATATGGAGCTGGCAGCAAAAACAATATAAACAAAAAATAACAATACCAGGCATTGTAGTGTCGACCATCAAGCCGCAGAGCATTCCTGAACGTGGCCAGCGCCTTGTCAAGTTCATCAACCATTACGTATTCGTGACCAAGCAGCGTGTAAGCGTAGGCAAACAGTGGGTCAACCTGCACGGCACGCTGGAAGTAACGGATTGCTGCGTCGTGTTCCTTCTGTAGACTGAAGCAATTACCCGCCACACACCAAGTCTGAACGCACGAAATGCAAGCAACCAATAACACAATAAATATAATACTAATGCCATTGGACCGAGCTGTTACGGCCTCAGCACTGGACAGGTGCATAACCCATCCACCCCGAAGGTAAGGTAAGGTAAGGTACTAATGCCGATGTTTACAGTGCCGTCTCATCACGGCACTGAAGCTGAGTTCACCTGGTTCGTCTGATAAATGTCCGCCAACTTTTGAACCAAACCAAACTTGAGCTTGAGCCGCAGATCGGCCTAAACCGACAGCTACAGTACCACACTAAACATCACCGTTTACCGTTATCACTCGGCTTGACAGCTGATACTCATTTTACCATCCCACGGAGAGTAGAAGGCTGAGTTGACCTAGCTGACTGGTTATCTTGTCGAATACAGGCAGTCACCCATCCAAGTAGCAGTCCGACCTGTCGTAGAGTAACTTCGTTGATCAAACACAACACATTACGGTAACCACTACAACTATGCCAATCATCATCCAGCAATGCAAAATTTGATGCAAAAATCACAACTTTGAGGAAATGTAAGAGTAAAATCTAAATCTCGAGCACTCATGATATCTTACGCTGTGGAAATTTGTAACCATCCGTTGAAATTCTGTCGGAAATTAGCTGTCTGTTGCTGTCTGTCGAAAAAATTGCAACTCCATGTCATGCCTACTTTTTACCCACAATGCCACTGATACTATAAGACCTGCACGTACCTGTGGAGCGAGTTTGTCGCATTCGGTGACGTCCTGCGTGAGAGTTGAGAGAGCCACTTCATTCTGCAGATGCCACAGCACCGTACTATAGATGTCTAACCCCTCGACACGCTGAGGCTCAAGACGACGAAGCTCACCGAATACCCTCTCAGACTACACAGCCATACAGACAACCGAACATGATAACAATGATGACGATGATTGATAAAGATAGCACTCACTTGCTCGAGCCCTTGTACATGTGCATTAACTTAAGATCAACCGAAACAAATTAAAAACAACCGCAGAGCGGAGGTGGTCACTGGTCACTCTGGACTACATTTACTGTTCATCACAGAGCAAAACAGAGAGCTATGACCTTGCGGCGAAGTTTTATTTTATCGCAGATGCTAGCATGTACACAGATAAAACTAGAAGCCACTCGAAAGAGTGCATATCTGCACCAAGTAAAGTGATTTGAACATTACTACTACTACTACTACAACTACAATTACATCCTACAACAAAGAAAGGGGAGAGAGAAAGAAGAGCCGCTTCACTGTAGAGGGAGGAAAAAGTAACAGCCGGCGTTGCTGCTTGTGCTGTTGGTGCAATGACGTCATTGCCATTATGAGTCATCATGTACACAAAAGGAACGACAGACAGAATGGCCAATCTCATAATCTCCTCCCATGTTCACTACGCTCACCTTGGTGGAAATAGTAAAATACAATGTCACTCAATTAACTCTCCAGCAATGTGAAACTGCTGGACTTTTCCCACTTGGCAAAATTACCCACGAGCCATGCAATGAATACTAATGATGTAATATTGAAACACAACAGGCAATAACAGTCCAATGAAACTCAATGCAACTGGCTAGAAACGTGCTGCTAATGCTCTGATGGACGGCACACATCTTGAGACACTACTCCTTGCTATGAAACACAATGGAGGACAGAATGATGGACAAAACAGCCAAAAGACAAAAATGCCTAAAAGCTAAATGACATCATAAGAAAAAATTATGAGAATATGAAAAGAGAAGCTTAAAATAGAAGCAGCAAGGAAAAAAGTCTGTCATAAAGCTTTGCTTCACTTTTAGCTAGTTCCCTGATATTTCCCTGACAGCTATCAGATTTCAAACATTGTCGTACTTTCCAAGCAGCAAGCTTTCTATGACCGAAATAATTTTCAGTATGAAAAGTAAAGTAACTGGAGCACACGGTTACCTGTCGGTAATCACAAAGTTCGAAGTAGGCTCGTGCCATGTTACACAGAACCCAGCCAGTGTTGTAGTGACGAGCTGGCAGCGAACTGAATAATTCGATCGCACGCTGACACTCAAACTGAGTCAGCGCTGCATAGGCCCGAGCCAAGTCTTGAAGTAACTGCATCAGCCCATCTGTTCCACAGACAGTCGCATGACAAAACTTGTTTTGTCACCCATCCAGTAGTAATTAACATTCATAAACCTTTTGTATGTCTGTAAAAAACACAATTTTAATGTTTTCCATCTGACGCCATTTGTTTAAAATTGTATATAACGGTTAAACAAACAGTGTAAATGCAAAGAAACCACGATCATGCTAGTGAATATGGAAAAGCTATTTATTCAGCATTTACAACATTTTAAAAATTTCTTTTCCTGAAAAACTTCTAATGCATAATGCAATGTGAAGTACAAATATTAGCAGCAGTACACTTTGCACAAAATTACGAGGGTTGATCAATGTAATCAGAAATTTTTTTCACAATCTATATACCAGTAAAAAGAACATTTTCTAAGAACACATGGGTTTGTTGCGGATGCGACTTCATTGTAATTCATGACATTATAGACGGTTAAATAGAAATCATTTCTAGCATCAGTGCAAACAACATTGAATCATATGCTGTCATGCATAGCGAACAACACAAAAATAAAATTTCAGATATCAAAACAGGCAACAGTTACTGAGAGTTTGGTCATTATTGTGTGCAGGGTGATCTTATTGTATGAAGCCAGAGTTGCCAACAGTTTGTTGGGCAATCGTAAACTTGTGGTCTCGACTGCAGTACTGGATTTAAGGCAGGGGCTCACTCTCAGGCACCCGACATTGAGGGCCTTCCTGTAACGGAATGCTGCTAATTATTTCACCAACACGACGAATATAATAAACTACTGGTAACACCGCTAAATCATGATGTGACATCATCATTAGCTCAAGCGCTCTTATTTACGAACAGCGCAGGTATCGGCCATCATATATTCGAAGATGCAAATGAGAAATTCGTAAATGTATTTGGTAGTGCTTTCAGAAAATCAGATGCTTCAGGGCACCACATTGCTAAATTCGGCTGCAGACTGGAGAATTCTCATGCAACAACGAGCTTAATTCTACGCTGTTCGCATCAACACTCAAATTGTTTTTTGTTTAACTTCCTGTGATGTCAGTAATAACAACGACATCACATCCGCAACAAACCCACATGCGTTCATAGAAATATATACTTTTTACTGATATATAGATTGTGAAAATCTCTCAAGTTTGATACTCTGATTCTCATTACTTATTGATCAACCCTTGTACTGGCATATCAGTCACATCCTTATGAAGTTTAGCCTGACATTAAACTATGTTAGCACAATTACTTCAACAAATTATCATACATTGCACTATCTTGACACATTACCTACAGTCGCACCTATTATGACATACGCACTTTAACGTGTGTGCTCAGTGTAACGTCACCATGATGTCAAAGCTTGTTTACATTAGGGTTATGTTCAACTGAGTTTAGAGCTGTCAAATTAATGCATTAATTAATGCGTAAAGACGTTAATAAGTTAGCACAGGTTAAAAAAAATAACGAGCATTAAAAAATTAACCCAAATATGTAAACTTATGTTAATTTACTAAATTCTGTGAAGAAGAAGTTCCAATCTTCCATTAAACCGTGGTTATTTGACAATCGAATGAATTCAAGTAACTAAACCGTAGTTGCCATTCTATCGCAACTGTAGGTCTTGAATAAAAAATTATTTCGACGACAGGCTAATAGAATTCTGTACTAGCGATGACATCAGTTATTGTTGATTATACGTTAAAAAAATGTGTTTCTAACTTTTTACATTCTACAGGGAGGGCCCCCAAAAATCGCAAGGCCCGGGGTAACCTACCCCCTACTCTCCCTCTCGATGGGCCTGGGTGTTAATAATGCGTTAATTAATGCATTTTAAAAAATTAATGCAGTGCATTAATGCACTGAAAAATTAATGCTTTGACAACTCTAATTATGTTGTTTTTGACAAGGCGACCAAACAGCAGTTTATGCGCTTAAAACTAAAAGCTTGTGTTGAGGCCAAAGATGACCACTTTGAGCAAAAACTTTAAAGACTAGTTCAAAATGATTGTCTCCAAAAACTTTTCAAATCTCGTTAAAAAACTGTGCGGTATTAATGATTTTAGACTAACCTATCTGTAGGGGTGTCACTAATTTTGGAACATGGTGTATATGCATACTAACGTTCTGTGAATATTTTGTTAAATCTACTACAGCCAGAAGTACTAAACATGTGCTCGATCATACCTGCGGACTGTCGCTGCAGTAGCGCCATCTGTATGTTCTGTGCAGGAACAATGCCAGCGGACATTGGGTCTGACTTATTCCTATCATTGAGCTGCGCCGTGCCTAGCAGTCCAGCACTGGGCTTGGACTTGGTTTTCTTGCTGGGAGCACGCAGACTCTGTACCTGCTTGCTTATATTGTCACCCGCATCCTTGCTGTTCTCCTGTGCGTTCAACATTCATAAGATCATTACCAGGCCAATCCATCTACTTGGAACGCTCTGCCGAACACTCTAAAATGCAGTTCATTCTGTCATGTAAAACATTTTTACTTTTCGTTTTACTAGTACATCTAGCGCATTCGAGGTTGTTACAGTTAATGCACTATATAAATTACTTACTTACTGACTAACTTCGAGACATCACTTGTTGTTCACCAGTCTCTGAAGTGGCCAGGTCCCATCACCTAAGGTTCTTTGGTCACCTAGCTCGCACAGCCCCAGCGGAAGATCATCGCCGTATCATTGCCGCTGTACTCTGACCTCTAGCTGACCAGAGGAGACCTGCCGGACGTCCAAGAACAGCCTGGTTGGGAACAGTCGATGAAGACGTCCAACCCCAGAACTTTGGAGTTCACATTGCCCGGAGGAGGGCTGGACAGGAACGTTTGGTGTCAAGTCATCAGCACGGCAATGCTATGACAGGAGTTCGTAGTCAAGAATACAGAAAGAACTGAGAGAGTGTGCATTCAACTCCCAATCAAAATGCCATCAAGTGATTACTACTTGGATGGGTAACTATCTGTGGACAGATAAACCATCTCAGTATATAACCATACAACTCAGCCTTCCATCAATGTCACCTACATTTCGGTCATAAATATACACTAGAAAGCGAACAAATCATAGCTAATTTGTCCCTGTGGTCAGTGCATTAATGATCTTGACGTAACACCGGGTCCTCTAAACATAACACACAGTATTTGCATTCAAACTATTCCTACGCTGATACAAACACAAATACATTTGAATTGGAGGCAAATTACTTGCCAAAGTCAGCACTGTTCCCAGCAAAAGTATACATAATAACAGTACTTCCAGTTCTCTATCGTAAACAACAAACGTCTAACTATCAGCGACGAACCTTGACAGAACTGTTGGTTGTATGGCTAAAAAGACGTGTGCTTCGTCGCAGCCCGCCGATGTTGCTAGCCAGCGGGGGCGGAGCCATCGTCTGATTGGTCGACGAAGACTCCTTCACGGTGTTTGTGTTGCCTGACTGGCTAAATACCGGCTTCGCATGAACGCTTGGCTGCAGCTTTCTTGCCTGAGATAAAAACAAACAATATTTATGCCAAGCTGACTAAAGGCTGATTTTTCATGCACAACTTAACTTCTATGTTAGCTAGCCTTTGGCAGTCGGTCTACCTCCATCGTGAAGTTAATTCACAAGCTGACCTCCGTTGTGGTTTTTCACACAAGGTTTAATCAAATGCAGCTAATCCGAGAATTAAAAAAATTAATTACCGAGGTTAACTGCTCAAAATTTTCAAATTGCTCCCCTAAGGGGGCCCCTGACCCCACAGACCCCCAATCGCGTCCAGACACGCAAATTGTGGATGGCCATAAGTGGTCCAAACGGCATAGGGCTAGCTCCGACACAGACGGAGATATTTCGTTTTGAACGAGTTCAGCCACACCCCCATGCAGTATATGCTAAAATTAACTGTAACTTTTACATGAAAAAATCTACTGTAAGACATATGGCACGAGTGTGGTCAACATTCCCCTTCTCCCAGTAGCTGGACATATCCCTGTATTAGTTGTTTCTGATGCATAAATTTAGTCAGTCGATTGTATTCTGATATAAGCAGTCTTACAAAGAACATTTCAACAGCTGTGTCACTGCCACAATTACGCAAGACATGCACTACAGTCTCTCAAGTGATCCTACTTACTTAACTAAAAGGCGCTCGTGAGAATGCATATCTCCACCAAGTGAAGTGATTAAAACATTACTGAAACTGTAAAATGTAGAAGTTATAGTGTATAAACTGATGTTTTATACATTTATAATATAAAAAAGCCAAGGAAAGTGAGATACTACCTTGAAGTGAGCGGAAATGGCTGGAGATGTACAGAGGTGATTACTCATGGATGTAAGAGCTGATGATGGTGGGCCAGCTGGAGACGGGGTTACTTCTAGTGGCATCACGCCAAAACTACAATGCATAAATTTGTTACACCATAACACTATAACAACTACAAAAACAACAACTACCACTACTACTGTTGACAACAGAGGATCTGCTGGAGATGGGGCTACTTCTAGCAACGTCACACAAACCACACAGAGGCATTATAATACAATCACAATTACAACAACAACAATTACTACTACTACTACTACTAATGGATGATGGGAGGCCAATGAGCGATGGGGTTACTTCTAATGGCATCACAACAAAACTACAAAACACTGAGACATCATAATACTACAACAACAACAACAACAACAACTACTACTACTACTAATAATCGAGGACCAGTGGGAGACAATGTTACTTTTAGTTAAAGATCACCTATAACTCTAATAGTAACTCATCTCAGAGCTACAGAGCATCACCTGCCAGATGGGATCACACATTGTCGTTACCTGCCACCCGACACAAGTAAATACCCCTCACATTAACCCCAGCCAGGCAGGCGGTACTTGATTTACCGACCCCAAAGAGATAAAAGGCTGCATTGTCCTTGGTGGTTGGCTACATTAACTGTCTGCAGATAGTCACCCATCCAGACAATAACTACTCAACAACTACCTGACCAAGAGTCAAGCTCACAACATTCTGATCATAAGTCCAATCCAACAAAACCCTAATCATTATGCCAGTGGCGGATTTAAGAGCCCCGCCCATTGACCAGATTCTTCTCAAAACAAGTAAAAATTATGCACTAAAATGCCGATTTTTTGCATAAAATTTTCAAAAATTTTCTGGCCCCCCAACCATTCCGCCCACCTATTCCAAATTTCTGGATCTGCCACTGCATTATGCCATTATGCACCAAGCCATCTTAGTCTAGTGCTACAACAACTACTACTGATGATGATGATAACAATAACTAACAAGAAGCCCAGCTGTCACTAGGGTGAAATGACTATAATGCCTACAATGAAGGCCAGCGTCCAACTTCCGGTTGCAGAAAACAATTTCCCAGAGTGACTACAGTCGCATAGACAGTATGTTGACTCTGCTATCAAACGCTACGTCAACGCTGGGATACAGTACGCACGTGGATGATGGCTGCAGGCAGAAACTTTGCATTGAAAATTGCGACCAAATCATTGGAGATAGCGACATACTAAATAGGGTTGTTAAACGAAGTTCGGATTTGCAAACTACGAATTTCAAGTTCGAATTCGTATTTGGTTTTCAGCCCTTCGATATTCGAATCCAAACATCACTAATTAGCCGCAGACGGTTTTGCCTTGAAAGTGGAGTGCCGTTACTTCAGCGGTGTGACGATTTCTTTGTTCTCTGCCGGCCGTCAATTAAGCGATGCCCGTCGCGTGTTTGCTTACCCCTCCCCTTCTCTCCCTTCCATACCGCCGCCACGTTCAATTACTCTCCATCTTGCACTGCGCCCCTGGCGCATGTTGTATACTGATGCAAGCTATCAAAGTGACAAATCTTGGTGGCCCAGACACAGAGCAGACATCAATCGACAGCAATAGAGCACAATAGACATGGCTTGACGTCCGGGCTGACTGCACTGTTGATAGACTGCTTCCCGGGCGTGTGCGTGCTGTGACCTTCATCTCGCCCCACAGTGCAGACATCAAATGCAAATTGCTTAAGCTTCTCCACAAATAGATAAACAAAGTTCGAATTTAATTCGAATTTTACCGGTTGAAGTTCGAATTTGGAAAAAACGAATTTAACATCCCTAATACCAAATTACCGACATGGTTACTGTTAACAACCTACAGGAACTTTCATTGCCCTATATGGCACAATAACTGACCCCTGATGACATGGTTTAGCCACAACACACGCTTACAGATGACTGACAATCTTGTGCTATAGGCACAAATGTAAGAATGGCTGGACAAAAATTCTGCTGGCTGACCTGGGTGTGAGTGGGCTAAGACTCATGGGTCTAGAGATGCACGGTCTCCATCGTACGGCTGGCTGTGTGCTGTCCAATGAATCCACTGAGACTGTGGGAGGAAGCACATTGATTGGCGTCGGGTCAAAGGTCACCGCCGGGTCAGCGTAAATTGACTGATTAGATGTATCATCCTACAGAGCACATAAGTACCACAAAATCAATATAAACATGCAGCAATAAACAGACAATAAATAGTTTAAACTAATTTAAACTAATGGATATTCGAAACTAATACCTACTTACTTACCTAGGGCCTGATTTTCAAAAACTTCCCAAGTTGAACTTAAAAGAATCTTAGAAAGAAAGAGTGGGTGAGTGTCTGAGTGAGCAGAGGTTTAACATCCCACTCAACACATAATAGGTCATTTTAAGGATGGCCTTTCTAGACAATGCACACATAAAAAATCAAACTCCCAAAAATTTCATGAAACAACAACAACAAAGTTGTACTACAACAAATACTACTACAACAATGACTACTTACTACTAATACTACTACACTGTGTCTCAAAAAAAACATCCCCGACATTTTTGACTGTAACTTGAAAACCAATTATCAGATTTTGATAATTTTTGGTAAGAATATTCCTGACAAAACTGCACAACCTGCCATCAAATGACCGTTCAGTTTTCCACCTCACCCAATGCATGCTTCTGCACTACCTAGAGAAAGCAGATCAAGCAAAATATGTGTTGAAATAGACAGAAAACCTGAAAAAAAACATCCCTGACATTATCAATCGTAACTTGAAGAAAGATCAGCCGATTTTAATAATTTTTTGCAAAAATATTTTTGACACAACTGGCTATTAAATAAGTTTTAGTTTCCACCTCACCCAACATCTGCTTTTGCACTACCCGGGGAAATCAGACCAAGCATCATATGTGTTAAAATGAATAAAAAAATGTCGATAAATTCCATCTATTATGATCTGTGAGCCGGTCGATTAAAAGGTTTGACTGTCATGCAGCAGTGTGTCTACCAGATGAATTTTAGGAATGTTTGTAAAGTCAAGAAGCGACTGGTACAGCCTGCATTGGTCTGCAGCAGAACATTATCGATACTGCTGTCAATAAATGGAGAAAGCATCTCCTTGCCTGTGTTTGCATAGTGGGCCAATTCTTCAAGCAATTTTACTGCAGGCAGTTAAAAAATGGACAACTGAATGAAATGTTAGCCAAAGTGTCAGAAATGTAAACAAAATGTGTTTTTACGTATTATGTTAATTATGCAATCATATCGTACTGGATTAAAACGTGATATTTCGCTGGTTGTGTTTTCCCCAGGTAGTGCAGAAACAAATGCTGGGTAAAATAGAAAACTGAATGGTCATTTGATGGCAAGTTGTGTCAGGAATATTTGTACCAAAAGTTATCAAAATCTGATAATTGGTTTTCAAATTACAGACAAAAATGTCGGAGATGTTTTTTTTGAGATACAGTGTACCGAGTACTGCTACTACTATTACTACAACGACTAATACAACAAGCACCTGTGAATCCATGACGTCATTGTGAGGTGTGGTTTGAGCCGGGGTCATGTAAACGTTCGTCTGACAGACAGACGTCAACGTCTGAGCATTCACTTGAAATATCTGACTTACATCCGGCTTCTCTCCTTCAAAATCAACAGATCAATAAATGATTTAGTAAGTATAAAATAAATAATTAGTCAATGGTTTATTCGGTTTAGCAGCGTAAGTGTCAGAATATGTAAAAAATACAAAAAAAAACATTCACTGAACACATATACAAATCACCAAAAAAATATACACAATACACATACAACTCACTTGAATGAAGATGGCTCTAATAACTAATAATTATTAGTTAAAGGTTAAAAGGTTAAAGGTGGTGATATAGCTCTTAATGGAAGCCCATCTCAGAGCTATGGAGTGTCACCTGCCATATGGGATCACAGTGTTACCTGCCACCCAACACAGGTGAACACGCCCCGCCTTAAACCCAGCCAGATAAGCCGATACTCGATTTACCTACCCCAGAAGGATGGAAGGCTAAGTTGACTTAGGCGGCTGGTTACATACCGAGATGGTTTATCTGCCTGCAGGCAGCCACCCATCCAAGTACTAACCCAGCTCGATGCCATACCACCAACCGTAGTTACCAGAACTTTCTCGCAGCTCTGTGTCTGTCGGGTCGGTGCTCATCTCCGTTTCAAGGCCCTGAGCCGGCAGTGAGCCACAGCTCAGCTACATGGGCGGTAGGCCAGACCTCTCCAACGTACTGCCGTTACCTTCCCTGCGATTAAGCCAGTACCAAATTATAACGACAGAGGCACACATGTGTGAACAACTTGCCCAAGGTTGTTATTATTAGTTGCTGTCATACAACTAGCCATTAAATGAGACTCATTTATAACAATGTGATGAAATGAGAGATAAAATGCTATAGTCACCGATGAGGCAGAGTGACTCAAACGCAGACCAGAGAAATGGGTTCAGCTGGACACTACGTTGAAAGCATTCGGTCGCTCGAGCAATGTTATCCGTTCTCCTATAACAAAGACACGTTCGTGGTGAATAACCACAAGCAATCGGACATCTCAAACCTGATCTGAAGATGTGCTGACACCTGCTGAGCACTACAGAATACAGCTGCAATGTGCCTCACCGATACAAAAGAAAAACGTCACCTCCACCCCGATATGTATGATCCAGATCAGAGGCGTGTTCAGTAGCCAAGCTGCTTGGTCTGCTTACTGAACGGGCTGCTTGGCTTGCTCAGACATCATGAATATTCATGATGTCTAGGGGCTTGCTGCGTGAAAACATAACGATGGCTGAGTGAAAAAATTTCCAAAAGGTGGAAATAATTGTAATTTAATTTCCTGTGCAATCCATCAGCGACAAAACAATGCGATGCTAATGACACTACTCAAACAATGCCGAATAAACAAGATGAAAACATACAGCGACTTGCATTATTACGTGATGTTGCGGCTTGCGTCATTTATTGTTTACAAACTAGCGCAAGCACGTACGTGAGATGATTGGTGAGGCTTGGCAAGCAGTAGCAAGCAGCTTGGCTACTGAACACGCCTCAGAATTAAATGCAGCATTGCAGCTGCTATCTTATATAGTAAAGAATCCCGAATAATGACCCAAAATCCAAAAAAGAATCCGGATCAGCGCCAAAATCAAACTAGTAACTACTGCCTCCACAAATCCAAAAAAATTTATCAAAAAATGTTTATAATTTTTTAAACAGTCTTATGCTGAGAAACAACCAGTACGAAACTGGACACAAGCACCAATATAATTATCCAAAAAGTTAACATTATCCTCAATAACTCGGTGCATAAGTTGGCAACAAACTAAAACAAAAACCCCTAGAGCCAATCGCATATGCTGACTTCATCACACATGTAGACCTAAGCAAAAAAAACAACAACCAGCTGACAATAACCTCAACAAGAAATCTGAGCTGATGCTCATGAGACGCAGTTCCTGTTCGCAGGTAATCTTGATCTATCTCCATCCATTTTGTCGCAATTCACTCTTATGCAGCCGAAAATCGACAAAAAATCACTAAATACCCCTATTTTTAGGGTTCAAGATCAATCAACGTCATCAATGTAAAAAATTCTAAAAAGCTTGTTGCCAGTGCTTGTTATGATAAGCAACATGTCTGTGCCTATCTGCAACCATTTTCACGCTAAACAAACCAACAGAGGATAAATAACCACTTTTTAGAGGGGTATCCATCCTTGACACCCACGTGTGCAGGCCTCCTTGAACCTAGAGGGTCCGGACTTATACCGCTAAAATCTACATTCAATGCTGAAAATTTCATACGCAGATTGTCTTGGTCTATCTCTAGCTATTTTGGTGCAACTCACTCTTGAAATGCGTGTCGCAGCCCAAAATCGCAAAAAATTCACTAAAACCCCCTATTTGGGGGTTCAAGATCATTCAAGGTCATCCATGTTGACATTCCTAAGAAGCTCGTTGCCAGTGCTTGCTATAATAAGCAACATATCTGTGTCTATCTGCAACCATTTTCATGTTAGACGAGCCAACAACGGTAGAATAACGCCTTTTTAAAAAGGTGCTCCTCTTTTTCCCCCTCATTCGTGGGGAGCCCCATCACCCAGTGGCATGAAATTTTGTCACGAAATACTACAAGTCTCTATCTCACATGGTCTTAGAATGGTACCGAGACATGACAGACACAAGACAGACAGACACAAGACAGAATTACCATAGCTAATACGCATTATAGCTAGCTATGCTAGGCTCTCGCACGTAAAAACAAGAGAGAGTTTCATACCAGTAAACGTTGGCGAGCAGTCGGAGCACAAAGCTGGCGAGATCACCAAACTCCGCTACAATCTCATCCAGCAAGCTACTACTACGAGACCTGTGATTGGCACGACTCGACGTGATAGCAGCTTCTGCCTCGGCCAGCCTACGATTATACACGTCACCATAATGTTAAACAAATATCCAAACACTGACAATGTCTACGTCAGATACTTAATCAGACACAAAGCACCTTATTAGTGAGTGAGAGAGTAGGGTTTAACGTCCTGCCCGACACAGTATAGGTCGTGTCGAGGACGGCCTTTCCAGGCGGAATGCACAAACATAATAATAAAACAAACTTTAACCAATAAAAAAACAAGTTTAACATTTACAGAGAGACAAAAGACAAGAAAACGAGCTACACCTCAAAATGTAAGCACTCTCATCATATGCATGCATATATATAATTAACAATAATGGCAGTTCTTATAATCTTTCCTGTTATCCTCCGGACGGTCATTAATTTTAGAATGCTGTCTATTGAAGAACAGGGGTAACTTTATTAGTTACTTGCAGTAGGGGTGAGAAGCTGGTATGGCTCACAGAACATTGGTTACAGCATTCGAAACATAGACATGCTAAATAAGAAGTTGGACATAAGCAAAATAAAAAAACAACACAGCTTCCTTTGCCTCAGCCAGTCTACAATAACAATTACACATCACTGTAGGGTTGATAAAAACCTGGGTTTTTTGAAGAAAAACCCAACACACTGGATTTCATTGAAGTTTTTTTAAAACAGGCCCAAATTGACGGCTTTTGAAGTTTTCATGACTTTTTAAGTTATTAGAAAGAACACTGTTTACAATTAGGTAGACATCAGAAATTTTGCAAATCCGCAGATTTATAAAAGTTTTGAAAGCTTAACGGTATCGTAACGAAACATTTCATTACTAGTGAAACAAGACATGCAGACTGGATTACGTTCAGTGAGGGTATTTTAATTTAGGTGCATTTACCCAATATAACCCACCATCTTGTTGTCTCAAACCTGTATCAAATATCAAATATCACCACCAATGCTATCAGACTAACAGAGTCTAGCATAATCATTAGGGCCCACAGTTTTAAACGGGCAGCGGAATTTTAAGAACTGAGTCACGGAATTTGCCCTTTTCCGCGAAATTTCGCAGAATTCTGCAGAAGTTGAGAAATGACCAATGATTAATACGATCGCCAGCTTGACAACGTAATTAGACTAACTCTATCACGAAGAAAAATTAAACTAAACTACTTAAAACTGCGTCCTTAGTAATAATAACCATCGTAATACGGCACAGTGATAAATAAACATAATGCGACTAATTGACATATTGCAATTTTAAAAAGAAAAAAAATCAATAATTTTCTTTGTATGCTGCTAGCATAACCGAGCACCATGCCAGCCTCCAAAAAGAAAAGCTTTTTAACAACTTAGTTTATGCAAAAACGGAAGGCCGCGGTTGAACAATTTTGCCAAGGTGAGCTGCAAAATTTTGCGAACTGGGCCGCGGAATTTGGCAAAATTTTCAGCGGAAAACTGTAAGCTCTAATTATCATGAAGCAATCACATGGGTCACATTATTTATTCCTTATTACAATATCATACTCAGGATACAAAAAAGTAAAAACATAATCTCCATCATTCCTTCACAGTCTATCTCAAATCGCACAATTCCATTTTAAGCTAACATATGGCACATCACCGACTGCGTTGATAATAATGATACTAAAATTATCTCAAAGCTGCATTAAAAAGTGAGAACAAATGAACCCCGATCTGAATCACTATCAAAATATAATCACTGCTTAATCCAGCCCTCCAAAAGAAATAATCAAAATGTGTTCGTAACGTCCTGTATAATCTTGAATATAGATTGATACAGGTTGAAAGAATATATAATATCTACTTCCTTTGCTGCATACAATGCCATAATACTACTAGAAAGCAAACTGCACCTGTTGAGCTGTAAACAACACTGAGCAGCGAGATATCGACACTGCGACGTGGGAAATCCCCGGGAACTCAGGACAGAATAGGCTCGCTGGGGCTTTCCCGACCGATAGTAGCAAGTAGCTAGAAGATACAATGCTTCGTCACTGCCAACTGAAACATACACAACAAAGCAGTAAATTAATAAATCAAAAGTAATAATATGTAAGTAACTACAGCACGTAAGATAGTTTACTTCTATTCAGAATGTGACATCTCTCGATAACATTATTAACTAGGTTAACAAAATGCAAATACTGATAGTGTCTATATCGAAATATAAATTTCTAAATTAACATTATTATTATTATTAATATTATTCGAAACTTTTGACTCCACAGATAAAAGAACTTTATTCGTTATATGATACAGTGATATATAAGGCGTTAAAACTAGTGATGGGACCAAGGCACCAACTCTCAAGGCCAAGACCAAGGCACCAACCCGCAAGACCCAGGCCAAGGCCAAGGCATTTAATGCACTGAGTACTGAATAGCACACTTGGATCCGAATAAGCACACTATACAAAACATACAGCTCAGATGTAAAATTTTCTATTAGGACAAAAAAATCTCAATAATCCTAGTAATCCAGTCAAACTAAACATCAATCTAATCTTTACATTATGCCATGCAAGTTTAATAGTCTATATCCAAGACCAAGACCAAGACGGAAGCAGTAAAAATCTGCCTCGAGGCAGCCTCAAGGAGAGGCACTGCGGCCTCGAGGCATCACATCACTGGTGTACACAGGCTGGGAAACTTTGGTTACAGCAGTTTTAGAAAGCTCAGTGCTACGGTCAGTTCGGCGAACTGACAGATTGGTGACCAAAATTACTATTGCCAGTTCGGCAAACTGAGTTGAAAAAGCCAGAAATTACTAAATGCAGCTTGCGATCTACAGTGCAGCTAATTAGGCTATTCAGATCTGTACAGTGAACCTTTAGGCCCTATTAAGACTTTACGGGGTCATTACATGTCAAATCAACCAGAATTTATGAAGTTTTATACCCGACCATATCAGTATTTTCCACAAAAATTATGACATGCACTGAAATGTGTCCTTAGCATACACACAAAATTTGCTGAGATAATGAGCTTTTTACAAGGGTGGTTTTAACGCGTTCGTGTGTTGCGTAGTATTTTTCAACGATTTCAGACTCAAATATCTCAGCCACTTGTGGGCCAAATGTATTCATATTTTGTGTGCTGTTTAACTGCTGCATAGTCTATCAGAATATTATGTTATTTCTGTCCAGTGTTGTGTTCTGTCTGAAATAAAAAAAATGCCAAAAATGCTTATTCTGCACGTTCGGCAATTTTTTCCCAGTTCTGGATATGTCGTAGCAGCCATTCAGCCATATAGTAAGGCACACAGTTGTATAATTTTGTCTGTTTATACTACTACCACAGTAGTATGTGCACATGTAATATTGTGCTTTTAAACTCTATGATGGCTACTCTAGTATGGGGTTAAAATCTGCCAAAAATATTTTAATGTCAAAAGTGGGGCATTTATGCTGCACTGGTTAACACTGTGCTACTAAATTCAGCTGCCTAAAAATTTCACCATTTGTTTATCTATACAAGGTCTTCAAATGACAGGAATTTCATCATGGTGTCTCATCTAGTTTCTGAGATAATAATTTCTATTTACGCATGGGTAAATGGCACATCGCAAAACACAACACAAACTGAAAATATAATTAACGTTTTAAAAAATGACCAGTTAAATAAAAAGTTGAAAACATTCATTACTAGCACAATAAAAAACAACAAAGTTTTCTTACCCTCAGCATAGAGGCGTTCACTGAGAAACACGGCATCGACGAAGTCGTAGTTGTTCAGACACTGCCAAATTGCAGACTAAAATACACAACAAATATATTATACAGTACTATCAATACCAAATACACCAACGCTACAAAATATAACTTCTCGCTATTGTCACTGTTACTGCTGTTCAGCTGACTTCGCCAAATTAAATCAAAAATAAGGTCTCACAACTACTCTGAAAGCAAGAGGAATCTCACATCTTGAGACCAAAAATTGGCCACCAGTAAAAAGTGGATATGTGATAATTATACATTCAGATCGTCGACATGAAGGTATCAATTTTTGTCCAAGATTGTCAGATCGCTGACCTGAATGTGTCACTGTGCATGTGCAAACAGATTTGCGAGAGGTCACTAGTGCTATACGTAATGCAGTAGGATTAATTATTATTATTTTATTAGGGCTACAGCTGTGATTAGTGTTAGGGTTCATGGTTAGGGTTGGTCTTAGGTTTAGGGTTATGGGTAGTGTATTTGATAGTTACATGATGATAGATGGACACCCACATTAAAGTAACATTAGTTATGTATTGGAGTCGAACGGTCCGAGTCTGCAAACTTGGCCGACTGCACATAACTTGTGATATGCTGTACGGATTGAAGTCCTCAGTAAGCCAGCTGCCGTGACTAGACCACTCAGCCACGCCGTTTTAGTACAAGCATAGCAAAAGTTTGAACATTTTATTTGTATTCTGGCAGTGCCTTGTTAATAACAAAAATGCATTAGAAGTACTGCCTACCACGCCAGTGATTTTTACACGGGAAAGCAGCTACTGCTTTCAGCACATCTTAGCCATTGCAATTCTGTCAGTCCGTCTGTCTGTCTGTCCGTCTGTCACATGGGTGGATCAGTCAAAAACAGTGCAAGCTAGAATTACCAAATTTTCACTGTCGGCTGCCCGGAAGACTCTAGTTTCAGAAACCGGAAAGCTTTTCCATAAATTCAAAGGGGGTCACCCCAAACAAGGATGCTAAATGAGAGGGGGTGGGCAATATTCATGATTTTTGGCAAATAAGTCGCTGTATCTCAGTAACGGAGCAAGATAGGGCCTAGGTTAATCATTAATACGAAGTCATACACTGGCTCTCGATTGTCACCGATTTCAATGACCTTCGATGACCTTGAACGCTTAAATAGGAGTTTTTATGGAGTTTTTTTGGCAATTTTGGGCTGCGAGACACTTTTCAAGAGCGAATTGCGCTGAAACCAATTCAGATAGACATTAGACATAGACAAGCTGCCTATGAAATTTTTAGCATTGAACGTAGATTACGACGGTCTAAGTCTCGATTTTCTAGGTTCAAGGAAACCTGCGCATGAGGGCATCAAAGAGTGGTACCTCTGTAAAAGTTGTTATTTTACCATTGCTGGCCGGTCTTTTGCGAAAAAGCTCTGGAGGTAGACAGACAGTTTGCGAACAGGAACTGCTAAACCTAACCCTAGAGGTGGAAAATAAATTCACCAATCAGCGATACGCCTCGCAAATTGTACAGACCCCCCACAGTTCCGCAAAGAAAAAAGTTCTAAATTTCACGAGCAAAAGTACAGATCAATTACAGATCTGATTCTCCTGCAGAAACAAAAAAGAACTGCTCAGAGCAATAAATACAGGATAATGGTCGCTTGGTTTCGAGTACCAACAGCCGAGGGTGGAAAAATAGGGCACGGTTAAAATGCAGACCTGCACACCGACCAACGGGTAAACTGCGGACCAAATCTGCAGACCAAGTCTGCAGTTTACCGGTTGGTCGGTCCGCAGGTCTGCATTATCTCTATAAGTCTTTCTTCCTTGTTGCTGACATTTGTAGGCCTATCATAACTGCGCAAGACGTAGCATACCTACAGAGCATCACCTGCCATTGAGATATCACACTGGTTAAAGGTGGTGATTAAGAGTGGTGATAAAGCTTTTTATTGGAAGCCAATTTCAGAACTGCGGAGCGTCACCTGCCATATGGCACCAGTGATCTGTGCAACACCTGCAACGCTGTGGTCCTGCCAACTGTCAAAAAAGGATGTGGGAAGAACAGCCACAGCACTGACAAGAAGATCACTTGGGTCGAGTGCGAGAACTGCAGCCGCTGGCATCATTGCCAGAGCGGAGAATCCGTTTGCGAACTCTGTTGACAATTTTTTTATTGACAGCTGACTTGCTTATCTGCTAGTTCGATTTGAAGCAATTACGAAAAGTATTTATATTTTTAGGCCTATTGATCTGAAGACGATTTCCATTTTTAGGCCTATTGTTTAGTGCCATTTTATTACCTTATTGCATTCCATGAGTGACTGAATGAATGATGAAACATGCTGAGCCTGCGAGCTGAATCTAAGGCGCCGATATTCTGGCCTACATAGGCCTATAGCTTATCCTTAAAATGAAATTCAATCGTGAACTACAAGAATTAAGCCTCTATAATATCAATAAACACAATACACGCCGACCACGTCTGCAAAGTAGGCGTATTATAAATTACATTAACCTAAACTTTTTTCACACTTACAACCGCCTGCACTACAGCAGTAAACGCATAGACAGGGGCCTAAAACATGAAAGCTACAGTAAGCTTGGCACATCTCTCATTAGGCGTTCGATTGCGCGGGGTCCGCACTTTAGTGGTCCGCAGTTTACCCACTGGTCCGCACTGGCGGTTCGCAAGTTTTGGACCGCAGTATACCCGTTGATCGGTCCGCACTTTACCACAGCCCGGAAAAATAGGAGAAATAAATTTCAGTCAATTCTACCACTAAACGTTTGATTACCTGAACAGGTTCTTGTAGTACCATTCCTGTACAGAGTGGCATAACAAAACTGTACAATCGTTTAATGAATTTCAAACTTTTAACAGTTTACTTTACTACAACCCTAAAATCAACAAGCATTTTCCAGACAAAGGTATCTATGGTTTGAGCATAGATCTGCAATCAGTAAGTAACGAAAATGCCTTCATACTGGGTTAGCCAACAACAAATACCGCCGCAAACTGCAATATTTTTGTCCACATCTTCAACAAATATTGATAAATTTTCAAAAACATTTTTTACTGGCATATGTTGTGAAAAAATATTCTACAGTAAAGTGTGGAATGTAACTTACGAAGCACGTATTAACCCCTAGAATACGATCGACGTAGGCCCTATATATGGCCTAGTAATTAGTAATGTGTGTTCAGTAAGCCTATACAACATAAATGAGAGAAACTGAAATGAAAGTTGCCGCTGTTTTTATTTACGTTTATACCACAGTCACACCGAGGCTGCGACCGTGACGTACTGCGACTAGTTTTGGACCAGATCGCAGTAAGGTCTCAGTACGCGGTCGCAGCCCCTGATCGGTCGCACTGGTCGCCATACGGTCGCTGGAGGTCGCTGAGGCATTTTGAACTGTTCAAAATTTCTTGTGGTCGCAGTACGATAGTCCATGGTCGCGCTGCTACTGCACTCGGTCTGCACTCGATCAGGCCCGTCAAGAGGGTGGGGTAGGGGGTAAGCTACCCCGGGTCTCGCGAGGTTTAGGGGCCCGCTGTCGCCCAGAAATATAAAGTGCACTAGAATGCACCATTTTGAAAAGAAAAATTCAAAAATTTTCTCCCCAGAGGGGCCCCATGAAAATATGTTTGGGGCCTCATAAGAACGTTTCCCCGGGCCCCTCTGTTGCTCTCGACGAGCTTGCACTCGATCTACGGTCGCGCGAGTGGTTCAAGGTCGGTCAAGATCATCGGTGTTGACAATTCTAAAAAGCTCGTTACAGAGCTTTTTATGATAAGCAGCATGTCTGTACCTATCTGCAACCGTCTACACAACAGACAAGCAAAGAGAGGCAAAATAACATTTTTTGACTCCCTCGTTCAAAGGGAACCTCTTTACCCAGAAACACGAAATTTTGTCACAAAAAACTAATGTAGAGTGATTGTAGCAGCTTGCAGTAAAGATTTCGTAATCCTAGCTTGCATTGTTTTGACAGGGCTTAAGCGTGTGACAGACGGACGGACGGACGGACACCTCGACGATGGCTAAGACGCGCGAAGCATTACGTGCTGTTGCGCGTAAAAATTCAGCGGGCGCCCATGCTGCATTCATTGCATTGCATATCATTGCTTGACATCGACTACGAGTTACAGGTGCGATCAATATTTGGCAGTGATTGTAGTGAATTATTACATTCTTACGACTTACAAGGTCAATCAATGTCTTTTCTACTACTCTTAAGTCTAGAAAACTGCAGCAACAGCGTTTTGTAACCAGGCTTGCAGTGGATATGGATATCCATAGATATATCCATGAATATCATGCTGGCGCGCCTGCTAATTAAAACTGAATACACCTACGCTTTGTATTTTTATTTGTTCCCTTGTCTGTCGTTTTTACTCTTTATTTTTTCTTTTATTTACGTTACTGAGTCAAATGAATAATCAGTAACATCAGCACGCTATTATTTAATCAGCCTTAATTAATTTATTAGCACTATAACAGCAACGAATCTTAATTTTCGGTGCTTTAATACTGTTCGTTGGGCAACAAAAGGTCTATCCATTTCAGAATTTATTTATATTATTTATCAAGCGTTTTTTTGCTTACCAACATATTTAATGCTAGTAGGATACACAAACCAAAAGCGCTCCAAAAGCGCCCACTCCACCCTATATTTGTAGTCGTACATGAATGCAATCTAAGTCTTGAAAAACAAAAATCCCAGCTGTTGCTCGGTGTGCCGACCGTATAGGCTATTCCTTATATCCGAAGGCCAGCGTCCGACTTCAGGTCGCAGAAAGAAAGCAATTTCCCAGAGTGACTACAGTGTTATTCACGGCACGGTGACGCTGTTTTATCGAATGCTAGAATCAACATAGGAATACGATACGATAGGTGACGGCTATAGGCAGCAATGTTGCATTCAAAATTGCGGCCAAATCGCTGCAGATAGAAACATGGTTACTTTTGACAGCCTATAAAGTTGCCATCGCCCTATCCAATGGTACGATCGCCGACCCCCTATGACGTACCGTTTAGCCACAATACATGTGTTACGGACAGACAGACGACAGACACACGACATACCGTACCCTACAAACAGGGACAATAAAATTACGCAGATTTTCATGAAACTTGGAAATACTTAACTAAGATAATGCTAATGTGTGTTTGTTTATTACTATTTATTTTTTAACAACTTAAAGTAGGGAATCTGTCATGTTTTTTCGAGGGGGGGGAGATGAACACTATTGCACTGATGTATTTTGCGAAAATTCTGGGCTGCATATACGCAGGCTAGGCATCTGTGGATATGGATATATCCACGGATATCCACGGAAAATCTGTGGGTATGGATATGGATGAGAAATTTCATATCCACGGCAAGCCTGGTTTGTAACATAAGCTGCGCATTGTTAGTGAACCCTTCAGACTGCGCCAGAATGCACCATTTTCCAAGAAAGTCAAAAAAAATTCTGGCAGAGGGGGCTGTGCCCAGACCTCACCCCCGGTGGGGAGGGGGAGGGGAACACCCCCTCCACATCCCAACCTCCCTCGTGGCCTGCGGCCACTCGACCTAAACCCCTCAGCTCAGCTCTGAAAATCTGGTGCTGCCCCTGAGGCATAGTATCGGCCCGTATGGAAGGTAAGGGGCCTATGTCTGATCAGAACGGTATAGGGGGTGACGTATATTCTGTTCTTAACTGTATGACGAGTACAAAGCATTGTCCTGAGCTGTTTGACGACGAGTTGTGTCGTTTAATTGGACCTCCTTACCTAACCGCTTGGGCATGCATCCGCTCTGGGGCGGGAGTCAACACTGCTGAGCTAGTCGATGGTGGAACTGTCAAATCATGGAGAAGCTCTTGACAGGTGGCTGCTCTACGCCTGGCAGACCACGAGTCTTCCCATAGGCGGCCGTCCGCGACTTTGGTGGTCCACAAAAATAGACGTCATTTTCAAACAGAAAATTCAATAATTTTCTGGCGAAGGGGCACAGCCCCATCCCCAGACCCCTTCCTCGTGGGGAGGGGACACCCCTCCCCATGCCCCGTTCTTCAAGTGCCAGCACTACAACTAAATTCTGGCTACGCCACTGCCTCTAGTCTCTAGAACTGTTTTTACGCGCGAAAGCAGCTATGCTTTCAGTGCGTCTTAGCCATCGCAATTCTGTCTGTCCGTCCGTCCGTCCGTCTGTCTGTCACACGGGTGGATCAGGCAAAAACGGTCCAAGCTAGGATCTCCAAATCTTCACCATCGGCTGCCTGGAAGACTCTAGTTTCAGGAACCGTAAAG
>Ga0056128_1001749_pt1 | contig 24929 bp, 11 predicted proteins | sample WorMetLIZISLAND2_FD_71113 | JGI IMG/M metagenome (GOLD analysis project Ga0056128, IMG submission 71113) | Marine gutless worms symbiont microbial communities from Max Planck institute for Marine Microbiology, Germany - Olavius geniculatus... ... | reverse complement strand
AAAAATTTGCCAAAAATACAATAGTATGCGTCTATTGTTGTCACTGTTTTATACCCCGTTTACACGATCAAGCAAACATCAAGCTAGCTCGACGAGCTGCGGTAATTAGCATGCTAATTAGGAGGGCGAGCGGGTTGTAATTGGAAGGCCTATATAACACGTGATCAGCTGTGGGCTAAGCCTATGCCTACATTTGAGCCAGGGGGCTGGGTTCCATCAGGCCTGCTAGACGTTTGCTCGACGTTTGCTCGATGTCTGCTCGATGTTTGCTCGATCGTGTAAACGGGGTATTAGAAACACATGTGTGCAGAAATACCACATAATAGATAAATACGAAAGCTTTTACGTTGTTTCACTTCCTCCAGTAACGTCTTTTCTATACTCTAACTTTTTTCTATCAAAATGCATTGGACAGACTCCTTGTCCGTATGAACATTATCTTGTTTTGAACATTCAATTCAGACTGCCGATTTTACTAAATTTCTTAAATGTTTTTCTTAAACGCAAGTACTTAAACTGTCTGTGTGCCTGTGTAAAACGCGTTCGTGTTAGTTTTAAAAGCTGTCCTAAATGTTCTAACAAGCTTGGCACGGCTTGCTAGCGTATTTTTTTCTGGAAACTTTTATGTGTTACGCAGCAACATAAATAATGATTATGATAATGTCGAAATACGATTGTCGGTTTGCAGGCATTGTCTTCAGCTACCAGAATGTTTCTGTTGCCGTCTGTTGTTCGTATTTGTAGACATGTTTGCATCTTTTTTCATTTAACTATCGCCCGCATCACGTCTGTTTCAGGTTACGTCACGATCGCTTAACAGTTGCCTGCTTTTTCCGGGTTTGACTATTATCGGCTATGTCGACATTTGCACCAGCACTATAACTTGTGATTCCGGCAATGAACCCGTGTTAGGCTGATGTGTCAGGTTTATGTTAGAATAATGATGATGAAGGGGAAAACCCGCAGGAGGAAAGCACTGAAGTCCACCTAGGTCTACCTACAGTATAGCCTATATCGCCGGCAGCTCGCTCGCATTAGGCCTAATCCAATAAAGCCAACCGGCGCTGACGGTTAATTAAGAGTTACTGCATTCTGTCGTCAATACATGCCGTGCCGCTGCGGTCGTTTATGTTTGACCGCCCTAGTTTCCCGGATTTCCTTTCCGCGCAGGATTGCATTGCGTAAGAATAAACTATTAAACTTTTTTGATCGACGCAGAAATTTATGTAAAAATCCGAAAGATGAGACGCTTTTCTAGTCGTTCAATTAACGCTACTAACTACTCATTATAATTCTGTGCCAAATAATGATGTAACAGACATTTGTTTTTTTACTGACGGAAAGAGGCCCAAATAATGAGGTTGACAACGAAAATTAAAAAAAGTTTTAAGTTTTAATCTCCACATCTCAGTGTAACAGCAAAGGAATTTTTGAAAATTCACAGCATCTGTCATGCTATGTGTTTCTTGCTTCGCTCTGTAACAGTGAAGTTTTTTCTACACTGCTCATAAACCTGGCACTTCTCTATACAAAATTAGTCTAATGCCTCTGCTAAACTTTATGTGTTATAAGTACACGTAAGTTCTATCACAGTCTAGAACCAGAAAGCAGCCAGAGCCCGCAGACCTCCGCCAATGCAATGTTGTTCGCTAGGTGGCAGCACCATCTTCGGTTTTTCAGCGGTTTCCCTTATGCCCCATTAAAAGCAATGGTAACGAAAATTTCAAAGTAATCCAGAATCCAGAATTCCTACCGGCTCACCCCCAAAATTGAATCACTGGTAGTTTGTGCCACTCCCGACATACCCTCAAAATTTCGCAAAGATCCGTCCATAACTTTGTGAGTTATCTTGCTAACACACAGACAGAAAAACAAACAAACAAAGTCTGGCAAAAACATTACCTTCTTGGCGGAGGTAATTATGCGAGTGTAACGCGGCATAGGCCTAGTATGCTATAGACCATGACGCGACGCGCATATTTCATGACTGGTCGACGGTGCGTTCCGTGTGGACATGCGTGTGATATAAACAGACTTAGAAGGCGTTTCAATCGTCACGCTTGACAGAGCGAGATTATGGGCACCGGGCGGTGGTTATAACACCGCAGACACTGTGGTGAGTCATGGGAAAATAAAGTAGGTTATAAAGTAGTTACTGCAGTTCGTGCATTTCCTACTTTTATAGAAAACCCGAAGTGGCTACCATACAGTGGATTTCTTTCCAGTGTGAAATACAGCAGTCTAACCATAGCGCGGCAGCAATATAAATAAATAATTAAGCAAAAAAGTAAGTAAAGTAAACATCAATTTCTACAATCTCTCTATTTATGAAAATATGCAACGCTAAAACGTCGACAGCGCGCTCAGAGCGCCAGATACAGACTAGTACTCGGAAAAGAACAAAAACGAACAGAAATGTCTGCAGGAAACGTCCACTAGTGGTGGCAACACGGTGGCCATCACGGTTACGCAGTTGTCTTGACATTTAGTTCCACGCGTCTGTGGGCGGTCGTATAGGCCTAGAACATCATCACGTGGGTGGTCATAATAAAACAATGTATATATATGATGCACAAAAATTCCATACACTGATACATAAACTAACTTTACAACCGGACACCAAGGATAGGCACTAAACGTTAAGAGTGCACATGCTGACACAAAGCAATTGACGGCACTCAGTAACATCGCAAATACGCAGAAGAGATCAATGTCTCTAGGCCCAAACTCCACCACCCGGATTTCTTGTGGATTAGTCGTACAACTTGTTCTACAGCATGTTGTGCAACAAATCTACAACACATTAAAGCAAATGAGTTTTGGTCTTGATACTAGGCGAGAAGTTGAAACAAACTAATACCTCATTAAAAATTTTATTTTCTGTTAAAATGTTTTCTCTCTTGAAAAACGTTACTTGAGTCATCTTTTCATAGAATCGGCGAGATTCTAATAGGATGGAAGAGAATTCAGCACCGTGATTCAGTCTCCCCTGCGGATTTTTAACGGGGGAGACTAGACTCTGCCGGCAGTATTCCAAACTCCATCAGTTCGATCTGTTGCTTATATACGAGAAGTCGCAGCACGCAGAGTGTGGGCTTTGACAATCAACGTGCGTGGCCGATGATGCGACGACGATAAAGTGCACTTTAACACAATATTTACGACTATGACGTCCTACCTGCATGGGTGATTATGGAGCGCCCGCTGGCTAGCAGAATGCACGTATGCAAAAGCATCCATTAGACGACACACACACGTGGACTCTAATGGCGTCGCAACGATATGCTGACCATTGCGATCATCCCGTAACAACCATTCGTGGCACATGTGCTTTCTGACCAAAAGATGAAGAATTCGGTTTGTTACACGTTATGTAACGGTAAATGTAGTGTGGGATAGCTTTTCGGAGGCAGAAGAAAGGGCAGCTGCCGTCAGTTGACTCCAGGAGCTTTACTAACGTCTTTAGTAATTGAGTAGGGAGGTTAATAATTTATCTAACGCACAACGCGCTCCGCGTGCTGACAGAAAGAGAAGTACAAACTGTTTGAGAAGGTGTCTAAAGACAGATGAAGCGTGTGCTGCATTTAGAACTGTCCAAAAGAGCGTATCGGATGGATGGTCTAGCATGTCCAACCAAACATGTTGTGTTAAGATTTTTACTGATAAGTTTGTTCACAATTTCGTCTTAAGTCTAAAAATATTTTTTTCAAATCGGTTGGTGTTTGACGAAATGAGAATGCTAAGATGGATTCTCGGCCTTACGTCGAGAGACACAAAAAGGAATGACAATATCCGTCGCATCCTCGGAGTAGCGTGCATCACGGACAAAAGTACGAAAGGCCAGGTTGAGATGGTTTGGGCATGTACAACGCCGAGAAGAGGAGAATTGTGTCAGGAGAATCTTGGAGGCAGATGTATGTGGACAACGGAGTAGGGAAAGACAGAGAAAAAGGTGGATCGACGTCGTGAAGTACAACATGAAGGACTTGCGGGTCGACCTGGTGGACGTGGAGAATAGAGCCGAGTGGAGACGGAGACGGAGAACCCGTGTGGCTGACCCCTCACCCGAGGGATCTAAGCCAGCCTAAAGGAGAGAGAGAAATGTTTGCCGAAAACACAGAGAAGAGTATGGCGTGCTGCGGTGTTTTGACTCGCGGTACAAAACATAATAGAATTCACTTTTCTGTGGGGAATTTGCAATGAAACCTAGCATTCTCCGTTCGTTAATCCTCTTTTATCTCGTGGCAGCTTTAGCGAACGACCGGACCGCAGTAAATGAGTTATGCCGTGTCGACAATGCCGTGTAAGTTGGCCAGACTTCTTATCAATGGTCGAAATAGCATTAACCGTGCAGCCATAAACCGGTTTTTATCCTTGTTGATCGTTTTTCCGCGAATTTTCCGCTTTTCCGCCATCCATCTCAGTAGAAGTGTAGCAGACGTTTCTACTCAATGTCGAAAATAGTCGAGCGTAGTAGCATTAAGTTCGAGTTTCACTTAGTTCGAATTATTGTACATTTTAGGTACAACGTGCTGTAGGACTACATCAAGTCCGCAAAACTTGATACCTTGATAATAAATGTAGACCGGTTTTGGGCTAATCAAAACTGTGTTACAAAATTATCAGTAACAGGAACTGGTAATAGAACTTTTGCAATGGACAACAGTGTGTTCCATGCGCGAGCGCTAACTACGGCGACTGCGGTTTTGCCGTCACACTGTGGCTACTGTGGTCTTGCCGCTTGGAACAACCTATATACCAGCTGAGCTGTGTCTGGAGGGACAATGACGATCATGTGGTTCGGAAACGACTAAAACATTCCAAATGTTCTAAACTGCCTAATAATCACAACAGCCGATAGAGCACAGCATAAGTTTCAGTCCGATCTAAAGATACGATGCAAAATTAGAAGCTTACAACAAATTCAAGACTACAGCATTGTGACATTTCGGAATGTATATGCATCTTTATTCGCCAAAGAATGGAGAATATTACAACGTAGTACAGCTAGTTGTACGACTTATTAAATGTTGGAGTTTAGGCCTATGTGTGACTGTCTGTTCGTGTTTCGATGTCAGCTATTCATGTACAGAAAGGTTGCCGAATAAATGCACAGTTATGCCACGGATAATGCCCGCAGGCGAGTAGCGATTAATGAGACCTCGTTATTTCGGCTCGGTGACCATACTGTACACTTCTGCATGGAAATCCGCTTCTTTGTCGGCGAGGGGCTGAGCGAGGCGGCGGTATGTCTGTTAACAGCACCGCGGGAGTTCAGCTGCCCGACGGCTCGTGTAATATGCACGCATATATAGCAGCATAATTATTTTCGTCATCGTTTATTATAGCTTAATACGCCAAAGTTATAATACAACAAGCATAAGACATATATAAATAGCAGACAAGTTAAGCTATTAATGGCTCGTGTCAATCGGCTGCTAATTCCGAGACAGTATTAAGCGCTGCTGGTCACGAAAGCAATTTAACAAGATGAAAAATATAGCCTATTAATGCAGTTCAGAAGTATCGGTAATTTATGTATCATGGTCATAAATATAAAATAGCATAACTGAAAAACTACTAGCAAAAAAACCCAGAACACGTTTATCGTTATCTCTCAACTTGACGGACGATTTTAACAGCACGTTTTTATCAGCTTTAAAAATTTAAGACATTTTTCTGAGTATTTTTTACTTAGTTACGTAACCGTTTTTCTCGTCGGCGATTCGTTGTTCACTGACATGTGGCTCATCATCAGTTCTGCATTAATTTTATGTTTTACTGCATGTCCCGTCGTCAGCCATGCAGCGGTTTACGCAACTGCCACAAGAAATAGGCTAAACAACCGTAATGAGCAGCCTTTGGATACAGCAGCAGAAAAATACTCTATGCAGGAAAACATCACATGTAAGCGAAGGAACAATAAATCTGGTTATCGTATAAATGGGAAAGATCTCTTTAGCGGGATATATAGCCGTGACAGAACCGCTGGCAACGAGCGCAACATGATGAAAACAACTCATTAGCATGTGGCCGAAGGAAACGGCGAATGGATACAAAAGAACTGCCAACAGCTTAATTTCTTGAAAAAAAATAATGTTTGCAGAAAAACAACGTAAACAACGAGTAGTTCAAACAAAAGTGAGCGAGTGAGTGAACGGGTAGCTTTTTAACGGCACATCAACACAAAATAGGCCATTACCGCCATTTGAATGAATGAATGACTGATTTGTTTAAGCGCAACAAACGTGCATCAAACACTGCTATAAGCAAATACTAAATCATAACACTGCGGAAAATACACAAATAAAAACAAAAAATGTCTCATAAATTGTTAAAAGCATTTAGTTCATTGTCAGTAAAAATAGTTAAAATTCGTAAAACAAACGTTGTGCTATAAATTTCTTTATTCTACCCATGATATAGAAAACTTCGGCGCTTATTTTATGGTTTGTGCTGATACTAAATTGTTGTCCTCAATTGTACTGACGGTGAAAAACTGACAATGATAATAGCAACTACCTGATAAGGATTTCTGTTTTGGTGGAGCGCTTCAGCAACGCTGTCCTGTTACGTGACTTTTTGCCGGGCGGCCACGTCACGTTGCAGTATAAACGTCAGTCACGAAAGTACAATTTGGTAAATACTGCGATATCAGCTTTTTGATTATACTTAATAATTTTCTGTTTTTACATGGGCTGCTACTGTTTATTAAAAGGGGCACAAAGCGACAGAGGAAATACACTGAACTGAACCGCTGTGTTGCAGTCCATTTCAGTTTATTTGTCTCTTTGTACTCAAGACGGTGTATATGTCACGTACGTTGTGAATTATATTGAACCAGCTGCAGGGCTTGTTGTCGACCTGGCCACTGCAAAGCAGTAAGATCGTATTATCTCCTATCAGTCCCGGAGGAGATTACTGCATATTAGCACTCAGCCACGTACAGCAGGAAGTGTGATATTCGCGCTTCTTCCGAAATCCGATTACACAGCTACACGGTGTGCTTCATTAGTTCAGTAATCGCATTTGCTTTCGTACACCCTATTTCCGCGTTCCATTTTCGTTACGGAGATGGGAAAACGCAGCTGTAAAAGATCTGGCTCTGGAAGTCGCTTTTGCTTGACACGATCCTACCGGCGTGTGAACCCAATCTGGCCCGATCTATAGCAGGTTCAAAACGAAATTGTACTGTCTGCATATACGTTTTGTTATGTGCGCAGGTTTTATTAAAGAAATCAATGTATAGGGGGCTCAAATTAAAATTACGATTCGACAATACTTAAGTTACAATGTTCAAATAGTAAAAAGTTTTTCGAGCCGTTGAGCGTTAGTTATTTTTTGTGCAGATATAAGCAAAACGTGACCCGCAACGAAATCGTTAATACAATGCATTTTGATCGAGCTGTCTGCACCTCGATAAACTTTAATTTTGTTAGCGTAAAAAAGCTATTTTTACGCAATCTGACTAAGTTTGCCGGACAAACGGATAAACCCAATTCTTGATCTGACCAAATTCCATGTTATGTTTTTCTTTATTTATGTATGAATTAATAAAGTTTCCAAATAAAATAAATGAAATAAAAAGTTTGTATCTTATATTTAGGGCGGCGGTGTCAAACCGTATAAAAATGGCGAGTTGGCCTGGCTTGAACTTGTATGGAACTACATGTAGATATTCGGTTTCGATTAGACAGATTGCGAAGACTGGCCCATCACTTCGGACAGCCGGCCATTTAGCGACGGACACAGGTGACCGGGCTTTTGTCCGTCAAAGATCCTCACCGGCGCAATTGCTCTGACGGCAGCGTCAGGCGTCCTACCGCAGCAGAGTACACCGTGCGATGCGTTCAATGACAGGCGAGTGCATTAAGCGATGAAACACGACAAACCAACCTGCTGCAGCGTGGACTGTTTGCCAAACCCACATCACACACGAGTCGGCTCAAGTAAGTGACACGAATGCTAAAAAATACATGTCCTAAGATAAGGACAAAAATTGTGCTAAATATGGTCGATCCGCAAGAAAATGTGCCTTACTTTAGAAAAAATCTTAACGGAAAATAGATGTTAAATCTGTGAGAGAAAAAAGCCAAAAATACATGTCCCATAATAAAAAAAATAAAATGCTAAATCTGAAGAAACGGGACATACAGCATATTTTTAAGAAAAATATGCTTAATTTGAATACAAAAAGATAGCGGTAGAAAAATTTTAATTTTTGTAAGAAAAAAAGCTAAAAAATACATGTCCTATGATAAAACAAAGTTGCTAGATGTCATGCAGATCTGTAAAAATAAGCTAAATATATACATGTCCCAGGATAACGGTAGAGTCCATAAGCTGACGAAGAGTCGGGTCAGGTTAAAGTGGCGCATCACACGTCGTTTTTTCCATCTCCGAGGCAGAAAAATAAACAGTAAAAATAAAGTTTAAGGAAACAAATAAGCCTACACTGCAGTATACTGATTTGCCAAACCCACATCATCTGGATAATAACTGTTTTCGACGTGTTGAGGACAAGTGCAGTGGTACGCGGAGCGTGCCACCGGCCACGGGGCAAGCGGACGGTCAAAATGTCGACTAATGCAACTGGTGAAAAGGCGACCGCACATTTCACTGAGTGCACTGCACGGGCGGACACCGGCAGTCTCTGTCACCGGCAATACTTGACGACTGTCAACTGAAGACGATTCTCAAAACGACGACTTCGGGCTATTTTCAGCAGTTATATTACGCGAAACTTACTTTTAAAAGCTATTCGCCTTTCTTCCCCTTTTCCTTCTTTCTTTTTTCACTCCTTTTGTCGGCCACATCTTGACCTGCATCTTCCGGATTCGTCACTCCTCTACGATCATTTCATCACACCAGTGTCATCTTTTTACTCTTATCATCAATAACAATAAATGTAACTTAAAAAACAAAAACGAAAAAACCGTAAGCAAGTCGTGATATCCGTGAAGTCAGAACCTAGAAGTTTGCGTACGAATAACAGAAAAGCTCGTAGGAATCCATGGTAAACCACATTGTGCATGCAGCGAAAACTATAAGGTATACAACACACGTAGACGGTTTTTTTAATTACATTTACGACGTAAATACTGTATAACGATATTGTCTTCCATAAACGATGATCCTATGAGGCTCATGTCGGCTTTGCCTGTTGCTGGCAGCAGATGCCGTCTTGCAGTGTTTTCCTAAAACAGCAACCGACGCTACCCGCAAGGAAGTAAATAATCTCATCAGATGCGTTTTGTCGGCGACTGTCTTGCAGACCAGAGATAATTTTTCAGCAGCTTGCCTCGTTTCAGTTGGAATTACCGCGGCAACATTTCCTTCAGTAGAGCTAGCCTTTCGTCGACACACGTTAACTCGTGTAGCCAGCTCTCTCGGATGTTTAAAGTCGACTATGCCACATTTTTATTTCAGTTCTTTCAGGAGTTAGAATAGCATATGAAGTTAAATTATATATTCCACAGGGTATAGCAAGGTGACAATTTGCTTTGTACAATTTGTCCTGTACAATGATGAACCGGTCTGGGCATCTAAAGGGTTAAAAATTCAAAGCACCCAGTTAATCATACCATGATTTTACTAGCCTGTAGGTAGTCACCTATATCTGAAGTATACAAGCATTCGTGGAACTAATTGCTGCTACAGAGGTGTGCGGCAGACAAACATGCAAAAACTAATTATAACATACTTGCATCGACAAGTGATATATTTCTCACGTACACGGTTTATTCGTCGACCAATAGTTAGCGAATTTTGATTTTAAAATTCGCAAAATACGAACTCCAAAAAATTAAAATTTCTTTGAAGTTCGACGTCTCCACATCTCAACAGTTACCGCCAGTAAAAAAATGCTAGCACTTGTTTTGATATACGAATGCAATAATATAATACTGTTAGTTAAAATATCACGCTAATTTCTAACTTTTAGTCTGCTAATCTACTACACAGTGGCCCCAAAACGTCGACAGTTCACTTCCGGTAGCATCTTAGGAGTTAGGAAATCATCAGCAACTGTAATGAGATTCTGCAAGTGATGCTCAAACCGCAGTTGAACCCCGCATTGTGGCCTACTGTTCCACCTCACCTTAAATGCGTTCGCACCTTACCTGGTAAAGTAATCTGGCGAGCACGTGGCATGGTCTACGGTTGGCAGCGAGTTATTTATTAGTCACGTGACTGACGGACAAGTGGCGCCCTCGCTCGACGGCGACGTGCATTGATGCGAAAGCAATTATTTTCAACGTGTCTCACGAAGAAACAGTATATAGTTCTTTATTTGCACGACCACCGTACTGGCGTTGCTGGTCGTCATGTATTCTTCTGTCAGAAGTTGCAAACGCAATTATGTACTGCCACTCCAGAAATTTTTGTTGCACAAATTTTTGGTTGTTAAGAATTGTTTGATTTAAGTTATTTAATGATATTGTTTGTGTTGTCTGCTACCTGGCGTTGAATAATATACAAATAGTGACTAGCGTCGAGGTCATTACTGAAATTTTTTTCCGAAGTTCGTAAACTAATGTCATAATTCCTAAACGTGTTTATAAATTTATACGCAAATTCGAATGACGAGATTCGAGATTTCTACGTCATTATTTTGTATCCCTTAAATCCCCCTTGATTTTATTGTGTTTATATTATTACAGTAAGCTTAGGTAGTTAAAATTCTGTTGTTTATCACTGGTCATGTGACTGATTTTGTCGTATTATTGTATACGTTTATTTTATTTTTTTTCTTTAATTATTTCGTTGTGTTACCAGTGATGGCGAATAAAGATTTTCATTGCCCGAAATCGAAGACCAAGTGCGATATTCCACGAACTAAAAGAAAAAATTTCTAATAATGACTGATGACGCCAGTTGCTAATTGTTTTGTTATATCTCAACGCAAAATTCGTGTATTTTACGATCTCTTCGAATAAAGTGAACAAACAACTTGGTCGTCTAACGTACGATGTACGGTTTAGCCACAATATTTGCACACGCGACACTACGACGTACAGTATAGCCACAATACAGCTAGCCAACCGTGTGTCGTCGGCGTGGTCATAGACGTCTTGAATATCAAAAATCACTTTAATATTGCCTCGAGGGCAATATTAAAGTGATTTTAACCAGTTGGTTGAGCGGTTGGTAAATGGTGCGTACTTGAAAACGTCACGTGACGCGATTTAGATCAATCGCGTGCAAGTATTTTGCTTTGAGGTATAACAAAAATGAATATAATAGCCCATTTGATCGTATTATCGTAGATTGTTTCGTGTTTTTATGTTCAATATCGCTTAATATGCTGTCTAATAAAAGCAGTTTGCCACCGTAAGCCGGTGTGCTGCTCCTACTATACTGCTACTCGTTATACCGAGAAACCAGGGTTGGCTGTGGTAGACTTTGACTGACGTCATCTAATTGTCAAACTCTCAAACCGCACCTCCGTCAGATGCAAGGATCTTTCTGATATTTGTTGTACAAGCCGAGATATAGCCCATTTTGTTTTAAATTTCGTTGCCATGGTAACAAGAGTCGGTCGGGGTAAAATTCGATTAGCAGCATTTGATGGCTCATTTTCGAAAACTCCCCTACAAATGCAAAAATCTCGCAGATATCTCTTACTCGTACACAAGCCGAGATATAGCCAATTTTGTCCCAAATTTCGTTGCTATGGCAACGGGGGTCGGTCGGAAAAAAAACAAAAAAGCGATTGCCAGCACTGAATGGCCAGTCCCCGAAAACCCCCTTATAGACGCAACAATCTGGCAGATATCTCTTACACAAGCCGAGTTATGGCCCATTTTGTCCCAAATTTCGTTGCCATGGCAACGGGGGTCAACCGTGGGTAAATACAAATGTCATCGTGTAGGCGAGTTCAAGAACCAAAAAAATGTAGTAAATTTCGAACAGGAGGTGAGCAAAAACCCCTAAGCGGATTGAAACCAACTTTTTTTGGTGGTAGGCGTCCACGATATAATCACGCCATTCAAACTTGGTGACGATTGGTTCAGGGGTTTTTGGTTGGCTGAGGGTCAAAGTTTGCCTTTTCCCATAGACTTTAAAGGTCGTCCTTACAGCACTCACACTATCGTGTGATGTGTGATAAGAAAAAAAATTCGTTATATTTCACCGACTTGCCAAGAAGCTCCCAAGGGACAGATTTGCATGAAATTTTGCACAGTGGGTCGACTCGCAGACGTAATCACCTGTTTCAAATTTTTTGTTGATCGGTTAAGGGGTCTCGGATCTGCGGGGGGGTCGAATTTTGCCATTCTCCATTGACTTAGCCGGTCGTCATTAACACAGGGCTGCGCTACCGCGCGCCTGTGATATCCGGTTAATTGTGGCAAAATTATTCGAATCCACAAAACGCTTATACAACGTAAAGTGTAAAACATCAACCGTCGTGTGTATGTATAAACTTCAAGTTGTTAAAACTTAAGCGTTATTTCAGTATCGTGGTTGAAAGACGTACGAAGAGTCGGCGGCTTAGCTGAAATGCGGTGGATTTAATTGATTTGCATACAAGCCTACAGAATAATAAGAAAATTTTATCATTGACCAAAGGCCCACTGCGTTGAAGCTTACCCGGTAATCCCGTTTGTGGCGCTCTGGATTCCCATACGTAAATACAATTAAGCTAATAGATAAAACTTACAGCTACTGGATGGTCGGCTTTGTTGAACGACAGCGCCTTCAACCAACTAGGATATAGTATATGCCAGCAGTTTTGATAGCGGTGCAGAACTCGCCTTTTTCCCTATCGGCGATCGTTACGCCAGTGCTCATTAGTACGGCTACCACAAAGAAATAATCCAGGTTGTGCTGGCCCCGAGTGGCTTGGTCAAATACCGACATACGCGGTAACCCATCTCAGCGGTAACCGGGCTCAACGTCGAGCAACTTCGGCGACGTTAGGAAGATGCCATCAAAATAAGCGAAAAAAGAACTGCAGGCCAAACATAGAGAAAAATGAAGCTATTTAATCATGCTCCGATATCGCTACAGACAGAACGATACTCGGTATACAGAGTTCGAAACATCTTGTGCAAACCTCGCATAAAAGCAAATCAATAACAGCAAGATCGCCACTTAGGTCCAATTCGCCGCCGCAAACTACAATCGAACAGAGCACGAACAGAGTGACAGAAAAAGTAAACAAAAAATTGTCTTAAAGTACGTAAGTAAGTGAGTTAACATAAACCACAATTCTGTTATACGCTCTACTGTCAGAAACATACGCTATATGCTTTAATACAGAAACATGGAGATCTCGAGCTGAAATAAGAAAGACATAATTTATAGATCTCTGTGGTAGGTGTAGTAATCAGAGTTTGAAAGCAGATAGATCCAGCTATAAGCTGAAGATCAAACAAGTCAGCAGTGTCACACATGCTGACTTTTCCATACTGACAACCTTCTACGCAAAAAATGTAAACTTGGCGCTACAGTTGCAGTGGTGACGCCGCATTTAATAAGACCATGATGATTACATGATAGTAGCGTGTGAAAAAAAATTATTGCGTTCAATCATTAACTGATATTGTTGATTGGCGGACAAGTTGCCTGCGGTAGCTGAATTAAAGACAACCATATGCGGGAATGAAAATGGGAAAAAGTGGAAATGTAAAAAAAATTTCCGGTCATTTCTAGGTGCAGATAATACGATTAATATCGAAGCCTATAACATCTTTTGGAGAAAGATTTCATCCCAAGTGCCCAATTTCTTACTTTGCGTCTGCCTTAGCTTAGTAATCCGCTCTCATAATTATTGTCTGCCCGATTTTCGCTGTCGACAAATTATTTCTTCGGTATTTCAGGGCTTCGTTTCAGCGAAACGCAATTTTCCAGGTGCCAGATATGCCATGGATAGTTTCACGTGACACTGAGCGCATCTAGCTTGCGTCGGATGCGCTCAGTGTCAGGTGAAACAGCGGCAAGAATGTTAGAAGAGTGTCCACGCTATTCTTTGGTTAGGTTTGTTTGCGTTCGTTGCGCTTATGACTTTGGTTGCGTCCGTCGCGTACGTTGCGTTGCGTTGCATGCGTTGCGTTAAATAAACATTATAGGTTAAGGTCAGTTTCTCTCTCTGTATATTCCGCGGGAATGTCGCCTATCGCTATCACCACATCATATCGCCGCTCCCTGCTACGGCAGCTGCTGCAATTTCGTCATTGCTGCAGCAGCAGCTGCATGCCGTATTGGCTTCATTAATATCACAGAGACCTTGTTAGCGAAATCCTCACGGGCTTAAACACATCGAACTGCATGGGCTGGCGTATCTTACGTACGACCTGTTGACGCTAATCCAAAATTATATTGATGAATTTGATTGTAACTTATAACTTATTAAATTACCGTTTCAACCTACGAGTCTTTTCAAAACTATAGCCTCTAGATTTGCTTTTTTGTTCTTCTCGACTTTGTTCTTGATCTTATTTGTGTTTTTTTTGTTTCTTCTTTTTCTTTTTTCTTTCGTTATTCTCTCCGTCTGTTGACGCTAATCCAAGGCGAGTGCGACCTCCCAGGTGGTGAACTGAAAGAGATCAGCCATGCAGCCGGCGTGTGGCCGCAGAAAAGCCATATTGATGACGAGCTTAGCAGGTGTTCTGCAAGCTTAGCCTGCCCTCCATGGGGTTAACGTGTACATCAGCCCAGATCATTAATGCTTCGTGCCGCCGTGATGTCAACTGAACGAAAAATCAGTCGCCGTTCCAAGAATTTTAAAGACTGCATCGAGAAATAAATAGAAATATCGTCGGCGCTGCCGGATGAGCTGCTATTCTGTTGTACTTGTTAATTGCCAGATGCATCTGTCGTTGATCACGCAACCGCGGCATCACTGTATTCAGGTTCTGCAATACTGCGTCTTATCGATGCAGCAATTAATGTGCTGTCGTGAGTCTTTGCCTCAACCGGAGTTAGTTAGCCTAGTTAGCGCGCAACTCGGTCAACGATCGATCTCATTACTGCAACTTGGCCTATAATTATACACACGTTTCATCACGGTCTAGAGTGCATTGTGTTAGGGCAAGGAGGCACAGACAGTCTTGAAACGTGCTCTATATTTCAGGATCGTGATCGAGATGTGTTCTGAGTTTGAACACGCGTGTGATAAACAGATGTAACCTGCATTTCAACAGCCAAACTTAACCAGAGTGAAATTATTGGCGGTTATAACATTACAGACACTGTGGTGAAAATAAGAGAAAAAAGCAGGCCAAAAAATAAAATTATTTTCAAAAATTTTATTGTCAGTAGCGTTACTTCTTTTCGTTTCTTTTCATTTCGTTTACCGTTTTATTCACCATTAATGACACAAAAAGCAGAATATATAGTGCAATGTTTTCAAGCGACATTGTACGAATTGTAAAAAATACACAATAATACGAAACGCATCGGACGCAATGTTTATACTGATAGAAATTTGTAAATAAATACTTTCAAAATTGTTTATCTAGTGTTAGACATTTTAATCAAGAGTAATATGCAACAACGTATTTCGGTAAACATGTAGGGGCCTACCACGTTTACACAATGAAACTGGCTCGACAAGCGCTCGTCGTGCACTTGTCGAGCCAGCTTCGTCGTGTAAACGAATTATAAAACGAACTTAAACATTATCTTTAAATAGACTCTTGGGTTGTAACGGTAGCTTAATAAGTTATGTAAATTCATCGATAATACAACTTTAATTTGATTGTTGTTGTCGTTTTAACACATGCCACAGCAACACCTGGCGGAAGAAGACAGCAGCGGTGACAGAAACGTGAACAATAATCAAATTAAAAGTTGCATTATCCATGAAATTACGTAAGTTATTAAAACGTAAGCATAGATGAGTTTAACAGAGAAAAGGCGACTCACCGTGCTCAAGAGATCTGCTACTCCACAACAGAAACTTCAGCTTGCGAACGGAAAATGTCGCCAGGGAGAAAAAAAACAAACGTGCGAGCTGCTGGTATGGTCTATACGCTATACAGTGTCGTCTTTCGCCGGCGACTGCGACGCACCGACTGCGACGGTACAGTGATTGATCTCAGATGCGATTGTCTTCTTTTCACTAAGGCAGTTGCGTGCGCGCTCGCTCGTCTATAGGCGGCCACAGGTGCTCATAAATTAAGTCCACTTGACCCTAAGATCAAGACTAGGATTCCGCCAAAGATGCAGCCAAAAACGAGAACTTCACTTTGGCCACTAAGAAGTCATTGACGACAAAGGCAGTGGTGTTTCAGACCACAGGTGCTCTGAAACTAGGCCCGTTGTGCAACCTTACCGGCAGTGACGACGACGATGACAGAGGTCAGGTCAGGTGCCATTTTTTTGGTCCTGCGTCAATCAAGCAACTTCGTTGATCTCAAGACCATGCAGTTACTGATGTCCTGTATTCTGTAGCCACTGTCTATCTTCTTCCTTGTCAGTGATGACGACGGCGATGATAAAAGAGATGACGTAGCAGCTGCTGAAGCAGTGCGACTGTGCGACTGCGTGTCTGTGTGTCTGTCTGTCTCTCTGTTTGTGTCTCTGTGTAACTGTGAGTGGATCGACTCTCAATGCATCAACCGCAGAGCATGCAGCGCGTAGCATTAACCGTTACTAGTACGAGGCCTACCGCTCAACACACACAGAGGCAGACAGACGAACAGACAGACAGACAGACTGACTGACAGAGAAGAAAAGAAACATACGCACAGAAATGGTCACGTGATCGATGCACACGACTACTGTTAATACTTTCATTTTTTAAGTTCCAAGATTTGCACAGACCTTAAATACATTAAATACGTATATTCATGTCAATTCTTCGTAGTTCACTGCTAAACAAGAACAGGAAATATTATTAGATTGTGACCAATCTAATGTGCTCCTTGAGTGCATAACGGTGGATAACGCTAGTTGCCATTTGTCTTGTTATACCTCAACGCATGCGTCTATCTGGCACCGTTATGGAGATAGGGCGATCAAGCTGTGGCGTACCTACCTAAGACTAGAAGCTCGCATCGAGGCCAAGTGTGGCCACTTTTAGCATAAACTTTAAAAACTAGTTCAGAATGGTAGTCTCAATGACTGTCTTAAATTTTGTAAAAATCTGTCGTTAACGATTTTATGCACTATACACGTCTGTAGGGGCCGCTGATTTTGGGACACGGTGTAGATAACATTGATTGATTGATTGATTGACGCCAATCACGTCACTACATCGTTTACTCATAAGTAAAAGTAGGGGCCTATAACGTGTTCTTCTTGGGTCGTGATTTTGTGTATGGCGTCCATTGCACACTAAACCACAAAACCTAAAAACCAAAGCAACTAAAACCAAAAATTTTTTCTCTATAAACCTAGGTTTTTTAGCCCTGCACACAAGACGTCGTCTCTCGTGCGCGCAATTGCAGTCACGTAGCGTAGAGAGCGGTCGGCGAACCGGTGTCGTTTTATCCTGTCATGTATCACATCTTAAACTTACCTACCTAGTACTTTATACGACCACACGCCAGCTTTAAAACCCGATTTCCATTACTTCGATTTTTTGTGGATTTGTTGTGCAGCTTGTTTTACAATAAATCCGTCCACAATAAATCAAAGCAAATAGAGTTTGGTCTTTCTAAAGACCGACCCCCATTACTTCGATTTTTGTGGATTGGACAACCAGTCGCGCAACAAGATTTTACTTTATCTTGACAACTTGTTGTGAATTTCCTGAAAACTTTCTGTTTTTTTGTGGACTTGTTGTGCAGCTTCTTTTGCAATAAATCCGTCTGCAATAAATTACGGCAAGTGGAGCTTGGCTGTTATACAACTACACACGGTGGGCTTAAGTGGTCTGCGTTACACGAACCACCAATCCCGCCATACTCGAGAAACGAGCATCGAATACCGTACCGCGGTACTCAACAGTTACTGCAGAGCGGCATAATAATTGCGGGCGCGTGTGACAGAAAAAAAATTCGAGGCAACTCGATAAAAGCACACTAACAGTAGGAACGTAACTCAAAAATGGCTGGCCTTTTATTCGGTTTAAATTTTCTACTTCCTGTTTTCATTATCGTACGTTAAGCACGTTTTATAGCTTAGTGTACGCAGCACGTGACAGTAAAAATATTTCCCATGACGCAGTGTATAACTTAATGTCTTACATTTAATTAATAAACTTTTTTGCCCCGAAATACTTAATTCCTTAAGGCTGAAATATCAAACTATAAAATTCATGTCTAGAATGATCACGTTAACGTGTCTGCCAGGCAGTCCGCATTGAATCGTTGGAAGGCGACAAACAGAACAGACGTTGGAATAAGAACGCGATAAGAAGACTGTCGGACAATCAATCAATCAATTAATCAAAAAATAACCACTTACAAAAATGACCAGTGGTGTACAACACACCTAAAAACTAAAATAAAACCTAAGGATAATGTACAAAAAGTAAAAACTACTCATAGGTAAAAAACTCGCTGAAACAGTAAAGTTTTAAAGTTTTATTTGAATGACGGAGTGTCAGATAGTTCTTGAAGTGAAGGTGGCAGACTGTTCCACGCAGCTGGTGCAGCGTAGGAAAACGCTTGTTGTCCGAACTTTAGTCGTGTGCGTGGTTGCTCATAGCGGAGACTGCTGCCGGACCGAAGTCGTGTTCGTGATGTGACACTGGCTGTTTGTGTGACAATATCAGTAAGAAGAGTTAAGACGGTGCTTGTGACGTGTGAATTAAATGCATCAGCAAACGCGGTTTATAGGTGATGGGGTATTGCACCGGAAGCCAGTGTAATTGTTGCAGCATACTTGTAACGTGGTGGCGAGGAGCATCGGTCAAACGCTTCCCGATTAATTATTTGTTTGCGACTTGGTGATTTTTTTATTTATTTAGTCAAACTTATCTTCTTATAACAGTCCCACTGTCCATGATCACCTGTAAGTTAAGTACTCTGTGCCTAACATTTTGTAGGTGTTGGAGATCCACGCACATTCGCCCCATGTGAATGGTGCTTTATGGGCAGAACGACGGATCCTTTACAAATTTGGTTAAATTATAATGCGTAAACGTGTGTGCAAATGACATCGAATTCTAATTTGGCCATTGTATTTGTATTGTTTTTGTTGTGATATATTCTATTCCATTTTTGCATTGTGCGTGTATTTGTGTTTATGTTTGTTTTGTTTTATATTGTGCGTTTGTATTTCTGTGTTGCTGCTTTCATGGCGTATAAGTTTACACAATAATGTTCACAATAAACTACCGTGACGATTTCCTCACTTCCTACATGGTTAATATTGTAACGTAGCCAAAGTACAGTACACGGACACGCGGTTATTGAACCGTCGTTTCTGTTTTTTTTTAACTTATGTGATATTACGCGATGTCATAACACGTATCTAATTAGCGAAGAAAACATCTTCCGAGTGCTTAGCGTCTGTCGTTCTCTTGTATTCGACATTACATTGTGACTCAACATGTAGAAACCTTGCACTAATTACTTCCCCATAGAACACTACGTGTCTGCTGAGTGGCGTCAATTCAGTAAATCATTAGAGGGGTCTCACTTCCACTTTTTTTTCTCCTCTCTTTTTTCTAACTTTTTCCCTCTTTTTCCTGTTAAAATAGGGCCCCTTGAATCCAGCTAAGAGTCTAGATAAGCGCTGTAATCTCTTTTACCTGGGCGTGTAGCAGAGCCCTAGCCAAAATCGAATTTGATCCATTTTAACTTTAAAATGTAACATCTGGTGGCAGCAATTTGAATAATTTTTTTGATAATCAGCTGACCAAATTTCGTGCAGTTTACATAGTAAAGGTCAATCGTGGTCTAAAAGTTTGTTTCGCAGAACTCAGTTAAAGAAAATTAAAGTCACAAATCCTTAAAGGGGGCTCGTAAACCCCCACCCACATCTTCTTCTAAATCGACGCCACTGTGTCTGCTCTACAGCGCGTTGTGCAAACTCTAACACGGTGTAACAAGACACGGCGGTTTTCACCTTTATCCACAACACGTTTCTGACGATATAAATAACGCTGTGAACGAAAGCTATTAATGAATGGCGATTTTTACCGTTGGCAATAATAACGTGCCACGAAACTTTTGTCTACATCTCCGCTCAGTATTGACTGACCGATGCAGCTGCAGACTTATTGGCTCCGTCAACATCATAGAACGACACGTGACGATTCAGATTGCTTTAAAACATTTGTAGTTTCTCTTATGTGCATAAAATAGATTCAATAGCGTTGGTAAGTTAAATGTGCTTCTATCAAAAATAAATAATGCTTATAAACGCCAATTAATGGGCTTTTTACTTAAATGTTGATTTTCAGATTACATTTTTTCATATCAAATTATTGATGTTTAAGCACAACTTTTGAAAGTAGGCCTACATGATTTGTAATAAAATTTTATAAAGTTTTTAGGCCTATTTTGATGCAAACGAACTTTTTAACGTTTTTTACGAAGTAATTTAACGTTTATATTTTTCACAAACGTTAAACTGTCTATGTTTGCTAACGGTGATTCAAAATTATTTTGTGCAATAAATTGAAGTGCTTCAAAACAAATAACATCGGAGCTCGTATTTAGGTTTACATAGGTCTAAGCTAATTTTGCGACAGATGAAGTAAATTTGGACCAATGGGCTTATCAGCAATTCACAGCGAAATGTCATAAGGGCAACGGATGTTATTTGTCTGAGTCTGTAAAGATACGACTTTAATTTCCGTTATCAGAACGGCAGACGATAGATTGTTCGATCCATAAAAGTGTTCGTTTGCTTGGCATTATGGAAGCAGATTATCGACCATTAAACCCTCGATCTGTTCTGTTTCACAGGTCCGATCTTTTTTGTCCATGCAGTGCAAATTGGGTAGGCCTAACACGAAAATAAGTAGTCGTACCTGACAGAGATAGACTGTGAAACTGTACAATAAACTAAAATACACTAGAATAACGCCTATCAGTTGAACGTATGTTGAATAAACATGGTGGCTCAGAAAAAATTCCTTTTTAAAAATCGCGATTTTTGTTTTTATTGTTGACACGGTAGGGTGGTTGCATAACTAAAGTGCGGTTGCTACGTTGTATATTGTTTGATTTGAAGTGAAGTTAGCATTAAGCAGCTTTTTAAAATTTTTATAATCTGGCAACTGGTTGCGGAAAAATTGCACATTGTCCGCTGGAGTATTTATTCTGAGCCATATCGTACACTACGCTATTTTTAAAAAGCATGGATGTAACAGACGTTACAGAAAAAATAATATAAGTTAAATGGGTTTTATTCCAAAATTAAAGAATAAACGTTTGTAAACGGGAAAAACGTGTCCCTTTTCTTGTAAACGAATGACTTTTGTTATAGATTCTGCTCACATAAAAATAATCTTCGTAACAGTGAATGCCAAAACGTGTTTTAATAAAAAGCTAACAAACGTGTATAAATGTTTGTTCAATAAATGTATTTCAATGCCTTTTGCAAAATCTTCACAAGAAAGCGACTTTCGTTCGTTAAAACATAATTATCCCGAACATCGACGAAAAGACCTCCCGAATGATACATGTAGAGTAATTATATTTCTGTGATCTAAGCGAACTCAATCTTAACCTGCTGAGTTTCAGCGGTAATCTCTTTCGACAACAAAGCGGCCTAAGTAGATTAACTGCGGCCGGTAATTAAATACGAACGTTGACAAATTTAATGTCAAACGGTTATCTTTAATTCCGTCGTCGTTATAGTCTGAGTTTACTCCCCTTCTTTTGCGATCATTTTTTTCGTTAACATTTTTCACTTTCAAATGAAATGGTCATGCACTTATGTACTTGTATAGTAAAGTTTTCTTAAAGTTGCTGGTTCTAGCCCAACATATATGGGAGCATCTTCAGTTCCAGGTTAGAATCGACAGTGAATGAAGTTGAAGTTCTTAGTACGAGTCCAAGTCACCAAAATTAAGACGGCTCTTTTCTACTGCCAGATTCGAGTACTACGTGCATACAGGGTGGACAAAAAAGTAAGCTATGATACTTTTTCTATATCTTCCGTAAGAATTGACCAATTTTTACAACTTTGTCATCAGTAAGCTACTGAAGAAATTTGCTACTCAGTGCCATACACATCACGTTTATTATGTCGTTACCTTGTAAAATATCAATATCAATATCCAAAAATGTACGATATCTACAGAGTAATAAAGTCGAGTGGTAAATTTTTGAATTATTGAAGTAAAATGTTAAATATAAGTTACAATAAGTGTCAGAAAGTTTTAGGTGTAGCTACAGAGTGCGTTTTCATTTTTCAAAAAATAGTGCACAGCTTGTAGGGCCGCACAATTGAAAAAAAATGCTCTGCATGCTCATGCAGTTAACTGAGCAAGATTGCAGCCATCAAACTGCAACATTAGTGCACATTAAAAAATAGTGCAAAGTAAAATCGTTCAAATTATTTTTTAAAAATGTTTAATATGTTTTCAATGTTTTTGCACTTACTATAACTCATAGTTTAACAAATGATTTGAATACGTCAAAAAATTACCATTAAACCTTCTGTTCATTTGTAGATATTGTACGTTTTTAGATATTTATATTTTACAAGGTAGTGTAGCGACATAATAAGTAGGATGTGCATGCCATTGAGTAGCAAATTTTTTGCAGAGTCCACTGGTGAAAAAATTGTGAAAATTGCTCAATATTTAGCCAAGATATCGACTTTTTGGCTCACCCTGTACACCAGTCCGGCAATCCTCAAATACGCCAAATACATTTGTAACATTTCGGTTTCCCTTTGTGGGATGCGCAAGAACACGAGAAGCTAAAAAGGAAATAGATCGACGAGGGGGTCTGGAAATGGCGCAAGCAAGCATCAGCTGGCCAATTAGCTCTTGTACGCTGCTTCGGTGGCGGCGAGATCAAACACTGGCCACAAGCCAATCAGATCACTCGCCACTCACCGCTAATCAGATATTAGTCAGTCACTCGACAGGTGCGAGCAAGGTAAGCAGGAGCTTCTATCGATTCTATCCCTATACCTGGTAGGCGCAACTAAGACCCATAAACATAGGGGGAGTTTTGTTCTAAGAGTGTACAGTAGATCAAAACTTTTTCACTGGGTAACGAGAAAGGGTGTAGGAAACGCGGAAAAAAGAAAAATAAAGCACATGAAAATGAAATAAGAGTAAGGAGAAAAAAGAAAAAAGCAGGCGGAGAAGAGGCAGAAAGGGAAAAACCCAAATAGGGGGACATAAGCCCGATTTTGATTCCAGATTTTGAGAGATAAGAAGCCACTGTACGTAAGAGTATTTCATCGGCAGCAACTGCGTAGTATGCTAACAGACGTACGACGGGCGTGGGCTAAAAGAGGTATAACATCTAAAGAATGGGTGCGGACAGGTCGATGATGTGTGGTTCTGTTCTCCGAAGAAGATTTGGTATAGATCTAAGCTGATAAAAAGTGATAAGCGAGGAAGGAACCGTAAGCAACGAAAATGAGGGGAGACAATTAATAAGCCTTTAGTGTTACAGTAGCGTATGGCAAATGCTAATGCACTGTTTGCGCAACAAAATCGTGCGGAAATGGTTTTTACAATAAAAAAACTCAGTCTGCAATCTGACCAAAGGGCGGCGAGGTTTAGACAAAGCTGTTTTTGCTCCCGCGCCACAATTTTTAAATAAAACGCTTGAATGAAACATGGTGCAACTGTTTTTTTTTCTTTTTTATGCAGACACAATTTTCCATTATAGGAACCCAAAGGGCCAATATTCAATCGTTATAGTTGTGCATGTCTTGTAGGCCTATATTTTGGCCGCAGTTCTTCGGTATTAAGCTCAGGTCATGGTTACGTGCAAAACGCGAAACATTTGCAGAAACTTCAGCATGTGTTCAAGTGTTTTATTTTGCATGTAAGCACAATCTAATGTGTAATATAAACTATATTAAAAACGTGAACACAGAACTGACTAATCCGTGATACTGACAGAATACATGATTCGATATACTCAACGTGCTTTCAACGCTGGCTGAATCCACTTTCTGTCTAATCAAGCGACGATGATTAGCTTAGCGGCAGCCGGTACATGGGTCTATTATATTACGCCTTATTAAATCCCGAGAGCTGATAGTTGGCCACATCTACATACATCCCTGGGCGTCGACTGATGTAACTTTTTTTCACAGGTTCACTTACTTCAGTGGCGTAACCAAATACGTACGCACTAGCTACGATGATGAAATAAACAGAGAAGTGATCAATCTTTCAATCAATCAGTCGTTTACGCGAACAGACAGTGCATACAATATAAAAAATCGTACAAAACAACATCACAAAGCTAAAAACCAAATGTCCACTTCGCAGCAAAATATTTACATACAAACATTTTATATCTGTGGGTGACTGTAATATATACAGTATATAGTACTTCTAATATCAGCAAAACGATCAAGCACCAGAAGTGTCAAGGGATACAGTATGAAATTACTTCTAGTGTACATCTTTTTTAAAGAAATAGTTTAATTTGACCTAACTGCTATTACACATTACGAAGAAAAAAGCATTAAGCTTGATGAAAAAGAAACCAGCTAAAATTACATTGGGGTAGGCCTACTCAGTGCGTTGTCGAATTAAGACGGGGATGTTTCTCCACATTTTTTCGCAAATTCCGACCACATTCTTACTATCGCGCAAGCTCAAATTTTGAATCATATTGCTAGTGTTGATTATGATATTAAGAATTCTGTAACAACAGCTTTCTGACTGGTTTCGTAGTAGCTACGCCATTGGCACTGCTATAGCTGGTAATGGCTACCCGATAGACCAATGCATTATTATATTAGCCTAATAGTTCTATAGGCCTCAGGACAGTCACGTGGTCACGTGTCCAGCGGGTGGACCAGGAAAAACACGATTGACTAGGCCTTCTACTCCGAGCTCCCCTCGCTCACTCCGCTCGCTCGGGGAACTGTAGCGG
>Ga0056128_1001748_pt1 | contig 24931 bp, 12 predicted proteins | sample WorMetLIZISLAND2_FD_71113 | JGI IMG/M metagenome (GOLD analysis project Ga0056128, IMG submission 71113) | Marine gutless worms symbiont microbial communities from Max Planck institute for Marine Microbiology, Germany - Olavius geniculatus... ... | reverse complement strand
TTCAATCTGTTGATTTATTTAAGGTGCGGCTTGATAGATTTTGGGCAGAACAAGAAGTTATGTATGACTGGAAATCTGAATTAACCGGAACCGGAGATAGATCGGAGTATGTCGAAAAAAGTGATTAGATTATTAGTATAATTTATTACATCATGATATGGATATAGAGGGACTTTTAGTGCCTGCATCCGTTTATCTCCATTACTGATTACTGAGCTTCTACTTGCTCCCAAGAGCATATAATATGCAGTAAAAAACAGTAATTTCCAAATTTGTACATGTAGATAAATTGCAAATACTTGATCATAATAAAATATTTCACTAGTGGAACAAGAAACTAAAATTGGGATTGGATTAAATGTGGGGTGGGTTTTTACATTTCGGGTGGGTTTTTAGCAGGTTTTTAAAGTGGGCTTTCCCTCCAAAAACCCACCAGCTTTTTCACATATCTGCTTGGGTGTCTCAACTCTGAAACGCAGTGTAATGCATGTATACTAATGTCCTGCAGTCCCAGTCCTGCATAGACTAGGTTCCAGTTGGGAAAGACAGACCGAGACAGAAAAGCAGTCTTACTATCTACAGACTGACCCCCAGTCAATGACGTGAGTGTCGTAGTCCCAGTACTCGCGCGGCTTGTGAGTGTTGACGTCGGCGTAAACACGGGCTCTACTCGTCGCTGGCATCTTCCACTCAGAATCCAGCCAATCACATGCAACTCTGACACACAGACAGACAGACATAAACATGGGCTCTACTACATAAGCACAGCAACTAACAACATAGTCAATTTACAAGCTAGGGAACGATTCCATGTTACTTTCGATGTTGAGGGCAAAAGTTCGATGGGACGAAATTTCCTCAGAACAAAACTCTTCAGCTAGGAAGGGTGGAACTAAATACCGAAAACCACTGCAAACGTTTTCGGTAGTTTTTGGTACTAAAAACCTAACCCTAACGCTAACCCTAAACGAAAACTACCGAAAACAAGTTGGTATTTAGTGCTACAGAGTACGAGAGATTCCATGAATCAGCTACCGTGCTATGCTGGTTCAAGTACAGTTAGATTTGTGTGTTCTGTGTTAAATTCCTGAATATCAATACCAACGCAATATTTCAAAACGAAGAAGTGATAATTTCACTGTCAATTACAACTTTGATCATCGAAAAATCTCTAAATAACAACAACACTACATTACTATTTCCGGAAATTTTTCTGGACCATACCACTTTGACATCGGGGCTAATAAAAATTTTCAACCAGTTGAATTTGGAACATAAGCAAAATATTGCAAATATAGTTTAAAATTATTTTTTTTTATTTTATGTTTTATTACGTGTTTAACAAACAATTTTTAAAAATTTGCTTAAGTCGCAAAAATTTTATCAACCGCATTATACACCCCGTGTCAAATAATGAACTATTCTAGAAAATTTAATACATTTATCTATGCCAAGCACAAATGTAAACATTCGGAAGTTGTAAACACTAAACAAGTCGTTGTAATTTACTTTACTTACCGTGATGCCTTTCTGCAGTGCACCAAATTGCAGAAATAGACAAGAACGCGGTTTCCGCATGTTTAGATTTCCCAGCGACTTGGGAACGTAGAAGGCTGTCGGCTCTGAACTGCGGCCGTGACGACTGGCTGCCCATAGGCACGCTACCCACAATTCGAAATGTACTTTGTGAGGTATAAAAAATGAATAGTCACTGTATTGTTTGACTACCGCATTGAGATATGTTGCCTGATGATGTGATAATCGGTTATGGAAAGAGTTCCGAATTGGACCACTGTCTGGTCGTTACCAAATTAAAGGTCCATGGACGCCAAAATTAACATACACATTTTATCCATTTTCCTAAAAGTGCAGAATTTTCTGATAACTTTGACAGTAATATCGGCGCCCAGCGTTTTGTCAACACGGAAAAATTTACCTTTGAAGTCGACGGTCTACGAAAACGACGCAGAAAACGCGCCGCCATGATGTCCTGCGGTGACGTTATGAGTTTAGCCTATAAACGTCATGAATATTAATGGCCTAGCCTAGAATCATGACGTCGTCGGCTAGGCCATTAATATTCATGATCTATATGGGCTAGGGTCATGACGTCATGGCGGGCACTGGTAGATTAGAATATTTCGTATAACGTAACGTAATGTCGCATTTTGTTTGAAATCACGCATTAATTTCATATATTTATGAAGCTCAAATTGACATATTATGTATGCGAGGTTAAATGTCTAATTTAAATCTACAGAAATTGTGCGAGTTTGACCGTGGCCATGGACCTTTAAGGGATAGCAGACGTTGGGGAAAAGGGATTTACTTTTGGGGTTTAAATTGTGCGAAAATGAAGGGGTGTGGCTGGAATAGGGGGTACAGAAAAGTAAGGGTACATAATGCAAAACGACATACTGCCCTACACGGTCACCTCGCCTGACCTTCCCTATCTTCGCCTACCTACTACTTCGCCTATCTACCTACCTACCTAGACACTTACCCTATGCGTAGTCTTACCTAATCTATTCGGTCACCATCGGAATCGATCCTGCGATCGCGCGTTTACAACTTAAGCATTATACCGATATTGCTATCGAATCGCATTGGTAAGTGAGCATTAAAGGTTGACGTCACCCCGCTTTATATCATGTCAAACTTGGTCAAACAGGTTACACTTAAACTTATACCAATTGTTGTAGAATGTAGTGTAGAATAAAGGAAAAATAGACAAACATGGTAAATTTAATGCATGCTCTTAACAGCATACAAAACTTGAAAGTAGAACGTGGCGAGTCATAGCGAACTACGATAAACTAATTCAACTATGTCTCACCTAGTCACGTGGTCAGGTCAAAGATTATCTCAGAACGGTACTCTACCATAGAGATGTGCGGATTGTAAAATGTACTAAACTGACATACTTTCATGAGTCACGACGTAAATATAGTGTGCCAGTGTGGTACTTCACAACCAGGTGCCAGCGATGACTAACATTTCTGACGTTGTCCGTCATAATGCGCCCATATGGAATGCCATTTTACTATTTAATCCAGAATTCGTGATATGCACATATCATGAGTTGCTGAATTCGTGATATGTACATATCACGAATTCAATTAGTGATATCATGAATTGAATTTATGATATCATGAAATAAATTTGTGATATCATGTACATATCAAGAATTCAATTATTATTTTGTCATCATTGATCTCTTAACAGTAATAGTTGTCACAATGATAGCTGGATTTGTAGATTGTAGATTTGTGGATTGTAGATTTCTGCAGTGCATTCCGTCGTCTGGCTGCGGTACAAGTGCACTGAGTGTGAATGCGACTTCAGTACGGAAAGCCAGCTGAAATATCACATACGTATTCATACCGCCGATGCAGTCGCGTGCAGCATTTGCGACCGGCAAGAAGTTTGCACATTGGTGCAGCTTGCAGTACCACATTGTCTCACATAGCTCAGGTGACGAGAGACCCGCATCGTGTATGGAAAAGGAAAAGTCATTCGCCTGTTCTGCATGTTTGAAGCGTTTTCCGTCCAAGGCACATCTCCAGCGACATGAGAGCTTTATTCATAACGCTGTTAAACCTTTTTCATGCAATATTTGTGGTAGGGCATTTACACTGCTTGCCGGTCTAACTTGTCACAGGATTACACACACCATGGCCAGGCCGTACTCTGGTACACTTTGCAGCAAGACATACCGCAATAGGGTAGATTTGCGCTTACACTGCGCCCGTGTACACGATGTACAACTACCGGCATTAAAAGTATAATTATTGGACATTGGATGCATGATTTAGGCTATATTACAGGCCTACAGGTGACAGGCGAATGCTAGCCTATTTGGAAAAAGTTGGGGAAGTAAAAAAATAGCAAACTGGGGGAATTTATTTTTTTCTGGTGGTGAACTGTTGGTTCAATCCCTTCCTCTGCAAAAAATGTTGAAAATCTGTTTCTGTGAGATGATTTTTGATAACTTTAAGTGGTTACAATTTGTTTGCTCCGCCCAGCGTTCTCTTAGAGGAGGTTACAGTGCTCATTTATAAGGCTGTGTTCAAGATAAAGGAGCTAATTGGTTTAAACCTTTCATCCCACCCAAAATGTCGGGAATTTGTTGTTACAAGATGCATTTTGAGGGGTGTATGGAACTATGGATGTATCAAAATGTGTTTGCGGCTCCCCTAGGGCCAGACCATCCAGCTGCTCGGACGTTCGTTTGTCAACCATATCAAATAACTTGCCATTTTTGCACAAAGTTTGCATTTATCTGTGTTTGCATTTGTCTGTGTATATGGACAGTTAAACTCCAGATGAGCCTATATACACTGTGTCTCAAAAAATGTCCCACTGTGATTGTCCATATCTTTGCCAAATATTAGGCCTAATTGCTTTTTTTAATTTTTAATTTTTTTTTCACTGGTGCATTTTCTGGACAATTGGCAATAAAGTGATTAATTAATATCCCATCACATCTTTGTTCTGTTGCTACACCACCTCGTAAAGTATATATAGACACAAGAAAAACTAAGTGTAATAAGCAAAAAAACATGTTGGAAAATAAAAGGCATTTCAGACCAAAGTTGCGATGAATGATCAGTCAGTGATACTGTTAATATTTGACCTCATCTTTTTGGGTGCCAGGCATGTTTGTTTCTGGGTTTTGGCCTTTTTGGTTGAGCAGGCCTACCAGTTGAGCCACATTGATCACGTTCTCTTCAATGCCTGCGTTTTTCAGTGTGCCACTTTTATGACTTTGGTCGGTGCTTCTTGTTTTGCATATCTTTTAGTAACGTGTCCAGTCCTTCCCTTTTGCTGTTCATCTTCAAGAATTCTACCAGAATTCTCTGCGAACTGTATTTTTTGAACACGTGTAAGTTGTTAGTCCGAGCCTTGTCTTCATTGCAAAATGACATGTTACATACCGATGTGTCTTTGCTGCATTAAAAACTATTATTTACAATAGTATCCTCTACTTTTGTTTAGAAACACAAACAAATGTATGACTTGCTTTTAGTATGAAAATTAGTAGATATTTTTGTTTCAGAAAATATTTTTTGCATATGTATAATTACAGTGATTTTAGTGATTTTTGACAATTTACGTTTTACGTGGTAGTGTACCAATGCAGTTAAGGTGTAGTGGGATATTTATCAACCGAATTTTTGCTAGCTGTCCACAGAATGTGCCAGTGAAAAAAAAATGAAAATTGGTCAACATTTGGCGAAGCTATGGACAATCACAAAGTTCCTGTGGGACGTTTTTTGAGACAGTGTAGATTAGTGTGGTTGGTGCGACTTGGAGGATTTGCTTCCAGTCGCTTAGGGGGATGAACGCCCCTAGATGTATGTTGTTTGGCCTGCTGAAAATGACGGCATTAACCTTACTGGTCCTTTGTTCTGCTATTTTGGTTAATTAGTATGCCTAGTATGCGTTGTTGCTGTGCTAGGCGTTGGTGGCCAGTGATTCAGCCTACAGTATTTTTTCAGTGGCAGCTTTCGCTGTCTACGGCGTTTTATGGATTATTCATACATTGAAGTGACTATTTGTGAAAAAATCAAGAGTGCACTCGATGAATTGGTGCTGATAACCAAGTTCGGCCATATTTAGGGGAATTGGCCCCAACCCCCTGATACGTGATACCCGCGGCGATTACGAGAGATCAGTGGCGGAAGCAAGGTGGGTTGGGGCGCCCCCCCCCCGCTCACTTCACCCCTAACGACTAGATGCATCTTAAAACACGTAGAAATTTTGCACAAAATGTTGCATTTTTGCATAAAACTTTAAAAAATTTTCTGGGGAGGGGCACATCCCCTTCCCACTTCCCAGACCTCACTCCCTCCCCTACCGCCCTCCCCAGTTAAGAATTCTGGATCCACCACTGCGAGAGATCTTAATTGCCGTTTCTGTCGTTCGACGTGTTCGAAGAATGAAGATCGTTATAAATAATACTGAATCATTTTCGCGACGACACAAAATAATAGCTAATCAAACAGATTATTTAGCGCAAATGACAAAAAAGGCCTAGACTTCGCTTGCTCAACGCAGTGCCATAGGCTGCGGTGGATACTTGTTACAAGAAGACGGGGTGGTACCGGTGGTGTGCAGAATAATAGTTTGACTGTTTTGACAGTAAAGTCAGTATCGAACGCTACAGTTAAGGTTAGGACACGATGCGGTATTTTTGTGCACGTGGGTGATGGCTGCAGGTAGCAACTTTGCCTTTAAAATTGCGGCCAAACCGCTGCAGAAAAAGATAGGAACTCGTCCCCGTCCTATCCAACGTTACCATCAAAGACCCCTTACGATGTAGACCTATGGTTTAGCCACAATACAAAATATATTATACAGACGACAGACAGACAAACACATCGTACCCAAGGCTTGACCTAACGGTCGGCCAATAATCACATACAACAAACAATGCAAATTGCTACCAACGTTCAGCAGAGTTGCAAAAACCGGTTTTTATTTTTAAATACCAGCCCAATGTGTTATTTGGGTTTCGAGTTTTTTTGTTTTTTTACGTTTTGTAAAAGCCCGATTTGATAGGTTTTGGATAGGCCTATCTACAGGTTTTAAGTTGGTTGATTCATATGAGTTTCTGTTTGCTCCCCATATGCAGAGCTAAAATATACAAATATTTGCAATTTTTGGGGTTTAAATGTTACAAAAATTTACCGACGATAAAATATTTCATTATTAGTGAAACAAGAAACTAAAAATCGGATTAAGTTTCGGGTGGGCTTTTTGGGTTTTTAGCTGGTTTTTAGGCGGGCTTATTTGGGTATCTGCATCCGCAACCCGGGTGTCCTCAACCCTATCACTGTCAGTTCAGTGCGTAGAGCGGTTGACAAGTTTCATCGTGACAAGTCGCGTGGCGCCGCCAGCTGACGAACCGGCTGCTGCTGCTGCTGACGATGATGATGATGAATTAGTCTGATGATGTGAACTAAGCTTAGAGCCAGTAGCTGTAGCCGCATCATCAGCCGGAGTCAAACTCACATTAGATTTGGGGATTGACGAAGACCTCGGTGTGGTCGTGCCAACACGGCGAGCTACAATACATTCAACCAATCAGACGGGGATTTTTAAAGTGGCCTACAGGCCCGTCGAGAGGGGAGGAGGAGTGAAGGGGTAAGTTAACTCGGGCCCCGCCCCGTTTGGGGCCCGCCGTCGCTCAAAATTATAATATACACAAGAATGCGCCATTTTGAAAAGAAAAACTAAAAAAATTTATCCCCAGAGGCGCGAACATGTTTCCCTGGGCCCCGCTGTACCGTACGTGGCTCTCGACGGGCCTGATGACCTAAGTAATGCAAATTGCTGCTAGGTCTATCACCACAGAAAGACAGTTAGTCCAGGAAATAGCTATGGAAATGATTTTGTGAAGAAATGAGTTTTGAGACGCTGGCGGAAGATGGACAATCACTCGGTAGATGTCGCATCGTCTGGCAGGTCGTTCCACTTCCAGGTCCGTGGACTGACAACCGGGAAAGCAAGCTTGGTTGGCGACGGTTTTGTCGGCTTGACCAGAAGCATTGCCACGGTTGGTGGTAGAAGAACGGATGAAGAGGTCGGCGTCCAGGTAGGTCGGCGACGTAGTTGAGTGTACCAGGTTATGCCGGCGCGAGTCCGTGCAAGACTTTGCAGACCAGAACGGCGATCTTGTACTGGACTCGCTCCGGCACGCGCAGGCCAGTGGAGGCAGACAAGCGCGTCGGCCTCAGCAAAAAACGATTTGCACTGGAAAACCCGACCTAAGGAAGCTGTCAGCTTAATTTAGCACAATAAACTAAAAACAGCTGAAAATGTATTGAATGAAAATCAAATGCGAGAAAAACTGCAACAAGAAGCCCAGCTGTCGCTAGGATAGCCGACCGTAGGGGCCTACTGGTTGTCAGTGACCTTCATGGTCATCCACAGTCGATGATTTCCATGTCATTTGAAAGCCAATATGCGATTTCCAATCAATGATCAATAGCAACATAGGCCCTGCTTCGCACCGTTTAGCCACAATAGCGTGTAAAGGCCTTCAAGGTCATCTATAAGCCAATGATTTTCATCTAATCTGACAGGGCGTATATGCCACTTCCGATTAGTGATTAACAGTAGCCTAGGCCTTATCTCTCACCGTTTCTAAGATATGGCCAGTTTGCCGTTGAAAAACGTACATTTTTCCTACCCCCTCTTCATCCAACCCCTAATTTGAAAATGTTCCCATTAGAGTAGATGACTAAAGTTTTGCATGCCCGAGTTCAAGGCCCATGGCTAATTATGCGTGTAAGAAGTTTTTTCCTGCGCTTTACCTGTTAGCCGCAGTACCTCCGTTACAGACGGACGGACGGACGACAACCATGAAAATAGCTCGACCGTTACTTAAGTGCGATCGGCTAATAAAAATAAAACATTTTTACAAAAATTCAAAAACGGATGACTATTTTATGTGACAGACATAAGCTAGCTAAAATCAGAAAAATTTTAAAAGAAAAAAAGTAGCGATAACTAAAATTAGAAAAAGACTATGTGCAACGTGAACAAGCCGTAATTAAGCAAGTACAGATATCAGTGACGACAGTCGGAAGGGGTGCCAAATGTCTACTAAGAGTAGGAATTGAGAAAGAAAAATATTTTTGTTGGAAAGAAAGAATGATGGAGTGATGATGCCAAGAGTGGTGAAGATGACACTAGCTGGTGTCTGGCGAGATGAGATGACCATGGAAAAATGATAATTCAGGGGAAAAAACAGATCAAAAAGTAGCTGACGAAGTGAGTGAGGAAGCTGATTCCAGCTGATAGGCCTAAGAGGTGATGCCTAGCGAAAAAAAACAATTAGAAACTTTTCAGGAGGTAATAGGCTCCTACGTCTAGGAGGACGAGCAAGAGTGACGACGGAGGGGGATCGAGTATATACGTACTGGAGTTTGGAGGGAGAGAGATCAAGTGGTAGACTTACCGGAAGGATTGCGTCGGAGTCGAAGAGCTTCGAGCATCTGTGCCGGCGGCTGTCCATCATCGTCCTCATCATCATCATCTGGGTGGCCATGGTCTGAGTGGGCGTGGTCCGGTGGGCGTGGCCTGTCGTCAGTGCCGCGGCCCGTGGACTTCTTCTGGTGCTGATGCAGAGGCACGACGTTGATGTAGAGCGGAGTTGCACTCGTTGACCCAGCAGGTGCCCGTGACGTCATTTCCTCTCGCTCGATGAGGCGGACGCGTTTCAGCAGTTGCTGCTGACTGCTGCTGCTGCTCGCTGGTGAGCCGTGCTGACTACCGGTACGCCTGTCTTTTTGTCTTCCCGACCTGCGCTCCGCCTAAAACATGATTCAAGTCATATCGTTAAAATTAACTTAACCGTTGTCGTATTACGTATAATTCACTGGTATGTGCACGAGACCTTTCGAGCCGCGACCGAGACGAGACCCGAGACGTACATGTCTCCTAGATCGAGACAGACAAAAAAAACATAATTACATAGACCTACTGTTTAGTATCTGTCTGACTGCTAGCTTTTGAATAGGCATTTACTTCTATTGTGTTATGGCTTTGCTGATATCATTCATGCAAGGTGGTTTCGTAGTGTAACGATTAGAATGTTTGACCTGCGATCACGACGTCGCTGGTTCGACTCCCGGTCGAGTCACTATCAAGTGGCTACTACTTGGATGAGTGACTGTCTGCACTCTGCAGAGACGTAAACCATCTAAGTACATAACCAGCCACTTAGTTCAACTCAGCCTTCCATCCCACTAGAGTAGGTAAATCAAGTACCAGCCTGTCTGGCTGGATTTATTTCGGAGCGCGTTCAGTTGTATCGAGTGTGGCAAGTGATCCCACATGGCAGCTCTGAGATGTTTTCTTTTAAATAGTTATATATAACATTTAACCAAACCAGTAAATGACGATAATGCTGAACCTGGGCTGACTGGGGTCGCGCCTCGGAGCGCGGAAGCTGGCCAACGACAGAGGACGAGGAGACGCGTTGTCCAGTGCTGTTGTTGATTCTATCGTTATCCAGCGATGCGGCCTCAGTACGCGACGGCGTCGGCACCACACTACCCACGACTAGTGGTGACAGGTTGGACGGAATCAGCACGGAGGAAGTTGAAGCGGCACACCGTGGTGGCAGCATCACCGACGATGTTGGAACGATCGTGATAACGTCGGTGCTCATCATAGCGCCACGCGCTGGCGCCAGGCCGTCCAAGGCACGTGGTAGAAGCTGTCGTAACTGACGCCTAGCGTCTGTCTTTGACGCCCAGCCTGGAACATTAACAGTGACCGGCGGCAAAAGTTAATTAAAACGTTGTTAACTAATATAAGTATTTTATTTCGGTTAGATTGATAGCTTAATTAAAGTAAAAAAAGTTTAGTAAAAACAGTAATTTTAATATTAATTTCAACTAAACTGATTTTTTACAAGTATTTAAACCACTTGTACAATTTAGGATATTAAACTATTAGGCTATAGGACTGACTGCAGTGAGCTAAAGGTAGCAACTATCGAAAGAATCAATAGAAATAAATTCATACATTAAGACAGTAATTTATATTAATGCTCAAATGTTCAAAATGTTTATATTTTTCTTAAGTAGACAGTTAACTGGTAGCTAATATCAACGACAGCATTTGTCGACAATGTTGCACCGATTTACCCTCCTCCCTTCCCCCCCCCAAAAAAAATAGTTGAAAATTTGTTGGAGGAAAAAGTTTAATTTAAAAATATCAGCTTAGTTAGCCATGTTGCCAAAGTAGTTGCTAACTAATAGTTTAATTAAATGTCGACGGCACAACGGCAAACATCGTATCCATCCCACAGTTTTGACAAAACGTCCTCAAACTACAAACTTCTTCAAAGTCCTACTTAAATATCTTTCTCGTTACAAGACCGCTAACAAATTTTTCTACGTTATTTATTAACACATTCTACAAGAACAGTGAAAACACTGGGTGGGAAAAGTGTGCAGAAAAATTCATCGCATAGAAAGTTGTTTTCTGGTTTTTTTCCTGAAAATGTTGTCATCGAAAACAGATAGAATGCCATTCTGTCCTCTGATGTATGTTTCTAGCTATTTATCTTCTATCACTGGCCTGGAAGAAGAACGGAGCTGCCTGGAAGAACCGTGCTTGTCGAAGACGTACCGGGGGCAGTACTGTCAGCGCCGGAGGCTGCAGTGTCAGTGTCAGCGATCCTGGATGCAGCGACTTTGGCAGCGAGCATCGTGTTTGTTACGGACCTAGTAACAACAGGCCTAAATATTAGACGGTTTATTTCATATCACAGCCATGGGCGGAATTTTTACACCACATAGGTCTACATAGGCCTACATTCATACATGCATATAGACAATACACCAATACATGATACAACAGAGAAAACATAGATTAGGCTTAATAGTCATACATTACAGTGATTATAAAATATGTCTTTGTCGCTGAGGCGTAGGACATGTTTCGAAACGCTGCCAACTCTAGGCATTTAGGGCCTGTATAGAACAAAACATGATGAATGATGAAATGGTAACACTTGGTCTAATCAGAATGTTCTAAACAATAAGGAACGAAAGAATTTCAAAATTTAGGCTACTAGTTGTAGCTGGCAGACCTGAGCTGGCGAACAGGAGGTTCTGGCTCAGAGTCCATCTGTTCGAAGGTCCGCTTGGATACAGTGGTCGGGCGGGGGTGTAGCACGGTGGCAGCAACAGCATCAGCCGGTGTTGAATCTGCCTCCCTCTGAATGACTGGAGGAACTGCTTCATTTCCTGCGCCGTCGGAGGACGACGTCTGATGCTGTTCATCCCCAAGCATCACGTCCGCACCGTTCTGATGAAAAGCAATTAATCATTCATTTTACTCAGCAAAAAGACCACAACATGTGGCGTCTTGGCGGAGGTGAAAGTAGGAGAAAAATAGGGGGAGTAATTGCCTCACTCCTAGTTTTTTTCTCTTAAAATTTTCCTCTTGTCAAAAAATTTTTATTCAAAAATGCAAAATTTGGGGATGAAATCCCCACCTATTTTGGGAAATTTAGTGGAGAAATTATATTGTGAATACCCACAATCTCCTCTGTTGGAAATGTGCAGTGTCTGTCAAAACAACTGCAATTTCCTGCTCCGCGCAGGGGCGGCGTCAGGTTTTCAGAGCTAGGGGTCCATGTCGATCGGTTGTCGATTTAGGCTTGCCGCCGCTACCCCATCCCCCCTTCAAAAAACTATAAAGCTCGGATTTGCGCAATTCTCATGGGTCATCCTGTTGGAGGTCAGGGGGTCCGGACCCCTGGACCCCACGCTTGCCGCCGCCCCTGGCCCCGCGCCTACTTTTCCAGCCCACGATGTTGCTGCTGAATCCGTAATTTTATGCAGCAAAAAGACCACCACGAAGCCACTTAGGCCTACATCGCAGTAACGGTAAACCGTCACAACCTTGCAAGACCACCTCAATATCGCCATATCAGTAACCTACTAAGTACAAGAAATTTGAGCTAAGGCTCACGAGACGTGCGAAAGCCTATAGCAGTTCCTGTTCGCAAACTGTCAGTCTATCTCCAGCTGTTTTCACGAAAGTTTGGCCAACAACGGTAAAATAACGACTTTTACGCGAGTACCGCTCTTTGATGCCCTCGTGCGCAGGTTTCCTTGAAAGTAGAAAATCGAGACTTAGATGGTCGAAATCTACGTTCAGTGCTAAAAATTTCATACGCAGCTTGTCTATGAAGATGAACGCAGCCTAAGACGCTCTAAAAGCAGTACTTAAGTCTTAGCTGCTTTCGCGCGTAAAATTGCACTTTAAAAGCTAGCCAGAACACATACAGTAAGTGATTGCTGAAAGGCATCAAGGGATGCAAAAACGACTCTCATTGCTTTGGCAGATTGTTATTATGCGTATTACTCGATGACTAAAACAAGAAGTCCAGCTGTCGCTAGGGTGGGTCGACCGTACCGTGTATATCCGAAGGCCAGCGTCTGACCTTCGATTTTCTACAGTGACTGCAGTTCCATACACGCTATGGTGATGCTGCTATATCGATCGCTGCAATAAACGATATGATACGGAATTTGGTGCATGTACATGGGTATGGTTGCAAGCAGCAACTTCGCATTGAACTTCGCGGCCAAACCGTTGCATTTAGCAGCCTATAGTAACTCGCCATTGCTCCATCCAACGGCACCATCGCCGACCCCATACAACGTAGGCCCTGCGGTTAGACCTGTAAGCGAGAGCGGTAGCGAGCGAGATTTTTCTCGTGAGCGAGTGACGATACATACGAGTGAGTCGAAGCGAGCGAAATTTAAAGCAGCACATGATTTTTTACGCGCGACAACATGTAGTGCTTCACACATCTCAGCTATCGTTGAAGCGTCCGTCTGTCCAGTATGAATCATATACAGAAAGTTCCATAAGCCTTGACACCAAAATGAACGCTTTTAAACAACTTTGAAACACGAAATAAATGGCTTTTAATGACTTTTCGCATTTTAGGTTACGGCGCACATATCAAAAGTGAATTGCGCCGAAATGGAGATATGGACAAGGAAATTTATAGGATTAAACGTAGATTTTAACAGTTGAAGTTTCGAACTTATGACTCCATAGGTTCAAGAAAACCTCAATTATTTCCACGTTTGGTATCACACACTTCAATTTAAAGGAAAACAATTATGGAATCGACTTCCAGGTGATTTAATGGAGATCACATCTCCTGCATCACTTAAGTAGGCCTAATGATAAAAAACTACTTAATCTATACAGGGTGCAACAAAAATAATCATCTGACGTATTTTGCAAAATTTTAAGCAACGACTCTGCGTTTTCCGACAAAACGTTGCAATTTTTCGCTTTTCTCGCTAGCGAGATTTACTTACGAGCGAGCGAGAAAACGGTTAGTGAGTCGCTTACGGGTCTACTTACGGTTTAACCACAATACATGCGTTACAAACAGCTCGAACTAACGGTCGGCCAGAAATTTTGTCCGTTAAAGTGATGACACACTGGTCAGTTTCTGGCGCCTGTTTCTGGTACCAGTCAACTGGTACCAGTTACTGGTCAGTCTGTCATACTTTTCTGGTGCCAGATTTTTCCAGTGCCAGAAACCGGCGCCGGTTAGAGCATGTTCAATTTCGTGCCGGAAACCAGCTGGAAAGCTGAACTGTGATTGGTCAGTCTGAGCAGACGATAGCACTGCTCGTTTGTTTGTAAACAAAAATAAAAGATGAAGTGGAGATATGAAAGTTTTTTCAACTCATAGAACAATACAAAATAAAACGAATTTCTGTAAAATCGAAATCCATCTTTGTTTTTTCTGCCGGTATCATTTGCCGGTTGAGTGTGTCATGGTTTCTGGCACCAGACAACAGGCGCCTGTTTCCGGCCAATGTGTCGTCAACTTTAGGCTACTAGATTTACGCATGGATAAAAAAGTTTATAATGACGACCTCAAGATGCGGTTGCTGATTGGCCGGAGCTCGATGTATAACGGTGGTATGACTTCGCTGAGGGTTTGGGTTCGTTGCTATGGCGATGGAAGGACGGATACAGATGACCTTTGGCGGCGCCCCGTTAGCAACGGCAGCAGCAGCAGCAACCACAGCACGTGGAGACGGCATTGGAGCTGCTTGACCTGAAACGATGCGCGAAAGTTAAGGTGCGTTCATAGCGACGTAGGCCTAACTGAACTTCATTGAACTGACATGGTTTAGGTTTAACGATCTGACCGCAGAATGGGCAAGCAAGAATGCATTACAGTAGACACCGTTTAAGGGCGTCGGTGGCATACGTGACTACGCTCACGTACGCGTCAACCAATCACCAGCTAGCAGGCCCGTCGAGAGGGTGGGGTAGGGGGGGGTAAGCTACCCCGGGCCCGCGACGTTTGGGGCCCCGCCGTCGGCCAGAAATATAAAGTACGCCAGAATGTACCATTTTGATGAGAAAAATTCAAATATTTTCTACCCAGTGGGGCCCCGTGAAAAATGTTTGGGGCCTTGCGAAAATGTTTTTCCGGACCCCGCTGTGGCTCTCGATGGGCCTGCCCAAAACCGAGTATGTCGGATTAAATATAGGCCTATATCAATGCTTTGCTATAAGACAATACACTCAGACGCACATCAATATAGTCTACTACCAATAGAGCATAAACTGTTTACAAAGAATCACATGACTATCTTTTAAAAATTACACTAATTTAATGCCAAGCAACCTTATGCGGTACAACTGTAAAAAAAGAAATGACTCTAAATGCTGAAATTATTAGCTACTTACTACCAGTCGTAAAATAACGAGCTGCATCGCATTCTAGCATTGCTGAAATTAATGAAAAAACACAGATTAACTAAAATTATAATTAAAGAAGACTTAATAGATTGCATATTTTTGCCAAAAATTGTTGTTTCATTTTTCTACTGTATACAGAAATCATTACAATAAATTTTTTGAAAAATCTTTTTTAAAATTTCCTGGATGCGAAAATTTAAACGATAATCCGGACATGAAAATCCTGGATCTAGACCCAAAACCGGATTGCTGGTAAAATTTAATTGATTGATCCCGGGCAATATCCCTTTTCTCCAATTTTCTCATGAATCTATAGTTTATGTACAAACAAACAGACAGTCAAACACAGACAAACATAACCTTTTTCGTTGATGAAGGTAAGTAGAGGCAGATAACTAGTCTGAAGGGACACTAGTCCAATGAGTGCGAGGGTTAAAATAGGGTTAACGTTAGTGTTGGTGATCTGGTTAGGAATAGGGATAAATTGCATTTTTAGCTATAGCGGCCCCTGTCTATGGCGAACTGAAATCTGATCAAATTCGGATTGGCGCCCCTTCGGACCAGCGACCAGTCACCGGTAAGAAAAATTCTGTTCAGGGCAGATTGCGACAGCGTCTGCTGACCTGGAATATAGCGACCCAGGCGAGGCCGATGTTGTCGAACGATATGGCGCCGAGGAACGGGTTATTGCCGACCGGACGACACGAGCTGTAGTACCGGTGCCAGTTGACGCAGCCGGCGTGCGGCGGCAGCGTCGAAGACGCCTCGTCGTTAGTGACGTTCCACCACCAGCTGGACAGGTCGACGTCGCTCGCGGACAGGTTGCACGGCTGACCGTGCAGTTCGTAGGCCGGCAGGTCGGAGCACTTGGTCATGCCGTTCTCGTGCGACTGGCTGCAGATGTAGTCACGGTCGCGCTCGTCCACGTAGTACTCGCTCAGGTTGAACCTATGTACACGTATAGCAAAACGACAACCCGATACAGGTAAAGGTAAGCTAAAGTCCAGTACTTGCCATAGCGCTTCTTACATGAGAAGAACTCGTGGTCAGAAGTGCTCTGACAATCTCGAAAGTGGCAGCTGATTGGCATAAGCTGATGATACCGCAGCGCACTATGCGGCCATCCATTGCATGCACTAACGAACACCTGCGGTTTGCAGCTAGCAGACATGGACATACCACCGCCCCAATCAGCCTCGATACGCCTTCAACCCGTAGTCCGTAGGCTACTACTCATTTCCCGTCCCACGGAGGGTAGGAGGCTGAGTTGGCCTGAGCACACCGTAGGTTAGCAACTTGCTCAAGGTTGCTTGCAAATGACGGCAGTGAGAATCAAACCGCAACCTGAAAGTTACGAGTCGACACCAACCACTAGACCACTTGCACCTACACAGGCAGGTAGATGTGAACAACTTGCCCAAGGTTGTTACTTGGTATTCACTTTTTGACTTAAGTAGGTACTTAGACCGAAGTTTAGGCTCAGCGAAAGTCTCAGCAAAAGTCTAAGTCAAAAAGTGAAGTCGCCCAATGGCTTAGATGCAAGGCCACTGGATGATGGCGGAATCAATGATCAACTGATCAAACGACATTTACTCGTCGATTAGACGTGTTTTACGCTCACCAGTCAGCTACTTTGTTATTTGCTATTTTTACCGTAAAACATTTAATACCACAAATTTATTAAACCACTCTGTCAAATTGATGATGCAAAAGTGAGCAATATGATACAAATAACCACTGTGTAATGTAACAATCTGAAGCATCTGTGTTTCACACGGTAGTGCGTTGACATAAATTGGGTGAGGTAAAAAATCAGTGCATCTTGCACAATTTTATCGTCTTGGCCATCCTTATGCCAAAAATTATCAAAGTTGGTGGAAATTTGACAAACTCATGACAAAAAAATTTTTGACTGTTTTTTGAGACACGGTGTATAATCTGTGTCTACTGCCGTACACCAAGTTGGCCTTCTGTATAGAACTCGGCCGACTTGAACCGAGTTTTTCATATTTTTAGAACATAATGTACTTTTGTGTTTTCTTGTGTAGCAGCAGTTTTCAGTTTTTACGTTCTGTATTTTTTGCACGAAAAAAATTAGAGTAGTTACAGTTTTTTTTCCATTTTAGCAACTCATTACCGTGTCATTAGCAGCTAGAATCAGATGCGAGACGAGCACGTAGCGGTCATGCAGAAAATGCGATTTACACTCGAAACCAGACAAGAAAGGACGACGACACTGCCGACCGAAATGGCTGTCCTGCAGTTGTTGCAACGCACTTGCCTCAAGCATTGTGCTAATGCGCACTGCCGATGAGTGCCGCGTGCGACCATTAAGCAGATTTTTGCAGCACTTTGAACTGACGTCTGGTGCCATCGCCTAAACGCGGCGGTCGTCTCGGTCGAACTGCAGGCCATCGCCTACCAATGTTTTCTCCATCACATAAACCGATCGGCACGGAGTAAATATTTTTTTCTCAAAAATGTAAAATAAAGTTAACGCGCGCAGTGAGAACGCACCTTTAGCCTCTACCACAACGGATAATTGCAGTGAAGAGCGGTCGTGTTAATCACTTAAAAACAGTGCTTATTCAACATGACCACTCTTCATTGCTATGACTAAAGTTGGTACTGTCCGAAATGTAAAGCATCTACGTTCCAATCATCACCGTCGTGGGTTAAAAAGTAGGCCTAGGCGGGGCAGGCAGTTGAAATTTTTCCGACAAACACTAAAATTTTTTTACAAACACTGCGAATTTTTGTCATAAAAAATCACGGTACTTAAAATTTTAGTTCCCCCTATAAATTTGTCTAAAATGGGGTTTTAACGCAAAATTTTGCATTTTTGAACGAAATTTTTTTTGACAAGAAGAAGATTTTCCAACAATTTCCCAACAACCTAAAATTAAAAAAGAAGGCAATTGCCTCCCTCCTCTGTCGCCTGGCACGACGCCACTGGCATCACTTTTTATGCCCCACCCTGTAGACGCAACACACGCGACAGCGTATTGGCAGTGATCGTTGTTCGTTGTTTGACAGCCAACAAACAACGTGTTCTGCCCGTACACGGCTGCGACAAGACCGTCTTTCACCGGCTGAAAAGCAATCGTCCAACTTTAGCCAGCCGCCAAACAGTCCGGAAATAATCACTCATCAGCCCAGCTGTCATCTTGCAGTAACGCCGAGCTAGTACGTACGACTTCTCGGAGAACTGAGCCAGTCAGGACGGACGGAGATAGACACAGCCGCAACAAAGGAGAATCTGTCACGCATCCAGCTAAAAACCCGGCCAGTCAGTCCATCGATGCAAACGAATGTACTGGCTTCTATCCCTTTACCTGGTGGGCGCAGCTTGCGCCCAGTAAACAATAGGGGGAAAGTTTTGTAAAGGGTGTAGATCAAAACTTCCCCTTTTTTACTTCCCGCCATTTTTCATTCCACATTTTCAGTAAAACTTTTTCTCTAGAAAAGGAAAACGTAAAAACGTAAAGTTCTTCCCGAGCCTTACGGCCCATAGGGCGGCGCTGATCTCCGTTTCCTAAGGCCCTCAGCCAGACACCAGTTTTTACACTGCGAGACCACGGATACGAGGCCAGTGTATCACGCGGTGTGCCTGTTTATGTCCCAGCGGTGAAGCCGGTACCAAATTGTACTGCTTGGTAAGTAAGTAAGTAAGTAAATGATTTATAAAGCGCAAAAGTCTCAGAAAGAATCAGGGCGCAAAGTGGTGACAGAGGCACATGTGTGTGAACAACTTGCCTTAGGTCGTTACCCGGCAGTGTCCCGGTGCGGAGTCGAACCTGCGCCTCTGAGTTACCTCAGGATTATAAGTCCGACACGTTACCGTTAGACTACAGAGCCACAAAGAAAAAGAAAGAAGCCCAAAAAGGGGGTAAGAAACTTGAGTTCGAAAATGAAGGGGGGAAACTTAGGCCCGAAAGTAGGGAAAACGTAAGCGCAAAAGTGGAGGGAAGTTGCGCCTGATTTCGGCCACAAATTTGGGAGGGCATAGAAGCCACTGAACGAATGGACGGGCGAGCCGGCGAGGAAGCGGAAGCAATGAGTCATTGTTCGGAGACATTTCAACTGACAACGAGAACTGTCATCGATCACTGTACCGACAACCGACAGCATCCACGAATCCAATGCTCCAGCACTATCTGTCTCCACAACCGGCACTGCAGGCGCAGTCCCTAATACCGCAACCCATAAATAAGCCTGCAGTGACAAGACAAGATGCTCTCTCTGTCGACGCAGTGCTCTTTGCTGCAGGCCTACTTCTGGCTCAGTCGTAGGCTATTTAATCCCATTCGCCAACAATCAGCCACCGAAATCACTGTCCAAAATCGTGACATTCGTAGGACTATGCATATGCCTGGATTTACTGAACGTTGTAATCTATGTACAAATGCTATAATTATAGTTGTGACTGTTTCCAACATTTTGCCACTGCTGTTTCAAATCCACTACTGTTTCAAATAGAGTAAAATCTGTGCGGTTTAACGGATTCACTGAAGGCTATTGGACTCCATTTAACTTCGGCTACACCCTACGTAGGCCTACTGTACTGCTATCACAACCAACGTCTATCACCGTTATTACTGCTACTATACTGTTGTTATTAATCTTTGCTGCATCGGTCGGGAATAAGCTGTGCACTTTCGGCCAGGAAAACCAATTAAACCAACGTGCGATAACACTGTGAATCACGTTCATTCGTTCTATCTCGTCCAGTTAGTCCCAAGTGAAGTCATCTGGATATGTCGTATTGCATATCTCGAGTTATGACGTATAGGCCTATACCCCGTTTACACGATCGAGAAAACATCGAACAGACATCGAACAAACATCGAGCTGGCTCGTCCAGCTAATATATAGCCAGCTCGTCGAGCCAGATTGATCGTGTAAACGGGGTACTACTCTGCGTTTATTTGTTGCAATGCTGTCTGTCCCTCGTATCTGCACACGTTGCGGTCACCGTAGTTTTGCCGTACGGTAGTCGCTTCCGCCTTTTAGAATACACTTTCTCTTAAAGGTGCATACAGAACGACAAAAATAAAATAAACTAAAAACCGGGTGCTCTGGCTTTCATTCCGTTTCCTATCATTTCTTTTGCTGAATACGCATTACGCAAATAACATTAGCAAATGTCCCTTCGCAATCCGCATATGCTGCTTTCGTCACACACTCAAAACACTTTTTCCCAGGAAACCTACGGTCTAAGACCATCTTAGTCCCCACCCCAGCCACTGCGCTTCAGATTCGGCGAGTTTCTCGCCGATATCATGAGCTATACAAATTTACGTATTTCCCTAGTCTTCTTTACTTTATTTAGCCGTAAATATATATACATCTTTATTCACCCAGAAGGTAGCAAACAACACTACAGTGCACACAAAAAGAGAAAATAAAAGACAGGAAAAAACATACGACACAAAGAAGCAATGTCCAGGAGTGATAAAATCTACAGAATAAAACACACGAAGAAGCATAAATAGTACGCAAACAACACCAAATCGATTGTCTCTAATTCGGCGGCGTCGCGAATTTAAAAAGTAAGCAAGATATGCAATTTTCTGACAAACACTGCAAATTTCTAACGGCGGAGATTGTGGGTGTTCAAAAGTTTACTTTTTCCCAAATTTCTTTAAAATGGGAATTTTCGGACTTTTCAGCCCCATATTCTGCATTTCTGGACGAAAGTTTTTTTAAAACAAAAAAAATTGTCTGACAATTTTCCGACAGCCAAAAATTTAAAAGGGCAGAAGAAGAATGTCCCCCTCCCTGTCTGCTAGCCACGACGCCAATGCTCTTATTAATTTCACTTTGCCAGCAGACAGCGGAGTGGAGAGAGACAAGCGACTGGCTGACTAACCGTTGGGCAGAGATGTTGTCGGGTAAGACGAGGTAGCATCGGTTGCGCAGTCGCCCGGCCCACAGTTGGACACCGACGATGCCAAAGATGAAAAACACGAAGAAACAAAGCATCAGCACATTGCCCAGCATCGGCAGCGTGTCCAGCAGCAGCATCACCAATATACGTAAACCTTCGCACAACATTTTCACCACACACTCATCAGTGTAACGTCCACATTTAAAAAGCTTTTTGACGTACAGCTATGCAGTATAGGCGTCTATGACACGATGTATCGTCTGTCTGTCTGTCCGTCGTCGTCTGGTGTCGTTCGTAATAGCTGTATTGTGGCGAAACGGCAGATCGTAAAGGAATTTTTTACACGAATAATTAGCCCTGTATCGTAAACCTAAACAAGCAAAATTTCAGTGATTTAGTGAAAAGGAAACATTTTAAAATTGGGGGTTAAATGCCGAGAAAAGGAAGAATGTGCGCTATTCAAACGGAAAACTAGCCATATCTCGGAAATGGTGAGAGATACAGCCACGATTGCAATTAATCACTAATAAAAAGCGGCATACGCTTTTTCAGATAAAATAAAAAATCATCGACCTTGGATGATTTTCAAGGTCACTGACAACCAGTAGGGTCGGCTATCCTGCTGGGCTTCTTGTTTTATTATTGTCCGCGTAAGCAACGACAGTATTAACTGTCTTCAACATCGTAAAAACCTGTTAACATGCACAATAGTTCATAAACCCGTTGCACGATAAAATTTTGCACAAACATGTACGCTATCTTGACAACCTCTATAGAAGCCTACTGACTGAATATCAAGATCATAGGACAAAGGTCAAGGTATTGCGTGCATGATACTGCCCGAAGCAGCTGAGCTGGATTCACGAAATGTCGTTCGCTTGATGGCGCCAATTCATTACTGCCAGCAGTGCCAGCTGAAGCGATAGAAAATATCTTTGTGCATGCAATACTTGGCTTTGAAAAAGGTCGGCAATCTTGTTTTGTAAATAATATATATCGTGATTTTATATATAGGCCCATAGACTTTTAATTGAATAGTTGTCGGATTGCTTTGCTTCGCTGTAAGTATACTCTTAGTCCACAGCTGATCACGTGCTACATAGGCCTTCCAATTATAACCCGCCCGCCCTCCTAATGAGCATGCTAATTACCATAGCTCGTCGAGCTCGCTCGATGTTTGCTCGATCGTGTAAACGGGGTATAACGTCGATAGCGACCGTACTGATGGTCAGTCCAGTGACGGTCAGTCTGAACTGACCGATGGTCATTCTGGAGGAATGACCATGGACTGGCCGAGCAGAAGGCGATGTCTTATCGGCGCCCGACTGACAACGGCTTAGACTTAGACTTAGTTCCTCCCGTGCGTCAAGGCACATAATAATTGGGCAGCAGCTTTACGCCAGGACTGACAACGGCAATCACACGGCATTTGATGTTGTCGCTGCAACGCACGGCGCGCTGCCGCGCTGCACGCGTAATCGATATGCTAGGAGGAGACATTAGTGCCGTGACGTGATATGATGAATCACGCTAATCAACGTGAATCATCAGCTAATTCATCGATTCATAAAATCTGCAGCAGAGCAGTGACAGAGAACGCGTGAAACGGACAGCTTTAACAGCAAAAGTCGTGTATTTTTCCATAAATAACACTGGTATTAAAAGCAAAGTCTAAAGTCTGAGCTACAGGTTGGCCACATCAGCCGTGCAATATCGCGTGGAGAGTGTCAGTGCGCCCGGGCATTATTCTATTGGAGTGTACTGAATTCCCTGCCCGGTACAGATCGCTGATTGGAAGCATAGACTGAATACGAGGTCGAGACATAGCCTAAGCAGCAGCAAAGTTCGATGACTCAGTCAGTGAATTCCTACAGTGAAGAGACCGACTGACACGACGGATTTTAAGAAAGTGACTACTTCCGAGAACACAGTGTAAACGAAATGAATCATTTGCCACTTGTCAATATATTGTCATTAACCAAAAACTTAAATTTTCATATTTTAAATATTCGACTGTTAAAAAGTGTGTTCTGGATTTTGATAACACTGGTACTGTATGTGTCAAACGATAATCAAATTCACTAGTATGACGTTCTGAAGTGCGTCGTTGAGATTAATAATTAAAAAATAATAATCATTGGATAAAAATTTGGATAAAATCTGCCAAAGATGTTACAAAATAAAACGATTGAACTTTTTTGAGACACAGTGTATATCAGACTTGTTGAATGCCCCTCGTAATCTGCATAGCAAATTGCTGGCTCGAAGACCAAGATCAAAATGTTCTTTTTCTCCAACGGAATCTGAGCTTTGGAGAAGAAACGCTGGACTAAGTGCATTTCGGTTGCAAAAAATGTGATCTGAATATCTTTTACCTAACGGTATTTGTCTACGAACTTTTTGAACGACCCTCGTACGTGTTAACCTGGGGCTGAAGTTCGTTTATTACTACGGCAAATGGACGACGGGACAGGTGCAGGCTAGGAAATATACAGACGGAGACGGACGCCTATACATTAGCACAATGTATACAACAAGTCCTTGAGACCCATGCTACGTCTTCGTACTTGCAACGGGAGCGAGCGTAGCTGCATGGTAGTCACTATAATTATCATTCTAGCGCAGTGGAGCGAAGCTGCTGCAAGCTGCAGCTGCTACATCAAAGTTCATTAGCCGACAAAACAACAGGTGGGCATACGAGTAGACGTATACGCTGTCCACACGCCCGCCTCCCCGCCGTATTTCATGCAATTTTCTGCACATATTCATCGTCTGTCTACTGTGTATTTTATGGCTGCTGCAACAGTAAGCCTATTCTCTTTGTCGAAAGTTGCTTCTTTCTTTTTGCTCTTTTCTTAGGTTCACGACGTGGAGTTTGAAAGGAATGTAACACGAAGGTTCGACCGGATTCGCATCGTGTGGCTTACCAGAATGAGAACAAATGTTATCAAACAGGTCTGCCTCGTGCTCAAAGTCTACGGAATCAGTGTCTTTGGGATGGCAATAAACACCCACATGGCTAGGTGTAACTAACAGTTAATGCAATCACGGCTAATGGAAAAATTGCCTGGAAGTCAGCGACGACTTCAAAGCTAAGTATATAGTTCGGACCCTGCGTTAAGCGGCAGCCTTGCAGTAGCTCAGACTGCAGTCGCAGTGGCGAATGCGGAGTAAAACGTCGCCAAGACCCTGACGTACACTGACAGCACGACTCACGTGCGTTCAGTAGACGCGCCTTATAGCTGACAACATCAGTTCTTTCCAGTTCCACATCGGTCAGTCCAAGGAATTAGCCTGCTATTATCCAGATTTCCATGGTCAGTTAGCCTATCTGCCGTCGCACGATAGGCAGACAATTTTCTAAAGCCATAGAGTACTCGGGACGCAATGCGTCCAGTCAAGCTAACGCAAATAATAACATTAACCCCTGGTCAGTACAGACAAATTGGTCCGTTTCATCCAGTATCATATTAGTAGCATATTCTGTAGCGGCAGTACCTTTACATTTCTGTTTAAGAGTCGACCAAAGCGTATTAATCCATAATATTATTAATATTATTATTTTTTTTTTTAAATTTTAAAATTTTTATACCCCCGGTAGTAAAGATCCCGGGGGTTAAAAACTAAACTAAACGTTAAAACCTACTGGGATGACCAGAGGTCCGATGTGTCGCTTGCACAAAAACTGTCACGAACAAGAATGGCATTAAAGCGCTGCATCAGGACCGACAGCCGCTGAAACAAAAATACGCCCTCGCGAGC
>Ga0056128_1001747_pt1 | contig 24934 bp, 17 predicted proteins | sample WorMetLIZISLAND2_FD_71113 | JGI IMG/M metagenome (GOLD analysis project Ga0056128, IMG submission 71113) | Marine gutless worms symbiont microbial communities from Max Planck institute for Marine Microbiology, Germany - Olavius geniculatus... ... | reverse complement strand
ACTAAAGTCAGCTTGTAAGGACGCCATATGCATAGCCCCATCTAAGGTTACCCAAATGATTTTTGCTGTTTTAAAGGACTGATATCATCACATCGTCCTTACACACAGTTGTAAACTGGTTTTTTTACATATATTATCAGTAACATTCACGTACGATACGCGTAAAATACCAGTAAATTAACGTCAACGTTAACAACACTACAGTATTTTACGAAATACTCTCTGACAAAATGTTGGTGGTTCACTTTTTGACCACGCCGAGAGCCTGGATGTAAGTGCTGCTTCATGGGCGCTGTGCTGCAGACTGTTTGGGCGGCGAGTTGCTTGCCGACGCAGGCAATTTCAGTTCCCCGGGATATCCAGCCAGTTTGCCGATTTACCAAGTCTTCTGCGAGTGGAAGATTGAAGGCCCGAGTTGGCATCAGATCCAGCTGAGCTTCCACCTGGTCGACCTGCCATCGAGGTCGTCTACTCGCGGTCACAGACGCCATGCGCTGTCGTACGTGGCGTTCGGTGACTTCGACGCGTTCGGTCGCCGAGTGGAGTACCGTCGACTGTACGGTGGTCACAAGTCCGTGCGTCCGTTCACTGCAGCCGGAAACAGTGCTTGGGTGACGCTCCTCAGTACTGGAGATCCACATCGACGACATCGTGGTCTTCTCATCGAAGTCATTTATTTGCACTACGGTCAGATGTCATTCTTTGCCTTGCAAGTTCGTTGTTGTGATCATAATTCACCAGCAAGAACGTAAAATCCAATCAATGCCACACGACCAAGGTCAGCATTTGATTAGCCTCAAGAGTTGACGAGTTTTTTTCATTTCAAAGTACTAAAGTGTTCAGTGCAGTAGAAGCTTTTTGGCGTTAATGCGCTATACAAATTTACGTTTTACTTACTTAGTTACTCACTTAATGACGTAATAGAAATATAATAATAGAATGGATGCGTTGAATGTATAGGATCTACAATATGCGCAGTGGACATCGTGGTCGCAGTCGCTTACGTTATCGTAATCGTCTTCGCATGCGGCATTCCAGCTTACCAACACGTGTAAGTCGATTACTTCAAACATGCGTTAAAATACCGGTAATGCTTGCGGTAATCAGTTCCTCAAAAGCGGTTGTAAAATATCGCGGCTACAGACAGTAATACCCCGTTTACACGATCAAGCAAACATCAAGCAAATGTATTCAAAATACACGTTCACGACGTGTGCTCTAATTGCTTGATGTCTGCTTGATCGTGTAAACGGGGTATAACTGAAACTATTTTACACAGCAGCACAGGCAAATGTAGAGTGCACTTTTATTACTCGTCTTCTGGTGTTGTGAGTAAACAACTGGACAATTTTGGAGTTACTTTACGTTATGCGGGTGAACGTTTAAATATTGATGAAGCTGGGTCATCTAGTGTCATCTAATTTAAGCTATAAGCCCAGTCATTAGTTACAGTGAAAAATGTCACATTAATTAACGAGAGAGTTGGAATGGTGAATAACTATTAGTATCATAACAATCGTGCAGCTCTTCGTTTTAATTGTGTAGATCATTTCTGTTCTGTTCTGTTCGTCGAGACTTTTATTAATTTCTCTACATTTTGTAGTTTTTTTATGTCTTGTGTCATGGATTCAGTCAAACGATTAAACGTATAGACTTACCATTATAAGCGTAGCGGCGATATAAGCTATGCATAATGCGATGCACAGAAGGCGAGAAAGAGAACGCTTAGACAGAGATCGACAATACTCTCAGATGGTGCAAAGAACACGCGAGTTTCTGCGGAACTATGACGTCAATCACAACATTAAACGCGGTCGTCCAACACAACAGACACCTGCGCCTGAAGACATTCGACCATTCACCGAAAAATCGCACTTGACGTCTTCACTACGAAACAGGGTCAGCCCGGAAGGATATTATATACAATAGTTATGTACATGGTTGCGCTTTTGAACAGAATCAGCAAGCTCTTGAAATTATTTTGTGATGTTTTATTTGCAGCATTGCTCGATAGAAGTACACATAAGAGGCTTCCATATGAGGCTAGAGCAATTGGTGGTGTTTTCTAGTGGTTAACACGTCGTGTCCGATCAATGCAGTGTCCTTACTTTGAATCCAGTTAGTGTTTGGATGTGTTGACTGTTTTTGGACGGGTAAACTATATATCACGAAGCAGCTCGTTTATCACCAACCACCCAGTCAACTAAGGCTTTCGTTTAATCGACCGAGTACGCGTTGCCTGGCTAGGCTTAAGACGAGTGCGTTCCCATGTGTCCGGTGTGAGGTAGACTCAACACTGTGCGATCTCATACGGCAGGTGACACTCCGGAGCTCTGAGATGGGTTTCTTATGAAGAGCTTGCAGCACACCCTTTAACCGTCTTAATTTTCTGACGTTAGAAAAACCGACAGCAGGTTGCGTTGTGCAATGTTGGCAGGTGCTTCGTTCGTCTTACCGACGTCTTGAAGACTTCCGCCGAGTCACAACACGTGCTACCACTACCACCACCACTGCTGCTGCTGCTGCTAATGATGATGATGATGAGGATGATGTCGCTGACATGACCTGTTCTGATTCTGATGATATACGCGCTCCTCACACAGCACGTGTCGCATCACTTGACGTTATCATGACCCAGGTAATTCATCCCGTGAGGCATCTGCTTGAAAGTTTGTAACTGTTCTTAAGTGGCTGCATATTTTGTGCCTCGTTAGTTACCTTATCGATATTCTATTTTTGGTTAGTTTACTACGATCCTAATTTATCCTACATTATATTTATACTACATTTATCCTAATCTTTGAGTCTTTTACAAACAACTGCTCTTTGATAATCAGTCGTGGGATTGTTTTTCCATTCGACCTAGTGTACATGAAGAGGGCACCTGGCTTATGAATCAGTTGGCTGTTCATGAGTTTCGGAGCGCACATTAAACATTTGCTAATCGTATCCTATTATGTGGCAGAATAAATTAATAAACCAATCGATTGATCAGTTACGTATAATTTTTAGAAATTAGTCAGTCAGTCAATACAACACCAATAGCGAGTTCAGTAAACTCGTTGCACATGGTAGCGAACAAAAAGTCGAACATACATGCTTAACGTTGAACACGAGCAAATGGACATTCCTGGAAACGATTAATCTCGATCAGTAGTGCATAGCAGTCGTCACAATTGAATACAGCACTGTTCAACGTGACCACTCTGCACTGCACTGATCGAGGCAATGATCGTTTCCCAAAACTTTCCATTTGCTCGTGTTCTGCATGAAGCACGTTCCACTTTTTTATTCGCCTCTGTGTATGCGCGGTACATTCAAGTGCGAGAACACGTGGTGTCTACGCAGGATAATGTCGGCAGCGCTACCGGCGTTGGTAGGACAACATCATCAGAAGACAACTCGCCAGTGCTCGCCGTTCCTTCGACACTGCAGGGAGAAACGACAGCGACGACATCGGTGGTCGGACAGGGTCGTCAGTCGCTGGCTAGTATCGGCAGTGAGAGTTCGTTCTTCAGAACCGATGACGCAGCATGTGACGACGAGCATCGTCTGTGTAGCACGCCGTCACGCTGCGACGCTCTAGACGACCAACTCACTCAGCAACTGTCCACTCCACCGTCCGACTGGATAGTGACGCCGGCCACGCTCGACTTTAGTGCGGTCAGTCCGCCGCCGACCAACGATGACCACAGAGGTCAGAGGTCGCCGCCGGTGACATCAGCGTTGGCAGGACGACGCTACGGATGCGTGCAGATGCCGCAGCTGACGCCGATCACAGAGGCAGACGACGAACTCGATGACATCGACAATCACCACGCTGCTGCTGCTGCTGCTGCTGCTGCTGATGATGATGAGGATGACGGAGATGTGTTTATTGCAGCTGACAACCAGTGGCTGGACGACTTCTCATCACACCAAGCACAGCATCACACGCTCACGTCTGACATCCTCGACCTGACGGCCGTGACGCCGATTACGTCACTGGACCTAACATCACTATCTGTTGCCAGCAGCACTCCGTCGGCCGACAAGATACGTCACCTCCAGACAGCGGCGGAAACTGTCGGCGCCATTCGCCTGGACGCTGACGATTCGACGCAAAACGAGACCACCAGTGAAAAGCAGGAGGAGCACGGGCGCATGTCGCGATTGTCGAGTTACAGCAGCATCTACAGCAACTACGTGTGTGACGCTGACGACGTAACGCGAGGTGCGTCGCCGGGCAACGCTGAGTGGAATGACGTGGTGGTTGATTACCGTGACTCGGCAGCGCAGAGCGCCGTGTCGGCGCTTGGTCAGCGAGGCGGCGTGGGTCTGGGCTATCGCCAGTCGTATCTGAACCGCACGCCAGTCGACGTGGATGACATACAGCTTGCCGCGGACAAACTTCATCGTGGTCGTCGTCGTCATTATCATCATCTGCAGCAGCAGCAGCAACAGTTGTCAGTGTTGCGTCATCACGAAGACTCGCTTGAAGACCACGACGAGATCACCGCGGACCCCACTGATGGGACCATTCGTCGCAGAGCCAGCATGTACCACGAGAACCTCATCTGATTTATCAGCGCTTTGAACATTATGTAATGTTTGCAGAATTTACAATTTGCTTTATCGTTTCTGTGTTAAAGTTTCGCTGTCGCTTGCTAATATGACTGTATTTGCCTGAAACTGAACTGCTGTTTGACTTTTTTGGTTAGTTAAGCTCGTTGTTTGTTATATTAGTTATTGCACAGTTGTAGATGATAACCATTAAGTATAATAACACTCTGGCTCAATTCCATTTTCTTCGATTCAGCAAGTATTCATTTAGCGTAAGCTACTATGTAGCACAGTGACGTGTGCCTGAAGATTCTATTAAGTTTTTTAAAGTAACCTACTTTATACGCACTAGCGCTAGGTCCACTAAAATAGGGTAAAGATAAAATTAGGCCATGAAAAAGTCGGTAAAACGACTTCGCAAATAAAAAAAATTATAGTTGCTGTTAGAAGCTGGATAACGACTAGGCAGACGTCACGTCGTCCGGCTGGTCGTTCCACGTCTGTGGGATGACAATTGGGAAAGACTGTTTGGCGACGGTTGTCAACTTGATGGTAAGCACTATCCGCGTCTCTGAAGTCGATCGACACACTGGCGCTATACAAATTAGTTTATTATTATTGTTATTATTATTATTAATAGTTAGTGGTAGCAAAATGGAGAGTTCGGCGTCCAGGTAGGTCGGCGACGTAGTTGAATGAACCAAAATATTGTGAGCGAGTCCGCGCAAAACTTTGTAAACCAGAACGGCGATCTTGTACGTGAGGCTAAAACGCGAGGTACAGGTAACATGTAACAAATCCGCACATACTTAAAACGGCATAAAGGCGCTATAAATTCTTGTTGCTCCGTTTAGTTTTTTGCAGTTTTGTTTTCGCCTTTTGCACACGTCTTCGCGCTGCAGATTTCGCTAAGTCAGTTTCGCACTTTACACTTCTACAGATTTCGCGGTTCCGCCTTTCGCGGTTCGCACAAATGCATGCCCATCTTGTACTGACTTGGACTTGCTTCGGCACAGGAAGCCAATGGAGGCAGACAAGCTCGTCGGTAATGTGGTCCGATCGACGGCTATGGTATGGCTATGGTATGGCAGTCTCGCAGCTGCGTTCAGCACCGACTGGAGTCGACGGGTCAGGTAGACCGGAAGACCGGGCCAGCACGCTGTTGCCGTAATCGAGACGCGTTAGCACCAAGCTAGCCACCCAGCGTCTTGAACGTGTCGGTCGGCACCGAACTACGAATCTGCCGCAGTTGACTTAGCACGGCAAAGCACTTTGAAACGGTGCGCTGAACACGGGTCTAAATCAGCAAATCGGCGTCAATACAATACAATCATAAATTCGCACTCAAAAACTGACAGACAAACTGTCAGTTTAATCTAGCACATAAACTAAAAAAAACTAAAATGTTTAAAAGAAAAATGAAATGAGAGATACTGAGAATAGAAATACTGTTAAATGTAAAACTGACAAAATTCGAAAAATGACTGGAGTGAAGAAAACTAAAATAAGACAGAAAAACTGAAAAAGATAAGAAATAAAGAATAATAATGAAGACTAAAACTCAGAAAAAAAAAACTGAAAAGAGTAACAGTAAACATAAAACCGTGAGCGGGTCCGAATAGCCGTGGAGTCAGTCCAAGGGGGTGCCAGGTGTCTATGGAGGATAGGATTTGAGAAAAGGAGAAGTTTTGAGATTGGAATGAAAGAATGATGATAAAATGAGAGATACTGAGAGCAAAAATAGTATTGAATATAAAACTGACAAAATTCAAAAAGTGACTAAAGTATAGACAACTAAAATAAAAAAACTGAAAAGGTAAGAAATAAAAAATTTAATTTAATGAAAACTAAAACTCAGAAAAAACTGGAAAAAACTGAAAAAAGTAAACATAAAAACCGTGAGCGGGTCCGAAAAGCCTGGAGTCAGATGCCCAGATTCGAGCGGACTTCACTGGTTCAACAAGAGTGCCTTCAAATGACAGTGCGCTGTTTGGTAATCGATGAGACGCGTACCACAGAACTTCGGTCTTATCGCAGTTTAGTAACAGCCTGCACAGACGATCTTGCGTCCCATTAGCATAGTTTACCAACGTCAATTACACGCATATTAAGTTCGGGTACTACAAACGAGGGTTGAAAACAATAATACCGCGCAACGGCCATGCAACAAAAATATACTAAACAGTGTTCAATATGGGATGTAGTTCGTTACAGTATCAGTCTAGCAGTGAACTGCAGTTCTGCCGTGAAACAAGAACATCAGACGAAGCTGCAGTTGTCGTTAGACAAAGTTTGTTGAAGTGAAGTCTGCTGTTCATCGTCGTTGATACTGCAACTGCTGGCGGTTGGCTTTGCTGCCAGTGTGTACTGTGTGGCATAGAACATAGACCTGCCTGACGCTGCTGTCACAGTCTGCATCATCTCATCGTCCTGATCTCCCCTGTCCATCAGTCGGTAGCGCCGGACCGCTGGAGCTCGTCTGCGGACCGCCAGACCACAGCTGACCGCCACTCCGATGACCACCACTAGTAGAACTGCAGACGCTCCGGCTAGCGTGCCGTACCAAACCAGCTTCGACGTATGACGACTGCCAGACGGGTCCACTGCACTCTGCATCACTTGACTGACGCTGTCGTTGATAACCTCCAGTGTGTCGGACGTCACGTCTGATGGTGTTGTGATGAACTGGTTGGATGACGCGTGTGTTGCTACTGGAGTAGTAGTTACTGTTCTCCTTTGACCGGCTAACGTTGACCGAAGACCCACGAAAAAGCTCGTCAGTGAGGTGAAATTCTTACTGAAGCCGGTGACGCCGCCGATGTCGGACAGCGTGGACAGCGGCACCAGGCGAGATGTTGAGACACGCCGTGTCAGCGACATGGCACTAGCAGCATCTGATGACGTCATTGTGACGTCGCCTGTACCGCGCTGACGCTGACTGACGTCTGTACCTGGATCACGTGACACTGTCGTCGACACTCTGTCTGAGGTAAAGCGGGGCGGGGCGTGCGTCGAGAAGGAAGCGGGAAGGTGGATGCGCGAAGTCGTGGAAGTCGCGGGGGATTCACCGATCATTTCGGTCGACGACGACCGGACTGGAGTACGCGGAACACCAGAAGGCGACGTTGGAACGTAAGACGTTTGGTGTAGCACGGTGGCAGTGGTCGATGGCTGTTCCACGCAGACTGGCGGAGAGCCGGACCATTCCTCACCGTCACAGTACAGCGTTTTCTTGCCGATCAGTCGATAGCCCGACCGACAGACGAAAATCAACACTTTTTCGCGGAATTGTGGACTCGGATACATTATTGTCATGCCTCGTCTGTCAGCTATCGGACTACATCCAGCCGCTACAAACATTCCACAGCACAACTACAACGCAAATCTTTATGTGCAAGTAGTACAAATGATCAATAAGTAATACCCCGTTTACCGAGGAAGCATACATGAAGCAAACATGAAGCAAACATATTCAAATATTCGTGGCGTACTAAACAAAGTAACAAACGCAGTTAGATAGTCGAGCGAAATGTGCAATTAGGTTTGAACTCCGCAAAGAAGAAATAAGCAGTTTGTCTGGGAAGTTATGCATTCAAAGTTTTGCGGTATTCATTACTATAGCATTAACGTTAGCAAGACAGCTTCACTACTTTTCGTCTCACACATGGAATTATGAATCTATACACACAAAAGGTTGTACCCAGTTGTGCGCGAGCAACATTTAGAGCACACAGATAAGTTTCACCTGAGATATGGCGTTATTCTACGTCGCTTGCAATTCGCATGGTATACAGCATTGTATTTGTCGTTCACGATGAGCGAATTAACAAACATTTGCATAAAAAGGCATGCACATCGCACATAATTAGGATTGCTTAAAATGACAACTGTAGCAAGTAGGCTATAAGCAGAGTGTGCTAATCAAAAGTAATCCCCTAGGAAAAATTCCATATTTCCGTAGATATAGCAGATTTTCCTATCAAATTCACAACATTTACAGAAAAGCATCCAGGCCACATATTTTGTAAATTTTTGCGCAACATAAATTATTTGAACAAAAAAGTAAACTTTTCAAAGTTAGCAAAAACAGTGAGATTCTGAGTTTCTGACCTAACATTAAAAGTCTGTTCAAACACTTTGCCAGCAAAAATTCGGGGCTGAAGCGCTGGCGTTCGAGTACGCTACAAAACGTTTGAACTGTTTTTAACATTTCTACTAAGCTTGATTCTTTTTTCGCGAATGTTCAGGGCATAAAAAAGTTAGGCCTAACTTTTGAGTTTTCAACTGTTATGACTATTAAGTCATGTGAGTTGTTTTGATGAAATTTGCTAGCTGTGTGGCGTAAATTCTCCTCCGCAAAAATATGGTTTTGGTCAACAAATCTGCTACGTTTTCGAAGATGTACAAATTTTCATAGGCGATTGTTCTCATTCATTAGAGAGAAGGATCGTACTACCTACGCAGAGTGGCGGAGGACGGCTCCAAGTCTGGTTGATGCAGACCGCTGTGGCGCTGCCGTACAACTGATATCGACGTCGACACCGGAAGTATGCCACTGTGCCTCCTTCGCGTACGCGCACTCTGCCGCCTTCCGGCCTCGCAGGCCTGGTACACTTCCACCCCGACGTGACGTCACTTCCGCCGCTCTGAACTCCAGTTACCGACCTTTGGCTGCGTCGATAAGTGTTACCTGCGGAACGTGCGTCGATTACTTACTGTTACACACTGTATAGGTCCTAACAATTACACTGCGTTTTATCACACATTGTAATTCCGACAGTAGTCAAGAATAAAAAGAAATTATTTTTCTGAAACATTCAAAATTTAAAAAAATATTATTACGACATTAAGCGTGACTTGTTCTTCGAGTTTGACGACGGTGACAAGAGCGATCACTAAAGTGATTATTTAAAAGATTAAAATCAAACGTTATAGGCCTAGTAACCGTAAAGTTGATAAGTGGAACACATTTTCTGATACTCGTAAAAATTCTAAAACACTTGCGTTCAAAATACACATTATTGCCGAACTTGAAGTCGATTTGTAATTTTATCAGTTGCTTTCATCGACAGTATGATATAATGGCGAAAGCCTGGAATTTCTTAAGCCGCCAGTTATTTTTTTCACATCAAACATGTCTCCGTATCACATGCGACGTTTCATTTTGGTAAATATTTTTTCTCAAAAAACTTACCCGTAACAATATGGTCATCAGCACGGTCCGCACCAGTCGTCCACGCCAATAGAATTGGGGCTACGAGTATCGCCGTAAACAGTCGCAGAAACATTTTAACAGTAGTCATAGGTGATGGTCTGCCGTCTTAGTAATTGCTGTATTACTGATAGATCATGCGTCCAATGTGATGACTCGTATTATTTTGAGTTGAAGCCACTAAGCACTGACCATCATTTCCTCTCCATCACTCGGTCTAACATCCGGTGACGCCACGTCAGGCCGGTGTGGTGATGATAAGGGTTGCTGATGCGGGCGGCCAGGAAGGATGTGAAAGGCGAGACCGTGTCATTGTCAAATGTGTAAATGTGTCCGTCAGATAAGCTACATCGCAACCAGTTGTAGCCTACTGTTTGGCCCCATTCCCCAAATAGCCTCTCGAAAAATTTTCCGCTTTTCATTTCTTATCGTAATATGTACCACAAACAGATGCGATGTTGTTGCGACTAAACACACTTGCTTTTGAATTTTTTTCAAAACAGCGCTTAGATTTTTTTTTCAAATTTAAATTTATATAGGTCCGCATTTTCTCATTCCTATCGAATACAGAACAAAAATGCGGTTGGCAAATGCGTTCTATTCCATGATCAACGTATCAAGCACTACTCAGGTGCAACCTCGTTTAATTAACTGCCCTTATTAGTCCGACCGGAAACGATAGTTTTCGAAGCGGACTTTTTTTTTCTTCAGATGTTTTAAAATTTTTTTCGCCATGGAATCTTCAAGCTCCGCCGGCCGATGGGCGCAAAATTTTGCACCGTAGTCTGCGCTAGACTGAATTTTAAAAATTAGGTTTAAAATTTCCCAAAAAATTTAGGGGCCAAAACATGCCAATTTTGGCCCGATTTTGGACGACTTGAAAGTTCGGCGGCGAATATCTCCAGAACGGATGAAAATATTCAAAATCGGACAAGTATTTGATTTACCGCGTTTCCTCCCGCGTTCGGCGAAAAAAGTCCGGTGAACTTTGGTCCACTAACTACGCAGGTCTAGAGGCCAAATCGTACCCACCCAAATCCGACTTTTTCGCAAGGCCATATTACAGCCCCAAGGGGTGCTGCGCCTCCATTTTTTACAAGCGCTAGAGAATGACCAAGTCTTGCTAGTCCACCCCCGCCGGGGACGGTGGTCTCACTACATTTTTTTCAAAGTAAAGTCAAAAATTAGCTTAAATTTCAGCGAATGCTCGCCTTTAACTTCGAGTGTAAAAGGAGTAGCCCCAAGAAACTTTGCCATGTGACGTGCCCCAGAGTGGGGGTGATAACGTGGGTACAACTTTCAAAATTTAGGAGGGCAAAAAACGTCCAAAATTCGGTGTGATTTAGGACAACTTTCGAGTTTGACTGCAAATATCGCTGGAATGAATAAAGATACCGACAAGAGGTAAACGGCGTTCTCAACCAGTCACTTGGGAGTTGAACAAAAAAACTTGTGAATTTTGGTCCACTAACAAAAAAGTTATAGTCGCGGATGTTGACCCATCCTTAGTCGACATAAGGCGTTCTACGTATGCTAATGCATTTGAGTTCGGACCACGTGACTTTGCTACCGGGAGAATTTCACGCCCTCCCTTGAATGTTTCCCTCAATCGGACTAACGGCGCCGGGCGGATTCACGTTGGGCTTGGCCCCAAATTTCTAGTTAAACTAACTTTTTCACTTAGAAAGCTGTAAATGGACCAATGACATAAAAAACACAACACTAAATGTATCAGCAGTACTTGTGTTTGGTTAGGTATCGTAGTCACAATAAAGATGAGCTAATTTTATATTTCTTTACTTATTTTACTCATTGCATCATTGAAAACAGAAAAAAACACATTATACCAAGTTATTTCAAAAATAAAAATGCCCCAATCCACTTCCTGTAACACTTGTTGTAATGAGCAAGAACGGTCAACGGCAAACAGACAGCAGCAGCAGTAGCAGAATATTGCAGATCAAACGTTAATATTCAACATTACGATCGTCATCAAAATAACACTGAATAATTAGATACACCATGTCTGGAAAAAAAGTCTGTGGTACTCTCAATATATCTTGGGCAAATTTAAAAGAATTTTAATATTTCTAAACACAAATCGTTCTGAATATCCACTCTATCAAAATATCAAGAACTTTTCTTCTTATATTACATTATCACTACATAGTGTTGACGTAATTATGACGCCATCGAAAATGCCGTTTTTTACTGTATCCGACGTGAAGAAAGCTAACAACGTTCTGGCTAATAACTATAACAAATTCAAACACATGTTTACAAGTTCTGGTCGACAACATTTGAAAAGTAAAGTGTATCGATAGTTTTTTATTGCATTTTTTCAACCTTTTCAACTTAATTGTCATTTTTTTTGTATTGCGAAGCCTCAGTTAGTCTACATCTTCCTGCAAAAAGCTACATTTTCGATAACGTCAAATACTAAGCCATAAGCAAATTTTAAAGGAAAGTTTAGTTGTTTTCAGTAAAACATATCATTGGGAAACGTATCATTAGGAAAAATGTGTGCCAACATTGCAGAAATAAGTTTAAAATTGTTAGTAAGTAATTAAGAACAATGGTAGACTCTTTTTCCGGATACACTGTATAACATGTAATTAAAAACTGCGGTTTAAACAACCGACAGAATAAACAGCAGATAAGTCAAAAGTACTAAAATGATATGATATGACAGAAGTACGACTGAATAGAAACGCATCTTGCATAAACAACAACAAAAGAATGCAATCAGATTAAGACTACCAAGACAAAAATATTGCAAAGCAATGACAAAACAAAGAAAAATGTAGCAAGTAAAGACAAAAAACCAGATAAATGACTTACAGGAAACATGTTATTAACTGCAAATCATAGACAGTTATTGTAACTAATCTCGCACATGTCATGTACTATCATCTTACCAAGAAATGCAGAGCACTGTATTATAACGAGAAAAGTTCAATGCTGGGAAACTCGAGATAATTAATCTGGAATAAATCTGGATGGAAAAATACCCAGTAAAATAAACACCAAAGGTTTACTAACACCAAAAGACAATATGTAACAATTTCATTTAGCATCATAGTATCAGTATACGTGAGAAACAATGCCATGTCATTCCATGTCATATTGCAGCATGAATATTTAAATGGACTTTCAATGGTCTGACACTGTTGCTTGAGCAGTACATGGCCTGTAGATAAATTCTACTCCAACATGTCCAAAAGATCTCCAAAATAAAAAAACATTTTAGGGAACTTGTCTTAAATAGAGCAACATTGGAAAACAAGGCTGCCTAAAATGCTAAAACCAGCAGTAGCTGTAGTAGTAGTAGTAGTAGTAGTAACTTCCAAGATCATCATTAAAACGTTTTAAAAATTACAGAAATAAAAACAATAAATTTGTATAGTGCGCAGGCACCCAAAGTTACTACTGAGCAAAACAAGAAAGTTTTAAATCATATTTAAAACTGTCTATGGAGATTGTCAATTCCTGATGTAGTCAGGTAAAATCTTCCAGACTGACAAATGGAATGATTAACAGCAACAAGAATAATACGGGTAATAATCATAACAAGAACAACGATGATCGCCGAGAACTGACGCAATGCCACATGTACACGTACAATAACTAGCAAACTAACACGACGTTCAAAAACTTACAAAGTGAATAGGCAGTGAGATTTTACAGCAGTAGCAGCATATTACAGACAGAGCAAAAGCACATCACTCATCGTTGATAGACACAACACAAAACAAGAAATCTGAGCTAATGCTCATGAGATGCATGAGAGCCTACAGCAGTTCCTGTTCGCAGGTAATCTTAGTCCATCTCCACCCATTTCGTCGCAAATCACTCTGCCACCTGACTTTAGAACGTTTGAGATGAAAAACAGCAAACAAGTTACTCATGCCGATTCAAGTATTTCAAAGCCTTTTCAGTTTCGAGTCAGAAGGCGGTATGGGATGGAAGATGGACGGACAAAAAAGATATGTAGCACAGTCTATTAGAACAGCTGCATAATAATACAGGTGATCTGCTAACGCAAACGGGAATGCGCAACAGCCGTGGTGCACGTTTGAAAGCCCAGTAAAACAAAGTCTAAGTCAGCCGCCAGAGGCCGCCAGACGACCCGCGGCTATAGTGTCTATAGTGTTTTACTTGTACTCACCAGAGAGTGCCACCTGTCGCTCTGCCAACGCCGTATGGGCTGGATATCGCAATTTTTCCTACCCCCTCTCATTTAAGCCCTTGTTCGAGGTGACCATTCGAATTTATGGAAAAGCTTTACAATTCATGAAACTAGAGTCTTCCAGGCAGCCGAGGGTGAAGATTTGGTGATTCTAGCTCGCACCGTTTTTGACTGATCCACCCGTGTGACAGAGAGACGGACGGACAAAGAGACAGAATTGCAATGGCTAAGACGCGTTACAGCAATGGCTGCTGTTGTGGGTAAAAATGACTAGAAACTAGGAATGAGCAGCAATTAGATGCAAATAACGCAATTGAACAAAATGTACATGGGAAAACTGCAACAGTTTAACGCTAAATATATTACAAAACAAACATCTTTGAGCACTTGACCAAGGCAAATTGCTTAAAAGACTGACTTTCGAATAATGACACTTCAACAGAAACAGGTTATACTGTGACTACAAAAGATGACTGCAACAAAAAACAACCGAAATACGTCAGAATGTAGACAAAAAATTCATTTAGTGCCGTAACAATCTTAATATCAATCAATTACCATACATAAATATATTAAATAAAACCAGTGTGAGAACACAGTGTTATTTACTATGGTAGGTAATGAAAACTTTGAATGTAGAAAATATAAAGCTATGCTATAGCTGCCGACCCTTTGTAAAATATCTCTGAAAACAGAGAGAAAGAAATCTCTTTGGTCAATTGCTTAAATGTGATAACCATTATCTAGCCAGGTCTTAGTAACAGTACAACATCAGAAGTGATGAACCACATCTATTTTACCAAATAAGCCAACTCCTGCAGCCTTTGAGGCAATAACCTTTAATAATCTTTAACAAAAAACAATAAAACAGTTTTAAATGAAGAACACATAACAGACAAAACAACACCAAACAAAATATCCATTCTTCAACTGAGGGCTCAGACAGGGAAATGTGTACTGTATATGGCAAAGCATTTTGTGACAGAAAACTTTGGCTTGTTTGTTGATAAGAACTCATGTGAAAATCACAGCAGAAAGAATTTAAACAGGTATTAACCAAGCACACTGCTAATTAACTACACCGCGGGCCATAAAAAATGTGGCACTTTACTCTTGTCCATATCTTCACCAATTATTGACCGATTTTAAAATTTTCTACACTGGCACACTCTGTGAACAATTTGCAATAATGTGAAATGTAAATGTAAGAAAACCTAACAATAATAACAAACATTTAAGTAAACGAAAAAAACACTTCAGACCAACATTGCAATGAATGATCCATATGAGACAAGACTGCGTTAGACTCAAACAGTCTAGTGTTATACAGATCATTCACCGCAATGTTGATCTGAAGTGTTTTTTAAATTTTACCAAAATGTTTATTTGTTATTATCGTTATACATGCATGTTTCATTCATATTTCACAAGGTAGTGTACAGACGCATTTACGATGTGGTAAGACATATGATAATTACATTATTGCAAATTGTCCAGTGTGTCAGTGAAAGAATTTTGAAAATTGGTCATTAATTGGCGAAGATATAGACAAAAGCAAAGTGCCACTTTTTATGGCCCACCCTGTATATGCCAGCAAACTGTAATAATTTTGTGGCAGTATCGTGTCTAGCAAAGAAAACTCACACAACGATAACGTTTCTAACATCAGTTATTGGCACATAAACAAATACAGTCACCTGAAATCTACAATAAACGCCAGCAACATGTACAACTGTAAATACGGGTACTTGAACGCAGCAGAGTGAATACGTATATAACAAAAATGCCAATTATTAACGTAGCAAATAAAGAGCCAAGAATTTCGGTGGCAGAAATTGCACGCGCATCAACAGACAAAAATGATCAAGCAATGGAAGCAGACAAACATAAAATATATACAAGTACATCCATACATTTAATTCATTAATAGGGCTCAGAGTTTTCTACGGGCCACAGAATTTCGAGCCAAGCCGCGGAATTTTTCCTTTGCTGCAGAATTCTGCAATTTCCATGGAATTTTGCGGAATTTTAAAATTCACCGGTGATTACTACAATTTTTGACTCGATGACGTATTTCTATCACGAAAAAATCAAACTAAACTGCCAAAAGCTGTGGGCAGTACCAATAGCTATCGCAATATGGCATAATAGTAAATAAACGCAATGCAACTTGACTGACTGCACTTTTAAAACGAAAAAAGTAACCTAATTTTTTTGTACATCGCTATCATAACTCAGCACAATGTCATTATGCCAGCCAGCCCTTCAGAAACTAAAGTTTTTAAACAGGATAAAGCTCAGTTTACTTACAAATGGAAGGCCATAGTAAGCCACAGAATTTGGACGATTTCACCGCAGTAAGCCACGGAATTTTGCAAACTGACCCATGGAATTTGGCAAAATTTTCCAGGAAAATCTGTGGGCCATATTCATTAACAACTGACGGAACAAACAATAACTAGAATGCATTCAACAAAAGCAAGCTGATCTCGCAATGCAAACACATGCCAGCAGTTACTTGATATTAACTTTCCAACAGCAGTTTTCCCTGCTGTGACACAAGCTTCATGAAAGCAAAATTTCCCAAAGCTGTTAACTCTGCTGCATACTGCTAATGTTCAACAAACTGTAAACAAATTAGAGCTGTCAAAGCGTTAATTTTTTAAATGCATTAACGCACTACATTAGTTTTTTAAACACATTAATTAATGCATTCTTAATGCACCCAGATTCATCGAGAGGGAGAGTAAGAGGAAGTTACCCTGAGCTCCATGACGTTTGGGGGGCACGCCTGTAGAATATAAAAAGTTAGAAAGCAAATAGAAAGACATTTTTCAACAATAACTGACGTCACTGCTGTCAGCCTGTCATCTAAATAATATCTACTTACAGTAGCGATGGAATGGCAACTACATTTTAGTTACTTGAATTCATTCGATTGTCAAATAACCACAGTTTAACGCAATACTGGAACTTTTGCTTTACAGAATTTAGTAAATGAAATAAATTTACACATGTGTGTTAATTTTTCTAACGTGCATTAATTTATTAATGCATTAATTAATGCGTTAATTTGACAGCTCTAAAACAAATGCCAAAACTTGTGCCATAAAAGGATCACTGTCAAATCTAATGGACTACGTCTCAGTCTCACCTCATGGCCCATATATCTGTAACAATACTATTACTGAGTTTTCAAAGTCAGTAAAATTAGCATGCCTTCAAACTACTGTGCTTCCTAAACATACTACGAGATCACAACAATATCACACAACACAACAGTATGCTGTTATCAATATTTGCTACTCATACGGCTGTAAAAAGACTAGAAAGCTCACAGAAAAAATCTGCAAATTGCTCCATATCATACTGGAAGTACCAGAAATATCAGAATAATACTGACCATAAACCAAATCAACTAAACAGAAAAAAGACGTAACCAGCAGTGCCCAAAATGCAACCTGGCACAATATGCAAATATGCTGTAAGGATGGCATACCTATAGGTTCTATGCGTAGCCTATACTGTAAACCACTAGTTATTTTGTAAGTAGCTATTGTTTGACTTACTGATTGCAAGCTAAAGTGGTGTAATCCAGCACTGCTCCCATAATCAAAATAATCAAATTACTTGCTTACTAAATACTGACAGAAAAATGTGTTACTCACAAATGTACTTATTAAGTGTACATTGCGGCAAATGATAAAAAAGACACCAATGACATAATGCATATCGTTGCAATCTACTGGATTTCCCAAATAACATAATAAACCAGCTACACAGTGCAAAATGGTGAAAGATGTTGAAGTATTTTGGTAGAAAACTGCAAATTGTTGTATCCTGGGATGACACCTAAAAAAATTCCAACAACATCTTATGCTAAAAAGCTGAAAGCTAAACCAACTCGCCGACTAGATGGCAGAAGCTGATGAAACGTTAAAATCCCATTGTGACACAGTGGAATAGCATGAAAAAATGCAAAGACAGCGAAAAATTCCATACAGCATAGCACACATACTGCATATCAATGCATTGTAAAATCTCCACGAAGACTTTCCAATTGCAAAATGTCTACATACCAGCTGGCAGTACAAAGACACAATCAACTGATAACAGCCATGAAACCAACAACTACCATATCAAAGACAGTAAACTCTGCAAAGCTCAATGATATTGGACACACCAATAAAAGTCTGCATCATAATGGGGACGACAGAAATACCACAGTTCAGGTGGAGTCGCCTATTTGTGGTGGAACCAACAGCCGGCCGATTCGGCTGCCGTCGAAAGAACTTCGACAACAAGGCTTGGCATTGCACGTCGATGTCTGTACCTGACGACAGTCCGTCCAGCACAACGGCTGCAAACGACTCTGTATCCTCCCTCCCTCAATCTTCTCGCATCGTCTCCAGCATCGTCAAGCATCACTTCCTCAACCCTGACAATGCATCACGAGAAAAGAGGAGTTGGTTGGCTATTATAACAACAACAACAAAAATACCACAGAAAATTGCAAGTCTTAATCATCTTCACTTTTTGTTAGTAAGAACTTGTCATAGTAAGCCACAAATTTAGGATATAAATTTTCTCACAACGTTCAACTTTCAACATGATGCTTGCTGATGAACTCCATACTGTAACTAATGTTTGTACTTATTACAGTCTTGGATATTAGTGTCAACATAATGTGAAACTGTGGGGATGAGATGGGTATGGGGACAGAGGTTGTGGGGATGAGATGGGGATGGGTAGTGATCTTGACAACGGGTTTGTATGGGGTTCAGTTTCTGTCCCAATGCGATCTTCCATACACCAATGTATGTACGTGATCAGACAAAACGCTAAGGTTAACAAGCACAGAATGAGTACTGGCTGTAGCTTTACACAGCATGGAATCACAAAGTCAATGATTTTCTGCTGGTATGCTATTGTATGAACGGCAAAGTCACTCTTTGCTTGCTGTAGCAAACATAATTAAGCTGCAGGCAAAAAACTGTTAATATGTCACACAACAAGCAATAAAATCTTACACATCACAGTTCACCACAGTATTTGACACTCCCACTGGTGTAAGCCAGCAATGCATTAGTAGTAATACTATGCAGCTACACTGAAACTGCTATAAAGGTTGCAACTACACTCACTTTTTAAAAAATTTCAGTATCAAAAGCAAAGTCAGTGTGAAAAATCATAGGCAACTCAATTTTGGTGTAAAAAGCAAAGGCAATCAAGGCGTTCGCAAAAATTCACAACATGAGCAACTTCCATAAGTCTTCTATTAGCACAACTATGATACGTCTACATAATTTGGTTCAGCAGATCAGCAAAAGCATGGCAGAATCCTTATACAACTCATTTTACACTTACACAACTGACATGTGGACACTGAATATGCATAAAACAATTAAGGCAAAGAAAAGACCACCGACTGATAGTAATAAACAACTTAGAGCTGAGCCACACATGCTGAGAAATGCAAATACTTGTAGACATATACACTGTGTCTCAAAAAAGTAATAAGTGACATTATCGAAATGAGTTCAATATACTGCTTATACCAGACACAGTGTACATACCAAACGCGAGACTATTATTTCAATGACGACTAAATTTGGCCGCATAATGAATTCAACAGAACATCACCAATATTAGCAATTATTAGCAACACGAAATAACTGTCACAGTCACACAGTCATTAAAATTGCTCTACATTCTGAACTGTGTCCACAACAATTGTCAGCCAACCACCGTGAAATTCAGCACACAAAAACCGCGCCACAAACTAAACTTCTAAACCAGTTCTAACACAACTGGTTCAGAGAGTGAGTGAGTGAGTAGTAGGGTTTAACGTCCCACCCGACACAGGGATGATAAAAGCTGTCTGAGTCTATTAGATAGTGCACCACCAACACTGTATTGTTAAACCAATACCTCCATTACCAAAGTTTACCATTTTAACTACTCAGAAATTCGTTTCATTGATATAAATGAAACACTACAAATAAGGTGACTTATAAAAACTGAGCATTGTAAGGCAGGAAGAGGTAATGATGACTACGATGTAATACAAACACCAGACACCGAGTAGATCCACGATTGTTATAGATGAAGTTCCGTCACTAGCGACGAAGCCGGATTGACGATGACGGGGCTAGACGTGGAATGTCGCTGACAAAGAACGTGTCGACTTGACGTGCAGCAATGGCGTTACTGCTACTGATTGCCACGAGACCAGTTGAGCCGCAACTGACTGCGACCAGCATTGCTTCACACACCTGACAGCAGTCTGGGCCACTGTACACCAGACCGATCACTGCACCTGTATTGAACCAGACACAAACACAGCTGCATTTTCGCACATGCCGCATGTATTATAAAAGATGGTACACCAGATCTTTCAAGCCGAGACCAAAACGAGACCCAAAACGCATGTCTCCAATACTGAGATGAGATCAAAGTGAAACGTTCTGACTCTGAGACAAAACGAAGATGAAATGTTGCAGCTTCCAAAACGTTGGCCAAGGCAAAGTGATCCAAGACCCAAGACAAGATGTATTTTGCCGAGAAAAATACAAGGCCTGAAATGCATAGGTCCAAGACCGAGACCAAAATGTTTCAGATTTTGTCTAAGACAAGATCAACATGAGACATTACTATGTCTCGAGATCATCTCGAGACTAAGATGTAAAGACCAAGACCACATACCCAAGTATTATACACACTGGTCAATCATTGCAGCTGTATTACTCTCACATCTGAACAACAGGTGCACTTGTATACACAAGCAAAAAAGTATAAAGTACTTCTTGAGAAACAAAGTCCAGAGGAAAACACTCTTTTCCTTAACCCTCAGCTTGACACAAGCTTACACTGCAAGACCACAGATACAGGGCTGCTGTATCTCATGATGTGTCTGTTTACGACACAGTTTTTGCTGACATCCATTGCACCTACCCATGGGTTGTGTTGTCCAGAGTCATACACAACGATCAGCAAATATTGGCCATATTGGTCCCATATTATTCACTATAGCAACAGCACTGTCTGTTTTGTGAACATAAAGTGCCCAGAAAAACATTGGTCAATGATCTGACCTTGTTTGACTGCAGATGAATATTTGTCAGTTTCAAACATCGTGACTGCAACTTCTTCTTCCATTATTTGCTCACGACATTGAACCAGCCAGCATTCCGGCTGCAACATCAACACACACACGCATTCACGGGGCTACTTACACACTTGTATAGAGGGTTCTTCACAACCAAAGTACCATGCTTTCAATAGAAATATCCAACTTTCCTAGGCAGGATTTTGCTCGCCAATAAAATCAGCCGACACAATCCTTAAACATTATCAATGTTATCGATTGTATGACATGCCTCTTAAGTGTTTTTAACACATTAGTGAACTGAGAACAGAGGTAGTATACTTATATAGCAAACTGATTCAACACAGTTAAGCTTGGAAAAATTCTAGGGTGCATAATAGTTTTTCACAGGATTTTCAAGAAAAATGGCCACATGGCTTGACTTCCTAGGTCTGGAAATTTTAACTTTCAGTTGCTCGGACAGGCTAAATAATGAGAAAATATCAATAAGTCAATCAATCAAAAGAATTTGTATAGGACCTACTCACAGTCCTCGGTATTGCATGACAAGTAAAAACACTACGGCCTAAAAAGTACACCAAATCCATAATAAAACCAAGAAAGCTGTATAATATAAAATCTAAAGTTTGTAGCTGATGCTAAGTTTAGTTATAACCGAATTGTGTACGGCAATGAGCAGCAGCAGCAGCAGCAGCCTTAAGCGAGATGGTAAAAAGCAGAACTCGAGAATTGACGATGCTGTATCTAACTAATCAAAATGGCTTCTGCTAACTCACATGTTTTGCTTCCATCTTTTGGATGAACGTGCGCGCGCGCTCGTGTGACAAGCCGTCGCAGAAAAACATCACCACACAAAGCTGCAGGCAGTCACACACACACACAGACAACTAATGATCACTACTCTTCAAAGCACTGAATCTGCACACAAAAAACTATCGCAGTAAACTCATGCGATCAACAAATCGTCCAAGGTGCAAAAGTAGAGCATATTTCTACCAAAATGCAATGAGACATCCTGCTTAACTGCACTATAAAAATATAACCAGTATAGAAATATTCACACCGAACTGAACTGACTAAAGTAAAACAACATGGCACAACAATGCCAAGAATACAGAGAAATGCCAAGCACCCAACTGCTCAGACATGGAACATGGCCAACTCAGACTCAGGAATCAACCGAATCATAAGTACTTGCGAAAACTCAGTTATCACAACACAAGGCTACTACTGACTGAGTCTGGCGGCGCAGACTTGGTCGGTGGAGTGTATGGAACCACGCTGACACTGCTGTCCACTGACACACCGATTGCCTTACAACAGTCCAGGGTCGGTAATAAACCATCCAGGCTCATCTCCTGTACGCACACAACAGACAGTCATCAACAGGACCCACAGTTTTCCGTGGGCTGCGGAATTTTGAGCCAAGCTGCGGAATTTGCCCCTTTCCACAAATTTTTGATATTGCCATGGAATTTCGCGGAATTTTACAAAAGTTAAGAAATGACCGATGACTATTACGATCATCGGCTTTGAACTAACTATATCACAAAGAAAAATCAAACTGAACTGCCTAAAACTGCATCCCTACTAATAATTAATATCGTATACAGCACAATTGTAAATTAACACAATGTGACTGATTGTCAAATTGCACTTTTGAAAAGAAAGAAAGACTGATAATTTCCTTAGTATGTTGCTAGCATCATTGAGCGCCATGCCAGCATCCAAAAACTGAAGTTTTTTAAACAGATTTAAGCAAGGCGCAAAATTTGGACAATTTTGACACGATGAGCCGCAGAACTTTGTGAACTGGCCCGTGGAATTTGGCAAAATTTGCCATGGAAAGCTGTGGGCCCTAGTCATAAAACTGCACAGATGATAATGGTAGCAATGTAAACAGCAACAAAAACTGCTGTAACTGAGAATAAATATACACATCAGCAACACATGTTTTATCAGATTGTGAAAACATTCTAACTATTTCAGTAAGCAGTTGATATTCTTATGAAACATTTGCAAACCCGTATGCCGCATTAAATCATGTACGAGGACGCAGTGTTAAATGCTAGCGACTAACTTCGGAGATGACTTGAAAATTGGGTTCATATTTGCCCGGCGACGAGTCAGAAACATCGGCCCACGAGTTGTTGAAGACACTGAGTTGAGCACGATTAAACTGCTCTGCAGCACAAAATACATTCATCCCATGATGAAATAACAGCACTTGCAGAACACAAAAAAATTAACCCATACATACATTTTATTTCATAACAAATTCAGCACAGTTGTGGTATCTAGCAAATAATATTTATTCTTGGCTCACGTGCAAAATTTAGTAACAGTAAGACTTCATGTGTCACCTCCAAACACTCTATATGGCTGTCTTCTGGTCCTGTCTAAAAACGTATCTGTTCACATTTAGTGTCCCACCCTCCCACTCTTTAGTGACTGTGCAGTGTACAGTGCCCGAGCAGTGACTGTCACAGTACTTTGGACACATTTTTGCTGCTTACCTACTTATGTGACTGACACTGCAAGTTATCCAGCCGCCAAAAACAAACAAGGCGGTTCTCCACGAATGGAAACTGTCATTAAGTGTACCTTCAAGCAGTGGATAATAATAACAATGACAGGCAAATCTCAACGCTGAGCAAGATTCTATCACAGGACGTGGGGAGCAGCAGAGGAACAAGTCAAGCTGCTGCGAGCTACATGCACGGAAGTGTTGACATGCAACGACGATGACACACTGCCGACATTCACGAACCAGCGCACTGTGACACAACAACAACAATGATAACAATGATGTAAACATTTCCGGCCAGTGGGCCACATCTGGTTAGTCACCAGTTGTTTGTTATCTGACACATGACATCGAGGAGAAAAACACCAAAATATACATAAAATCGTAAATTATTAGTCCACCCGTAAGCGATAGCTTGCGGAAGCGGACTTAAGTTTTGCTGTGGTTTATTTTTTTTCTTTTTTTTTCCTCGCGTAATCTCCGAGCTCCGTCGGCCGATCGGCGCAAAATTTTGCATGATGCTCGGTCTATGTTCAATTTTATAATCCTGGTCCAAAATTTTGGGGAGACTCCCCAAAAAATTTTTAAGGGCCAAAAACATGCCAAATTTGGCCCGATTTCGGTCGACTTCGAAGTTTGGCGGCGAATATCTCCGGAACGGATGAAGATATTCGAAATCGGTGAGTTACTTGTTCGACAGCGATTCCTCCCGCATTAGGCGAAACAAGTCCGGTGAAGATCGGTCCAGTAACCTTGGAGATCTAGATGTTTGTACCCACCGAAAGCGCATTTTTCAGAAGAACATATTTCGGCCCCTAGGGGGTGCTGCGCCCCAATTTTTTACACGCGCTAGAGAATGACCAAGTCTTACTAGCGCACCCCCACCAGGGACGGTGGCCCCCCCTTACAACTTTTTTCTAAGGGGGGTCAAAAATTGGCTTAAAATGCAAAAAATGAGAGCTTATAACTTCGGAGTTAGGGGGTGTAGACCGACGAAACTTTGGCACTTGACGCAGCCCTAGGTTGAGGTGTTAACGCATGTACGAAATTTGGGGGCAAGGCCCCCTTAAAATTTAGGAGAACAAAAAACGTCCAAATTTAGTAAGTTTTATGACAACTTTCGAGTTTGACCGCGAATATCTCTGAAACTGATGAAGATAGCGACACAGTCTAAACAGCGTTGACAAGTACGATCCTTTCGGCGTTGAACAAAAAAAATTGTGTGAAATTCGGTCCACTACGAACAAAGTTATAGGCGTTCATGTTGACATACCCTAAGCGCATTTTTCGGAAGAACATATTTCGGCCCCTGGGGTGCTGCGCCCCCAAATTTTTACACGCGCTAGAGAATGACCA
>Ga0056128_1001746_pt1 | contig 24934 bp, 10 predicted proteins | sample WorMetLIZISLAND2_FD_71113 | JGI IMG/M metagenome (GOLD analysis project Ga0056128, IMG submission 71113) | Marine gutless worms symbiont microbial communities from Max Planck institute for Marine Microbiology, Germany - Olavius geniculatus... ... | reverse complement strand
TGTGCTGGTTCATAAAATGTCAATTATTTCTGTTTTAAACCTGTTGTTTATCGTCAGTTAGTAAAACTCGTGATGAACGTGTTGTGAAATGTAAAAATTCGGTGAGTGGTGGCGCTTAATACGGCATAACTTTGTCAAAGTTGGAGATAACTGAATAAAATTTTGCAGGTTAGCATAAATCTGAATGGATAATAGGCGCGTAAAATTTTGTTTAAAAATTCTCAGCTGTTTCAGAAAAATTATCAGAAAACCTCAGGGGGGTAAAAGTTTTTGGCGCACGCTGTATATTTTGTTAGTCGTGTGAAAAAAGCAGTAACTTACCGGTAGTTAAGATTTTAGAATACCATATTGTCACTGCAGTATTTTGGCCACTAACTTGGTGTTACCGGTTTATGATACCAAGCAATTTTTTTACATCTTATGTTTTGCCTTTTATCTGTTTATTAAGGGAATTCCATAAAATTTGTATTTGTAAAGTCATTACACCTAAGATTAACCAAACTTAGTTAATGAAACTTATTTTTGAGAAGTTGCAATTTTTGTTTGTGTTTTTTTATCACACTTTATACTTGTGGTGCCTGTTGTTTGGCTGTGGTGTGATTTTTTAAAAATGATGTTTTTAGATTTTTACCCTTGCTGTTACCAGTTTAAGTTGGTCACAGACTGAGAGTTATTGTTAAGGTTGTGCAGATGGAATGCTGCAGGTCGTGTTGCTGTCTTCGCACGTCAACTCCGATGATTTTGTCGTTCGTAACTTTACGGTGCGTAACGTTGAAAGTGATGAACTGCGAACTGTCACTCAGTTCCACTTCGTCTCGTGGCCGAGTGCCGCACCATCGGTGCCGCTGTCCATCCAGTCTTTCCTCGATTTCCGCAGGTAATCTCTTCATCATTACGTCATCAACTTTTTTGCTGAGCTGATTCTTCTCATGTCATAGTTGTTGTCGTTATCGTTGTTGTTGTCATGGTTGTTGTTGTTGTTGATGATGAATCATTATCTTCGCCAAGGTGAGCATAGTGTACATTGGAGGAGATTAAGAGATTTTTCGTTCCGTCCTTCTGTCCATCCTTCTGTGTGTGTACATGATGACTCATAGTGGCAATGACGTCATTGCGCCAACAGCTGCTTAGCTGGCTGTTACTTTTCCCTCCCTTTCCTTTGCAGCGAAGCAGCTCTTTCTTCTCCTTCTCCTTTCCTTGTTGTAGGGTGTAGTAGTAGTTATAGGTGTAGTTGTATTAGTAGTAGTAATAGTAGTAGTAGTGATATTTAAATCACTTCACTTGGCAGAGATAAGCACTTTCTCGAGTGCCTTCTAGTTTGTTATGCAGCCGGTCCAGTCTCAGCTGGATTTCCAGAGGTTAACTTTTCATTGTTGTATCGTCAGCCATTTTCCTGCTGTTTGTTGCCATAATGTTGTTGTAGGCTACTTGTTTATTTTTGTATGTTTGTCTTTCAGTCTTCGTGAATGAGTATTTGTGTATATTCCTCATTTCTTCGTGTATATTGCTTGGTCTCTTAGATTGCTGGCCTTGGCCTTAGAAATGCTGGCCTTGAACCTATCTCTGGCACTATGTGGTGGCATGTGTAAAAATGGACATTTTTACGCACGACAGCTAGCAGAGCTGGCTAGCTATAGCGCATATTAGCTATGGTGATACTGTCCTGGTGTCTGTCTTGCTGTCTCTCTTGGTGTCTTGGTGTCTGTCACGCCTCGGTACTGTTGCAAGACCAGGTGAGATAGAGACTTCGGGTTTTTACCATATGATAGCTTAGTGTCTCTAGTATTTTGTGACGAAATTTCACGCCGCTGGGTTTAGGGGGTCCCCATGAACGAGGAGGTGAAAGAGGGGCACCCACCCTAAAAAGATGTTATTTTACCGCTATTGGTTCGTCTGCCGTGAAAATGGTTGCAGATAGGCTTATCATAACAAGCACTAGTGACGAGCTTCTTAGGAATGTCAACATGATGACCCTGAATGACCTTGAATCCCCAAAATAAGGAGTTTTAGTAAATTTTTTGCAATTTCGGACTGCGATGCACATTTCAATAGTGAATTGCGCCGAAATGGTGGGAGATAGGCCAAGACAACCTGCATACGAAATTTTCAGCATTGACTGTAGATTTTAATAGTCTAAGTCCTGATCTTCTACGTTCAACGAGGTCTGCGCACGTGGTTGTCAAAGACGGGTACCCCCCTAAAAGTGGTGATTTTTGCGTTATTCGCTTGTCTAGCGTGAAAACGCTTGCAGATAGGCACAGACTTGCTCCTTATCATAACAAGCACTGGTAACGTGCTTTTTAGTGCTATTAACATCAGTGACCTTGAATGACCTTCAACCTCAAAATAGGGTGTTTTTAGTGAATTTGTGCGATTTTTGGCTGCAGAATAGTGAATTGAGACAAACTAGATGGACATAGACCAATACTACCTGCGAACTGGAACTGCTATGGGCTCTAGCGCTTCTCATGAGCATTAGCTCAGGTTTCTTGTATGCTGTTGCCGTAATGTTGTTGTTGTTGATGTTGATTTTTGCAGGTTTTTGTTGTCGTGACTCACAAGGTTTTTGGTTAGCACATTCGTAAGGAGTGTGTGAGTGATTAGTTTCTTAATGGCACAGCAGCACAGTAAAGGTTATTCAGTGCCATGAAGGGTTAAGAGCATTCGAATTGTGTGTTAAAAGAAAAGAAAAATGTGCTAAGATCAAGGCCTTTAAGCTGATATAAGAACAACATCATATATAGTGATATGAGTCTGTATCTTTAATGAAAGCAATGACGTACAGTTGTACACTCGCATAGGTCTGTCTGTTTGTTGTTGTATTAATTACAGTGTGAATCTGTTGAGTGACTGAGTGAGTGAGTGAGTAAGGTTTTACCTCTCGCTTAACACAGTATAGGTTATTTTGGGGATGGCCTTTGCAGGCAAAATTGCACATACACATAATAACCAAACCAAAAGTTTACCCTTTGCAGAAAGTTTAACCTTTATGAAACGCAAAACACAAAAAACGACCTAAAATGAATCTGTTGCATTGACTCTATCTCTTACATTTACTTCAATCTCTGTATGTTGTGTTGATTTCACAGACGAGTCAACAAGTCGTTCCGAGGTCGTGCACCAATTGCCATTCACTGCAGGTCTGTTCACGTGTACTGTTCTAAAAATTGATTAGGCAGTTGTTTCAATTTATGCAGTGTTGTAAATTGGTCTGTTTTTTGTCGTACAATTTACAGTTTGGGCTGTGTTATATTTTGCAGTGATGGAAGTGGGCGCACCGGCACGTACTGTCTGATTGATTTGGTTCTGAATCGGATAGTTAACAGTAAGCTGACTTGCTCCTGCTGTCACTACGTGCAAACTCTGAATCTGAGTAAATTATTGAATTATTGCATTTTTTGTTGTGTGTTTTTACTGCTTCTTGTCATTTTATCTTGTGCTTCTTGTACACAGTTTGACACATGCAGGATTTGCAAGCAAAATGTAAACTGGGTGAACTCAGCCTGGCCGTCCTTCTGAGGGTAGGCAAAATAAATACAGATGATGGTTATGACCAGTGCTATGGAAGAAATGGCGAGTTCCACGCAACAGTAGGCTCTGTTACGAGGAATGCTGGCATACTGACCCAGTCAGTTAAAGGCGCTAGCTGTTAATACACGGTGTCTCAAAAAACAGTCAAAATTGTTCTGTTATAACTTTGTCAAACTTTCACCAAATTTGAAATTTTTGGCACAATGAGGGCCAAGACAATAGAATTATGTAAGGTGCACTTATTCTTCACCTCACCTAATTTATGTCAGTGCATTACCATGTGAAACACAGATGCTCCAAATTGCTGCACAGCGCTGAGTAGTTATACAGTAAACATTGTAACGACTTAATTAAGCACACAACACACTAAAATGTGAATATTTAGCAGAATTATAAGTCTGAATAATTACTTGTTTGCAAATTATCAGAGTTTATACCAAAAGTGTGCCCTGCATACATGCTCACAATGGCTTAGATGCAGTGCCACTGGTTGATAGCAAAATCAACAATCGACTAATCAAATGGCATCATCTCATCGATTAGACACATTTTAAGCTCATCAGTCAGCTGTTTTGTTGTCTGCTATTTTTATTGTAAAATATTTAATAGCACAACATTATTAAATCATGTGGCGATCTCTATCAAATGGATGATCCAAAGATGAGCAATCTGATACAAGTAATTGCCATGTAATGTACCAATTTGGAGCATTTGTGTTCCACACGGTAGTGCATTGACGTAAATTAGGTGAGGTAGAAAATAAGTGCACCTTACACAATTTTATTGTCTTGGCCCTCTTTGTGCCAAAAAATATCAAATTTGGTGAAAGTTTGACAGAGTTATAACAAAAACAATTTTGACTGTTTTTTGAGACACAGTGTGGAGCCAGCCATCCGGCTGACTTTGGTTTATGGTTAATTGGGTTTAAATTTTGGCAGCTTAAAGTGCCAAAAAGGGAGATTAGCTCCCTCACAATGAACAGTTGTCTGTGCAAAATCTTTTTCTTCTTTTGTGACTGATGCTTATCATCTTCATCATGTTGTTGTCTTCTGGTGCTCGATCACAGTACTGATTACCTGCAACTTGTCTCGAGAAGGTCGGCATCCCTCAGGAAACTGATTCCTCTTTGAAATTAGCTCGCCAAGCTACATCATCATCATCATCATCATCATCATATAATGTTATTGTTTACCGTACAGGTGTAAAGCAGGTAGACATTGCAGCGACCCTGGAATATCTTCGTGATCAGCGACACTTGATGGTTCATAACAAGGTGCGCTGTCTAAACTACACTACACTACACTGTGTCCCAAAAAACGTCTTATTTTGTCACTTTCCATATCTTTGCCAAATATTAACTGATTTTTAAAATTCTTTTACTGGCACATACTGTGAACAGTTAGCAATAAAATAGTTGTTAAATATCCCACCACACTTTAGCTGTGTTGCTAGACTACCATGTGAAACAAATGTTTAAAAATCACTAAAATTACTATAAAACATATGCAAAAAAGTCATCTTCTGGAACAATTTTTACTAATTTTTATACAAAAATTAAGTTATGTTTAGCGTTACATACATTTTGGATGTTTGTAAACAATAGCAGATGATATTGTTGAAAATAATAATTTTTAATGCAGTGACGATATACCAGTGACGTAATGTGCCATTTAGCAGTGGAGACAAGGCTTTGATAAGTAGGGCCCACAGTTTTCCGCAGTAAATTTTGCCAAATTCCGTGGGCCAGTTTGCAAAATTTCGCGGCTGACCGCAGCAATATTGTCCAAATTCCGCGGCTTACCGCAGCCTTCCATTTGTGCGTAAACTAAGCTTTATTCTGTTTAAAATACTTCAGTTTATTTATGCTGGCATGGCGCTCAGTTATGCTAGAAACATACAAAGGAAATTATGGATCTTTTTTGCTTTCCAAAAGTGCAATTCGTCAATTAGTTGCATTGTGTTAATGTATGATTGTGCCATATAAGATGGTAATTATTAGTAGGGACGCAGTTTTAGGCAGTTTAGTTTGATTTTCTCCGTGATATAGTTAGTTTAAAGCCAACGATCGTACTAATCATCGGTCATTTCTTAATTTCTATAAAATTCCGAGAAATTCTACGGCAATATCAAAATTCCACAGAAAAGGGCAAATTCCAGACTTTGTTGATAAGGAACTTATACGGTTCAAAAATACAGTTTTCGGAGAATACTGGCAGAATTTTTTGAAGATAAACTGCAATGGGGAAAGAGTGGGAATGTTATTAACAAAGATTTGGAAAACATGCAGCACCAACCAAAGGCATGAAACCAGCAGACTGAAGCACATGCGTACTGAAGAGAACGTGATCACTGTGGATGAAATGATAGGCTTGCTAAACCATTAAGGCCAGAAACAAACATATCGTTCAATATGACAGATATCCAACGAAACAGATTTAACAAAGGCTAGCATCGTACAGATCATTCACTGCATTTTTGGTCGGAAGTGTATTTCATTTACCAACATGCTTGCTGTCTATAATTATGATTGCTAGTTTTTCTTGCATTTGTATTTCACAAGGTAGTGTAGCGAGCGACGGAGTTAATGTGTGGTGGGATATTCAATAATCACTATTGCTAATTGTCCACAGAATGTACCACTGAAAAAATTTTGAAAATCGTTTAATATTTGGCGAAGATATATACAATCACAAAGTGGGACGTTTTTTGGGACACAGTGTATACAGTATACAGTATACATTGCTGCTTCATTTTCTCCCTTGCAGCTTCCCAGCTGCTGCGTGCTCACATTAGAACGTGACTTACAATTTATGTTGTTTTTAAGGTCAGGGTATTGACAGGACTACGTCGTCTCCTCAGGCAGCAACTCGGCAGCAGTTCACTATATTTTAGTCGCTGCCGTGCAATCGAAGCGAGCGCATCGCTTCACATTTTATGTAGAATAAAGAGGGATTTAATCTGAGCTATACATAGTGTCAAATGTGTCTTATTTTAATCTCTTATTATCCCATTAGATGAAGTTAGAACTAGCTTAAACCGTATACATGTGCATTCTTCAAAACTGTTGAATTTGAAAGAAGAACTTAATGTTTTTTCTTAGCCCTATATCTCTTTGTTTGTCTGTCCATTAGTTACTTCACAAGTTATGAGCGGATTTTAACGGAATGGAATTTTTGAAGGGTTTTGCGGGCACGTTTTAAAGGCCAGTCAATTTTTATGCGCAACAGCAGCTACTGCTGTAGCGCATCTTAGCCATCGCAATTAAGTAAGTAAGTAAGTAGTCTGCATTTGTAACACGCCATATGTCAAAACAGAAGTTTGAATCGTAGGCGCAATTCTGTCTGTCTGTTCGTCTGTCTGTCACACGGGTGGATCAGTCAAAAACGGTGCAAGCTAGGATCACCAAACTTCACCGTTGGCTGCCTGGAAGACTCTAGTTTCAGGAACCGTAAAGCTTTTCCATAAATTCGAAATGGGTCACCCCAAACGAAGGCAATAAATAAGAGGGGGTAGGAAAAATTTGCGATTTTCAGCCGATATGGCGTTGTCTGAGCAAGACAGGTCGCTCCCTCTGGTGAGTACGAGTAAAACACTATGGATGACTTAGCCGCCGGTCATCTGGCGCCCTCTTGCGACTGACTTAGAATCTTGTTTTACTGGGCTTTCAAACATGCACCGCTGTTACGCGTTCCCCATTGCGTTAGCTGGGCTTTTCTTGTAATTGGTAAATTATTTTACTTTTTTCAGAAGTTTTGTTAGTCGTGTTGGTGGTGATGTTTGATGTTTGATGATTTTTTTACTAGATTGCACTAATTGTAGATGGTAGCAAAAGTCTCCATAGTGAAGGAGCTTTGTATCGTCTGAGTGCTTGTTAGTTATAACTGATAATAAGTTGTGTTGAATTAGTGCACGTCTGCTGTTTACTGTAGGAGCAGTACGAGTTTGCACTGGCCGCGGTAGCGCATGAAGTCCATTATCTGCTGTTTCCGTCAGCTGTACACTGATCAATTGTAAACCCGCTGACGCTGTTTATCTATCAGTCTTCTGTGCTTGAAGTTTTGAACCATGAACAAACGAACATGAATGAATCAATGAATGGATGTTGCTGTTGTATAAATCAACTCATTTCATCGATTGGCAGCCTTCGTTTAGCAATACATGACATTGTTAAAATTTGTTATTATTGTATATGCACATATGTTTGTGTGTGATATTTATAACAACTGTTGGCTGGTTATTATATTAATGATGGCATTTGTCCATCCGAGATGTTTGCTTAGTTTGGATTATTTGGTGAACTTTTTGGACTGGCTGCTTTGGTCAGTGATTTGCTTATTCTATCGTACTCTTTAGAACGATCTGCACTTAGCACTTAACAAGCGATTGCAGTTTGGGATTGATTTTTCAATCCTGGGATCCGGGATTAGGAGATTTCTAATCCCAGGATCCTGTTTCGGGGTTATTCGTTACTTAGTATCACTACAGTAGTCTTACTGGATTTATTTCATGCAGCAGGCCTATACCTATAGGTATATTGTGACTGTGGGTGTCAAAATACGAATTACAGTTCTTAGCAAGCACTTTTTGTGCATATGAGTAATTTTCATGAAGCAGCTGAAATTACTATTTTATTATCTAACACTGGAAAAAAATACTATTTTATTGATTTTTTGTAATCTCGAAATCCCGTGATTAGGATGCTGCCAGTCTCAGGATTCTGGATTGTCTAAAATGGCTGGAATATCAAGGATTGCAATCACTATTGCTTACGCATTGCTTCACTACACATTTTTCATCTAACTCAGTTTATTAACGTTGCAGGGATCATAATTAATTATCAGGGGATGATTGTTTCGGGTTTTATAGGGTAGGAATTGTTGGGTCTTGAGAGTATAGTGAATTATTTGTGACAGTGATCGTTATACTACAAAGCACATTTTTTATTTTGTACAGTAATTTGCAGTTTGAAATCAACCCTGTAACTGTTTAGAGGGGACTGTCTAAGAATGTGCTGAGCTGATCACAAGTTTTGACCGTAATTAGTTTTGCGGGTATTTATTGCAATGCATAGTTGAATCTAGCTAAATAATTCTTACACAGACATCCAGGTTCCTTAGAAAAAAAGTTATGCCGAAGTCTGTGAACATGTTTTTGAATGCCACAGTGAAGGCAGATGAAGCATAACATAGACGCCTTGCTTTGTGCCTATACTTCACTGTGGGCCATAAAAAATGTGCCACTTTACTTTTGTCCATATCTTTGCCAATTATTGACCAATTTTCAAAATTCTTTTACTGGCACACTCTGCAGACAATTTGCAATAATGCGGCTATTATATATCCCACCACACGGTAAATGCGTTTCTACACTACCATGTGAAATATAAATGTAAGCAAAAACTAACAATAATAACAAGAAATTTAGGTGAATAAAAAAACGCTTCAGACAAACATTGCAATAAATAATTCGTATGACACTAGACTGTGTTATACCCACACAGTCTAGTGTCATACAGACCATTCACTGCAATATTGGTCTGAAGTGTTTTTTAAAATTTTTCCAAAATGTTTGTTATTATTGTTACGTATATATATTTCATTGATCTTTCACAAGGTAGTGTAGAGACGCATTTACGGTGTGGTGGAATCTATAATAATCACATTATTGCAAATTGTCTGCAGAGTGTGCCAGTAAAAGAATTTTGAAAATCAGTCAATAATTGGCGAAGGTATGAACAAAAGTAAAGTTGTACGTTTTTTGGCCCACCCTGTAGATCCACATTTATATATTTATCTGTGTATATTTAATTACATACGTTTCCAAATGTCATACATTTCCATTTATGTTTTTTTTATTAATGCTTGGAGTATATAATTTCAGTGCTACTTGTTCATCAGGCATATTTCACGTTGTGTAAATATTTTAATTTTGCATCAAAATTGATGTCACATTTACAAACATCAGAATATTTTTGGGTGTCTCTCATTTGTTATTTGTTCGTCTGTCAATGTTGTATTCATAGTTGGTGGTCTATGACTTCAACGTATATTGTATTATGTTATTTTGAAATTTTTTCTCGTTAATTTTGCTGACGTGTACGAAATGAAGCATTGTGTAATTATAAGCTTATTTTACTCATTGGACAGTGGACACCAGTGTTAAGTAAAAGTTTCCAGTTTGTGAGAGATGCTGTGATATGTAGAATGTTTTAGTTGAGTGAAATATTTCAGCATATTTCTGCTGTGTGCAGTGCAAAACTCACTGTGTCTGCTGTGTAAATTGATTTTTGGCTTTTTGTCACGGTCTTTATGTGACGTTAAGTAATCATGACAAGATAAGAGACAATATTATTATTGTTCTGTTTGAGAGCTTGCGCTCGGCTGAGAATTTTTCTTCAGGTTTCGAATCAGCTCTTTTGTAACTGGAACTTGCACGCACACGTACGTCAGCTGTATTCTGCACTTGACTCTGTTGATGTTGCCAGTGTAGGCGTGCGTTTGTTATTTGCATGAAATCCATAGAGTGCGGCAAAAAAAGTAGGCCCCTAAAGTTTTTCGCTGTTTTCTCAGCAACCGTTTTGGAATTTTAATTAGAAATTTTACAGATTTATTTACTGAAACCTTCTACATCTAACTTTCAAATAAAATTTGATTTTCTTGAAAAACGACGAAGTTATAGACTTTGTAAGATGACTACCTACCGATTTTTCAGCATTCAAAAATGTTTTGGCTACAACACCAATTTAATAACATCGTTGAAACAACACAGTTAACTAATGATCAAATGCCAAAATTCCATAGTCACTGTAAATGTTCGAAGTGTCCACCGCCAGCTCCAACACAAACCTTCAGTCGCGTTGAGAAATCTTTCACAGCTTTGTTGATCGGTTTCTGTGGCAATTTGCCCCATATAACCTGAAGCGCTTGCTTGAGTTTGGCGATTGTCTTCGGCTTTGTTTTAAGCTTGCGATAAGCCTCTAACATTGCACCGCACATGATAGTCCATTGGGTTTATATCCGGCGAATTTGGAGGCCACTGGTCTTTGGTGATGAAATCTGCACAGCTGGCCTGCAGCCAGTTCTTTGGTTTTTTTCAGCGGCGTTGCGCGCTGTCTGTGCTGACACGTCGTCGTGTTGGAAGATGAATCCGGTGGGCAGCCGGCAATTGCTTTAAAAGAAAGATAATTTAATGATAATTTCTAAACAAAATAAATTACTGTGTATTAAAATGTTAGTGTTACGTCATCGGCAGTAACGTGGTAACCGGTTTTTTTTTCAAAATTGAATAGCATTTTAGCTTAAACATTTTTAATGCTGAAAAATCGGTAGGCGGTCATGTTCGTCACATTTCATTTGGCAGTCAGAAGTAGCTCGTTTCAATAAATTTCAAATTAAAATTCCAAACGGTTGCTGAGAAAACAGCGAAAAACTTTAAAGGTCTACTTTTTTGTCACACCCTGTACATCGTTGTTAACTGGCATTGTGTCGATACTGCTATTTCCGCCAACGATGGTGGAGTTTGTGTGATACCTGGCGTTTTTCTGTTTGTTTGTTGGTTAGTTTGTGTGTTTGTTTATGGCAGAATTGTGCAAGAATTTATGGATGATTTCGCAGGCATTTTCGTTGAAGTTTAGACTTGTCCAATCTTAGAGATTTTGCTGGTAATCCGGATCTGGCATCTCCATCCTTGATATGATTGAAGGATTCTTTGCCGTTGCGAGATAGGAAACAACGGTGACTAGAAGGCGTTCACGAGAGTGCATGCATATCTCCGCCAAGTGAATTTTTAAAAATAGTAATTTAAAAGCATCCTGTGAATTCACGGACCGTCAGATTTCTTAAGGTGGACAGACCACTGAGGCTGGTAGTGTTGGATATCGACCTTGACAGATTTGCTGCTGTTGATACAAAACAATACAATGGAGAATTTGCGCTCAAAAACTGACAAACAAACTGTCAGTTTAATCTAGCACATAAATTAAAAAGAACTGAAATGTTTAAAAGAAAGATGAAATGAGAGATACTGAGAATAGAAATACTGTTAAATGTAAAACTGACAAAATTTGAAAAATGACTGAAGTAAAGAAAGCTAAAATAAGAGAGAAAACTGAAAAGGTAAGAACTAAAGAATAATAATGAAAACTAAAACTTAGAAAAAACTGAAAAGAGTAAACGTCACGCCGGCGCCGCCGCATTCCGAGTCATAATGTGCCCAGACAGACAGACAGAGTGATTACTTGATCTCTGCCAGTTCACTACGTTCACTTTGGCGGAGATAAAAATTGACAAATAGTGTTGGCAGAGGTTTGCGCAATCTGAGTGTCTATCTAGTTACACTGTTCAATAGCACGTATTCGTCACCCGCAGGTGATTCTTACTGGAGAATCACGCAACTCGTCTGCAATTATTTAATCAGTCAAACGACAACTCAAAGATTTAGTAGGCCTAGTATGAAAGCAACAGCGTCTGAACGTGGGCTAATGTGTAGTGGCAACACCTCTGCATACTCTGACACAATGTATAGCTCCGTGAGTAGTTATTATTATTATTTGTTTAATATTAAAGCGTACACGAAGTTCAGAAGAAAATTAAAAGAAAATAATAAAGAAGAACTATGCTCTACCATGTATTGTGTTACCATTATCAGCAGAGGCAAAGAAAAAGCATGGCCAAAATGTCGTAACTTTAACAACGTTACTTAATTAATGTGAAAGACCTGGAAAAGTTCATAAAGTTTCATATGGAAAAGTTAATAACGATTGGGCAATATGTCGCTTTTTCTTGGATGCTCTCAGCCTCTGAAAGAAGAATGTGCTGTGATAGCTGAACGACTGATTCTGGCGAGTCTGCGGTTTTGCTAGTAACCTGGACAAAACGACAGCGTGTCTGGGGTAATTGTCGTTGCTTACTTAGTGCTAATTGCCTTGCAGACGAGCGAGGCACGTCACTGTCACCAGACGTTAGTTGCCTGTTTCTTTTACTCTGCTCGATGTTTTGTCAGTAATTTGTTTTAGTATACAGGGTGGGCCAAAAATGTAAGCTATGGTACTTTTTGCATATTGTCGCTAAATATTGACCAATTTTCACAAATTTTTTTACCGTTAGGCTCCGGAAGAAATTTGCTACTCAGTGGCATGCACACCACGCCTATTATGTCGCTACACTACCTTGTAAAATATAAATATCCAAAAACGTACAATATCTACAGATGGTAATAAGGTCGAGTGGTGAATTTTTTAATTATTTAAGTAAAATGTTAAATATAAGTTATAATAAATGTCAAAAAGGTTTAGGTGTAGCTACAGAGTAAGTTTTCATCTTTCAAAAAATAGTGCACAGTTTTTAGAACCGCACAATTGAAAAAAATCGCTCTGTATGCTCATGCAGTTAACTGAGCAAGATTGCAGCCATCAACCAGCATTAGTGTACATTGTAAATTAGTGCACAGTAAAATAGTTCAAATTATTTGAAAAAATGCTTAATATGTCTTCCAATGTTTTTGGTACTTACTATACTCATGTTTTAACATTTAAGTTAAATACTTCAAAAATTTATCATTAGACCTTCTGTCCATCTGTAGATATTGTTTGTTTTTGGATATTTATATTTTACAAGGTAGTGTAGCGACATAATAAGAGTAGTGTGTATGCCACTAAGTAGCAAATTTCTTGCAGAGTCCATCGGTGAAAAATTGTGAAAATTGATCAATATTTAGCGAAAATATGGACAAAGTGCACTAGCTTACTTTTTTTGGCCCACCCTGTAGTCGCGATGCACCGAAATGACCGACGACAAGCCCCATCTGCACTGTAGAATGACCTTCACTTTCTGGAACCTTGTTCTACGGGACTCGTCCGGATGTAGCGCAAAACGCATCAAGCGAGAACCCGCTTCAGTGCATCCGTGTAATAACGTCGGCCTGTAGCCGAGTTCCGTAATAATAATTATCATTGACGTCATTCCATCATATCCGGCAGTCAATAGCGCCGCCTAGCGCCAGCTTCTCATACTACTCGCACCTGCCTGATCAGGTATTCCAGTTTCCATGGCGACGCACGCCGGCTGCAGCGGCTGGTCAACAAGGCTGACGACGAGGAAAACTAATTATGCGTTTGTGTGTCTCTGGCGCAGTCGTGCCGTCGACTACATTACGCTATTCCGCTTCGCTTCAAACGTCTTCTGCGGTCAAAGTCAAACCTAAATAGTACTGCAGTGGCCGCTCCAGGAGTTACAGGCACTATACTTGTTTACAATGGCCACACTAGAGGATGAAATAACTAGACGTTTGGCTGTCACATGCATTTTAGAAATATGCTTACGTGCAGAGAGTTTAGATGGGATAGATGCGCGTCACGAAGCTATGAAAAGCAATGGCGATAAAAAGTGAACGACAGTTGGCCGTATTTATTTTGTCAATGCATTCTATTTTGGCTTCGTGTTAATTTTTTCGTCGTTTACTGTTATGAACCTAAATAAGCGAAATTTCGCTCAAAGAGTCAGCAGTCATTTTGTAGCATCTACTATACGCTGTTTGAGATCTTCCACCGTGACCCCATAAAATAAAATAAAAACGAGCCCAGCTGTCGCTAGGATAGCTGACGGTACTGGTCATCCAAGATCGATGATTTTCATTTTATCTGAAAGGGTGTATGCCACTTCTTATTTGTGATTAATAGTAACCTTGGCCGTATCTCTCGTTGTTTCCGGGATATGGCCAGTTTTCCGTTGAAAACGCACATTTTTTCTACCTCCCTTCTATTCAACCCCGAATTTTATAATGTTTCACTTGAACTAGATCGCTGAAATTTTGCGTGCATAAGCTTATGACATAATGCTAATTTTTCCGTATTACTTGCTGTTTCGCCAGGTACATCCGTTACAGACGGACAGACAGACGGACGACAACCATGCCATAAGCTCGACCGTTACTTATGTACGGTCGGCTAAAAAGTATTATTTGTGACAACAGCGTTGCTGTTTTTTTCGTTGGTTGTAGCTGTATAGCCTTTGCTATAGGATACGTTGAATTCGTTTGTTTTTGCTCGTTAGGCGAGTGACTGCGCAGTCTGCTGATGTCATCAGAGCGAAGGGAGCACTACTGATGATGGTGATGCTGCTGCGGCGGCGGCGGCTGCTGCTGCTGGCAAATTAGCGGTCCCTCCCTCGGTCGGTGGGTCCGGCGTTTGCTGCATCCCTGGACGCTGTCTGTACGTCAGTGCTCTGCCTCGCCCAAATCAAGACGTGTCGTCGTCGTCTTGTTGTCGTAGTATTCTTGTAGTAGTTATAGTAGTTGTCGCAGTCGCAGCACATCGCGTTGGCGTCGTCTCCAGCAACTGTCCGCAGTTTGTCTCCATGGGAAACGGCTCGTCCATGGACTCCGCAAAGGTCGTCTACTTCGACTTCAGCGGCAGAAAGGAAAAGGTTTTTTGCTGCATTTTCTGTTTTCCGAGTCTTTCTTGTACAATTTAACCTCCGAGAACGGAGAAATTAAGTACCGCGACTTTCGTGTGCAACATTGATATGTACGATAATTTCTATAACAGGTTTTATGCTTGGATTTTGCACTTATGTAGAATACAATTTGAACGTTCTACCATATAATTGACAGCTCAATCTGTTAATTACATAGTCCTGTCTAATCAATATCACCACCTGACCGACGATCAAATAAACTTGTTTAAGTGCTTCGCTTTCTCGTCTAAGTTTATACCATAATACTCGTAGACAGTACTAATACACTAGTTATAATAACGGCTAATTTTACCTGTAAATGTTGAATTATGGGAAATAAAAAGGTACTAAACGCTTATCGGGCTATTTGTGTGCAAACTAGTTCGTGACTTATATAGCTGTGTGGGCCATCATCGTCGGCGTTATTATTTCATGTATATATCACTGTTGTTACTGTTCGCAGAAATCGACGACAGTATTGTTTTCAAAGTCGTCGCTAAGTATTTTTTGTTTGTAAAGATAATAAGTAAGTAATTAAGTATGTAAAATGACTTAACAGGCGCAGTTTCACAGTTAGCTACAACCACAATGCGCCGCGATCGCAACACCCAAACAAAATTGTCTTCAGCAGCCCTTCAAACTGTTCAGATTTGATGTTAGTTTGTCTCAGATAAGCTGGACGGTTGTTCTACAGCCTATGTTAACACGACAACTCAAGAACGGCTGGTCCGCTACACTTGTCATGATAAAATTTGCACGAACGTGTACCTCGACAACCTCTAGGACCCTACTGAATTTCAAAGTCATAGGCCTCGGTCAAAGCAGATCAAAGGTCTAGGTTATGTGGGTTTTGAGTTTTTTTTGTCTGCGTGATACCCGTTGCAATGGTTTAACACTAACAGTTCGTATTATTTGAACCAGTCGATTTTATTGCATTTTCCTACAGAAACGGGCTACGTTTTTACCCTAGCCTGCGAAAACGTCTGTCTGTCTGGCTGTCTGCAGTACTGCTGAAAAAGTTATGGAGGGATTCTTGTTGAAATATCTAGAGAGAGAAAAAAAACTTTATTTGCCATACAGAAACACATGTCGGTATTATTCGCCGGCAATGATCTAGTTATTTTTTTTTCGTAATTGATAAATGTTCAGCTTTTTGAATTAATTTTATCTGACGTCTGAAATCGTATAACCGTTTTCTAATAACTATTGCAGCAGTCAGAAATGTTTATGCTACGCCGCAGTCTGTTGAGATGAAATGCATTAGTAGGTGTAATATACACTGTAGTGTATATACTGATACTGATGCGACAGTGATGTATGGCCGTAGGTCGTCTTCAGCAGCCGCTGCAGCATTCGCGACATTACTGATCTGCTCACGCAGGCCGCAGGTGTCCACAGGTACGCCAGCCACAGATTGACGTCAGCGCAAGTACGTGTGTAATAGATGCTAGCAAGTCAGGCACTGCCGGTGCCGTTTATAGTAACATCATTCATTCACCAGCGTTCAGATCACCTGCTGCTGCTAGTTATAACGCCGTTCAATGCAACGAAATACGTATTTTCAAGGCTGACCGCAAGCCTTGGCGGTTTACGTACATGTTATTAACATCCGATTAAAATAATAGGTTATTGAAAGTCGCTCCGTATAGCGAACAAGTGAAGTGAAGTTGTTGTGGATGTAAAGACTTCGTTATGAATTGTATTAAATGTCAAACGTAATGCTTATTATACGTGTATAAACATGCTACCGGCATGCTTATGGAGAAACGTTAGAATGGCCCGCTAATGTGACGCGAATAAATAAAATATTCAGATTACTAAGGAACAACTTTACCATTTCATTTTTTAGCTTTTTAGTCGAAGTCTTATTATGTAACGGAAGACACTCTTAGTAACTTTTGTAAGCTTAACATTTTTGCTATAACTACGTTGCAGTTGAACGAAAGTCAGCGATTTAAGAGAACAACGCATTCAGCGTCAAGGTTGGGTTTGAGGCCAACATTTCCAGGGCCAGGCCAAAGCCACGAAGTAAGTAAGTAAGTAAGTAAGTAAAGTACGTATGACAATGTTATACTGCGTAATAGAAGCCGGCTAATTCGTATTTAAACCGTAATAACTGATAACCATAAAAATGCTCAGACAGACGTAGTTTCAATGTTTCGGTGGATATATCATACAAATAGGCCTACCACCAAAAACTCATTGTCCAGAGCACATTCATTACAAGTGCTTACAAGCCAAGGCCAAGACCAATGATCTTTGTGGCTAAGGGCAAGGCCAGGATTTTTCTTTGTTTTTGAGCTTTCTTCGAGGTCGATGACAGTTCTCTAAGACCAGTGGCGTCTATCCCCCAAGTCTGTGGTCGAAATCGGGCGCAACTTTCCCCCACTTTAGGGCTTTGGTCCCCCACTTTGGTCCCCTTGATTTTCGGATTCGTTTTTTTTCAACATCCCACCTCCTTGGGCTTCTTTCCCTTTCTAAGTGGAAAGTTTCGTAGTAAAAATGTAGTGTAAAAATAGGGAGGAAGTTTTGTTAACGGTGTAGATTGTTCAGTGAAAAAAATAGGCATTAGAAAGTTTTGTTAAGGATGCAGATTGCGAAGTAAAAAATAAGGGGGGAGTTTTGATCTACACTTTTAACAAAACTCCCCATTCCTATTTTTCACTAGGCGCAAGCTGCGCCCACCAAGTATAAAAACAGAAGCTGCTGTCGAAGACCGTTTCTGTTGGGCGTAATTGTTTCCGGCACGCAGTGTATAATGAGCTAATCACTGTCAGTGTGCGACTGTTTAATAATGAGACAGCGACTGAATGATTGGCAGGCTAAGTGAAGTGACGCTAAAGAACAAGAAAGGTCTGACGGTCGAACTGCTGCCGTCGATGCCCGCTAACACAGCCGAGTTAGTCTACTCTGTTGTACTCTTGTACCCACAGCTACATGTACAATACTCATTAGCTCGGCCGTTACTTTACATATGATATTTCGGTGACTCGTATATTCGCTTATAACAACATTCTGTTACATCTCTGTGGGCGTTGAGTTGGCCTGCCTGCAATCCGTGACTTGCTGGAAACCAATTTTGTGCTTCGTTGCTTGTTCACCTGTTAATTTTGAGACACGTTAGTCAAACAGGCTAGGTAACCTTGCTAGACAGAGGTCTTTGTCGAATTTTTGCAGGCCGTCAGCACAACTTGCTACATATTTGCTTTCTCTTGGCTATAAAAGCATCAAACAAAAAGCCAAATTTGTAATAGTAGCATTATGGTCAAACAAAATGCACGCAGCTAACGCCGCCCTGTTTTTTTTTCAATCGGTAGCTAAGCTCCTTGTTGTCAATATGTCGAGATAAATCTAGCAAGTTTGTGATATGTTTCATATTTTCTGTCATTTGTTTTGTGTTGACAGAACGGCGTACGATGTATATACGAAAGAGCCGCGACAGATTATTGAACAAGATGATGGCAAGTGCACGAGCTTTAACTTTATTAAATATTATTGATAATTAATCAGATGCAGCGAATGCACGCTTTAAGTCAAAATTTTTTGCACTCACTGCTGACGATTTAGATACTACATTACTTTGCCCGTTTAACATTTTAGTGCACGGCCACAAGCAGCGATTTCCTGTTGTCCGACGTCGCCGAGCCTTTGGAGGTTTATTGACGGAATGCGCATGCTCATTCTTTCTGATTTTACCAGACGAGGTTTTTGCATGTCAGCCAAAAAAACGTGTCGTCCATGTCGTTCGACGTGACCGATTTCCTCGTCCGAGAAGCTCGGACACGTCGGACGATGAAATTGGTGCGAGTAGCCACGGCATGAACGGCGAATTATTCCACGTCGTATACGATCGTTGCAGCGACTCGAGATATGATCGTCGCTAGCAGATACAGAAACAGTTGCAGCGTACGCCTACGAGTGCCGGGACTAATTGGCAATTAGACGGCATATTTTGCAGTTAATTAGCGATTTACTCAACTAGTTCCAGTTAATAACTCAGTTCCGTCGCCTGTGGCGGTGTATTACATAGATGTATTGTATTGTATTGCACGTTTTGTTACACCAGCAAGAGTTCATTGTGACACTGCTGTCAGTTTGTATTTATCCTTAGGCCTACTTGCACAGTTTGTATTTTTGTTTGAAGCTTGTCTTTTTAGCTTTTCAGTATCTATTTGTTTATCGTTATGGAACTGTAAGTGTATATTTAATAATTTCAGTTCGGCAAAAGTTTAGTTTATCGGATGACAAAGTGGATAGCAAATCCGTGAAGAACGACGCGAGTTTGTGCTCGTCGAGCGTTTGTATTGAGTTATGGGTTGTGCCGCTGTTTGTGACGTTATCAATGACTGTCTGTTTTTATCTTATGCTGCAGAGCTTGGCGACAGCGCAAGTATTGATACCACCATCACTCAAGTCGTTGACCAGTTCAACCGGTCAGTGTTCATTCTCTGACCTAACATTAGGCCTATCTATCTATCGACGTTATTCTTCTGTGTAGAGTTAAATATGTGCTCGTCTGTTGGTCCGTCAGTTTGTCTGTCTTTTTACCAGGGACGTCGAGAGCCACAGCGGGGCCCGGGGAAATATTCTCGCGGGGCCCCTCTGGGGAGAAAATTTTTGATTTTTCTTTAAATGGCGCTAAGCGATGGCGGGGCCCCCGAACGTCGCGGGGACAGAGGTAACCTACCCCCGACCCCCTGCTCACCGCTCTCGACGGGCCTGTTTTCTACAGTTGTAGCCCAGGTTTGCGTGCAAGACAATTTTTTCTTTTAGTCGATCATTATCTTTGGTCACGTAAAGAGCGCGTCAACGTCTCGTGTCATGACATTTGAAGTGTTTCATTTCGTCGGTACTTTAGCAATTCTAACTCTTATGCCTTACTTGTATAATGTGATCGTAGTCATCACACATGCATATTTCGTTTTCTGGTGGCTTCATCTTAGTCGAATGATCTGCGTGAACTTTGCCGTTTCAACATCTATTTCCGAAATCTCGTTTTTTATACAAGAAATCCTAGTAGATTAGCAGTATCATTGCGACACCACATTTCCTTATCAGAATTATTTTATCACGTCAGTGTTACGATTACTATTTATAGTGTCTAGCTGTTTATGCAACATGTTCGTGAATGCATAAATGTACTGAAAAAAATTTAACGTATTTGAGTTAATTTATATACGTAATGGTTGTATGTTTTTCACGTAGCCTCACCGCAGACACACAACGGTTTGTCTCATTTTTTGTGTTTCTCCCTTACCAATGTGATGTCAATAATTGTATTATTATCAGTAGTAGTAATAAGCTTAGTGGTAGTAACGGTATAGCAGTAGTTGTAGTAGTAGTGAAATTTCCATGGTGCTGTACGGTCGTGACTTTTTTTGCCGCAGACCTACAGCGGCGTATTTAAAATCTAAAAAACGGAGGTTAGGAGGTCTCGGTAAACGAAATCTCCCGAAAGCTAAAGCCTTTTGTGAACTGATACATAGATGTCGATGTTTCATCAAGCAAAAGTGTGTGCAAGATGTCAGTACTAAAGGTGCATGGCATGTTGCCCTTTCGTTAAATACGACACTGCAGACTTAACTGCACTGATTTCGTTTGTTTTATAATTTTTTTATCATTTTTATGCTACACGAAGCTTCTTGGTTCGTGTTCTGATAGTCATGACAACTTCTGGATGTGTACATCTGGTAGTTTGCTTTAGATTGTGCAGTTGATTTTGGTTCTATCGTTCGAATTAATGGCGTACAGTCAGATTCAGATGATACTTCGGCACCGAAGCATTGATGTGGATTGGATGCATTCGCCCATAGCAATAATTCGCTCAAATATTAGGCCTGATTTTTCACCTTGCTGTGACCTCACGAATACGCTGACATATCTGCTTCGTTATTTCGCCTGTAGTTGCTGCATTACGCCACCTACAGATATTTTCTCTTTCTCCTCAGTTCCCTTCTTTCCACCTTGCTGCTTTTATGATCCAGGGTCTAATGCGGCATGGACATTAGCTGTATTTGTTGTATCGCGCTTAGGAGATGCGGTTCCGCTTATTAATGTTTAATGCTGCTAAACAGTGCGTCCTTGCTAATTGCTGTTTACTGCTATACCCAGCACGCTTTCTAGGCCTATCTGTCAGTAACACGTGTTTCCCTTTAGTTCGCTACACTGATGCAACATAAAAATGGAACTATGCAACTGCCAAAAAAATGCTGTAGCAGCGGACTCAGTCGAATCTTTTTTAAAAAATGTCTGGACAAACGCATGAACTTAGTAGATGAGCAACAAAAGCCTCTGCTTACCGAGCTCATAGTTTGAAACTGAAACTGAACTGAACTGGACATTGGGAGAGTTTGAACCATCGCCCATTTTATAGTGCTGACATCTGATAAATATAACGAAACTGATGTGATGCAAAATTATAGTTCTTTTACAGCGCAAAGGAAAAGTCTATGCAGCTTGCTTGTTGAAATTAAAATGACATGTTTTTACTTTGCTGTTTTTTACGGTTTCATCTTCAACAGCGAGTTGCCGCGCCGTCCTGCTAGAAGACGAATCCGGTGGGCAGCCAAAGATTGCTTTAAAGAAACGATAATTTAATGACAATTTATAAACAATATAAATTACTGTTTGTCAAAACGTCACTGTGACGTCATCGGCAGTAACATGTAACCAGTTTTTGAAAATTAAATAGCATTTTTAGCTTAAGCATTTTTGAATGCAAAAAAATCGGTAAGCGGTCATGTTAAAAATATATAACGTTGTCCTTTTTCAACGGAATCACATTTTACTTGGCAGTTAGATGTAGAAGGTTTTACTAAATAAAGCTGTAAAATTTCGTATTAAAATTCAAACGGTTGCTGAGAAAACGGCGAAAAACTTTAGGGGTCCACTTTTTGCCGCACCCTGTAGTTTGCATAGTTTCGCTGGTTGTTAAATATTTAATTATTTGTTTTTTTAAAGTTTACTTTTATGCTTATGTAGTAGTAGCAGTAGCAGCAGCAGACTCCGTGGCGCTGTATATAAATTTTGTATTATTATTATCTATTATTATCTATTATTATTATAGTATACAATAGTAGACAGTCTCTGACGACGACTAAAACGACGTTAATCGGTAATCGATATGTTGTGAAGGGCATTCAAGGTCGACGAGGTACACGCTGATATTGTCGATCGGCTGACAATGCTGGAAAAGAAATTTGCAAGTAAGACATATAAAAATTACAGTTGTTTTTTTTGCATAAAATGGTCAAATTACTTACACATCCAACGTTGGACACTAGTAGTTGGACACTACTAGGTTTTTCTTCCTACTTTCTGTGTTTGGAAAATGAGTAGTAGCTTACGGGGTGAAGATAGCCTAAATGTGGCTGGCTGATTAAGGCGATGGCTGACGCAGGCATCAGATGACCGCATAGTGCGCTGCGGTATCATTAACTCATGTCATCAGCTGCCACTCCCGAGATTGTAAAGCACTTCTGGTCAAGAGTTTGACTCGTGTAAGCAGTGCTAGCCTATATGATCCGGTACTGGACCTTTACTTTTACCTTTCCAGCGTGCCTATAGACCACACGTAACGACAATGTGGACACATAGAGATTGTTTAGCATTGACTCTATAGTCTACACTCTACAGTGGTCTAACGAGCAGAGAAGTCGGTGACGCGTGTGGGATGCCCGATGTTGGCGGTAGTTTGCTGGTTGCATTTCAGTAGAAGAGCGGAAGATGTCGGAAATTGATCGCTGCAAACGGGACATCGAGGACATTAGAGAACAACTGAGACGAGAACATGACAAGATAATCGAGGACAAACGCACCAGGTAAGGCGGCTACATAGTACACACTCTCCCACGGTTGTCTGTCTGCCTCTTAGCAGTGTTTGATATCTCATGGCGACGGCTTTGTTTTTCGGGCTGTTTGAAGATATTAAAGGCCTTCCAGTTTATCGGACACAAACCGACATCGGCTTCTAAAGTCCAAATTCCATTACGCCGACTTTCACCGAAACTTACCCGCAAAGCCGGCATAATCGTGTAATGCGTAATATTATACTGAAGTCGCGTTGCTCTGTGACCAACTGTCGACTCAAAGTGGGTTTTAAGTTATCCTACTTACTTACTTATCATATTTGGGATTGTTTTTTGTTTCCGCCAGCCAAGTTGGCGCGCTAGATTGTAGCAGTAGAAAAATCAAACAGCCTTACAGGGAAAAAGCTGGAAGTGTTAAGATGTGCAGACGCGGTTTTTGACCCTTACACCACCACTTTCACTACACTTAATATTATTTTATTACCTTTTTTAACTGCACTCGTGCTGGATCAATCACGATTTTGTTCTTTTCGTATTTGCATGTTTTTTCTGTGATTGCCTGTCACATTCTGCACTCTCGATATATGCGTCAGCTTTTACCGGTATGTTCGGCTGAAAATAGGTCTAATAATTTGATACTTCAGGCGCACTGTCGCCTTTTAAACAAATTTCATTGTTTGACATGCGATAAAAGTAAAAAAAAAGTATAACGCAGTATTGCATGTTTATTTTCTTATGCAGAAAAAAAGGCTATAGCTTAGAGCATTGAAAAAAAATTCAGGGCCACGGCTAAAGCCATCTCGCAACAAGGCCTTGTTTTGAACATCAAGGCGAAGACCTTGGGAGGTAATTAAGGCCAAGGCTTAACGTCAGTGAATAACGGTAGTTGATACTGCCACGAAAATTTACGTTTATGGCACACAAGCTAGATGCTAGATGCGAGCACTTTTGCGGTTGCAGCAGCGGCAGCAACTCAGTTGACCGTGACGCATAATGCCGAAGCCATTGTAAGCAGACTGCTGATAGCCAAGAAACCATGCGAAACCGAGCTTACGTTACACTCGCACAAAATAACTGTTCCGGTACATTGACAAACGGCAGCTGCAGTGTCCAGATAAAAATACTCGACAGCTACGCTGCAGAGTGTTACTAGGCCTACATGAAACAGTCTGTTTTCATTTGTCCTGAACGACATGCAGACATTGCTCTTTAATGATGAATCGATCTGTAAACCAGATAAATATTGCCATGTTGGACTTTATGCTTAAAATGACGACCGATAGAATAATGCCGTATGATACAGCGATCAACAACTTGCATCAAATACCACTGTTTTTATGTTACTTTTGAACGACGGTGAAATTATAAAGTAGATAACAGTGGGAACGTCGAAGAGAACGGAAGAATAAACGCGGATCTTTAAAAAATTGATTTAGCTTTGAACTTTGCTTTTAAATTGCGAGAACGCGATGGTTATTGTTAATTGCACACTGTTCGTTAACATGTTATCAAACTCATAAAACTATACGGAATAGGTTACTGGTTTATTACAGCATACTACTAAATGAAGAAGCCAAGGTTACTCTTAGAAGAGATGTGCCGGCTTATCCCAAGGTGCGTTTTGAGTTAAAAAAAGAGATCTAACACGTTAGTAGTAATAGCTTAATAGGTCTAGCAAAAGTAAACTGTTTTTTTTCAACCCGCTATGATGTATTTTTTTCGGTTTTATTTAGATTTGTGTAAACATCACAAATTCCAGCGACCGTGTGTTAAAATAACAGAACATTGATTAGCCGATATAGGTGTGATTTTGGTAAATGTTTTCTGGTGTCATTAGTTTTCTAGGCCTATTGTTCGTTAATTTGTCGTCTGATAATCACAGGCTGAACGGTAGTTCAAGCCCTGTGTTAACGGCGACTTCTCTTTCTTATGGGAAAGCCAAAAATTCGACCCCCCACAGAATCAAAACCCCTGGTCCGATTGAGATAAAATTTGGCAGGATTAATTATGTCGGCAAGGGGACCTGTCATGCAAAATTTTATGCAAATCCCTCCAAGGGGGGCTTCCCGGCAAATGGGTGAAATATACGCAAAAATTTTTCTAGCTATATACCTTTTTTTCAGAAACTCACCTACAGGTCAGACC
>Ga0056128_1001744_pt1 | contig 24947 bp, 14 predicted proteins | sample WorMetLIZISLAND2_FD_71113 | JGI IMG/M metagenome (GOLD analysis project Ga0056128, IMG submission 71113) | Marine gutless worms symbiont microbial communities from Max Planck institute for Marine Microbiology, Germany - Olavius geniculatus... ... | reverse complement strand
ACCTACAGGTCAGACCGGTCGGCGGATTTTCACGCACGATGGCTCAAACGACGCGGTCTCACGCAAGGGTGTGCCTTTTTAGGGGTAGAAAATTCGAAGTTAATATCTAACCCCTGATGGCGATGTGATGGTGAGTGATATCACCTTTTTATGATTTTTGCTGTTTTCGATGTGTCACTCATTGCATGTCGCCGTTAACAAGTGTATAAACTGATGTTTTGTACATTTATCACTTATATTAGTCCACGTCGTTGCATGGAAGTAGTATTTGTAAAGTGTTTATTTTCGTTTTTTAATTTTTAAATCTATGCACATTTAGATATTTTTTTTATTTTCTTAACATTTTCAATTTATAAAGTAGGTTGGCAATAAAACATTTGGCCTTCAAACAAGAAAAAGCACTTTCTGGAATCTTAGTGGAAACATGTTGTCTATATTTATCTATAATTATTTTTTGTTTGTAATGAATGTAATTACGCGGCCGTCCTATACTAGTCGTTTGTAATTTTCTTAGCTACAGAGAAACCGTTTAAACAAAAGATTCCGTTCAAACGGTTTTCTGTAGCTAAGAAGATTACAAAAATTACCAATTTACACTAATTCTCTGACGTCGTGCAACACGCTGCGTGTATTCGCCAGATGTACGGTGTCCGAGATGTGGGAGGGTACCGTCAAGGAGCACCTGCACTCGTCGCGCGCTGAGAGAGAGAAGACGCGACGCATGTGCGCTCGGCTCAGAGACGTGCTACGCGAGACCAGCAACGAGCTCTGGCAGTACGCCAACATCAGTACCAACGCCATCAAAGCGGACGCCGACCGAATCCGTCGCGACAGGGTCGGCCTCGTCGACAACCTCGCCCTCGTACGTATCGTCAGGCATGGAGGCCTCGAAGACAAATAATCGTGACCATGGCCTTGGTCTCGAAAAGGTCTGGCTTTGGACTCGGCCTCGAGGACGACTGTCCTTGGCCCCTAGTCACTTGTGTGCTCTGTACACTGAGTTTTTGGTATATTTACGATGTGCAAAAAACTTCAAATCGCCTACCATATCCACTGAAACATTAGAACTGTGTTTATCCGAGCATTTTTATGGTTCATTACAGTTTAACTAAGATTAAGCTGACTTGACGCGCAGTGTAAAATTGTCATACTTTATTTGCTTACTAAATTCCTTAGAGATGGTCTCGAAAATGTTAGCCTTGAAACCACTCGTGTTTAAAGCTATAGGCCTATCTAATCACTTGCATCACGAGCTCGGTGTTTGTGCTGATTCCCCAGAAGGCAGCGCCGATGCTGTCGCGCGCGCGTTACGTGAGCATTGCTCAGATTACTTGTCATGTACGTCAGTAATGAATTTAAAGATGGCGACGCTTTCGTCACACGTGCTCGGCGGTTGCAGGTTGAGCGGCGTATCCGTGAACTGGACCGCGTGCTGCTGATGATGCGAAGGTCAATCCGTGACAAGGAACTGGCAGTCAGGAAGTCCAGCATTCGCATTGATCAGAGGGCTCGTCACCTCAACATGGATGTCTGTTCCGATGCCATGCTTGCGGAGTACGTGCAGGCCAAACTCCGCTGCTGATATCATTCTGAGACCCCAAAATTTGTCAGTGTTTGAACGCAAGTAGTCAAGTCGTCTTTTCGGGGAAATATCCAAGCTAAATATTATCTTTAACCTGGTCATAAATCAACTCGCCCTAAGAAACCTTCGTAAACTGTAACGTTTTAGCTGCATTCAGCTCTTAATCAACTGTTTGCCGTCTGCAGTAAAACAGTAAGCTAGTCTAACTGAGCAGAATCATGCACTAACCAGTATGAATTCATTGGTGTAACCGGCCAAACTGACTTCTGCATTTCACAAGGTAGTGTACGTACTGTGTAGACTGTAGGCCTAGCAGTAGTATTGAAGTGAGATGGGCAGAACTAGGCCGATATAGTCATTTTATTCGTGAAGTTTCTTCTCAATGTACAGTAAATGCCAAAAGTTATTAAAATCAGCCAGTGTTTCACGTATCGAGTTCTTCAAAAATAGCATTGGCACAGTTTGTGAGACACATTTTGAGCGGTTTAGATCCGAGCGTGTGGTTGGTCTGCTATGTAGAATGAAGAAGGAGCAGGCGGATATCTGTGAGTCGATCAAGTTGACTCAGATCAAGATGGCCGAGAACGAGAAATCACTGCACGCCCTGCACGCCCAGCGAGCCCGGTTGAAGCAGAACCTCGCTGACGGAGACGAAAATCTCAACAACGACGAGCAGTGCCTGCCGCTGCGCACCCCGCAGCCGCTCGACTACGAGGGACCCATCATCAAGATACCCTTCATCTCCGCCTAACTCAACTCTGTCAAACCAGGTCGCATTTCGTCTTCATCAAGTGACCAAGGCGAGGGCGACCTAATTACCAAAGCTCCCAGAAATTTTCCTGAGAGTTTCCTACGATCTTCTTAATTTCTTCCAAGTCAGCAACTTAGATATCAGTTAGTTTTTCGTGAGTTTTCTTAGGATATATTTTAAATTCATCACATTTTTATTAAGATCTTCGTAAGACTGATTTTTCCTGCACTGTTTATTTCGTCAGTTGCTTAACACTTGCAGCTGTGTCATACTAATCCTTGGTTCTACTGTATTTCTACATACGCTTTTACTACGTGTTGGCATTTAGGCCTATTACAATATTGGCCTACGCTGTTATGCGTTTATACAACCGATATTTTACAGTGTAAGATTGTTACTTAGCTTTGATCAACACCTGCAGCTGCGTAGAGTTCGTTTTATTCGTTTTTTAACAGACACTTATACTATTTCTTTTCACTTATTGCATGTTATTATACACTGCTACTAGCGTTTATACAAGTATAGTATGATATATTTCAAGTAAGTCGGTGAAATGCAATTTTTATCTTTGTTGCATACATCACTGCTGTGACGTCGTGCGGAATTCTGTAGGAAAGTTACATGTCTGTCGTAAAATTGCAATTTCCTGCCCCATCTATTTTTAACTCACGGTGCTGTTGATAATAAATTAGGCCTACGGTTGTGAAGTCATTGGTGCACTGAACAGTGTTTTTTTCAATCTTGTGTCTCATTTATATGATTGTATAGTTCTATCGTCAACATTGTGAGTATAATAACTAAAGCAAAACATCGCTTTATACTATCGTCATTTTATTACATCTACGCGGGCTTAGCCTCATCTCCATTCAGACCAGGTTGCGTAAATCAACAATCAAGCACATAATAACAGCATTACAAAAACATAAATGTCATAAATATTCCCAAGTTGCATCACTAAATTTCTTCACCTTATGCAGCTATTCAAACTTAGGCCTGGCTGCAATACAATGTGTCATCTAAATCTTTATGCTACTGCTAATAAACGTTGGTGTTGCCCCAAATGTGAATTTAGCTATAAATAGTTTTCTAGCATGATATCTTCCCTGGAATTTCCCTGATGCTTGCTCACTGCTCCGAGTTTTCCCTGACAGCTGTCAAATTCCCTGACATTTGCAGGTTTTTCAGAAGTAGTCACTTTTAGGATCCCAGTCGTTTTCACCAATCCCTGTCTGCCCTAGAAGAAAGGAAGGCTGAGTTGACCCGAGTGGCTGGTTGTCTGCAGACAGGCAAACTATCTCAGTATACTTATAATCACCCATCCAAGTAGTAACCACTAGACAGAGACCCAAGCAGGAGTCAAAACAAAGACTTCCCTCTTACTGTACGTTCAACATCCTAATACTCCGGTCACCCCGAGGCTGCAACCGCACTGCGACCAGTTTTTGGACCAAATTGCAGCAGATCGCAGCAATGTCCCAGTACGGTTGCAGTGCAGTCATGGTTGGTTGCACTGGTCGCCATACGGTCGCTGAGGAATTTTGAACTGTTCAAAATTCCTCACGGCGACTTTTCAGTTGCAGTGCGATTGGTCTGCTCTCTGTCCACGCTTGCACAGCTCGTACTGTGGTCGCAGTACGATCATCCATGGTCGCACTGCTACTGCACTCGATCTGTGGTCGCACGAGTGTACTGCGACTGCACTGCGACTATGCGGTCCGCACTACAACCACAAAACGAGCGTAGGCCTACTGCGACAATGAGCGACCATACTGCGAATGCGGTTGCAGTCAGTCTCCTTAAGTTGCTGTACAGTCGCACTATGCTCGCTGTAGAGTCTCAGCACAATCAAACGATTCGCATTTCGAGTAAAATGCAAAAACACGGCAATCCGTTGCGATCTGTGTTTCGGTGTTATCGCAAGACAGCGATTGAGCGGCGACCACGCTGCGACTTATGGCAACCGTCGGCGATTTGAAGTCGCCGTGGTCGCCGTAAGTGGCAACTCAGTGTGACTGGGGTATAACCAGTATGCTACCAAGCGAAAAAATGTGAATAAATTAAATAGAGCAAATCTCTGAGTGCGGTGTCTGCAGACGCACATAGCTGGAAAGCACAGCATACACAAGCCTACTTCTTGTTTTTGTTGTTTTTCTCTTGCATGCCGCAAGCTGGAAGACAACCCTTCTCAGACCAGATGTGGACAGCAGGCCGGACTTTGTACAACCAGTGGCATCGTTGCAAGGGCGAGGCATGGGCAATTCGCCAGAAAATTGTCACTGAAACATTCAAAATTGGTGGCTGAAAACCCCCATTTTAGAGAAATTCAGGTACAAAGTTGAAATTTCAAGCACCCACATCTACCCCGTCCAAAATTTGCAGCTGTCTGTCGGAAACTTGCAACTTCCTGCTGCGCCTACTTTTTTAACCCACGACACCGCTGCATTATGTAACAACTACGACACTGTCTTATTATGCAGTCTGCAGCACGCACCAATGACAGTAGGAGAAAGAGAGAGAGAGTTTATGAGTTGATTGGTGTCGGATGATCAAGCTGAGCTATGACGAGATGCAACAGTTGACTCTGCTCAGCCGTCAAATGCACAGAGAGATCCACCTCCAGATGCTTTAGTGCTGTGATGTCACCCGTCTGACATGCCATCTGAATAGCAAACAAACAGACAGAGATATGCAGACATATGGTCACAGAGAAGACACAGAGAGATAGACAGACAAAAATAATGCCAAATGTGCAATAAATTTATACAATGCAAAGACATAAAAAGTTTCAAATGTGCTGTAACGTTTAATGGAGTTCTTTAACAGCATTCAAAAGTAGATTTAAAGACAGAGACTAATCTCTCAGATGGTCCACCAATGTATTCCAGACACTAGGCTCAGACACTAGACAGGACAATTCACTATTGCTAAATGATAACAGACCAAGCGTCAGTGAGTGAGTGAGTAGGGTTTAACGTCTCACCCAACACAGTATAGGTCATTTCGGGGACAGCCTTTCCAGGCAGAATGCACACAAACCAGACCCAGCCTAAATTGGCCAATCAATTTATGGGTCCAATCCATTTGACTGCACCGATTTAAAGGCTACAATAAACAGAAAGTTTAACCTTTACAGAAACATAAAACACAAAAATACAAAAATGGGGTTAACCTAAAATTGTAAGAACTCCATAATACGCATGCATATGTAATTAAGATAATGGTAGTTCTACCATCTTTCCTATTATCCTCCAGACAGTCATCAACGTGATAATGCTGCCGATTGGAGGACAGGGGGCAACACAGACCAAGCGAGAGACAGACATAATCCCTGCCTGAATTCATTACTCAACAGACATGCTATGAGTGAAACGGCCATGACAAAGACATGCTGACCTGCACCATGAAACTAATTCACATTTCTGTAAGCATTTGTTTACAGCAAACGTGGACATACAGCTTTCAGGTACCTGTAAATGATATGTGCCTGCCCCAACACCTACCCAAAATCATCTGACTGGTGCTCTGTCAGCAGAGACCAGCCTGGTTGGCTGGCTGGCAGGGTTAAGGTGGGGTACCCCCATCAGCGTCTGTGTCTGTTCTGTGCCTGACACAGATTTCCAACACACATCATCACTGATACATAACAATATCGTCCTTTGTCAAAAGCTAACTTGTTACCAAGAAACATCATCAACAGAGTTAAAATCAATCAAAAGATTGGGCAAACTTGATAGAAGTTTATGGGAGACAGGAATAGACAAATTTACAACACTGAAGATGAAACAAAGGATTGGGAAGACTTACAACAACAGACTGAATGAGCAGAAATAGATCGTCATTTAGATAAAACACAGGACTGGACGTAGACTCTGTACTTTCCCACGAGTACTGCTCCAAGGTCTGGGCATGCTCAGGACGGATCCTCTGTACTGTTGGCTGTACAAAACAAATACATACTGTACACAGTGTGACAGCTGTGAAAAAACTGGGGAAGGGGGAATGGTTAGTGGTCAGATCTATTTGCTGCATCCTTCAAAAGGTGTTATAGCTCCGCGGAAACCCATCTCGCAGCTATGGAGCATCACCTGCTACATGAGATCACACAGAGTTACCTGCCACTCAACACAGGTGAACTTCAGCCAGGCAGGCCGGTACTTGACTTACTTACCTCAGAGAGATGGAAGGCTGAGTTGACCTGGGTTGCATACTGAGATTGTTAACCTATCTGCAGACACAACCATGCTGTATCTGGGCCCAGCACGAAGCAACATTGATGATCGAGACCAACACATTAATCACTACAACAAACCACTGAGTCTGCCATTGTTGCCTAGTATAGTTTACAATCAACTGGAAATATGCAGATTAGTGACTGTTAGTAACGTTTTTAGTCCGAATTTGTAATCAAATTTTAATTAATTAAAAAATCTTTTTATCGACTGATTTATGATGATTAATCGATTAATCAATCGTTGATTTCTGCAGCCCTAATTCTGTCTTGTCAAACTCATGGACTCAGACCTGAACGACCAGTTACTGGAAATGGACTCAAGACTCATATACAGGCCCAGTGGAGTCAACCACATCACTGATTACAGGGACTAAGGTAGCAGACTGAAACTCAGTTCCCAAATACAGTGCATTCAACCGAATCTCACCTGTAGCAGTAACAGTAGAAAGACACGCAGTAATTCACAGGATGTGAGTACGTCGGCAAATACTCCGACATGCTGACTAGTAGCGGAGGACAGCAGTGACACATGCTGCTGCAGCAGATACGTCATCTCAGTCAGTCTGGCTAGCGCACCCTCATAGTCACCTGAAACATTCAATGAATAAACAGAGGAATGAATGAATCAATCAATCCATTTATCTGTCCACGGATAATCGATTCATCCATCCAGCCATCCATCCATCGATCAATCAAATCGATCGATCAATCAATCATTCAATCTTTAAACTTGTAAAGTACTGTACCCTGAAACAGAATTCTCAGAGGCCTTTTACCAAACTAATCTCTAGACTCTTAGTCTCGAGCGGTTGTTCAATTAAAATTCACCTTTTTGGTGTGCTTATTTACCACTTCAACAGAATTTGAATTTTAAAACCTCAGTGTAGCCTTATTGGTATCAACCAAACCCAGCCTAAATTGGCCCATCAATTTACGGGTCCGATCCACTTAACTGCGCCGATTTAAAGGTTACCCATGTACTGCTGATGTGATGTAGTAGGCAATAACTAGAACTACCTGCCAGTATTTTAGCTGATGCGATGTAGGTCAACGCCAGCAGACAGTCAAGCGGATTCTGCAGATACAACCACACATACGTTGCTTACACTTTGCTTATACATACACATTACACATACAGATACAGAAACAAATTTGTTCGTTTCATACCAAACAATCGCTGGTGGGACTAACTCACGACTTTGAAGATGAGTATCTTTCTTAGTATGAGGAATTGCAAACTAACATATGAAATAACATCTGACCAAACATGCTATCTATGATAGATAACTGAATCGCCAAAAGAAATTGTCAGTGGTAGTCAAGCGTCGAAGAATCAACGGAAAACGAATTAAAGAGGCGTATGGACTGTGGTAAAAAAGACCTTGGAAAGCTGGTTTGCTGAAAAGATAAAAGAACAAGGAATGACAATAAGTAACACTGCAGAAGACAGAGAACAGTGCAGGAAGTTGGTAGCAGCAAGCATCTATGACAAAAAGCAGCTAGATGATGAAACTAACTCCCTACAGCTAACAAACAGACCTGAAGCAGTAGTTCAGCAGCTCTCTGGTAATGCTGTATGGTTTCCACTGGCCGACCACTTGCCTTTAAACATCATCATCATCGTCATCATCATAATCGTTTATAGAGCGCCGTTTACAGCAAAGGTAAAGGGCAGCGGTGCATTACAATATCTCTATGCATACATAAAACTAAGAGTTAACAAGAAATATTTAGATTGTGACCAATCTAATGTACTCCTCGCATGCATTATTCTCTCCTGTATTATTCTAAGTGCTTCGTCATTGAAATGAGTCACAGCTCTACCAATGAGACAAAGAAACAGAGTGCTAGCCAAAAGAAGAAAATCAATAATTTTCACCATCAAACTCATTCTATTTCTTCTGTCCCGTAACAAACAAAATGCTATTTTGTTTGTTTTGTGAGCAAAAGTACTTAATACAACTCAGATTTATTTTGAAATGTATCCAGTATATGGCGACAAGTGTTTTACAATGCGAACAGTACACTTTTGATGTAAGAAAATGGTAGGTGGGCAGAAATTTGCATAAAATGCGAAGGCGCAGTCAGTCGTTCATCAGTGGCTGGGACAGCAGAGAGCATCAGTCTTTGCATCTGGCACAAAAATGTTTTGTTGACAGACGGGACAAATGTTTAAACAAACTCGAATGATATGTTAAAAAACGAAGCAATAATGTTTAGCCTTTAAAGAGGTGACCTTAACTTGTTGAGTTTGTTTATTTTTTCTCGCTCCTATGCTGTTTGTCACTTGTGAGTTCAATTCATTACTGGTGGGGAAAATAATACACAAACACAATGTGTTCTATTAGCTGACGACGTCACAATAATGATGTCATCATCCAAAAAATTCCACCTATGTTCAGAATTAATTTCCCTACAAAACGTATATTTCGGATTTTTCCTATTCTAAGAACTGATGAAATAGCGCTATTTTGTAACTTATTTATGGAACGACCCTCGTAGTACAGGCACAGATACATGCAGACAAACTAGATGTGTCCATGCAGCAACCACTGGCATTATACAACGATATCATCTGCGACCACAGGCCTGAAACTGTGAAAGAGTCTTTCAGTTCAGCTAAGATAAATCAGCATGACTATGAACAGTTCAAGCAGTGTTGAGATCACAGCGTATTGTAGGTAAATGAAGTTCCCTTCCCTTACTTACTTAATTACCTTACAATGTCATACATACAGGTTACAGATATACAGAAGCACAATAAACATGTCTATGAATCAAAATGGCCTGGCCAAAACAAAATATCAATAACTGGGACAAATTTATTTATTTATGTTATTTATTATTGAAATGGCAGACTCCAGATCTGAGAATAGTCAATTGCTGCTAACTAGTATATAAACAGACAGATGCAGCGAGTGTTACGTACATGTAGCATGTGAGCAAGTTCAAGATTAAGCGAAGCAGCAAGATGACATTGACGATTCTCCAGATGAACCTACATATACATTGTGTCTCAATAACCACTAGACACCTGCTACATTTCCAAATAACTCCAACAATCCTAGCTCAATACATACACATTCTAAAACAAAAAATCACTATATCGTCAGCACATAATAGCAATTGCACACCCATTACTCCTGGGCTAGCAAACGTTCAGCTTCACAGCAATCTTTTTTTTTACATTTGTTAGTCCACCTGAAAGTGATAGCTTTCAAGGCGGGCTTATGTTTTCCTCGAGATGTTTTTAAAATTTATTTTTTATTTCAACATGACATCTCCGAGATGCATTGGCCGATCAACGCAAAATTTTGCACGCTGATCAGTACTAAGCCTAATTTTATAATGCCAGCCCAAAATTTTGGGGGCCACCCCCCAAAAACATTTAGGGGCCAAAAACATGCAAAATTTGGCCCAATTTCGGACGACTTCAAAGTTTGATGGCAAATATCTCTGAAAAGCATGAAGATATTCATAATCAGACAAGTACATTTTGTACCACAATTCCTCCCGCACTGCGTGAAAAAAAGTTCGGTGAACTTTGGTCCACTATTCACGAAGATTTAGTGGTGAAATCATACCCACCCAAATCAGCTTTTTCGGAAAACCATATTTTGGTCCCTAAAGGGTGCTGCACCCCCAAATTTTTACACACTGTGCTAGAGAATGACCAAGTCTTGCTAGCAAACCCCCACTGGGGATGGAAGACCCCCTTACAATTTTTTTCAAAGGGGGTTCCAAAATTGGCTTAAAATTTAGCATATCTGCACCTATAACTTCAAGAGCAAAGGGAGTAAGAAAACGAAACTTTGCCATATGACGTGCCATATGGTGGGCATGATCACTAATGTACAAATTTTGGGGGGCCCACACCCCGAAAATTTGGGAGGGCAAAAACCTCAAAAATTGGTGCAATTTTGGACAAATTTTGAGTTTGACCTCGTATGTCTCAGAAACCAAATGACATATCAAAAATCGAGAACAAACTTGATCAAGTCCGATCCACGGAGGGTTTAGCAAAAAAAATTTGTGATCTTTGGTCACTAACGAAAACGTTATAGGCCTAACCTAAGTCAACAATGCACGTTCTGCGTTTGCTAATGCATTTGAGTTGAGGCATGCAACTATGCTATGTGGGAAATTTTACCTCTCCCCCGTTAAATTCCCCCCCAATTAAACTTAGGGCGCCGGGCGGACACATGTTAAGCTTTGCCCCAAATTTTTAGTACATTCGAAATTTCACAGCTTATAAGGAACAGACAGATAGACAAACAGACAAAAACAGATAAGCTCTGTAATGCAGCCTCTTAAGATGGCTGCACAACAGCTGAATAATAACTGGTTGTGACTGACTCTGATGGCATGGCTAAAACAGTTGATGGCTGCGTGGAGGTTCTCAGCAAACTGAGGCAAGTGGAGCTCTGACAGTGACTCATTGGCCGCAGCAAACGACCTAGCAGCTGTTGTTAAAGCACATGCCTCAGTCACACTGTTAGTCAAGGTGTGTTCACATCTACAAAACACATACATGCATCATATTCGTCACTGGTAGTCAAGGCCTGTTCACGCATACAACAAATTCATGAGGTACACTGTTGTGCAAGTAAGACTGACCTGGCCTGAGCAAGATGACAAAATCCAACGTAATGCGGACAATTCTGATAATGCAGCTGCTTTGCTAAGTAACCTGAGACATGGTACAGAAACAACACGGACAAAATAGCACTCATTCTACTCAACTAGTATAACAGATACTTTACCCGCCCAACAGACCACAATTTCACTCAATTCAACGTACAAGCGCACATATTCATTTACTATCTAATCAGCCCATTTTTCAAACTTACTCCAGGGATAGGCCAGTTCACAGAAGTAAACTTCTAAGAACTGCTGTTACGGTGACACACTTTTTGCAGTCACCTTACCATCATCAGCCACTGTGTTGTCTCATGGTTACCACTAGATGATGAATGATCCACACTGATATTGGTATTGGCATGGGATACTGATATTGGCACCCTACCCTATAATACTGGGTATTACCATATTCAGTAGTATTTTTGCTATCATTCTAACCCAGTTACCCTCTACACATTATATAATGTAAACATTATACCATCTTCTTGCATTGCCTCCAAAAAACTAACATTCATCAAGCATGCTATAAATATTTACACATAACATATACATTACCAAATTGTTCACTTCCTTCCGAAACATTTGGCTTCTTTAGAAACCTCCTACAACATGACAACGCAGCAGATTCATTGCACTAAATCCTTTGTAGCTGTGTAAAATTTAACTGCTGCAAGTAACGACAAGAAATTTGAGCCAATGCTCACGAGATGCACGAAAGCCTATCAGCGTACTGCTAATGCTATGCTCGATGCGCCGCAATAACCAACTACGAGTCCAACAACTACACTTTTTTTTCTTTATCAATTACTGCCCATGTAAGACAAAAGACTTTTGTAACTGATAAAGACGTGGCCAAAAGCAACAACTTCTTCTTCTTGTTAAATTCGTCCATTTTACAAAATGGCGGCTGAAAATGTGCGCCAATGAAGCATGGGATGTCACGGTTCATCCACACAGCCCGTGAACACAGACTGTGTTCACGGGGCACAAAACCAACAACCGTGAACATGGGCCGTGCACACGAGCATAAAATTTAGTCACCCGTGTACACAGGCCGTGCACATGGGCCGTGAACATGACCAATGAACATGGCTAGTGTGAACCGGCTTGCCCTTAACTAAAAAGTAGACTATATGACGTTATTTTCCTTCCACCATGGACGTACGAAGATTGTGACTGACAGAAAATGACTGCTTAATTTTTTCGTATAATACACAGCCTTACGCATGCATTTAAGTAATGTGACATTATGTATGAAACTATATACTAAAAAAAGTCTGTACCGAATGGCGTTTTGATTATAACAAACAATTCTTGTTGTGTTGTATTTTTTAGTGTACTGCATTACATTGCTGTATGTAAATAAACCATGTTTGTGAAGTTAGCATTGCTGTAGCGTCCGTAAGACGTTTGACGCTGTCGGTGTTAATGGCAGCAAAGGGGCGCGTGAGTAAAGCAAAAAATAACAGAAATCGCAAATAATAAACATGACTAAGCACCGATAGTCAATGACAAAGAATGAGACGAAAACATTTATACAGTTACAACAATTCAATAAGGCTGTGTATTATACCAAGAAATTATGTGTCATTTTCCATCAGTCAAAATCTTCAGACATCGATGGTGGATGGAAAATAACATCATATATTCTCCTCTTTAGTTAGTGGCGGACAAAAAATAGCCTCACATTTGCTTACTTTTCCGTCCACCATGGACGGAAAATAACCGAAGATTATATCTGCCGTGAAAATTCACGGCAGATAGCAATAATCAACTACTTATTTTCCGTGAATTTTCACAGATGCATCTTTTTGCTTTTTGGCTATATGTCGTGAAAATTTATGTACTGAAACATATACATGAAAGCTAAGGAAATAAACAATTAAGCACACAATTAATTATTGACGTGTTACAGCGATGCTGGTGCGTCTGTTAGTTAGTTTAAAGAAAATGGGAATTTTAATGCTGTTTTGTTGCAAAATGTCCGCCGCGAGCGCAAATCTGGCAGTGAAAGATTTTAGCAAATCTGTCAATGTGGGGCAAAAATATAGACAGACTCATTGCATACAGTTTATAGGCTTACATTTTAGAAATATAAGATCACGGTCACGCTTTGAGACATTAGCTGAAAACTCATGGCCACTTACCAGTGATGTGGTCAGTTACATAGGCCTACACTACAGGCTACAGCAGTTGCTAATTTGGTATTATTGCCTGCATAATCTGATAATACCGTACTAAATAGCAGCAGATAATAATATTTATTTTCTGTAAATTTTCACGACAGATAGGCATTCGATGCTAACGTCCGTGAAAATTCACGGCAGATAGCGAAAATCGACTACTTATTTTCCGTGAATTTTCACGACAGATAACACCTTGCGAAAATAACATCGATGGGCTGACAAGGCCCGAAATTAAGGCATCACATTGAGACGCCTTTGCTTGTGATGCCGAACAAGAAAGTAAGCAGCTAATAGAGTATAGGATTACTATGCATGGCGTCCAAGTCAAAGGGGGCGTTAAATGCCACATATGACTGGCATCGTCCACGAACACTTTAACCCTAATACAATAATCGCTATCCAGCGGCATCCGCAAAAACAGTCTCGTCCCCTGTATTAGTATTGATGGGCATTTAACTTACTTCTTCAATTTGCTTGAAATGGTTTTGTAGTGCTGCAAAATATCTAATTCTTGCTCCATATTTAGTTTTTTAACAACGTAAATAAACATAGAATAATTAAACAAACTAAAAATTTAAATATTTTAAATAAGATTTATTACGTTACGTTACATTGGGTTACAAAGTTTGTTTATGTTAGTGTTGTTTGTGATTAAATTGTGGTTTCATTGATTGCCGATGAGTAATTTTAGGTTTTCAGTCGTCATAATTTTAGCTGTCATGTAAATCACCACTGTAAGTATTTACAGTCTTGAACTTGAACTTGAACTTGGGCAGATCCGTTGCCGGACACTCCTCTGGAGTGGAGATTGTCTTCTCATCCGTACTTATTCACAAGGATAGCACTAATTGCTGAATCGGCGCCGATGGAGCCTACTAATTATTCTTTTCTCCATGTGATATGCTGGCTAAAATTGGTCCAGGCAGATGATCAGCGTCAGCAGTGAGCAAATTGATGACTTCCAACGTGCTAAGACCCTCTTTGTTGGGCAGTGCTGCATCGGCGTCTTCAGCATCATCGGCGCCGTCATCGTCGCTTAGTGACACTTTAGTGTCCGAATCATCAGTGTCCACAACATCAGTCATTGCGTCATTCTGCGGTGACGAAGACACGTTGTATGGAGGAAATGAGCGAGTATCATATGAGCCCTCGTCTACAACTTCAACTTCAGGTTGCTGCCGCTCAGCCAGCCACACCACATGGTTGACCTTCAACGGCTCGCCGACATCTGGGACTGTTGCCGATGTCCACATCAAGGTAGAGACCGGTGTCTTGCTGGTTCGCACGTTTTGACCTGCTATGACGCAGGTGTACGGATTATCTCTGTCTACAATCATCATCATCATCATCATCAAAATTGCAAAATTCAACAATGTTTGATGGTTTTTTGCGTTTCCAAATTTCAGAAAAATGGGCGAATTTGCGGTTTCCATTGAACATTCAGAAGCAAAAAGTGTTTCAGCTTCAGGGGGCTTTGCCTCCTGACTCCCGTTATAGGCTTGCACTCCGCGCGCTCGCCATGGCCCCCCCTTTGCCAAATCCTAAATACGCCACTGCATAGTGACACTTGAGTGTCCAAATCATCAGCGTCCACAACATCAGTCATCACGTCATTCTGCGGTGACGAAGACACGTTGGATGGAGGAAATGTGTGAGTATCATATGAGCCCTCGTCTACAACTTCAACTTCAGGTTGCTGCCGCTCAGCCAGCCACACCACATGGTTGACCTTCAACGGCTCGCCGACATCTGGGACTGTTGTCAATGTCCACATCAAGGTAGAGACCGGTGTCTTGCTGGTTCGCACGTTTCGACCTGCTGTGACGCAGGTGTACGGATTACCTCCGTCTACAAGAGCTGCAGTGATGCGTGATGACTCAGGTGCCGATTCAGCAATTAGTGCTACCGATTCACAGTCATCTTTATTTTTGTTCTTTCTGCCATTTTTTCAAACTATTTCTGCAGACTGACTTACACTGTTTATGTTGTCTGTCTGTGGGCCTTCTTTTCCAATCATCTGTTTGTATCTTTCTATTGTTAGTCTTTTTACTGTGCTTCCTTCGCATTGAATTATGTGCCGTGTTGTTTCTTGTTTCCCACAGATATAGCACTGTTCGTCTTTCTGTCCATAGTTTGAATTCAATTTCAACATTGATAGGGTGTAGGCATTTTGATAGACAAGCGTTGCTAGTATCCTATTGGCTGGTTATGCTGCTGCTAGGCTACAGCGTACAGTTCTACAGTTAAACAACATAGTCGTCCTGACTTCGAACACTGTTCTGGAATTTTCCCATGTGAGATCCTTCAGATAATTCTTTAACTCTGCATTAGCACCTGATATATTATGCAGCTTGGTCATCTGTGAACTTTCTTCCATTATTTCCTTGTTTACTGTATCACCAGCTGCCTCAGAAATTCTTTTTTCAACTGTCATCATCTCTGTTCCATTCTCATTCATATATTCACCAAGCTACTTGTACTCATTAGCCTTCTTCATGTTTATACCATTAAGCTTGAGTTCTTCATCTCTTCTTTTCCTGTTTCCCCTGTTCACCAAGTACTGACTTTTTTTCCGGATGTAGCTGAAGTCTTTTACTATCTTGGAAAACTTCTATAGCTACTTGGTTCCTTTGTGCATCCATTAATGAGTTACTCACTGCTGCTATGTCATCAACAAAGCAAAGTGGGTAAAGGGACATCTTTCCCAGTCTAGAGCCCGCCATTCCATTTTGTGCATCTCTGACCACTGTTTCTAGTGAATTCGCACTGATGACTGCTCCCAGAACACTTCCCTGTCTCACCAGCTCTTCCAATTCAAAAACTTCAGTCTTTCCATATGGCGTTTTGACTGATATTTTTGCACAGCTGTTCAAATGGTAAATTGTTCTATACAATTTCAATACAATTGTTCTATACAGTCACGCCATATCATGCGTGAATTATGGCTTTTACACCCATTTGCCGCTCTGAGTCTTCTTTCTCTCAGTGAGGTGATGCCTGTCTTCTGCAGTCTGACAGGATAACTATACTTCCGCAGTTCTGGTACCAGATTAGTTGCTGCTCTTTGGACATTTTCCAGAACTTTCATATCTTTAACAAAATATGGAGACCAGGCTTGAATGCAGAACTCCAGATGCGGTCTGATGTATGTCTTATAGATGAGTCTAAAGTCAGCGATGTCCATGGGTCTGAAGGTCCCTTCTCACCATGTCAATCACTCTCCTGGCTGTTGCTACACATTTTAGACACTGGGCTGAAGACTTGAGATCTGATGTGATGGTCACACCTAGGTCCAACTCTTGCTGAACCACTTTCAGTTCCCCTCACCCATGTAGTACTTTATCTCTTTGGCTTAATGTTAGTGGGAATAGTAAACTTTTGGAATTGCGGACCTTCAGAATAGCGGACCCGAATTGCTGATTCGCCTCTCAGCTTGGACGATTTGCTTTCCGTTGAATAATATATTGGTCTAATGTAGAGTAATACGGTATGGCACCTTACTAAAGTGGGATACTTCGACTTAAGCAAGTTAACTTACCTTAGCAGACTTGTGACAATGTGTCTGTTTTTTTTCTGACGTTTTTTTGCGTGAACGATTTGCTATTCAATGAAAAATTGAATGATTTTCGCTATTTATAATCATAAATCAAACTTATATTACAGCGATCAAATGAGTGAAGATAATCGTTGTAAACTTACTGCATTAATCTTCTTGTGATATACCAGTTTCCTCCTGAACATAACCCGAAAATTTTGTGGAAATCTGAACATTTTCCACGGAGATATAAAAGAAAACATAAGGGTGTTTTTTCTGAACACAGTGTTGAATGATGTGTATGCTTAACTGAACAAACCACTAAGCAGTCACACAATCGTTTAATCTCATCATCATGCTACAAACTGTCTAAACATTAAATTATGTATTATAGTATATACATATTGCAGTTTATCGCAAGTACTACTCGATATTCAATTGCCGGTATTCAACAAGGGCGAATTGTCCAAGCTAAGAGGGCGAATCAGCCAGGGGGCGAAAAAGCCAGGAGGTGGAACAGCGAATGGGTGATAAAAGCCAGACACCCCATGTGTGATGCGGTTGCTGTGGCTGTCCTCCCGTTTTGAGTTGTCTCAACTTCAGATGAGAGCAGAGGAAGGAGGAGTGGATTTATAATTTAGAATTGTTGTTATCATTGACTGATCAGTTCTGTGTTTTTGTTTCAGGTGATGATGTTCTGTTATATATCTCTTCACTGGTGGCACGTGTGCATCATATTGGCATTTATCGCTCGAGTAGCAGTTCATGGCTCTGAGTTCCTTGCTTACAAATTCACCGGCAGCATTGGTGCGGGCAACTTCAGTTACTTCAAACTGCATCGTGACGGTCTAGTGAAACTACTGCTGGAGAGTACATCGGGTGATGCCGACATTTATGTATCAAGCACTACGCTATCACCAGACTATACCAACTATGAACTTTGCTCAGCAACTTGCGGTCCAGACGAAGTTATAATTCCATCAGATATGATTCGGCCAATCGGAGTTGGAATTTACGGACATCCTTCACACGAGGTTTCTGAGTTTGATCTCACGGTTTGGGTAGACAGGAACAGCATGACGAACAATGCGGACAAGGGTAATTTCAACTCGGATGGCGAACAAGAAGAAAGTGTGCTTTGGTCAATTGTGCTGGGAATGCTAAAAATACTTCTAGACATGTTAATGTAAATGATTTGCACGTGCCTTACCACTGTTAGTTTGTCGTTCATATAATCAACCTAACACACTAACACAACGTTGTCATTTCACATTGATTACTATGATGCTAGATGGTGCCATTCTTGTATGCTGTTTTTTAATAATGCTGCACATAATATCAGAAGTGAAAATGTGAATGTGTGTGACCTGCATAGGTCAAACAATAAATTCTTATGTAAATAATGCAGTTTTGAATTCTCGTTCAGTGCAAAACTTCTGTTCAATCTGTAATTTTTTGAGTTCAGTATGACCTGGTAACTGGACGTGCTTAATGCTTATTTTACTGTTCCAAACGACCACTACATTCATTTAGGTTTGTTGAAAACATGTAATAATGAAGTCAGTCAGTAATTTGTGATCATAATATCAAAACAAACTGATAAGAAAAAAATAGTGCACTGTACAGGAAGTCTTCTCTGTTGGTGTACAACACAAGGTGACCACTCTAGTCTATGGACACTGAAATTTCCTGATGATTTGTGGCACTCCTGACCATTTCAGCTGGTACTCATACCATGCCTGTAGTATAAAGTCAATGAACAAACTGTTAAGCTTATACTTAATGACAATAAAACTAAAAAAAATAAGTAAGCAACAAACAGCATAAAATAATTGGCATAGAGTACTAGAGTGATAAGGTCTGTTGATGCAATTTTCAGGAAATTTTTGGGCATTTTCCCTGACATTTTATGCAACATAAATTCCCCGACATTCCCAGGTTTTCCTGATAAGTGGTCACCCTGTCGACATTATAATGGCAGTGTTAAAAGTCTGAATCACAGATGTTGATAAATCAAGTACCAATTCTACCTAGTTGCTGTCGTACGCAAACTAAGATATCATTCAACAGCATCAGTGGCAAAGTAGACTGTAAGTCACCTCTGTAGTGCAAATTCTCCGTAACTAGAAAAATATATCATCGTAAGGTGCGATTGTCCATCAGGAGGCAGACCTTTCCGACAGACGCTATTCCGACAAATGCTATTCCGACTAAAATTCACGTCGATAGATGCATCATTATGCTTTACATTCACATTCATCTAGAGGTGACAATTTTACGTGTAATGTAGTACGATTTTGTGCTTAATATTAAAATTATGGTTTTTGCTTACAGTTACGGTTAAGATTAGGGTTAGGGTTAAGGTTAGGGATTGGGTTAGGGTTAGCATTTTCAAAGATTTATGTGACAATAATGCAAACCATAAATTAGGGTACAATATAGGTAATAAGTTCGATGGTGGTGCATGTAACTACAAAAATTGCCAACGGCTGCCCATGACGGTGTACTTAATAGGCCTGAGGAGCTAGATGGTTGACTGGCGATCCGTGAAGCTACGGCCGAGGTCGTCAGTCTTTGCTGTCGGAATAGCATCTATCAGAATAGAGTACAGTACCCTCGTCCATCTACAGCTGCACAACCTGACCTACAACTCTTTGAATTGAACAAATAGCATACCAGTTACTCAGACCACATTTCATTTTTTGTACCTTTGTTTCTAAGTCAAGATGTCTGTATGGACCAAAATATGTCTCGAAAGTGGAAACAAATATGTGCCAGTATGGGAACTGCTGACAGCCAGACTTTGCAGATCTAATACTATGTATTAAGTATATTATTTTGTAACTATCTCACAAAATAAGTGACGGTAGCAGTATGCCTTCCAGGCAGCCAAAGAAGTGCCAGTGTGCCATAGTGGCCATGCGGTCTGAACCATCCCACTTCAAACACTGGGACCAATGGATGGAGAGACCTTATTGCAGCCCATTCGGATGGCCACACAATAAGATACATAGTGCAGTCTGCTGGACACTGCATATTTTGTGCCATATATTCAACTAATGCAAACAATCTATTGGATTACTGCTACCGATTCTTGAGCAATGTGTCTGAATTTGCAAGGGCATCTTGTCCGCTGTCTTTGTGCAGCATAAAATATCCCTGAATTTCCGCAGGAGATATCGTTTTAACGGAGGCAATCACCCTTTCAGCAAACTGTTTGGCGTGCTCCGTTGTTTCGTCAGGATAGAAGCGTTCGAACATCTTCTGCAGTTGATACACAGTGCAGTAGTCGACTTTGGCTTTAAGATCCACACGACCAGGTCGAATCAGAGCAGGGTCCAACCTGTGAAACAAGTATCACAGAATTATCAGTAACCAAGACTGTTTGCCACACAGGTGACACGACTGGCAAGATCAGGTGGTCAACTCATGATGGGCGGGATGTGATCTTGGTCAATGGTCATAGCTTCAAAATGAGATGATCCACATAATAAGGATGTGGTACTCAAAACTTACTGAAAAGTGCTGAAATACGCATGTCGAACAGTGACAGTTATGCTAAGGTCTGGTATTACTATACTGATCAGTTCACAAGTTATTGATCTTGGGTCTTGAAATTTTGGATATGTTTACAGCACTGACCGATGATGGGGCCCTGTGGACATAGTCACATTGTTAAAAGCCTATATGGTGACTGCATTATACAGCGAACAAGCTCTAACATATATCCAATTATCCATTGCTCTAAATAGGTTTCTTTCTGCTAGCTTCTTATTTACTAGATGCAAGTGAAATGGCAAGTTTTATATACTATGTGCAATCTAAATGAAACCAGCAAACATGATACATGAGTTTGTGATTACCTGTCGATATGGTTGGTTGTCATAAATATAATCCGTGCTTCAGTGGATGCTACACCGTCAAGGGCATTGAGGAGGCCACTGTATGTCAGCGTGCCCATTCCTTCATAGACCATTGGGTCTAGAACACATCCAAACATTAGCTCAGTTGCAACAACAGTAATATTGCCCATAACATATCTTACTACAATGTGCAAAAAGTTTGTCTGTTTGTTTGTGCATCATATTCTTCTGGTGCCTTCTGTGTTGCACAGTTGCAGACCCCAGCCACGGCATTTCAGTCCTTGGGCCTTAGGTACATGTGCCCCACCTACCCTGATGGGCAAATGGGCAGCCTGAGGGAGAGGGCGGGGTTGAGTTGCAGCAACTCCTGCCCGTAGGGAAATTTGCTAGTATTTTCAAATAATCTTATATTTTTAATGCTTTGTTTTATGGTGTTGGTTTTCAAACAGAAAGAAAGGTCTACATAGTAATGGATTCTAAAATATATCTTCAAGTAATCTGCCATCCTTCAGTACCATCATGCTATAAGGTTGGAAAACATGATCAAGGACATCCGCCCTGTGAAAAATTGTTTCTACATTTTAAGAAGTTTGGTGGATTTGATACATGCAACTTGAGGAAACTATATAATAATTGGCCATTTAGATATCACATTACCAGGCCTAATCTGAAGTAAAGTTCTCCAAAATATTTGGCTAACTGAAATAGACACATCACTTACTGAGTTTAGCAGCATCTTTGCCAGTAACTGCAGCATCTACATCCTCGAGCAATATGATGCTTTGTTGAGGAGCAACTGCCAGCAAGTGACTGAGACGATCATCTGACAGACCAGGCTGACCCAGGTTCAGTACACAGATATTGTAGTCCATCTCCCCTACACAAAGACAGAAATGACAAGGCAGTTCATGAGCGGCAATTTTACTTAAAACATATGCTTCATTTTAGTGTAATATATGCTTGAAAATATGCAAAACTGTGGTGAAAATACTGTGTACACAGTATATACACAGTTACACGCACAATTATGCTGTGTATGAATTGCACAGTTAACAGCTCATTTTCACGCAGTTGTAATAACAAATGTCCTACATCGTGAACAACTTGTTCATATTCATGTCTTAGTAAAGATCTTGGGAAAAATCTGACTTACAAAAATACAGTTTTGCAAATAACGCCCACTATCACTAAGTCACAGTTGATCCAATAAAACAGATGACGTCACAACTCGCCTGCTAGAGCAGTAATAAAGCTGCTTTTGCCACAGCCCGGTGGTCCGTAGAGAAGGTAACCTCGCCTGTATGGAATGCCACGCAATGCATACCACTCGGAGCCATTGATAAAGTTGTTGACATCGTCTAGAAGATATTTCGACAGTCCGGAACTGAGAACAACTGATTCTATCGGGCGACGTCTGCGTGGGTACCCAAACTGCCTCCACTCTGCCCCAGCTGCAGTAAACACCACTGTCTTGCCCTCCTGCTTCGACAGTGCAACTTGCCGTGCCCGGCTCAGTATATCCATGTACAAGTTGTGCTGACGACCGAGTGCAGTTAGTGTCACGGACTCAAACGGAGTTCCAGTGTTTAGATCTAACATTTGCTTCTCCCGATTTCGCTCGACTCGTATCCATTGTTTCTTGTACTTCAGATAATGCGTTCCGGGACTTGGAATGAATTCGAACTGCGTCAGGGTTTTACCATGGTCTACCTGAAACAAAACATTACACAGCAGTTATCATGTTAAAAGCACAGTTAGCATTTCTTTGAATAGACTCATAGGTTGAAACGTAACTTACTAAGTTATACAAATTCAACAGAATTATTTCTATAACTTATTAAGAGTTGGCATTGCTGGCCAATGAAACAGCAGTGTTATTTTTCTGAATAAAAATGTCTACGATTACCTATTTAGTATTCAGCAGCAAAAAAATTAAAATTGGAACTAAGATTTTGTAAACAGAAATGAATGAAAACTAAAACTTCTGAACTAAATCCACACACATCAAAATGCAAAAATGACCGTGTTAACTTTTTTACTTTACCAGGTTCATCTTCTGCTTCACATGCCTATACTACTCACACAAACTGAGCATACACGAAAGAATGTTTGTTCTGGTAAGCATATTCAGCATTAGCGATTGGCAGCATCCCAATCCAGGGATTTCAAGATTACAAAAATTAGTTAAAATTATACTTTTTGCATGTTAAATGATAGAAATAAAAATTTTAGCCTTGTGATGAACAAAATATTTTATATGTGCTAGAGTACTACTTCATGCTGTGCACTGTAATTTGTATTTTGACAGTCACCGTCACTCTCTACAGTTCAGATATACCTTCCGTAGTTGCCTAAACTACATTGTATGCATGAAGTAAGTTATTAAGGATAGCAAAATAACGACCATTCTGTAAGCCTAATCCCGAAACTGGATCCCGGGATCATAAATTTCTCAATCCCGAATCCTGGAATTGAGAATTCAATCCCGGAATTGCAATCACTATTCAGCATGCAAGCACACAGCATTAAAGAAAAGAAGCAAACAACTAACAATAACACAATAAAAATTAACCATGACAAGTACATGAAAGAAATACAATACACAAATACACAAACACGTTCGACAAAATGCACCAAGTTCACAAAAGTAACAAAGCATACTTGATAAAAGGCGGTCTGAACACTGAGATGCTGTGTCCGCTGTCCCTGGGCATTGATCCAGTGTAACAGCCACTGGTAACTTTTGTCACGACTTGTAATTTCCAGAGTCGTCAAACCGTAGCGCTGAAAGAAAGACAGGGCATACTGTGATCCTTTGCGAGCGATGGCAAGAAACGCTCCAACTCCGACCAGACCAAACCCAGCACCAAAGAACTGATTTTCTTTCAAAGATGAAATGAAATCCGCCAGTGGCATTCCTGCATTGACACCAACATTTTAGCAATCATCATTATCAATGCCAGTACCACACAATACAGCCATCAAAATTAATAAATTAATTTTTGAAGTTTAATCGATTAAAAATATTTAATCAGCACTAGCTCGTGGTAAACATGCAGTTTAGCGGCCTAAACGAAATTCAAAGTCAACTTACCGCCTATATAGAGGCGAAGCTTAGGGTTAGGGTTAGGCTTAGGTTTAGAGTTAGAGTTAGGTTAGGGTTACGGTTAGAGTTAGGATTAGGGTTAGGGTTAACTGACCGCATGCACGCTTTGGCCCGTATGGGCAGTAAGTTGACTTTGAATTTCGTTTAGGCCGCTAAACTGCATGTTTACCAAAACAAGCGTCCATGTGGGCTACCGGTACTGACAAAAACCCGAAACTACGGTTAGCGCTTTTATTTAAACTGAAACGAACTCCTAAAGACCCGGCATCTTTAAAAAAAGTTTTATGACATGCTTACTAATCAAGTCACATAAGACGACACACAAAAAAATCACCGATTTTTATACAATGTCGCATATAAACAATATAGGAAGGTCACGAGGTCAAGGCCACTGACCCAGTGACCCAATACGATAAACGTTAGAGATGTGCAACTCAGTAATTACGTATAATACCCAGCTGGTATTGGTGTCGGTTCTCGAAAAAATACATACAATTTTATTAGACAGCAAATCTACGACTTTTAAGTTAATCGAACAAAATGTAGACAATATATTTATTCAATTTGATTATTTGAAATGTTTTACAGAGTATTGACTTTCGATCTTGGTCTGTGTCAACAGGCCCGTCGAGAGCCACAGCGAGGCCCGGGGAATTCGCGGGGGCCCCAAACATGTTCACAGGTCCCCTCTGAATAAAAGCTTTTTTTGAATTTTTTTTTAAATGGTACATTCTGGCGTACTTTATATTTCTGGCCGACGGCGGGGCCCTTAAACGTCGCGGGGCCCGGGGTAGCTCACTCCCCCCTACTCCACTCTATCGACAGGCATGCTTGTCAATCTGTCGTATCGGAAAAAATATAGCAAACAAAAAATAATACAAATAAAAAATCCCCCAAAACCAAGCAAAACCACAAGACTTTCCGTTAATAGCAAAACTTACTACGGTAAAACGTACGGAATATTTTTGGACTGGAGTCACTTGAGTGACGTAACTACTAAGTACCCAGTGTTCACTATAAGCATGGTTTTTATTTAAAGATACGCTTAAAAT
>Ga0056128_1001743_pt1 | contig 24952 bp, 17 predicted proteins | sample WorMetLIZISLAND2_FD_71113 | JGI IMG/M metagenome (GOLD analysis project Ga0056128, IMG submission 71113) | Marine gutless worms symbiont microbial communities from Max Planck institute for Marine Microbiology, Germany - Olavius geniculatus... ... | reverse complement strand
GCGGAGCTCCGCAGCTTGTCATCTGGGGGACGGACGTTGACGTGAACCGGTGCAAGGAGCGATTCAAGCGTTTCCTCGAGCGATACATCGACCCAAACATCGAGCAGGATGAGAAATTCGATGGAATAGACGTCGATGAACCTGTCTATCTGCAGAGACTGGAAGAGGTCTTACTTACTTATTTACTTACTTATTTACGTATGTATTTACTTTCTTGTTTTATAGAACAGTGTGGTGCAAGCTCACAAGGTGGCCACACTGTTTTGAAAGTGCTTTCAAATTTTTATCCATTTTTGCAGGACCTGGAAAGACCTTGTAAGGACTGGAAAGTTTTAGAATTTGATGTAATAGATCCTTGAAAGTCCTTGAGATTAACATTGTCGCAGACGGAAAATTATCTAGTCACCCCTGAAGTGTTGGAAATTATTATTTGAGTTAATGCGACAATTCTGCATTCAACAGTTCAAACATTTTTACTCTCACTTCTGTCACAGATTATATTTTATATCTCCACTTTTAAATTTGTTTCGCCGCCCTTGTTTCTAGTGTGGTAAGTTGGTAAAACATTGCTGGAATAAGCATGGAAAACATACTTCAGAGTTCTTGATAAGTTCTTCAAGTTTTCACTCCAAAATTGTGGCCGCCTTGAGCTCAGAAGTTGATGGCATGGACCTATTTATTTATCCTACAGAGGTTGGAAGTGTTCTAACTTACATTCCAGGGTCTGCATGGATCCTGGAAATGGAAAATCATTGAATTTATAATTTAATTTGTGCACCTTGATTTTGATGATGTGTTTTTGTGAACTTCATCTGCATTTATCAAACTGTGATTTCTGGCATATTTTGTGTGTGCATGTTCACTGTGTCTGGATTAAAAAAGAGTCTACGATATTTTTTATATACTTTTGGCAAACTTTGACATATTTTTCTAATTTTTGGCACTAGTTGTCGAAGATCCATTTTATTTAAACATTTGTAAATTTTCTCCTTACTTTGCAGTATCACTGTATAGTGCTAACTAGGGCTGGTACTGATTAATTTTTTTTAATCGATTAATCACCGAAAATTAATCGCGATTAATCGATTAATTTTGAACAATTTTTCAATTTTGTAGTTAATGCACAAAACCATGAAAACTGCAAAACGCAAGTGTACTTGCTACCGTTCATAAAAGTTGGAAACGTATAGGCCTACTTAAACACTATGCAGTCAGTTAACACGCATTTCAGGCTTTCAGCCAATCACGCAGACAAACAAGTGATGTCACATTTTCGGGCAAAAGAGCAGCACACGTTTTGTTCACAGTGTAGCCTGATGAGCTAAACAGGCGTTCGCATGGAACAGATGTTGCAGGTACGCAAAGTACTGTTTTTACAAAACTAGCAAAAACAGGAAAACGATGGCTATTCAGTTTCCATCAGTTTAGTGGATTTTCTGTTTCTTGAAGCGGATCTTCATCTTTGCAGCAAGTCAAGTCAGCAGTCCAAAATTTAATCAAATTTTAATCGATTAAAAAAAATTAATCGAACAATTTTTTTTAACGATTAATCGATTAATTAATCGTTAATTTTCGCAGCCCTAGTGCTAACGTAGTTATGATGTCATTGAATATCTTGTTTTTACTGTATTTTAGGTTTAAAAGATAGCAGTGTTCGGATAATAACTTCAACAAATTCGAACGCACGTTTATAGTTTTTGGTAGGTGACATTGGAAAAGTAATGTGCAACTGACAGTATACTGATAGTCCACATCGCTTCATTAGTGACACCACTTTACCATGAAAAAACACTTCTTGTATTCTTACTTACTTAACGAAAAAATACAGAAAATAGTTTTTTTTAGCTTGTAGCTGCCTGAGTTGTCAACAACAGTAACAAAACTTGCTATTGATCAAATTTGGAGTAGAAAAGTTCATTCAAAATGTGCTCTGCCGTGCCTCTAGCACATGCTGGAGAGATGACGCTGCCTGCTAATAATGGCTGCTGCACAACGACGTTCCCGTAGTGCACATGATGGCCATGTTTAACATGGGAGAAAAGCACAACTCAGTTAAAAAAATGTTGGCAAAAGTAATTTTTTGTTTGTTTTTCCCAATTTATCACCTTTCATTGCAATATTTTCCGACAATTGTCCCATTTTTCGTATTGCTGAGGCTTATTTAGATGGCACCTTTCACGAAAACGGCATTTTTCAATGATGTCATAATTACATTGCGATACTTAAGATGAATAAATTTCAAAGCTTAATTTTAGATGTCTTTAGTAAAACGTAACATTGGTATGATGTGTGCCAAAAATTGTAAGAATATTTTTTAATTTGTTAAAGTTATTCAGGTAAAACTGTAAACTCTTTTTTCCGGACACGGTATAAGTATTTTTGGTGAGGGTAAGCCTGTGTAGTTCATAGATAATAACGTGTGTGCATAGATAAGTATCGTTGGTGAGCCATTCCTCAACTTCAACTGTGAGCATATGCGTCAGTTCGATGCAGATCTGTACCGGCAGCTGGTAGCATACCCTCAGGAAGTGATTCCGACGTTTGACATGGCTGTCAACGAGATGTTCTTTGATAGATACCCAGACACCGTGCTTGAACACCAGATACAGGTTTTGACTTTGCGCATAGTTTCAACAATGGTTTGCTCTCTCTTTCAGTACTTAATGCTTAGCTAAATTGTGCAGCATTTGTGAATATGGTTGATATGTTTTTTTGTTTCAACATAAGTTGACATTTTTTGTTATTTTTCATTTCGCTATTTCACTTTGTGTTGCTTAATTTTGATTATTATTCTGTCATTTTAGTTGTATTATTATAGTGAATGTTCTGTACTGCAACACGGCATATTGATTTATTGATTAAGTGTATGTGTAATTTATATCGAGTCAACTTTTCAGTTTGGTTGTAAATGTACAAACTGAACTTCAGTTTACTGTTTACTGTCCACCTTTTTGCATCACGTGCATCTGAAGCTACAAAATGATACACTTATATACAGCATGGGCCAAAAACTGGACCTGTGCCAGTCTGCATTTTGTCGAATATCTGGAAAACTAGTCGAGATAATTACTTGATTTTTTGGCACTTTCCCCGACACTGTAGAACTGCGAGTGATTACGAAGGTCTGTTTTGTGTGCGTTGCAGGTGCGTCCATTTGGTGTGGAAAAGGTGACTAGCATGCGGAACCTGAACCCGGAGGACATCGACCAGCTGATCACCGTGAGTGGCATGGTGATCCGGACGAGTGGAATAATTCCGGAGATGCGCGAGGCATTCTTCCAGTGCCATGTGTGTCGCAACACTTGCTCAGTGGAGATCGAGCGCGGGCGGATCTCGGAGCCGACGCTCTGCAGTCATTGCAACACCAACCACTCGTTCTACCTTGTGCACAACCGTTCGCAGTTCACCGACAAACAGATGGTCAAAGTACAGGAGTCACCAGGTACTGAATAGTGTTGCTGCACTACTGTGTGATATGCAAATGTACTGATATTTAGCATTAGTGGTTACTCATTACTCAGTGCAACATTAATTACTCACTTCACCCAGTACGCGGCTGGACTTTACTGATGGACTATCAGGTTTTAGAGTTGGGGAGTACTTGTTAATTACTTTGCCTTAGGATTATTGAGTACTCAGTGCAACACTAATAGTACGCGTTTTACCTTTACTGATCAACAGATTTTCAAAGTTCACGAGTCACTAGGTACTAGTGCTGGGCAGTACTCATTGATTTGGTGACGGTGCTTACTGTTAATTTTGTCTATGCTGTGGCATATATATCTATGTCATTATGTGTATATCTATGTTGTAGAGGACATGCCAGCGGGTCAGACGCCTCACACTATCATCATGTTTGCCCACAACGACTTAGTGGATGCTGTCCAACCTGGAGATCGTGTAACGGTGACGGGGATTTATCGCGCTTTGCCTCTGAGAGCAAACCCAAGACAGAGGAACGTTCTCTCGGTTTACAAGACCCACATTGACGTCGTTCACTTCCGCAAGATGGACGCCAAGAGACTTTACGAGGCCAACGATAGTGACGGGTTGGTTGTTGAGTTTACGTGTATATTTACCGGTATACTGACTTTATTAAGTCATATTTGTCCAATATTTGTTTACTTTATTATGTGATTATTCCTAATAGTGTGTGAGTTTTTTTTTGACAACTTGTTAATAATGGTAATGGTGATGATGATTATTTGACCAGGATTTAAAAGATGCATTTAAAAAAATTTAGCTCATGTGTTTTTGGGTTTTATAGATTAATCCGTGGATTTGCTTGAAGTGCTCCCGGATGATGAGTTTCGGGGTTTCATGCCGTTTAAGTTCTTAGAATGAAGACTGCTAGATAATGCCACATCAAATAAATATAGAAAAATCTTCAAATTCGTAGGTTTTAAGGTTTTGAATTTTTTTACAGTATTAAAATATTTCATTATTAGTGGAACAAGAAACTAAAATTGGATTAAGTTTGCATAGGGTTTTAGGTATATGTATACGATAAATCCTAGTGTGTTTTACCAGGTATTTGGTTGTCTGAAGCCTGTCAGTTGTTTTTTTAGTTGTCTCAAGCTGCAGATAGTGTCGCTACACTACCTTGTGATATGTAGATTAGCTGATACTTAGCATTAGTGTGTGTGTGTGTGTGTGTGTGGCACTGTACAGCAAGAACCTGCATCTGTCGGAGGAGCGTATAATGTACTTGAAGGAGCTGTCAAAGAAGGAAGCAATCTACGAGAGACTGGCCTCCGCGTTGGCGCCCAGCATCTATGAGAACATGGACATAAAGAAGGGAATTCTGCTCCAGCTGTTTAGTGGCAGTCAAAAGGACTTTGACGACTCGGGGCGTGGCAAGTTTAGGTCGGTTGCTAATGCTGGAGTTTTCTGCATTCAACTGGGTTCATAAAATGCCTAAGTAGATAATATGGTCATAAAGAAAAAGCGAATACTTCTTCGGCTGGATGAGTCGCTTGCTTATGCAGTTAAAACACTCAACATCAATTGTGCTGACCAGTTGGCAACTTCTTGACTAGCTCGTAATCGTATGTATTATAGAATGGCGTTGATGCCAAAACGTTTGGCTTTGGCCCTGAAGGCGTAGGCATTGTTCTTTCAGTATGAGGCATGGCTGTGCCAACTGGTTTTTTGAATTGTCAGGTCAGGACTTTTATAAACAGCAATCTCTGAGGATCTGACTGTAATGGGAATAACACTGAAAGTGTATGGTGAATAGGGCCCACAGTTTTTTTGCGGGCCATGGAATTTTGAGCCAAGCTGCGGAATTTGCCCTTTTCTGTGGAAATATTAAAATTTTGCAGAATTTGCGAAATGAACAGCGATTAGTATGATCGTTGGCTTGATAACATAAATATTACTAATCACTATATCACATAAAAAATTAAGCTGAACTGCATAGAACTGTGTGTCCGAGTAATAGCTATCGCAGTACAGCACAATCGAAACAATGCGACTTGACAGATTTTATTTTTCAAATGAAGAAAAATGACTGGTATCTTTTCTGCATGTTGCTAGCATAATTCAGCGCAGTGCCAGTCTTTAATAACTGAAGTTTCAGAGCAAGGTAGAGCCCAGTTTACTGACAAACGAAAGGCCGTGGCGAGCCGCAGAATTTTGCAAACTGGCCTGCAGAGTTTGGCAAAATTTTTCACAGAAAACCGTGGGCTCTTATGATGAACGTACCCGTACTTATACATATGCTTGGTGCTTTTTAGTGTTGTTTTCTTTTGGTTGGTGGCGTGGTGTAGTTTGTAACGCGTTTCGGATGAAACGAAGTTACTCTACGCCGGGCCCGGTTAGTACCGCGATGGGTGATTGCCTGCGGGCAGGTAAAACCATCTCGGTGCGAAGCCTGCCACTGCCAGTTAGGTTGACTCAGCCCTCTACCTTCTGTGGGATGGTAAAATGAGTACTAGTGGTGGTCACGCCCATCGCTAGGGAAGAAACGACAAGTTTGCGCACCAGTAGCCCCTGTGGCCAGGACTGCTAGTATACTGACCCAGTCGGTTAAAGGCGCTGGCTGTTAACTTGAGCCGGCCATCCGGCCGACTTGGGCTGCGTGCTAGCTTAATTGGGCTTAGCACTGCGTTGGGTGACTGCCTGCGGGCAGATGAACCATCGCGCTGGCTTCGCCCTCGCCAGCTCAAAGCGCTGTAAAGGGGATGAGCTCCCACGCAACGGACCTAGGTCTATGCGGAATCTTCTTCTTTTTCTTCTTCTTTCTTTTGCTGCTGCTGCTGCTTTTGCTACCATGTGCTACTATTACTACTACAATGACTACTACACCGTGTTCGTAGGTCTGATATAAACATTCTGCTGTGTGGAGACCCTGGCACCAGTAAGTCGCAACTACTGCAGTATGTCTACAGTCTGGTGCCTCGTGGTCAGTACACATCTGGTAAAGGCTCGAGCGCCGTGGGTCTGACAGCTTACGTCACCAAGGATCCGGAGACAAGACAGCTTGTGCTCCAGACGTAAGTCTTGCACTTGTTTCGTTTTAATTGTTTATCGTAACTTTATTGCTACCGATTTCAGTTTGAACATTGTTGAACTGCAATGATAGTTTAACTATGCCGTGTCTGAAAATTAGCGCCCCTCCCCCTACAGATAAGTTAGTGTGAAATCTTTAATAACTGGCAGATTTTTTGAAAATTTGAAACAGTCATTGAGACAGGCATTCTGAACTAGCGTTCAAAATTTGAGCTCAAAAGTGGCCACTTAGTCTAAGGTGAGTAGTGGGTATGCTGCTGCTTGATCTCTTTGTCAATAACAACGTATTGAACGTAAGCTTAACATAAACTCTGTCATCATTGTGTTCGATGAAACGTCTTCTACTCTTTGCTCGTTGAATTGTAGTCGTTGTTATTGTGGTAGTTGTTTCAGTTGCGTATGTCATAATGGGTGTGACCATAAGTAATGTTAAGATATCAATTTCAACGAAATATTGTACACTGCACTATTTTGTGCAGTGTACAATATTTCGTTGAAATCCATGAACTGTTTCAAGCAGGGGGGCGCTAATTTTGGGACACAGTGTAGAGATAGTGCAAACGTAAAAAGTGGCTAAGCCGGATTGAGCGAGTTTACTTTTTCCGAATGAAGTTAGTGAATGGTGCATATTTGTAGGAAAATGCAGGTATTTTAGTTACTATGTACTAATAATAGTAGTGGTAAGAGTAAAAATGTTTATTGTTCTGTCATCATTGTGAGCTTAGATCCACCTACAGAGTGCGGCAAAAAAGTGGACCTTTAATTGCTAAGGAAACGGTGAAAAGCTTTAGGGGTCCACTTTTCTTGCCGCACCCTGTACACCGGTCGCTGTAGTACAATGTAAATCATTGCCATTTATTACCACTCAGCTTCGATGGTCATGCTGTCATCATGTGGTTGTTGTAAAATTTAGTAGTAGTTGTTGTTTTGTAGTGGTGCACCGGTGCTCAGTGGCAACAAATTATAGTAGTAATTATAGTTGTTGTGTTGTACTAGTGTAGTAGTGGTCTGGTGCTGAGTGACAGTGAAGTGTCTTACTTACTTAGACTTAGTTCCCCCAGTTGTGGGAGATTGGTCGACGATTCGTCTCCAGTTGGCACGATCGCTGGCAGCAGTCGTCTTGTCGCTCCAGTCTATGTCCATCACTTCCAGATTTTCTTTTAAATGTGTCTTGCCATATCCTCTTGGGTCTTCCAGTGTTCCTGTTGCCATCTGCAGGTCTCCATTCTAGGGCCAGGCTATCTAGCCTCGTTGGTGGAAGTCGCAGGATGTGTTCGACGAAACGTCTTCTACTCGTTGCTTGTTGAAGTGTAGTAGTTGTTATTGTGGTAGTTGTTTCAGTCGTAGTACTTGTTGTGGTGTAGTTTTGTGCTGCTGCTGAGTGACGGTGGAGTGTAGTACTGCAGTATTAGTAGTAGTCTGTTTGAAGAGTAGTTGTTGTAGTAGTTGTTTTGTGGGGTGCATTGGTGCTGAGTGACAATGAAGTTAGTATTAGTAGTTTCTTTGAGGTTTTAGTATTTTTTGTAGTTGTAGTTGTTGTTGCCGCTCGCACTGGTCTCCCTTCCCTATCTACCACCATCTGTTGTCGTCGCTCAGCCATCTTCGGACACTTAGCGAGGCTCGGCGACGAAGTACCAGCTCACAAGGCACTCCACAGTTGTGTCAGGTTGTCTCAGAGACGCCTCCCAGACCCTACATGGAAACGTCGTCCCGGTCATCCGTGTGGCAGGTGGATAGACCAGCTCCGAAGAGACAACAACCGCCCACCTGCTGATCAATGGAAGCTGGCTATCAGGCGTAGTCACGGTGGAAGAGTGATGCTACGGTCCAACGACTACACGACTACCTGACCTGACCTGAGTTGTTGTTGTCTTGTAGTGGTGCACTGATGTTAAGTGTCAGTGGAGTCAGCTTGTTTTGTAGTAGTAGTAGCAGTTGTTGTAGTAGTAGTTATTCGGTACTGTTGCATTGTTGTTGGGTGACAATGACGTGTAGGAGTATTAGTTTGCCTCAGATGTAGTAGTAGTTGTCATGTTGTAGTGGTGCACTAGTGCTGAGTGACAATGGTGTCTGCTGCATCGATGAGTTTGATAAGATGAATGAGAGTACTCGCTCTGTTCTGCATGAAGTCATGGTAAGGCATCAGAGCTTTTTCTCCTTCAGTGATCTGCTCATTTTCTTGTTTATTACAGTCTCTTCTTAATGTTTGCCAAACGCTCCTGTCGTCAGCAGTCTTTGTTTCAATATAAAGGTAAAGGTGTCGAATTATATATCGCGTTATGCGTACATGCCTCTAATGCACTTTCCGTCACTAAACAGAGCCGCCGGCCGCATGGCCACCACGTGCAGCCTGCAGACACAGCAGTGTTGTCGACAAGGCGAAAAAATGGTTAGCAGTTACACACGGTCACTGCTACACAATTTTGAAATTGAGTAGAAATGTCTCGCAATTGATTAGCAGTTGTCAGCAATATATCTGTATAAATTTTGTACAGTGAATGAAAATGTGGTTAATGTTTCTCATTACTGAAAAGGAAAGAATCAACTACAGATCAACGTCTTTGTTGTGCAATATACACTGAGCTGTAATGACAGTACACAGTGTAGTGGACAACTTTATTTGCATAGTAGAAATTAAACTGAACTGTTTAAAAACAGTCTAAAATGCCACCAGAATTCAAAAATAAAACGACTCAATGTCAACAACAGCAACTAAACGTGTTGTCAAATGAACGATGCTGTTGCGACACCTAAGCCTAACCCAACTCACAGATAAGTATGCGCCATACCGCAAACATTGGTTTAATGCCCTAATAATCAATTCTGAATGTTAACTGCGGCCGTATTTACCGTTGCAATACATTTATTTTGTCAGTGTTTTGAAGTTTTGTTTACAAGTTGCCATAGACTGTTTAATATTTAATAAATATTTATGAGTAAGTAATTAAGTAATTTTATGGCCATATGCAGGTTAGCATAGTGAGCTGCCATAGATCGAACTTTAATCCCTTGTCATCCGACGATTGAAACTTAGTATCAAATATTTCTTACCGTTATTTGTAAACATGAATGCAGATGTCGCACTTTTTATTTCAGGGCTCCCAGTTGTCCTGAAATTCCTGAAATTCAACAGATGTCCTGAAACTGTCCTGAAATCAGCAGTTGTCCTGAAATTTTACTCATTTGGTCACAATGTCCTGATATGGACCTTTGCTATGCTGTCGTTACGGCATTGCATTCATATTGTACTTTACTTAGTTAACATGACTCTATCAGTACTTTTGGCTTACTTACTTACTACAGTTTCACCTTAGTATGTTCATAACAGTGCCTTAGTAAGATTTTTAGGACTGCAATACTGATCTGCTTCAATGAATAACATTTATGAGGACAGAAAAACATGCATTTTCTGTGTCTTGAGCCTCGTGAAACCGACAAAAATGTCCTGAAATTTTATAAACACTGGGTCCTGAAATTTCACTTCTTGCTCCTGGGAGCCTTGTTATTTTTTACTGCGACACAAAATTGGTCTTGTATCGCAAGGCACTAAATAATGCATCACAAATTGTGATGCAATACCGCTTATTGGCAACACTGAGACACAGGCTAGCACAGCGGCCGGCTAGGCAGCCCCAGTCAGCTGTACTAAGGTCACTGCCTTCCGTAACCCATACAAATGAGTTACTACTCATTTAACCGACCCCAGAGGGATGGCAGGCTGAGTTGGTCTTTTTGGTTGACTGATAGCGGACGCTTTACCCACAAAGTGGTCAAACGGCCATCCATCAGTCTAGCGCAGGATAGGGAAAGTTCGCCGGCCAGGACCGACGTTCTAACCACTATGCTACGAGTAATGCAACAGTTGTACAGTTGGTGGCATAACAATTAGGACATTTGACGTATGATAAGAAGCTCATGCGTTTGACTCCCAGTTGGGTTGCTATCAGGTGGTTTCTTCTAGGATGGATGACTTGTCTGCATAAAAGTGAACCATTTTGGCATATTGCCAATCACTCAGGTCAGTTCTGCCTTCCAAGTTCTATCCCTCTAGGGTAGGTGAATCATGTACTGTCCTGCCTCGAAGGGGTTAGATTCGGTGATGTTTTTCTGTGTTTGGTGGCAGGTAACACTGGGTGATCAGTGATGTACTGGTAAATTTCTGTGTGGGTGAATGCCTCTTTTTCTTTACCTTTTCCTCACCTTAGAAGTATGCCTCTTTAATCCAGCTATGGGGTCTGGGGAAAACTGTAAGCTCCCCTAGTGGGCTCTGGCCGCAAACATTTTAGAGCATTTTTGCACCCCAAACAGCACATAACGGTGACAACAAATTTTGTATTATTATTTTTATATATACAAAGGAAGGGGCAATAATATTTAGGGGCCCCCTTAACTGTGTGATCTCGTATGGAATGGATGGGTTCTCACACCTTTGACATTCTGTTGTGTATACACAGGAGCAGCAGACGTTGTCAATAGCGAAGGCTGGAATCATTTGTTCACTTAACGCTCGGACGTCCATTCTGGCGGCTGCAAACCCGGTCGAGTCTCGTTGGAACAAGAACAAAACAATCATTGACAATATCCAGCTTCCACATACGCTGCTGTCTAGGTATGAGTTCACTTTCCTGTGCTTTATACACATTGCTGCTAGATATGAGTCCACTATTCTCTGTTTTATATGCACTGCTGTCCTGGTATGAGTCCACTGTGCTGTGTTTTGTACAGTGTGTCTCAAGAAACCATTTTCGAATAACTCAGCAATCTTAGTTAAGTATCAAGAATCATCGTATAATCGAAACCCAGTTGCATTTGTGTGGAGTGCAAAGGAAACTGCATGGAAATGCTGCAACGAAACAGTCACAGAATTTTCAGTCATTAAACAGTAGCTGTAGGAATGCTTCACTGCTGACAAAGGCAGTTATATTAACAATGGCTTGTTGTGTGTCCATTAGTGTTACTGCTGAACTGAGGTGTGTTTTACGTCTGACAGATTTGATCTGATCTTTCTGATGTTGGATCCCGAGGACGAGCTTTTTGATCGCAAGCTCGCCATCCACCTTGTATCTCTGTACTACAAAAGCTCTGAACAGGAGGAACAAGAAATGCTGGTCAGTTGTAGTAGTAGTAGTAGTAGTAGGAGTTGTTGTTGTAGCATTATTAATAGTAGTGCTCAGTGGAACTCCAGACAGGCTTCTATCTCTCTCTTTCTGTCTTTTCCAGAAAGCTCCACGGCTTCATGGATCAGTTGGTCAGTCTCGTATGTTTGGTCTTGGGTCTCTTTGGCGAATGAGGTGTAGATGAGGTGTGAGGAATGTAGAATGGCCAGCGTGCATTGAGTCGCCGTTACACACTAGCGTGACTGACCCCATGTCCACTCACGTTGCCAGCGTTGATGTGTCCAATTTTGCTCACTGTCTGTGAAAACTCTATCCATGGACTTGCGAATGTGGGTCGCTGTGGTATCTGCCATCTAGGCTTTGAAAGTGGAAAACTGTGGGATTTTATTCTAAATTTTCTACAAGGGATTAGCTATGTATGTGCATCATAGCTTGTGGTCTGGCTTGGTAGTAGAAGTAATCAATTTGTTATGTTGACTTTCAAATGTCTGCTTTGCTTTTTAACAGTGGTTTTTCCGATAAATGGTAGGCTGAGCTTTTGTTCACTGTTGGCAGTTATTTTATGTCATCATCGTATGTTTGTGATCATTTCAGGACATGAAAACACTAAAGGATTATCTGGCGTATGCACGAGCTTACATCAACCCACGCATCAGTGAACGAGCAGGTTTGTTCCGATGTTCATTAGAAGCTTTTCCGCTGTCTGTTGCAACCAGTTAAAAGTTTTTGTTCAGTCTGCAACTTTTCTTTAACATTTTATTCAACCATTTTGTACAATACACATATTTTTTTGCGTGTTAATTCCCAAGTCTCGCGCATTTTGATGCTAGCAGTTTAGCCGATGCTGATGACGAGATGTCCAGCTTCATGAGTTTTTTGGGCAGATAATATGGTATAGGTGGTTTCCAGAGATTTTTGCATTTGATGTCAACAGGAAGGGGAGATTCAAACTGCTAGCAAAAACATGCAGTTGCGCTATCAGTCTTATGCCACCACCTGTTGAACACAAACGAGCGATTCCATTTCTTGCCTAATTATTTTGGTCTTTGCTATTTCTTGTTCAAGCAACTGTGGGTTTAAGCTGCTTGCTTTAGTTTTTGTCTGTTTTAGGTTCGAATAATTCGAGTGTGGGGTCTGCTGTTTGTAGGTCAGGCTCTGGTTGAAGCTTACGTGGAGATGCGTAAGGTAGGGAGTGGGCGTGGCCAAGTGTCGGCATACCCTCGTCAGCTCGAGTCTCTCATCCGATTGGCCGAGGCTCATGCCAGAATGAGGCTGTCCGACATTGTGGAGGTGGACGATGTTCAGGAAGCTCGCAGGTTGACCGTTCTACATTCTTGGTTGAAAATTTGGAGACCAAATTTTTATCTTAGTTTTATACAGCACTGTCTGATATTTGAAATTAGCTCACTGATTCTCTGATGCAATCTATGGCAAAATCTGCAATATTTTAGTCATCAAAGTACTCATCTCACTTTAAACATGTCAGTACACCTGTTGTGCAATTAAAATGCAAAAACGTAACGTCCTTCTCGAGCCTTGCGGCCAGGGCTCACGCACGTCCTTGAAAGTCCTTGAATTTTTTCCAGATTTTCAAGGCCTGGAAAATCCTTGAAAGTCCTTGAATTTGATTTTTTTAGATGCTGTGACTAAACAAGGATTTTCAGAATCAGTGCTAATAAAAGTGCTGGTTTGATCTTATTCGGTTCTTCTTATATATCCTCTGTATGGTTTTTGAATTTGATTTTGACAAATGGGCAAGAACCGTGTACGGCCCATTGGGTGGCGCTGATCTCCATTTCCTAGGGCCCTCAGCCAGGCACCAGTTTCTACGCTGCAAGACCACGGCCAGTGCATCACGCGGTGTGTCTGTTTATGTTCCAGCTTTTGCTGGTAGCCTGCTCATTGCACCAACCCACAGAGGGATGGCCAGGCTGAGTTGACATGTGAAATTAGAAAAGCCAAAATTGTTCTGGACACTCCCCAGGGTCACAGTAATTTGTGTGCCATTTTCCAGTACAAAACATTACAGAACAAGCTTGCTGGACATCAGAAACCTCACAGAAATGATGCATATCTCAGGTAAACATGACTTGCCTGGTGTTAGTGTGAAGGTAGACTTTAATTTGAAATTAAAGTAAATGATGTGTGTGCATAAGTATTCGGAGAGATGTGTGAATCGATGAATCAGTAAATTTATAGATCACCTCTCAAGCAGACACAATCAGGTCTTATGGCCTAGTTTGAAGCACTGTCCAGCGATGTCACTGCTTGTGTACCACGATGTTGGCACTGGGGCAAAATTTTTGTATTTACTCACAGGTTTAATGTATCATATGCAACGTGTCTGTCTATCAGACTCCACAAAGAGGCGCTGAAGCAGGCCGCTGTCGATCCATCCACGGGAAAGATTGATGTGTCTATCCTCACCACCGGCATAAGTGGAGCAGTGCGTAAACAGCGGGCCGACCGGGCCCAGCTGCTTCTGGAGCTGATCAAGACCAAAGGCAAAGTCCTTGTACTCAAGTACAACAAACTTTATGAGGAGTTCCGTGAGAAAGTCATCGAGAAGGGAGAACAGGTCGGCTTCCCAGATGTTTAATAGTAGTTGTAATAATAATCAGCAGCAGGGTTGCAAAAACCTGCAGTTTTTGAAAAACCCAACACTGCGGGTTTTTAGGTTTCAGTTTTTACGCACGAATGCAGCTATGCTTTCAGCGCATCTTAGCTATCGCAATTCTGTCTGTCCGTCTGTCCGTCCGTCTGTCACACGGGTGGATCAGGCAAAAACGGTGCGAGGTAGGATCACCAAATCTTCACCATCGGCTGCCCGGAAGACTCTTGTTTCAGGAACTGTAAAGCTTTTCCATAAATTCGAAGGGGGTCACCCCGAACGAGGGCCCTAAATGAGAGGGGGTGGGCAAAATTTGCGATTTTCGACCAAAAACTCGCTGTATCTCAGTAACGGTGTGAGATAAGGCCTAGGTTACTATTAATCAATAATATAAAATCGTATACTGGCTGTCGATTGGCGCCGAATTCAATGACCTTGGATGACCTTGAACGCCAAAATAGGGGGTTTTGTGGATTTTTTTCGCGATTTCGGGCTGCGCAAGTCTATATCATTCACAAGTTGGCGCCACGGTACTGGTGCTGGTGGCGTGGCGTAGTTGGTAACGCGTTTCGGCTGAAAGGAAGTTACTTTACACCGGGCCCGGTTAGTACTGCAATAGGTAACTACTGAACCGGAACTGCTATAGGCTTTTGCGCGTCTCGTGAGCATTAGCTCAAATTTCTTGTTGTGATTATTATGTACATGATACACAGGCTGTTTCTGCATGCATATGATGAATGTGACAAACTGGCCATTTTTGTGTGCATATTATGGATGTGACACACTGGCTGTTTCTGTGTACATGTGATGGACGTGACAGACTGGCTGTTTCTCTATGTGTGTAATGGATGTGAGACACTTGCTCTTTCTGCATGTATGATGGATGTGACAGACTGGCTGTGTTTGTTTCTGTCTATAGTATGTGACACACGAGATGTATGACGATGCGTTGAAAGATCTCCAGGATGACAACGAGATCGTTCGCACGGGCAACAACATTCGCAGAACCACTTAAGTCACATCAGCACGAACACAAGAGCACGCTGTTATATGTCAGCTGTTGTATAGACAGAAGTTGACAACGATAACTCTGTTATTAGTGCAAGGTGGCCACTTTCCTATAAAATGTGGATATATCAGGGAGTGTCAGTGAAAAATCATTGAATTTACTAAAAATCAGGACAATGTGGGGAACTAATTTGTTTGTTGTTAACTTTCTGTTTGGGTTGACACTGGTGTTTATCGGTAATTGGCATTATGCTTGCAGTGTGCATTTTTCCACATTTCCACATGACCCCATTGTGTTGTGCTCGGCTTACTGTTAGTGTGTATGGTGTATGTGGGTAATTGCAGCGTTGTTAAAAAGTTGAGTGCTGTTTCAGCGAATCTGAAGGTGAGATGAGATGAAATGAACTCACTGGGGCTCTCATTTCAGTTGCTGTCGTTTTAGTTCATTTTAATTCTGTCCCTTTGTCCATTCCGTGACAATGCTGGTGAGTGGTCACCCTGTAGCATACATTATAATGACACCCTTATCAATGTTAGTAGCATCATCACAGTGGCAACTCCCTGCTTCCCACAAATTTTGGGGAGTGGTCGCCCTATAATTGACACTGTAACGACATGCAGTAGGTGACATTTAACATTTGATGTTTTTAGCAACAGTGCATTTCTTTGCTGTAATTAAACCTGGGGGTCAACCTCATGAGTACGACTGGGGTTGCCTTGGGCATTGCAAGTCAAGTGCGGTCAATTCTTTTGTGTTCAGCTGACCCAAAATTGAATTTGTATGCAAATTTTGAAGTTGAGTTGTACAGGCCCGATTTAAACTGACTTTGAATGTAAACGAGTCAAAACTGACACATTTGCAGTTCACTTTACATGTGATTTTCCATCAAACAGAATAGTATTCGTTGCATTCACACTATTTTCCAGGTTGGATTCTTTGTTTTGTTCTTGACGGTTTGCTTTTTGAATCCAATTCTTCATTTGTGAATGAAACCACTACAACAACTCAGATAGGCCTTCCCTATCGCTCAGACAATAATAATAATTGAAAAGTCGACTTCATTGATCTTCTGCTAAGTCAGTTCAGGTTGTTCTGGTTCGGAGTTGATTTGAAGTCGTTTTAGTGCCAAGTGACCAAAGTTATTCCCACGTCCGGCTGTAAAACTGTATTAAGTGCTGTAATTAATACTTTATTTTCCCAAATAGTTTAGCAAGGCATTTGAAGTGCAATTAGGTCTTTTGTCATCACTTTGTTGTAAATTTTCCACTGACTCCGCCAGCGAATCAGTTTTTGAGCATGTGCCATTTTGTGTTATGATTTACGTCAAAAAAGTTTTGAAGCACTGTCGGTTTTCTGCATGTGCACTTTTTTACTATGAGCTGAACTAACATACCGACATTGTATGATTATGAACTGTTCGTCTGTGTCTAGTTGCCTCTTTATATACTTTTTGAGTTTATGCTGTGCTAGTGTGTACTTATTCATTGTGTAATTGCTAAATCCAGCTCCAGTGGATTTGAAAGTTGACATGTTACGTATAGCACACATAGGGAGTACCAGGAATTTGTCTTTGGGTCACTCTCAGGCATTGTGGCTGGAGTGGTGGTGCAATAACTTCCTGAATCGTAGCTTGTTAGTGTCAGAAAATTATCTTCCGTAACTACACTGTGTTAGGAAAAAAACACCCGCTCACGTTTTGTTTTGTATCTCTGCAGAAGATGTTCAGATTTTTACAAAATTTTCAGGGAATGTTTAGAAAGAAACAAGCGTTCCAAATGTGTAAAAAATACACTTTTTGCTACCGGTGATGTCATGCTGACGTCATATTTCCGTGTTTGTAAATTATGGGTTTAACCGTTGTCTTCAAACCAAAAATGTTTGCGAGTCAGTAAGGGTTATGGAACAGCAAATTTGTTCAAGATATTTCCGGACAATACACATACAATTGAATATTAAAGGAATAAAATGTTTAAATAAAAATTGACAGTGGCAGTATCAGGCCATTCGACTGATAGTGGGCAAGTTGTCATCCATGCAGTATGCCTGCCAACAACAGCAAAGTTGAGGATCTCGCACTCAGCCAAGAAGGTAAACCATGAAAACAGTTCACAATGGAAAATTGCGTGACAAATTAGCTTATTTTTGGTGGGCCAGTTAACACACTGACCAATTGATGTGTTTTAACATTTCATCAAATGTCTATCTTCAGCAGTAAAACCCATAATTTGCAAACATGGAAATATGACATCATCATGACGTCACTGTTAGCAAAGAATATCTAACTTCCCACATTTGGAACGCTTGTTAACTTTTAAGCATTCCCTGAAAATTTTGTGAAATCTGAGCATTTTCCACGTAGGTATAAAACAAAACGTGAGTGGTGTTATTTTCTGAACACAGTGTAGATAATTTGGGGTAAATTCTCGTAATGGGGGAATCTAGGCAGCAAAGTTGAACTTTTCAGCGCCCAAAAATGCTGATGGGAATTTGCAGCCATCTGCAACTTAATGTCTCCCACTTTCTTAGCCAATGACGCCGTGTTCTCCTGAAGCCCCTCCCTCCTCTCTTCCCCCTAATCTATCTGGGAGGCACTAGGATCACTTTCAGTACAACAACGAAATTGTCTGAGTCAAATTATTCTAGAAGTTTGCAACTGTGCAATGTATATTGATGATAACAAACAGTGAGTGATATATTTCAAACAGCAACAAATCACTGTTTTATTAACATTTTGCCACATGTCATATGTATTTTATTACTGTACAATTCTGTGTTAAGTGTATTTTTTTCACGAAACGTTGCATAAATTTAACACAAGATCATGTTCCAATAATTATAAAATGTTTAGCTTTTGGGTGAGTAGTTTTGCACTGAGCAACTCCGAGCAAACTAACTGGTGAAATAAAAGTTGATGTTACTATAGTACTTGAATGTGATATAGATAAAACAGGCAAAGATGCCGGCCTAGTGCTGTCATATTATGCTGCCATCTACGTAGCCAGTATGCACTGCACCTTATACTAACGCTAACCCCCTGACTAGTGTTTTTTGAACTGGCACAGTTGTAACCACAGTGTTGCCACTCGCTTTACGTCGTTTTTGGTTGTTCTATGTCTTTTTGTTTTCTTACATCGTTTGGGTCGGACGGTGAGTAAAACCCATCATGAGTCATACTGGGATTAGAACAGTCGCATAATAAGAGTAAAGCAAACACAGTACAAAATAAACCCAGAATCCATTATGCCGACTTCCCCGTGACATTCCCGTGACACAAAATACATTTCACTGGATGGCTGTGAGTGAGTGTGTAGGTTTCAACGTCCCACCCGACACAGTATATCGCGGACATTCTCCGACTTCTCGTGTCTGGTCACAGGAAGTCGACAACGTTACGGGGATCATTATCATGCGGAAGTCGGCGTAATGGAATTCGGGCTTAATACCAAGCGTAACTTATGCAGCGTAAAGTCAAGTCGTAGGCTACATACGCGTAAGCTATAAGCAATTGCATGCAGGTTACATTATAGTCACTTATTTAGTGCAGACAACGCACGCCACCTCCCAGCCATTGTGGTACTTCGAGCATGGTAGAGTTCCGCAACCAACTTTGACGGTAAGCAGAATAGCTTCGCCCTGCTCGGCGGGTCCGATTTCCACTTCAGGAGCGCCGTCGACACATATGTACGTGCTGGGCGGACGATTGGGGGCCGTATGCTCGGACATGAGGTATCCAGCGTACTCCTGGGTCCAGCCAGCGGGGCAGCTGGTACGTGCCGGAATCATGACAGAGGTGGATCGTTGTGGTACATAGCAGAGCGCACACGGAGTCGGCTTACCGTGGAGCGCGGCATCCCCGAGGTTGTTAACGTTGGACCAGAGGTCAATGTGACCATCATGTACTCTGTACTAAACACCGTACAACCAGCCCACGATGTCGCTGCCTGCGTCGGTATGGTCGTTCCACTGCGGCTCTGCTGGTAGACATAGATGATTGCTTCCGCCACCGCCTTGATTGTGATGTTTTCCTGCTGTATACCCTACATGACATCAAAGCACGTGATTAAGTTATACAATCGACAGTTATTTAAACATTTCTAACATCTCTTCGGTAGTCATCGTCGTCGTCGTTCACGGTTGAGTTGCGTCGCGTCGTAGGTGTGAACTGGCCATTAGGCAGGTCGCCGCGCAACGTTAAAGTCAAAGTGGCCTAACATGATAGAAGTCAGTTACGTCCAGTGTGCATTTTAGTAAGATGCTTTTTGAAAGTTGTAGCTTTGGCATGTACTGTATATGTAAGTTGATCAGGCAGTTATTTACACGCATTAACTTCCAATTTCGCCCCCCTGCAAGAAAGTCATTTAGGGCCCCTTGCACTTACCCCCTGTGCCCTTCTCCTTCTGTCCATTTCTTTTCCCAGTACGCTCTTGCTTTTACAAGTGCATGGCCCTGACAATGCAGCTAGGAGGTATGGGGAGAGCTGTGAGCTCCCCCAGTGGGGTCCGGGGCCGAGCCCCGGCCGAAAACGTATTTCAAAGCGTTCTGGGGCCCCAGAAACCGCGTTTTGCGACATCAAATATTGTGTTTTTGCTGTGCGAAAAAAAATAAGCACTACGATTTTGGGCCAGGCCCGCCCTCGCATTGCAGGGTAAGTAGTTACGCCACTGGAACCGGCATAGGTCTACAAAGAAGACAGCTTTCATCTGTATGTAGGCCTATTTGCACCGACACACAGATCGTCGGGCACGAAGGACAGGTGAGTCATTGAAGAACCCCAACTTTGTCGCCCTGATTCGTTTGAGACTGTTCTTGAAAGCATTTACAGTTCCGGAGCCAGTAGCGTCTTGATCCAAAATCCAGGTCGACCATTCTATCTGACGATGACTGTCTCAGAAAAGGAATCGCTGGATGTCCAGTTGACAAAGGGCCATGCAAAAAGTGTGCCTAGCGGTCTCCACCACTGTACCCAGCTGAAATTAAGAGTACTGAGCTACAGAGAGTAGAGACTTGCCGTTGTAGAGAAGCGTTGCTCCATTTTCTTCGCATGTACGTCGTCCCCAGCGAGTGTAAGTGACTCCGCTTGTACCTGCGTTGTAAATAACGTCAGAAAAAAACAACTGAGCTAAAGCAAATAAGCCTATCAAAGCCACGAGTTCATCATTTAGCCTAAACAAAATATCATCAGACAAGGCTACTGCGACCAATTGTTGGATCAAATCGTGTTAGATCGCAGTACGGTCGCAGTGTGGTCATCGGTCGCACTGGTCGCTGGACGGTCGCTGTAGCCATTTTAGTCGCCGCGAGGAATTTTAAGATGTTCATTATTAAGTTAAGCCTACCTTTCAACATTGGCGGTATATTGCTTAGGCTACTACACTGTGTCTCAAAAAACATCCCCGACAATTTCGACTGTAACTTGAAAACCAATTATCAGATTTTAATAATTTTTGATACGAATAGGACTTTCTGACACAACTTGCCATCAAAGGACTATTTAGTTTCCCACCTCACCCAACGTTTGTTTTTGCACTACCTGGGGAAAACACAACCAGCGAAATATCACTTTTTTTATCCAATTTGATATGATTGCTTAATTAACATAACGCGTAAAAACACATTTTGTTAACATTTCTGACACTTTGGCTGACATTTCATCCAGTTGTCCATTTTTAACTGCCGGCAGTAAAATTGCTTGAAGTGTTGGCCCACTATGCGAACACAGGCAAAAAGACACTTTCTCCATTGACAGCAGTATAGATAATGTCCTGCTCCAGACCAATCCAGGCTGTACCAGTCGCTTCTTGACTTCACAAACATTCCTAAACTTTATCTGGTAAACACATTGCTGCGTGACAATCAAACTTTATAATAGCTAGACCGGCTGTTGGAGCCCACAGATTAGGATAGATGGAATTTATCGACCTTTTTCATTCGTTATAACACGCATTATGCTTGGTCTGATTTCCCAGGTAGTGCAAAAGCAGACGTTGATTGAGGTGGAAACTAAAACATTTATTTAATAGCCAGTGGTGTCGGAAATATTTCTGCCAAAAATTATTAAAATCTGCAAATCTTTCTTCAAGTTACGATCGATAATGTTGGAGATGTTATTTCAGGTTTGCTGTTTATTTCAACACATATTTCGCTTGATATGATTTCCGCAGGTAGTGCAGAATCATATATTGGGTGAGGTGGAAAACTGAACGGTCATTTGATGGTAAGTTGTGTCAGGAATATTCGTGCCGAAAATTATCAAAATTTGATAATTGGTTTTAAAGTTAGTCAAAAATGTCCGGGATGTTTTTTGGACACAGTATAGAATCACATCTTCAAACAGGAGAAAGTTACTGAAGCATTTAGTTACGCAGGAAAGTTCTTCGAAACCGAATTTCTAGTTCTTGCGCGCTAAAATATAGGAACACATGGTGATGTAATTAGGCCTACTAGGCTACTATAAGTTTGAACTTACTAGTCGCAGGAGTGACAGCGAGTTGGATTTCGTCGGCCTGTAGATTCAACGTTTCTGGTTTGCACATGTACCTCACAGCGGGCCCAGCTGATCACGCAGTAGAAGCGTGTTGACGACGATCGTCTCTTCACCTTCAGTGAACTCCTCTGATGTCACAGCGACCGATGGCGACTGCGGATCGACCGGCACTCCGTTGTAGGTCCAGACGATTGGACCCTCGTCCGGCGTAGAGTGGCAGACCAACTGGATGTCGCTGCCTGCCATTACACTCACCGTCTCCTCGCCCGGCGACACGATCTGTGCTCCGTCTGAAAACCACACCAAGCCAGACACAATCAGTGTTTTAATTGTCGTGGGGAGGGGTTGGGGGGTTTAACTCCCAACTGTTTTCTCAACTCTCCTAATGCACTCAAATTATGCACTTGGGGTCAGCTATATACTACATACGATTTACATCACAATTTTTGGTCTGGCTCTGACGGTCGAAAAGTTCAACCCTCAGGTAATTTTTCACAATTCAAAAACTGGACTCAATCTTTTACCGCTATGCTCTTTTGGTTGTATTACTTTCTGAACAAAAACAGTAAAGTGCGAGTAAATCAGTTAACTGCACCTAGAAATCTCTGTTTTAAATCGCTAATATGTTGTACAGGCAGTGGCGGATTCAAATGGGGGGAGCGGCCGCCCTCCCCTTATTAATAGATGCATCTTAAAAATGCCAAAAATGTTGCACAAAAATGCATCAATTTTGAATAATTTTTTTTCTGGGAAGGGAGCAAAGCCTTTTCCCCAGACCCCATCTCCTACTGTTTCGCTCCACCTATTCCCAAGTTCTGGATCCGCCACTGCATACAGGCCTAGCGAATGACAAACACGAGGCCTATAATCTGCAGCTCCAATCTGTAAATCAGTCTTATAAACTGTCTAAATGATAAATCTGTAGACATTTGCTATTGTTTTAGTGTAAAACTACCGGTAGACTTATTGTATAAGTTGCAGTTTGCACGTTACGATTCTTGTACTTCAGTGCATGTACACTCTAGCACAGGCGTAGCCAAGATCTGGATATGAAAGGCACTTGAGGTAGGGTGTGGAAAGGATTATTCCACCAGGGAAAGGGAAATTTTTACAGAGTTATAGTGAGCTCCGTGTAAGGCCTAAGTCACTAAAACTTCGTTGGACAAGAACTGTTAACAATAATTATTACGATCTTATTATGTATAAGCTTACGTAGGCCTATTTCTATGGAAGCAAAATGATACGCTATATTCACTTAACGATTCTGACAAAAAAACTAGCCTATATTAGCTTCTGTAAGTACGTTATACTATAGCCTACCTGTATAGCAGACAACAGTAATAACTGCAAGAAAACTGAGAATTAGGCCTACAGACGCCATGGTGTCAACCGTTCGTCGAGTAGGCCCTACTGCAAATCAAGTGAGTCGAGTCTCGATTTTTATAGGTTTACTGCAGACAATGAGAGCTGTTTACTGGTCAAAGTAAGCAACATGCAATACACAGATTCCGTGATTACAGACGCTGACAGATTTTGATTGATCGATTAACTGATTGATTGGCTGCTACACAGTATCAGGTGGCGTAGACTACTTTTGCCATACAATCCTAGGCCAGGCAACACATCGAGAAATATTTTTGGGTTCTAAGTCTGCCTATACCATCGACATATTAAACAATTACCCAAGTAAGGAGTGACTGAGTGACCGACTTCCACACGCACCCTTCTGTGAGGCCGCGTCGTCTGATACTAGACTAGTCAATATCTTTGAGAATCTGTAACCTATTAGGCATTTTTTTTAGAAAAGTAGGCATATGCCATTTTTTGCAAGCTATGGCTCTTCTGATTGCAAAACACTCATGTGCCATCTTAGAAAATGTTTGCAGTCTCTGAAACACCACGTCAAAAATCTGGCTACCAACCGAAAAAACACTGTTCGGGAACTGCTTGTATCCTGTTATAAATGTATAAAACATCAGTTTATACACTTGTTAACGGCGACATGCAATGACTGGCACATCGAAAACAGCAAAAATCATAAAAAAGTGATATTATTCAACAGCACATTGACAGTTAGACAATGTGATGGTGAGTGATATCACCTTTTGCTGTTTTCGATGTGTCAGTCATTGCATGTTGCCGTTAACAAGTGTATAAATTGATCTTTTATAGGCCTACATTTATTAGTAAGTAATAGTGTCGGTTTAATTTAGCCTATAGTTGGTGACGTTGTTAATTGCGTCAACGAAAATCAACGCCGAGCCCGGTTAGTACTTGGATGGACGCCTGTCGGCACTAACTTGGCACTGTTGGCAGACGTATAAACCATTTCGGTATGTAGCCAGTCACTCAGGTCAACTCAGCCTGGCCATCCCTTTAGAGGTACAGGCGCAATAAGTTCCAGTGAAGGACGTAAACAGGCACACCGCGCGATCTAGCCCCTTATCCGTAGTCTGGCAGTGTAAGCCGGTGTCTGTTCGACGGCTAAGGAAATACAGATCTGCGCCGTCCTGCGGGCCTTATGGCTTGAACAGGACTTTGCGTTAAAAAAATTATGCCTATTGGCGAATGAAGACTGCGATAAAAATACCTTCAACCTACGAAACATGAGTTTGTTGTCTATACGCTTGCCAGTGATGCCCGAGCTAATGCACGTTTTTACACTGCAGTGAAATAAACGAACGTTTCTGGTCGCTCGTCGCTCGTAAGTGATTGGCGCGTGTCGTAATAGACCGCAGCTGCAGCAGCAGCAACGGCGGCGTTGAGTTTGTATCTCGTGATGCTCAAAACAGCTGCAAGCACTCGACCTTGTAATTCAACTTAGCCGGCGCACCGGTGTCGTCACGTCGGACGGACAGTGCGAATGGTGCGTTCGCCCGTGCAGACGCGTTAACGTTCATGCACGGGTTCTCACTTCATTGCACTATTGCAGCCACTCACCGTAACAAAACGCGCACATGACTTTATCGTATTGTAGCCTGCTGCATCAGCTGCTGCTGCTGCCGCTCCTGATGCATCTTTGTATATCAGGGTATACAGTAAAGTTTGCAAAGATTAACTTCAATACGGCACTGCCGTTCACTTCTCCGTACCGGTTTCGCAACGTTGCATAGTACGTGTGGCGTGACAGAAAATACAAACTAGGCTATATACATATCGAAAATCCCGCCGGATCAATTTTAGATACTGTCCCTTTCTTCTAGTTTAACAAGAAATTT
>Ga0056128_1001742_pt1 | contig 24953 bp, 15 predicted proteins | sample WorMetLIZISLAND2_FD_71113 | JGI IMG/M metagenome (GOLD analysis project Ga0056128, IMG submission 71113) | Marine gutless worms symbiont microbial communities from Max Planck institute for Marine Microbiology, Germany - Olavius geniculatus... ... | reverse complement strand
GACCTTGAACCCTAAAAATATTGATTTAGCGTGATTTTTTGGCGATTTTTGGCTGCAAAAAAGTGAATTACGACGAAATGGATGGAGATAGACTAAGATTACCTGCGAACAGGAACTGCTGTAGGCTTTCGCGCGTTTCGTGAGCTCTGCTCAAATTTCTTGTACAGTATCTCTAAGCTGACTGCGGCTGCGGCTGTTAATTGCCGGCGCGTGCGGAGAATGTCGGTCCGTCGGTAGTCGATGCGACGAAGTCACGGAACAGTTCGTCAGTTTGCGGGTCTGTTAAACGCCGCGCTAATTCAGTGGCGTCTGCCTGTCGTGTAACCTCGGTCTGAGGACACCGGTTTTATATAGGTCCCGACGTGCTACCAGCGCAGCCGCCGGCCCACAGTCACACAGCGTACGTGCGGTAGGTCGATGATTCACCAGACCTGGGAATTCTGTGCTATGCTCTGGGTTTTCCCGCATTGCCGTGGGTTTTGCGGAAACTTTCACGACCAGGCTCCAGCCCACCGTAGCATCGACACGTCGTCAAAACGGAAAGCAATAATTCAACGCTGTCCGCTTTTAAAATCCACCTGCGTCGAAACTCGGCAGTGGACAGCATTATCAGAGCAGCATTATCATTATCAGTTTATCTCTCGTTATTCTTTGCTGCGCGATGCACGCAATGCAAAGCGCGGCATTGACTTGCCGTCGTCAGTTGTCCGTCGATCGGTCCGATGATATTTTTGATGTATCGTGGCCATTCAGCATGGGTTACTTGTGAAAATAATTACACCTGACTAAAGGAATTTTTTTACTCTTCTTCGCTTTTCGAATCCCAACTAGGTAACACTGCTATGAGAACACCCATAATGTAGGCCAGAAATATGGATGGGAGGTGTCTACAGATGAAAACCTGTAATATCTCTGAAACGATGCAAGATAAGATCTAGATTGTTGTTAATCACCAATGGGAAGCTGCATATGCGGCTTCGATTGCTAGCAAAATCAACTAACTTAGATGACCTTAAACGTGCAATGCACTCCATTGCAAAACATGCATGTTCTGGAGCACACCAGGCAAATTTGCATGCACACCGTTAGTGACAGAAAGATCTCACGCAACGATAATGAGGTTTAAAACTTAAAAGTCAAATGTCAAAGTTAATATATAGGTCACAAAAAGTACAAAAAATTTGAGGTAATACTCACGAGACGCGCGAAAGCCTATAGCAGTTCTTATTCGCAAACTGTCAATCTATCTCCAGCCACTTTGTCGCAGTTTATTTTTAGAGTGTGCGCTGCAACCGAAGATCGCAAAAATCAATAAAACCCCTTATTTTGGAAGTTCATAGTCTTTCAAAGTCATCGATTTTGATACGACTAAAAAGCTCGTAGGTGCTTGTTGTGATAGGCAGCATGCCCATGGTGATCTGTAACCGTTTTCAGCAAAGACTGGCCAACAACGGTAAAATAACAACTTTTACGAAAGTACCGCTCTTTGATGCTTTCGTGCGCAAGTTTCCTTCAAGAAAATCGAGACTTGGAACGTCGAAATCTACGTTCAATGCTGAAAGTTTCGTATTGCAGCTTGTCCATGTTTATCGCAACTGATTTCGGCGCAATTCGCTTTTGCAATGTGTCTCGCAATCCGAAATTGCCAATAAATCCATAAAGACTCATATTTATCGTTCAAGGTCATCCAAGGTCATTGAATTCGGCGCCAATCAAGAGCCAGAGTACGACTTCCTATTAGTGATCAATAGTAACCTAGGCCCTATCTCGCACGGTTACTGAGATACAGCGACTTATTGGCTAAAAATTGCAATTTTTTCTACCCCCTCTCATTTAGCGCTCTCGTTGGGGGTGATTCTCTTCGAATTTAGGGAAAAGCTTTACGGATCGTAAAACTAGAGTCTTCCAGGCAGCCAACGGTGAAAATTTGGTGATCTTAGTTTGCACCATTTTTGACTGATCTACCCGTATAACGGACAGACAGACAGGATTGCGATGGCTGAGACGCGCTAAAGCAGTAGCTGCTTTCGCGCGTAAAAAGCAATTGATGATATTGCCACGGGAGAGCACCATGTCGTGTAAGTAAACAGGACACACATCTTCTGGTTAATACGTATTAGCCTATATATTATATAGGCCTAATGATTTATGACAACAATTGGCCGACGTCGTGCATGCCTCATTTCCTGTTGAAATTATTTCCTTCTCAACATGGCCGCATGCAGTGCAATCGTGCATGCTGTTACAGTAGTTTATGTCATAGAAGTTGGGCTGACCAATAGCAATACACTCGCATCTGTCTGTCTGGCCGCATTTCAGATTTTTATACGCTTTCGTCCTACCGCTAGTGTTAACAAATAATTTGAGCAAAGCTGGCGTGACGCGCGACAGCAGCGGTCCTGACACCTGGACAATCACTGTATACAGCGTGCAATAAAAGCACAATAAGCAGGTCTTAATTTTGGAATTTTTGAGGCCATGTCTGTACCTATATTTGCCACCGTTTTTACACTATACGAGCCAATAACGGCAAAATAAGGTCTTTTAGGGGGTATCCCTTTTTGACGCTTCCGTTGAAGGAGAACCCCCTTACCCATGAGCATGAAATTTTGTTACGATAAACTACACTGTGTCCCAAAAAACATCCCCGCCATTTTCGAATGTAACTTGAAAACTAATCATTAGATTTTGATAATTTTTGGTACAAATGTTTCTGACATAATTTGCCATCAAATGACTGTTTAGTTTTCCACCTCACCTAAAGTATGCTTTTGCACTACCTACAAAAAGCACATCAAGCGAAATATGTGTTGAAGTAAACAGAAAACTTAAAAAAAACATCTCCGACATTATCGATCGTAACGAATATTTGTGCCAAAAATTGTCAAAATGTGATAATTGGTTTTTAAGTTACGGTCGAAAATGTCGGGAATGTTTTTGGGACATAGTGTGGAGACCTTATGGCAGCCCAGAGTGAAGGTTTTTACACCTTTTTGATAGGGCTGCAGAGCGTGACGGACAGACGGATGCTAAGACGGTGTCGCGAGTAAAACACTCGTTATTATTTCGTCGGCCAGTATGTTAACACGCAAACTTCGCGGAGATGGAGAAGATGAAAAACGAATAAACGAGCTTTATTTCGAGTGTATTTTTTAAAATTTTAGTTCAACTTATTATTGTTTTTAACTTAGTTTAATTTTTATAAATTGTGTACTACATATTCCAAAGGAAGAAAAACGGAAAAGACCGTTGATGGAGAAAACAAACACAGATAAAACGCCGTAATGCACTAGCCTTTGAGACGCTTACGGACACAGGTTATTATAGACTACACCCCGTCAAACCTTCTTGCATGAGTGAGAAATTAATCTCAAAGCATGTGCGCCAATAATCCTGAAACAGTAATAGCGCGCACTATGCAAATGAGCCACATAGACGAAGACGGACATAGAAAAAGAAAACAATACAAACACACGATAGGTGGGTTTGCTCCCCACGCGCGGTTTCCCTTGGTTTCCCTCTTGGTCTATTGATCATATGCGTGTGATCGATAAAAGACATACAGGGTGCAGCAGAAAAAAAGTGGACCCCTAACTTTTTCACCATTTTTTCAGCAACCGTTTGGAATTTTAACATGAAATTTTACAAGTTTATTTATGGAAACCTTCTACATCTAACTGCCAAGTAAAATATGATTATGTTGAAAAACGACGAAGTTACAGGCTTTTTAACATGACCGCCTACCGATTTTTCAGCATTCAAAAATGTTCATGGTAAAAATGCTATTTAATTTTCAAAAAATGCAGGTTACACGTTATTGCCGATGACGTCGCAGTGACGTTTTGATAAACAACAATTTTTATTGTTTATAAATTATCACTAAATTATCGTTCCTTTAAAGTAATCGCCGGCTGCTCACCGGATTCATTTTTGAGTAAGACGGCGCGCGGGGCGCGTCAGCACACACAGCGCGCAACGCCGAGCAGCGCACAGAACTGGCTGCGGGCCAACTGTCCAGATATCATCACAAAAGACCAATGACCTCCAAATTCGTCGAATATAAACCCAGTGGACTATCGCGTATAGGGTGCAATGTTTGAGGCTTACTGCAAGCTTATAACAAAGCTGAAAACAAGCGCCGAACTTAAGGAAGCGCTTCAGGTTATCTGGGACAACCTGCCACAGGGATCGATCGACAAGGCTGTAAAAGATTTCTCAAATTAAGCGACTGGAGGCTGGTGTTGTTGCTTGGAGTTGGAGGTGAACACTTTGAACATTTGCAGTGACAATAAAATTCTGGCATTTAACTGTGTTGTTTCAACGATGTTATTAAATTGGTGTTGTAGCCGGAACATTTTTGAATGCTGAAAAATCGGTAGGCGGTTATGTTAAAAAATCTGTAACTTCGTCGTTTTTTAACTGAATCGAATTTTACTTGGCAGTTAGATTAAGAAGGTTTCAGTAAATAAATCTGTATAACTTAAATTAAAATTTTGAATGGTTGCTGAGAAAACAGCGAAAAACTTTAGGGGTCTACTTTTTTGCCACACCCTGTATATGTAAAAAAACTTACCAGTTCATAACTGTGTGTAAGGACGATGTGATGATATCAGTCCTCTAAAACAGCAAAAATCATTTGGGTAACCTTAGATGGGGCAACCGGATGGTATTTGTTAAATTAGCTTCCCTCCACATTTCACCTATATGGGGAGCAAAAACCTCTGGGCAGATTGGGCCCAATTTTTTGGTGGTAAGCGTCCACGACGTAATTACGCCATTCAAATTTGGTGACGATCGGTTCAGGGGTTTTGGGTGGGCTGATGGTCAAAATTTGCCTTTTCCCATAGACTTTGAAAATCGTCCTTACAACACTCACACTATCGTGTGAGGTGTGATTCATTAGGTTGCGGGGTTATCCGCGATGAGGTGAGCTATATATAGCCAGTGCTCGTTCACGTGGCCATGACGCGGTATACGTGTTCAAGCAGGTTTCGTCGCTAGACCGTGGCGACTATTCGACTATTGACGCTTTTTACGCGCGAAAGCAGTTGGACTGCTCTAGCGCGTCTTAACCATCGCAATTCTGTCCGTCCGTCTGTCTGTCGGACACATGGGTGGATCAGTCAAAAACGGTGCAAGCTAGGATCACCAAATCTTCACCGTCGGCTGCTTTAGTAGACTTTTGTTTTAGGAACTGTGAAGGTTTTCCATAAATTCAAAGGGAGTCACCCGAACGAGGGCGCTAAATGAAAGGACGGTAAAAAATTGGCGATTTTTAGTCAATAAGTCGCTGTATCTCAATAACGGTGCGAGATAAGGCCTAGGTTACTATTAATCACTAATAGGAAGTCGTACAATGGCTCTCGATTGCCACTGAGTTCAATGACCTTGAACGCCAAATAAGCGTTTAACGGATTTTTTTTGGCAATTTCGGGCTGCGAGACACATTTCAAAAACGAATTGTGCCGAAATCAATTGACATAAACTTGGAGAAGCTGCATATGAAATTTTCAGCATTGAACGTAGATTTCGACGGTCCAAGTCTCGATTTTTTAGATTCAAGTAAACCTGCGCACGAGAGCATCAAAAAGCAGTACTCCAGTAAAAAGTCGTTATTTTACCGTTGTTGAACTTCCAAAATAGCCTAATGGGTTTTATTGATTTTTGCAATCTTCGGCTGCAGCGCACACTCTAAGAATCAACTGCGACGAAATGGCTGGAGATAGACTGACAGTTTGCCAACAGGAACTGCCATAGGCTTTCGCGCGTCTCGTGAGCATTACTTGAATTTTTTTGTAACTTTTCTAACCTCAGTTGCAATGTTAACTTTGTAACTCCAGTGACAAGATTCTCGTTATTTCATGTCAGTCGGTCCAACTATATCGAATTTCGAGCAATTATGCGACGACCGTTCTTTCATTGTGCCAGCCATCGTCATGAAAGTGAGCGCCTGAACGCACTATAGTTGTCGCGATTTTCCACCGGTCCGCCGTCGAACATTCGAACATCGAAGCCGAAGGCCGGGATTAGGGTCTCAAAGTTCTTGAAAGAGGCAGCAAGCTCTCAATCCCGCCAGCTATTGGGTCTGAGAATGCTGTGATTCCTTCGCGTGATTCTGGGTGGCTCGTGCACCGGCTGCCCGAACGGTTACTGCTGTTTCAACACCCAGAAGAGGAGACAATCTTGACACACTAAACGTTGCTTGTATTTATGTTGCTTTAGTTCAGTTTCGACGAAACTGAAGAGATTGGACAAGAGGTTACGGCACTGAGATCTAAGATCCCAGCCGATGTCCTAGCTACCGCAGTGGCAACGCGTGACACTGCTAAAAGGTTAAATTACGTTGCCAAAAGTCCAAAACCCCGACTATGGGTATTGCTGGGCGTCAAGCTGCTGCTGCGGCTGCTACAGCTGTTGTTGTTACAGCAGCAGCAGCAGATGAGTACTTTCTGACACAAGGTGGTACTTTCCGGAAAAGATCAAATTGACTGCAATATTATCGACCCGCCGTTAGTCTGAGCGGCGTTTACAAAACAAGCCAGAAGTGTTAGATATGCTGGCAAACAGTGTTGTATTTAGGGGTGGGGGGCACGGTGCGATGCCCCCCCTTTGGCCCGACCATGAAAATTTTTTACAGGCGACTTTATATGAAAAGGTGCGTTTTTTGCCATTTCCCAGCAAGAATTGCAAAATTAAACAATGTTTGATGGTCTTTTGCGTTTCCAAATTTCAGAGAAAATGGGCGAATTTGCGGTTTCCATTGAACATTCAGAAGCAAAGTGTTTCAGCTTCAGGGGGGCTTCGCCACTGCTGGCAAATGTTTTATGCGCAAATTCATCTTCTCCGACACTCAAACAGTTCTTCTGCTGTCGATACAATCATGTGCCTCTGATTCAGCCGATTTTGTCCGACATTTCATGCGCGCTATGTATTTTTTGTAGCCTAGGCCTACAGATGCACTGTCTGTACGCGTGATTTATTTATCATCACTATAATCGTGCTTTTTGTACGATGAAGTATATACGAAAGTGCGACACTCCTCCGATCTGTAGATCACGACGAAAAGATCTAGGGTGGACCTATAATATATTGTCGTTCATTCGTTTAATAGGCTAACTCTGATCCGCCAACAGGCATGCGTGACAGTACAGCATAGGCTTTATAGTAGGCCTATAGGTCGGCAACGTGACAGAGGACGCGAACTTCATTGCTTCGATTTTGCCGCTAACTGTTGTTACGCGCGATAGCAGAATGCATCGCGCGTCTTAGCCATCGTCTAGGCTTCCGTCCGTCCGTCTGTCACACTCGTGATCTGTATCAAAACGATGCAAGCTAAGATAACGAAATCTTCACTGTTGGCTGCCCCCAAGGACTCCAGTTTATCGTCACAAAATTTCGTGCCCTTGGGTGAAGGGGTTCCCCTCGAACGAGGGCGTCAAAGAGGGGTACCCTCTTTAAAACGTTATTTTGCCGCCATTGGCTCTTCTAGTGTGAAAACGGTTGCAGATATGTAACAGACATGTTGCTTATTATAACAAGTACTGGTCACGGGCTTTTTAATTTTTGTCAACATCGATGACCTTGAACGATTTTAAACCCCGAGAAACGGTTTTTAGTGAATTTTTCGCAATTTTGGCTGCAACACACATTTTAAGTGTAAATTGCAACGAAATAGGCTACCTGAAGATAGACCAAGACAATCTGCGTATAAAATTCTCAGCATCAAACGCAGATTTTAGCAGTCCAAGTACCGACCCCTTAGGTTCGAGGAGGCCTGCGCACGCCAGCGTAAAATAGGGGTACCCTTCTAAAAAGTTGTTATTTTACTGATATTGCCTCGTCTAGCATGAAAACAGTTGCAGATAGGCACATACATCCGGCTTATGATAACAAGCACTAGTGACGAGCTTTTTAAAAGTGTCAACATCGATGACCTTGAATGACCTTGAACCCCCAAAATAGGGGTTTTATAATGTTTTTGCGAATTCGTGTTGCGACAGAGATTTTAGGAGTGAATTGCGTATAAAATTATTATTATTTTATTGCATGCTGTACACTAATTGCCAAAGTGGCAGGACCGCTGCTATCGCGCGTCACGTGAGCTTTGCTCAAATTACTTGTACAATTTGCTGTCGATTCGTTCTGGATTTTTGTAGGCCTAGCCTACAACTTGCCGTAGGCCCTACAACAAGCTGTGCAGTAGAGATGACCATGGGAATGGGATTCCCAATGGAAATGGGAATCCCATGGGAATTCCAGGGGAATGGGAATTGATGACAAAATTGTGAATGGGATTGGGAAGAAATGGGAAACAACCTGTATGGGAATGGGAATGGCCCTTATTCCCATGGGAATAAATTTCCATCAGCAGATGCAGTGCTAGGCTTATGTTCTGCTTAGAGAACGACAGACTGTTGTTTTTGTCCAAGTTGAGTACCATTAGGTATATTTTCTGTAGTTTGTGATGTTCAGTAGTAGTGCATAGCATGATGATTGAACGTTAGGTTGAGTCTTCGAAAGGTTTAATGTTGTTCATGCCCACAACGACTGAACGATTGTTTGGGAATGGGAATGGGAAGGAATGGGAATGTAAAAGCCGTTCCTGGTCATCTTTACTGTGCAGCACATTCACAAAAGTCAAAAGTCTACAGCAAATCAAAAACATCTTGACACGTCAAGACGTTTTATGGTCTATGGCATGGTATAACAGCAGTCGTGTTGTAGCGTAGGTGAACGCGGCAATTAGCAGGACACTTGTAGGCTTAATCTACATCGTCATTACTGCATTTTATTGCCTAGCTGTCCTTTCATGTCCGAACCCCCATTTGTTGCAACTTGCGGATTTGTTGCTGTACGCCAACACAACAAATCGAAAAGTCTACAGCAAAATTTACAGCAAGTTGTGAAACATTCACGAAATCGAAATGCATCTCACAAATCTCCTTGGCATGTACAGCTTTTTGTACAACTTGTCCACAACAAATCAAACTAGTGGACTTTGGGCTTGCCGGGTATGTTTGAGGTCAGTTTTGGGCTACTGCACTGTATCGTCACCGAACGTTTGGTGGAATAGCGGAGAGAAATCCATAATTCTATGACGATATTTGTAGGCCTAGTCATCTCCGTAGGCCTATATTAAGTAAGCACAGTAAGCAGGAAATAAAATAAAAAAACATAATAACCAAAAACAAGCCACAAACGCAAATGGGCCTAGTGTAAGACTTAAGCCGTACTTATAGCGAACGAACTCAACTAAACTGATCGAACTTAACTACCCATTCAGTTCGGTTCTGTCCCTCTGTAAGCCCTACACTCCTTTACGCAACGTGCATACACGCAAATCATGTAGGCAACTGTACAGACTAACTAAGTCCCGGGGTGACTGAAAATGCGAGACTGGAAAATGGAGCACAAAAATGTTACTGGTTGCTATGCGTAGTTTTACACTGTCCGAAAAAAGTAACCCCCCTGGACACCGTATTTTTCCGGCCACAGTGTATAAGCGCTATGCAAACAATGAGCCGAATTCCAACGACACTAGTCTTGTCGGTTAGTAGGCCTTGTGGTCAGTTGATGGCATCGAATGAAAACTGTCAGCAGTAGTGAGGTCATGTCTATAACCTGGCGTAGACGCTGCGTGGCTCAATGTTCAAAGCGTCCAAGTATAAGCCACTTAAGTGTTTACTGCTGCGTCTGAAAATTATAGAATATCGTGCGATACCAAAAGGGCGTGGTTATGCGAATGCGTGAGCTACCTGAACTAAGTCGTACCGTGTGGAATCTTCCTAGACAAGTGGGCGGTAACTGTACTGTGGTCTAGACGAGACATGACAGGTACGCAGGTCAAGGGCGGTCGCATACATTAAAGACCATTCTGTAGGTGGAAGTGACTCATTCCAGACCAAAGTACAGTGGACGAATGCACCATGTGGACCAAGGGGTGACAGTACAAGGCCAAATAACAGACATAGGGGCCAAAGTAGGGGCGCAGCTTCGGCTTCTTTCATCTACTACCAGGAAACGCGAGTTATGCAAATCTGTCAGTTAACACTAAGTTGACCGGCCAGTTAAGATCCAGAAACCGCCCTTAGACGCATATTTTATTTTCGCAACTACATTAACCACTCACATAGGTCCCTAGTTTGTTTTGCTCGCATTTTCAACCCCCTGCATTTTTGACCGCGTTTGTGCAGAAAATTCCAGTCTCGCATTTTCAGCGTCCCCTAAGTACCCTTGATCAAGGTACATTATATCAGCCCATTAAAGCATTATGAATGTCATTATGAAAGCCTATTCATTTGCACACACTGGTTATGACTGTGCGTATCGCCGCGTGCGTAGGCCTACACTAAGAGCATGGTCGACGTTAGGCTGTATATACGGCTTTACTCGAGCGTCGTGACTGAAAAATTTGTGATAAATCATCGCCTGTCAACGAAATTGCAGTCGATAGTGAAGCGAAACCACCCGACTGAAGCGTGAACTATCGTTGCCGAAGGCTTTAGGCGCCGACAGTAAACTAAACCTAACAATGATTAGGTTCCAGTTTGCAGTCGGCGCTGGAGCCGTCCGCAATACCTGAGCCAGCCGGTTGGTTCGTGATTCGCCACTTGTAGTCTACATAGGGATGTACACTAAATGGAATGCCCTCTTGAGAGGTGTTTGACTGGGGCCCGTAGCCTACCCGACAGACAAGCAGACGGACGGACGCCTATAACAACAGGCCTATAGTAGAATATTTTGATCATCGGATGTAAAAGTTATGTGGTACTATTTCATTTATAAAGCTTGAATTGCATCATTTTTTGCCGTTATTTTTTCCCCAAAAAACATTGCCATAGTAGGCTCTAAGTACGAAAGTGAAACGTAAATTTATATAGGCCCAGAGCATAACGTTAAAATTAACCTCTAATGCATAATGTCAGCCATATCCAGTTAGCAAAAACGCATTAGGCCTATAGGCCCCCTAGTGCAGCGCGATATGTGTCGTACATTGCAAATCGACTGTGATTGTGAACATAGAGCACAATTTTGCTGAAGCTATTAAGCGCAATAAAATAATGCATGCAGATAACGATGACATGATTTTTACGCGCGAAAGCAGCTAATGCTTTCATCGCGCCTTAGCTATCGCAATTCTGTCCGTCTGTCTGTCACACGGGTAGATCAGTCAAAAACGGTGCAAGCTAGAATCACCAAATCTTCACCGTCGGTTGCCTGGAAGACTCTAGTTTTAGGAACCGCAAAGCTTTTCCATAAATTCGAAGGGTGTCACCTCGAACTAAGGCGCTAAATAAAACGGGGTGGGAAAAATTTCTGATTTTGAGCCAATAAGTCGCTGTATCTCAGAAACAGTGCGAGATAGGGCCCAGGTTACTATTAATCACTAATAGAAAGTCGTACACTGGCTTTTGATTGCTACCTAATTTAATGACCTTGCATGATTTTTAACGCCAAAATAAAGGTTTTAATGGATTTTTTGGCGATTTCGGGCTGCGACACAAGTCTATATCATTCACAAGGTGGCGCCGCGCAACTATCGTTATGCGATCCAGATAGAGAATTTGGTATTTGTATATTAACTTAGTGTGAACACCCCAAGTTGTAGCTAAACTACTGAACTAGAACTGCTATATAGACTTTCGCGCGTCTCGTGAGCATTAGCTCAAATTTCTTGTCATTCACAGGTATTGGCGAAGCCGCACACTTGTACGCAACATCTTTTTTTCTTTCTTCTGACTATGGCCAAACTTAACTTTTGACTAGAGAAACGCAACATTTTGGTGTGTTTTCAGTGATTTACAAATTATACAAAAAGTGGACATTTATTCATAATATCACCGCGCTTGTTATTTTTTTGCTTAGGCCTACTAAAACTATTAACGATGGGGCCCATGTTGATACAAGGACAAAGTTTAAATCACCACACATTTGTAATTCTATAGATATAAACTCGTAAAAACATGAAAACAAATCGCGTTGCGCTATAGAGCCAGTATGATGACTAAAACAACTAATCTGAGCAAAGCTCACGTGACGCGCGACAGCATCGGTGCTACGTACGACCTGTGGAATCGATGTACAGCATGCAATAAAATGATAATGCGTCTTGAAAGAGTGCCCAAATTTTGACTCCTTAAATCTAGGACAGGACGATAGAAACTCAAGACTCTTTGAATCTACGTTTTATGCTGTAAATTTTGTATGCAGGTTGTTCTGGTCTAAAAAACCCTAAAGCCTACTTTTTGAATTTCCATGTCGTTTAGGGTCATCAATGGAAAGCTTATCAGTAGTGTTTTGTTACAATGCGCAGCAAGTCCTGTATCTATCTGCGACCGTTTTAGCGCAAAATTAGTGAACAATAGCAGAAATAGCGCATTTTAAAGAGATATCCAAATTCAAGACCACCGTACGGATGACTTTTTGAACTTAGGGTGTCGTAACTTAAACTGGTGAAACTGCGCAGTTCACTTTTGAAATGTTCGATATACGACTCCACCTGTTCTATGGGAACACCATCTGTTTTGTATGTGAAGCTGTTGTTTGCAGTAGGCCTATCATACTGACGTTGATGGAATGACATCGATTTACATTTCTTTGTACTAAGTTTAACTAACTCTCTGCGAGCCCAGTTTGTGAATTCATCATTTTTTGACTGTAATATTTCTGCATCCGGGATGCATCTGATGTCGATAATATTTCTGGCTACGCCACTGACTATAGGCTTATAAAGCCTTCCTAATGTAATTTGAAATGTGCAGCACTAATGGATGTACACGTAGATGTAATGTTCCTGTGTGCGACCATATAAATATAATACGACGCTTTGACAGTAGTCGTCATTTGCCAGGAAACAGTGATCGCATCTGAACTCTGGTAACTGGTAAGATAAGTTTATCATGAGTGATTTGCGCTAGAAAACAAACTGCTTGTTTAATTAATCTAGTACATAAGACTGTTTATAAAATAATAGTAAAACGAGAAAAAATGAAGTGGAAAGTATTGTTATGTAAAACATTAAAAATCCAGAAACAAATGGTTATGGAAAAGATTGAGGCCAGAGATAAAAACTAAAAAGTAAGAAATAACATTTAAAAATAAAAAAACATAAAATCGCAAAACCCGTTAGTAGGTCCAGATAGCCTATTTGTGAAATCAGTTTAAAGGTGTGCCAGCTGCCTACGAAATTTGCCTGCGAAATTTGAAATTTTAAAAAAGCTTTGAGGTTGTAAAGAAAGAATCGATGATAAATGGTAAGAGTAGTGATGATATCACTGGCGAGATGAGATGGTCTTAAAGGAATGATGAATCATAAAGGGATAGATCAAGACGTGGCTGAGACGTGAATGAGTGAGTTGATTAGAGTCTAGAGGTGAGGTGACGCGTATAGTGAAAAGAACGATTTTTAATTTTTAAAGGAGAAACGGGTTAGTGGACAAGCAGGAGTAACGACAGACGAAGATGGAAAGGAGCAAGTCAGGTCTTACAGATAAGAAGTTTCAGTGGTATAGAAAATTTTAACGGTAAGAAAGAGAATTCTATATTCATTGGCTTCATTTATTTTAAGCCGATGAACAGATCTAAAATAAAATTGGTGTGAGTGATTTACACGTTTGGCTTGGTACCGTAAGTTTTCCTACAAAATCAAAAAATCTTTTCAACGAAAACTATCTACTTTCGCAGCAATAAATCTAATACAACATACCTACTTACTGTTTCATATGACACGTGACAGAAGTTTCGAAACTAGCGTCCGTCACAGCTATACACTGTGTCCCAAAAAACATTCCCGACATTTTCAACTGTATCTTGAAAACCAATTATCAAATTTTAATAATTTTTGGCACAAATATTTCTGACATAACTTGCCATCAAATGACCGTTTAGTTTTCCACCTCACCCAATGTATGCTTCTGCACTACCTAGGGAAAGCAGATCAAGCAAAATGTGCATTAAAATAAACAGAAAACCTGAAAAAAACATCCCCAACATTATCGATCGTACCTTGAATAAAGATTAGTAGATTTTAATAATAATCGGCAAAAATATTTATGACACAACTGCCTATGAAATAAGTGTTTTAGTTTCCACCTCACCCAACGTCTGCGTTTGCACTACCTGGGGAAAGCAGACCAGACATAATACGTGTTAAAATGAATGGAAAACGTCAGTAAATTCTATCTATCTTAATTTGTGGGCCCCAACAGCAGGTCTATTACAAGGTTTGACTGTCTTGCAGCAGTGTGTCTACCAGAAGAAGTTTAAGAATGTTTGTAACGTTAAGAAGTGATTGGTAGAATCTGTATTGGTCAGCAGCAGAACATTATCGATACTGCAGCTGTCAAGTGGGCCAGTGTACAAGTGTCATATGGGCCAACACTTCAAGCAGTTTTACTGTAAGCAGTTAAAAATGGATAACTGAATAAAGTGTCAGCCACAGTGTCAGAAATGTAAACAAAATGTGTTTTTACGCGTTATGTTAATTAAGCAATCGTGTCGCATTGAATAAAAAAGTGATATTTTGTTTGTTCTATTTTCCCCAGGTAGTGTAGAAACAAATGTTGAGTGAGATGGGAAATTAAATTGTCGTTTGACGACAAGTTGTCTCAGAAATATTCATACCAAAAATTATTAAAATCCGACAATCTTTCTTTACGTTACAGTCGAAAATGTCGGGGATGTTTTTGGGACACAGAGTAGATAGGCCTAATACGTTAATGTTACACGCAGGGTAGCCTATTTTTCGTCGCTGTGGCTATGCTAGTTTAACTATTAAGCTTAATAAATGAATCTTGTAGTAAAAAACAGTATTCCTGTTTTATTGTAATTTAAGCGTTTTATTTGTTCGTTGCAGAACTTTTAAGGGAACACCAAAAATGAACGCGAAGATTTCAGGTGTATTTTTCATCAGACGACAAAGTACTGGATCCACCGTAGAGCCGCAAGTGTTCGCAGTAGAAGATGGAGGAAATAGCAGGACCGAGCCTACAGTGACGACAATGTCAGACAGTGTGAGACCTCTGCTGACCAGCATGAAACTGTTCGGTCTGTATTTCAAATGTGAAACGAAGGCCGGCGACACAGTGACGGAGGAAGGGTCGCATCGTCGCTGGAACGGGAACATGATTTACGGTCTGGTCGTTGCTATTATTATGTGGATCAATGCTGCCCGTATGTTTTCGGTGTTCACAGCAGATGAGACGCTTGGACCTCTTTTCTTCTTCAAGTTCACTTTTCTGCTGTGGAATATTCTGAACGCCAACTCGCAAACCACGTTCTTCGCAGCCTGCTGCAGTGGAAGGCTTGAACACGTGCTTGATAGCGTAAAACTCAGCGGCGCATGTTCGACATTCAGCCAGAGAGTTGCCGTTGTCTACGCCTCAGTAGCCTGGGCCATGATTCTCGTCAACGCGGCGTTTGCATCATATTCGGTCTTTTTCGCTGAAGGCGACATGGACATTACGATGGCGCCAATCACAATACACGTTAACTTGTTCGATCTGCTAATTCCCCGGGTCGTGATGTATCTCTTCTCGTTCCACCACACTGCGGCGTGAATCTTTCCGCACGCCGTGAGTCTTATGCTGGCGACCGTCTTCACTCGTAGGTACAAGATGCTCGGCAGAAGCTTCGAGAGAATGCTGGCAGACGACGATCAACGTCGATTGTCGGATACAGAATGATGTCGATACTTTGCAATAGCAGTAGATGGAAGACGTATTTGATATTCGATTCAAACCACAGATGACACAATCGTCAATTGTCGGATTCGGATGCTGAGATTATCAGACAGCGTCATCACGATTTTTCGACGCTAGTCAACGACACCGATGACTTTCTGAAGTTTCACAATGCCGGGGCATTCTGCTGCCAACTGTCCATCTGCATTCGAAATCTGTACGACCTTATTTTCTTCCGCGGTGCCACAAATGACCTTGTCGTCATCGTCATGCGTGTATTCTGGATGTTCTGCATCCTGTTTGGACTCAGCGTAACCACAGCCGGCGGAATCATGGTTAACCATTACGTAAGTATTTGAACTTTGACGTGTACATGTACATCGTGACTTAAAAAGTAGCGCACCGGTTTTGTTCTGAGAATTTTGCCGATATTGACTGATGTTCAGAATTCTTTCATTGACACACTAGGGAGATTATAATTCGCAGTTGCCCAACGTTCTGTCCGTCTCGATCTGTCCGTTTGTGGTCGCTTCACGGTTGCAATTTTCATTATGCTTTGACGAAATTTTGGAATCGTAATAATGATTTTACGTCGAGCTCTCGCCGTGCATTTATTGTGCTGCAGGCTCATGACATCTGCAACCAACTGCACGCCGTGAATCTGAGCGACTTGCGTGGAAAAACAATCGGCAAGGTATTTATAGCCACTTATTTTTTGGTCATTATTTTAAATAACTTTGCCGTATTTCTTTTTTATTGCAATTGCATTTTCCCGTGGTGCGCTGCGCAGTGTTTATTATCACAGGCTGAACGGTAGTTGAAGCCATGTGTTAACGGCGACTTCTTTTTCATATTGGGAAGCCAAAAATTCGACCCCCACAGAATCAAAATTCCTGACTCGATTAAGATAAAATTTGGCACGGTTGATCATGTCGGCGAGATGACCCCTCATGCAAAACTTTATGTAAATTTGCCCAAGGGGGGCTTCTCGGCAAATAGGTGAAATATACGCAAAAATTTTTTATAGCCATATACCTTTTTTTCCACGCACTTACAGGTCAGACCCCTCAGCGGATTTTTGCACGCAGTGACTCAAACGATGCGGTACCAGGCAAGGGTGTGCCTTTTCGGGGTTAGAAAGTTAAAAGTTAATATTTAACGCATTTATTAGAAAAATTCGAAAAAATTACAATGGCGCCTATGGGAAAAATTAAACGATTCTTTAAACGGTCATAACTTTGGCTGTGTATAAGATAGAGTCGTAATTTTTGGTTTTGTGGTATGATTTTCAGGGATGGCCAATCTTACGATGTTATTTAAATTTACTCCAGACCCTCCCTGGTTGCCATGGCAACGAAATTTGGGACAAAATGGGCTATAATTCGGCTTGTATAAGAAATATCTGCGAGATTTTTGCGTTTATAGGGGGTTTTCGAGGATGGGCCATTGAATGCTACCAATCACATTTTCCCCGACCGACCTCCGTTACCATGGCAACGAAATTTGGGACAAAATTAACCATAACTCGGTCTGTGTAAAAGATGTCTGCGAGATTTTTGCGCCTGTAGGAGGTTTTTCGTGGATGGGCCACTAAATGCTGCCAATCTGATTTTCCCCCGACCGATCCCCGTTGCCATGGCGACAAAATTTGGGACAAAATTGGCTATAACTCGGCTTCTGTAAGAGAGATCTGCGAGATTTTTGCGTTTATGTAGGGGGGAGTTCGGGGATGGGCCAGCGAATGCTGCCAATCGAATTTTACCCTTACTGACCCTAGTTGCAACGGGAACGAAATTTGGGACAAAATGAGCTATAGTTCAACATAATGTACGAGACATCTTCGAGATTCCTGCATCTAACAAGGGGTTTTGAGGGTGGAGCAAATAAATAATTTTAATAAGTCCACTATCATTGACTCTCGTTGCCATAGCAACGAAATTTGTAGAATTTTTGCCACAAATTGGCTAGAACTCGGTTAACTACGAAATGGGCTCGGACTGTAGTTTGACTTGACTTTATAGACGTTTGTGGTCGGCCATTTTACGCAACGGTCCAAATACTGCAATAATAGGATTAGTTAAATTAGCATTATTGGAGTGTTTGTCGGGCCTATATTAAGCGGGTGATGCGTGCAATATTAGGTAGTAAGTAACAGTTATAAGCGGCTTGGCTTCTTCTTCTTATGGCGTACTCTTCCAGAGCGTAGCCGTGTCCACGACGTGGCGCCAGTCCGCCCGCCCAGAAGCTTTTCTCCACGCAGAAGAAAGACCAATGTTCAGAAGTCTCAGGTCTGCCTCCACTGAACGTAACCAGGTGTGACTGGGTCTCCCTGCGGGCCTTCTCCAATCCGGAGGAGGCTTGCGTATCGCGGCTTGGCTACTGTAAGAAATATCCGAAGCGCAACATTTTCGTAACGGATCACCAGTAGAAAAACAGTACTTTAGTAATAAAACAGCAAATATAAATGTACAAAACATCAGTTTATACACTTGTTAACGGCAAAATTGAAGAACTCGCACATCAAAAACAGCAAAAAATCACAAAAGGTAATATTATTCAGCAGCACATTGACACAATAGTCAGTGTGATGCGGGCAATATTACCTTTTGTAATTTTTGCTGTTTTCGATGTGCAAGTCCTTAAATGTTGCCGATAACAAGTGCATAAACTGATGTTTTGTACATTTATAAATTTTAACAGTGCTTGTCTGCTGGCCCTATAGCCCCATGCCAAATGGATGAGATTGCATACGATATTATACACGTAGATCTGATCTGATTTTCTCTGCTGTAACCGTATGTCCGCTTATGTTTTATTTTATTGCATTGCTTAATAAGTTATCCGCTTCATGCATTTGCAGCTAAACATGTTTCTAAGCCGCGTTTCTGGACAACCAATCGGTTTCAGTGTCGTCGGAATTTTCATTATCGACAAAAACACAATCCTTACGGTTAGCGATTATCAGTGAATTCGTATCAGCTAATCTCAAGTTAACAGACTACTGTGATCAATAGTTTATTACTTCATTTTATGGCTCAAAAACTTGTGTTTTTCAGCGATGACAAATTTTTCACCTCGGCCAACTGCGAGGTTACGTGATACCTGGCGTTTATTTATTTATTGGTTTGTCGGCAGAATTACAAAAAAAGTTGGCTTCGGATCTGGAATTTGACTAAAATTTTCAGGAAAGGTCAAACTTAGAGCGATTTGAATGTGATTAGATTTTATTGGTGATTAGGGTTGGCATCTGGATGTAAGACAGGATTTTCGGATTCCTTAAAATTGGCAAATAAGGGAAACCGCCGTTGAAGCGGCTGAACCGAATATGTTGCTGACACCTGACGAATAGCGTAGCGTTAGTGGAGTGTTACGGTCCCTTGACTTTCCTTCTAGTTCATGAAAGTAGAAACTAAAGAGTTGCAGATTTGTTGCTAAATTAGGCTACACCATAAGCTAATGGACAAAGTCGCGCACTAAATTTTGAGAGTAATCTTCGATTTATATCACATTCAGTTGTCGCCTAAAATCTCGCATTAGGGCTTATTTGATATTATGACAACGAACCAAAAACTGTTTTCGGTTTAGGTTTTGGAGCATAGTGCTAACAGCCATACACGAGCGCCTGAGTCTGGGACTCCGCTTTCTGCTTCAGACAAAGAAGCTCAACGATACAGCAGGCTGCCGTTAGTTAAATACTACAATAAATTAGTTTATACTTTAGTTTTGTGTTTGCGTATCTAATCATGTATGCAGTTACTGCCACTGGCGCATTGATTGATACTGACATTGTTTTGTAGCTGCTCGGGTTATTGGTGACGTACTTCTTGTTAGTGGTGCAACTGACGACATCGTCTCGAGACTCAGCAGCTGCTTATAACGCCACGACTGATTCCATGTAGAGCGCAATAATGCATTTGCGTCTGATATAATCAGCTGGAACTATTCACCCGTAGTTCGTTAGCGGGGCTACAGTATTTTCATCTACAGATGATATTTTGCAGCAATTGTGCAAATCAACGGATGGAAATAGTTTTCTTTCGATTTCGAAGCTAATTGTTCCTAATCATCGACGGACATTCGTTTATGCGAGTATATAAATCAATACCGACATGTAGAGTAAACATTAGTAATTATTATTGAAAGCTGTTTATAGCTAACAGTGTACTATGTATCTGCCTCGATTGTGTGTTGCAACTTGCAGCATAACAGGGTTGTGCTCCAGATAAGTGTTTAATGCCACGGAAACGCAACAGGTGGTATCTTCGGCTTAATTATCACCATTTGTTCACGCGACCTATTCCTTTACTGTTAGTTGTTGTGTCACAGTGCACAGTAGGCTGTAAACAAAATTATCGAAAGACTGTTTGTCAGTGCTTAACATGACTTAGTGCTTTTAGCTTTATTATCGAAAAAAATCACAAAATTTTGAGTCTTATTGTCATCTGTATAATAGCACTTCACAGATCTGTGTAACACATTTATAAGACAGTGTGTGATGTCTAGGCCACAGGTCTTGCATGTCTTACCTTTAGTGGAGTGAAGTAAATACAAAACAAAACTAAAATAGCTTATCTTAAACAACTTCGTTACGGCAGATTATTTAATAATAGGCTACTCTTCACGATATCAAACAATGACGTAGAAAAACTTAAATTCCAAAAGTGTTTGCTTGGGCCAACACTTTCCGAACTTATGTTTTCATACGTCATTACTTGATAGACACTGTACGACAAGTTGCACAAATCTATGTCTAAAAGTCAAAATGCTCAATAATCGTTAAACTAGTAGTGTTTAAGAGTTTGTGTATAATATTCATAGGCTTTATCTTCATCGTTTAAATATAGTGCAAATCCTTTCGGCTTGTGATGGCCTTTTAATAAACCCAGCTTTAGCAGCAGCAGCAGCAAGCCGAGTCTATCGTTACTATGGTAACGTCGTAACAATGTTAGTGTTACTGTTGCATTATGTTTATCTTTCAAACTAAAAATGCGAACAAACTGAGCCTTGCAACTGTAGAACTACGTACGACTAAACAGCATTTCAAGTATTGCTGAAGTCTCACGTTTCAACGCAATTTCAACGCCATTTAGCGCCCGGAACTGGTTTGTATACGTTGTCTTAACTCAATTTAATCATTTTTTCTTGTGCGTTTTTTAACATGTCTTAGCTTTCGAGCTGACTTCACGGATTAATTTTAGTTTTTGTGTATTAAACTGGGCGATTCTTTACTAGTTTTCGATTGCAAATATTCTGATCGCATCATATTGTATGGTGTAAATAGGCTAGACTACTGTGTAACAGCGTTTTGTCTGTTTTAATTAAACTTTGAATGAACGAATGAATGACTACGTCTGTATTGCAAAGGTTTAAAAACCCGGTGACATGAAGAAATCAAAGAAATCACCAAAGGCGGGCAAAGACCGTACGGGTCAAGAACGGAAGGAGAAGAAGCCGAAGAACATGGTAAACTGGCGTGAGACGGTGGAGAGCTATCTGACACGGGTGATCAACAGATATCGGTCGAATTGCTTCAAGGACGGCTCTCGCGCGTCGCCAGACTTTCTTCAGCTGCTGGCAACCTGCATCGCTGAGGATCAAGCACTCGCAAAGGTCACACACATCACTCGAATTTACCAACCGACCGACCATTAGTCATGTTCTTTTATTGTAAAGGTTTGACGAACTGTTTAGTCGTATTGCGTAAAAAATTAATTATAGCCTACTGGTTAAAGTAACATGAAAAAGATGCAAATATAGCGTACGTCAGATGAGAAACGATAAAGTTTAAAACTATTACGACAACTTGTAGTCTAATACTCGTATAACATGTATGTCAGAATAGTAAAAGCTCGTCGCTATTCTCACGCCAGACATTTCGACTAAAATGAAACAATCGTGTACGCGATGCTGCTATTATTTTTTAAAAATGACCCGCAACGAATCGAAGTAGTCCAGGTCTAAGCGGATTTTGTGCTCAAATATCCACGGCCAGTTAAAATCAGTCGAGTGAACAATTGAGTAGTGGCTTGGTTTCGTGACGATTAGGACACTGGACTTACGGTCAAAAGGACGTGAATTCGACCACCTATCGGGTCGCTGTCAAATGGTTGCTATACTTGAATGGGTGATTGTCCGCAAACAAGTAAACCTTCTCGTTATATAACCAACACTAAAGTCAACTCAGCCTTTCATCCCTCCGGGGTAGGTAAATCGAGTACCGGCTTGTCTGGCTGGGGTTAAGGCGGGGCGCGTTTACTTGTGTCGCGGCAGCCAAGCAGGTAACACTGTGTGATTCCATATAGCAGGTGACGCTTTGTAGCTCAGCGATGGGTCTCCCATAAAAAGATATGCATACATTTAACGTTGAATGAATGCAAGTGTGTTTACAGTTGTTCCTACGCGCGTCTAGTGCTACGTCGTCGTCACACGATCAAACGGTCGTCTCTAGCGAGCCGTTCGTGCGCTCTCTGAGAATGACAAGATACGTTTACGCCGAGCGTATTTACATTTGGCATGTCTTCATGACATACGAAAACGTCTCCACGCTGGTCTGTATACAGAATACAAAACTTTCAGTTTCAGGTGTAGTTGCATTTACTTGATTAAATCTTATCGTCAGTTTTCAAGCAGTATATAGTCATTATTATCATATGTGTTTACTTTACCGTTTTATAGGCGACAGCAATTGCTTCCACATATAAGGCTAGCGAGTAAGGCCATGGTCGAGTGCTAAACAAAAATATTGGCAAAATATTGTGCAAATGTGTTTAATTTCACATGTAACCACGTTCGGATTATTTGCGAAAAGGTTTAGGCTAAACCATTTTCAACCGTAATGCAGTCATAATCATAGGTCTATTGCAACTTGGAAACAGGCCATATACGAGTTACATGTAAAACTAGAAATACGTTCTGTGGAACGAGGTATCTGTCCCATTTCCACGATAGCTGTCGCGTTTCAGCGTTTTACGCTCTTACTTCATGGTGCACGTCCGCAAGGCCAGCATACAGTGTAACTAGTTGAACGTAGATATTTACAATTGTGGTGTCAGCGATATGTAAGGTCACGATTGACTACACAAAAGTTCAAAAACGCAAAGAAATCCTATGAAATTTGTGGTATAAACTTAAAATATAGGTCTACGTATGCAAATATAAAATAACAGTACATGCAGTAGCTAAACAAATTTAATATAAACTAGAAATACGTTCTGTGGAACGAGGTATCTGTCCCATTGCCACGCTATGTAGCCCTATAGCAGCTGCGTATAAGAGGGCATCAAAAACGGTACCCCCTAAAAGTCGCTATTTCTCGATGTTGGCCAGTCGCAGTCGTTCGTGAAAACGGTTGCAGAAAAGCATAGGCATGCTATAGGCTTTCGAGCGTCTCGTGAGCATTAGCTCAATTTTTTTGTTTTAATTTATTTTAACACGTATGGTCTGCTTTCCCCAGGTAGTGCAAAAACAGACGTTGGGTGAGGTGAAAACTAAAACACTTACTTAAGAGCCAGTTGTGTCAGAAATATTTTTACCAAAAATTATTAAAATTTGCTAATTTTTCTTCAAGTTACGATCGCTAATGTCGGGGATGTTTTTTAGGTCTTCTGTTTATTTCAACACATATTTCGCCTGATCTGTTTTTTCTAGGTAGTGCAAAAGCATACATTGAGTGAGGTAGGAAACTAAACGGTCGTTTGATAACAAGTTGTGTCAGAAATATTCGTACCAAAAATTATCAAAATCTGATAATTGTTTTTCAAGTTACAGTTAAAAATGTCGGGGATGTTTTTTTGAGACACAGTGTATAATCTGTCCCATGCTATGCTATAGCAGTGGGACAGATAAAATTAATAATGCATACGTACATATAGGTAGCACTCTCTGGCAAACACAAATATTATGTTTGAGATTGGCATTTTGTTTATCTGTTTCAGGTCGTTTATTTTTTAAAAATTTTTTTGGCATTTTGTTATTTTTTATACACATTGTGTAAATTAAATACTGCAACGAATACTAATTCAGCCGTTTTGTTAAAATAATCTGCACAGAAGCGACTGTATTGCGCAAAAAGTTTATCGTTTCTGCAAAACTTGTGGACAGTAACTGTTGTAAATGACAGGCCATTAAAAATGCAGTGATCACTATTTTGAAAGTTAAAGGCTCAAATTAGGGGATTAAATTATTTTTATTTTTTGTTTATAGCGGCCCCTGAGACACGTTTTTTGAGCTATCAGCCGTCACTATAAGCCCACAGGTTTGTTTACTGTGATACGAAAATCTTCCCATTGAAAATGCATTGCGGAGGCAAAAAATGAAGCAAAATAGGGGAAGGAGTCATCTGATTTTCACCCCAAACAAACTGGATCTTACTCTTCGGATCCCGAATCACTGTGCAAAATTTCATCAAAATCGAATCAAAATTGCCGCCGTAGGAGTGTTACAGACAGACTGACAGACAGACAGAATGACAGACAGACGCAAGTGATTTTATAATCTGTCCAATTCTATGCTATAGCAATGGGACAGATAATAAAACACAAAAACATAGCATTAAAGTCATAGAAACTGTTGATGTAACGTAATGTTTTTCGATGACGTGTCGTTTGTATGCAGTCAAACATGTTAAGTCAGTTTTTCTACCCGTACAAGCACGTGGAGCTGCTCGACTGTTTGCTGCAACCGGAGTCCATCTACCGACTTATCAGGCTAGTGTCACCATCGTTATTATCATCAGCATTTTAGACATCTAATAATGCTGTTTTTGGTGTTTTTCTGTTTTATTTCGCAGTCGCAAACTTGCTTAGGCGGCGCTTGCACCCACGTGTACTTGTAAAAGCTGGCGGTGGACATTTTAAATTTTCACAGTCATGGGCAAACTGATTATTATGTTGTTCGAATGGCAATGTGCGCCTTTCGTTCTGCGCACATTTTGCCGCACGTGAAGTATGACGACGCCGTTACAGGAAAAATTCAATAACTTTGTTGCAGTTAACGATACTAAGATACTCTGTGGCGCTTTTACATGACTTTGAATAGGTAACACGTGTGCAAAATTTCTCGTTAAAATTCTACGTGATTGCGCAGAAAATGACAAACAACCTTAGGGGGATCACTTTTTGGCGCACTCTGTATAGTGGTATCTGTTTCGTTATATGTTGTGAGTTCGGGTATTGGCTGTTGTGTTGCTGGGACTTTTATTAATATATTAGCATATGCTGATGACATTGTCCTGATGGCCCCCTCGTGGCGTGGCCTTCAGAAATTGCTTGGTAT
>Ga0056128_1001741_pt1 | contig 24960 bp, 22 predicted proteins | sample WorMetLIZISLAND2_FD_71113 | JGI IMG/M metagenome (GOLD analysis project Ga0056128, IMG submission 71113) | Marine gutless worms symbiont microbial communities from Max Planck institute for Marine Microbiology, Germany - Olavius geniculatus... ... | reverse complement strand
GGAGGGCAAAAAACGTCCAAAATTTAGTACGTTTTACGACAACTTTCGAGTTTGACCGCAAATATCTCTAAACTGGATAGAGGTATCGACAAGCGGTAAACGGATTTATCAAACACAGTTAATTCCGCGTTGAACAAAAGAAACTGTGTAAACTTCGGTCTTCTGCAAACCAAGTTATAAGGGCTCATTTTGACCTACCCTAAGTCACATTACTTGGAAGATCATATTTCGGCCCGTAGGGGGTGCTGCGCCCCCAAATTTTTACAGGCGGTAGAGAATGACCAAGTCTTAGTAGCGCACCTCCCCACCAGGGACAGGGGCCCCCTTACAATTTTTTTCAAAGGGGGGGTCAAAAATTGGCTTAAACTGCAATAAAGGAGCGCTTATAACTTCGGAGTTAGGGGGTGTAGCCCGACGAAACTTTGGCACTTGACGTGTCTCTAGGTGGGGGTGTTAACGCAAGTACAACTTTTGGGAGCACCGCCCCCCTTAAAATTTGGGAGGGCAAAAAACGTGCAAAAATCGGTGCGATTTACGACAACTTTCGAGTTTGAGTGCAAATATCTCTGGAACCGATGAAGATAGCGACAAAATCTGAACGGCGTTGATGAGAACGATCCTATCTACATTGAACAAAGAAAATTTTGTGAAATTCCGTCCACTACGAACAAAGTTATAGGCGCTCATGTTGACGTATACCAATGCATTTGAGTTCGGGCCACGTGACTTTGATGCCGGGGAAATTTTACCCCCCCCCTAATTTTCCCCAAATTTCTAGTGTTTTCTATAACTCCATGAAACACTTGCTGATTATAATAATTATTGATATGCAACATATGAAGAAACTTGATGTAAATGACCGTACTTTTGCTTACCTTACCTCATTATTGTTACAACAGTACTTTTTAAAATGCTAAAGTCGTAGGTTAGCTATTTACAACAATGAATTTATACTGTGTAGCACATGCATCAGCTCAGAAATGATTAACTGAATAGTGACAAAGACGACTGGCAATTATTGTCTCTCACAAAGTCACATGTGTCACATCACATCATTTATGTGCTCAAAATGTCCTCCTTCAGCGTGAATGCAAGCACATAGTCGCTGATGCCACTCATCAACAGCACGCTCAGTAACCACGTGACTCAGAGTGGCTCACTCGCTGTTGATGCATCATTTCACCTTATCAACATACGATCTTAAAATGGATGGGTTTTGTTGTTGAATACGTAACAGATTTTTAATGACTTTGTAGTCTTGATGGGTCATGAAGGACTTTATGTTATGTTTGTATCACCTTGTACTGTACTGTGAACAATGTAGGTCCTGCAACATATGGAGGACGTAAAAGTGCGTGAGATGCAAATATTTGATTTCAAGAAGAAGATTGCGGAGGCAGAAACCAAACTGAAGCAACAGCAAAACCTCTATGAAGCTGTACGCTCAGATAGAAATCTCTACAGCAAGAACCTCATCGAATCACAGGTCTGCTGTAGTAGCATTTGTAATGTGGCGAAGATAATAATAACATTATCATAATACAGCATTTATATACTGCTACATAGTATCTGAAGATACTGAGGTGCTTAATTGATGGAGTGATTGATATCAGTTGTGTCTGTAACATACATGTAGGATGAGATAACAGATATGATATTTATTATATGTGATTAATATTAATATTAATATTACACAGGCCCACAAGCACGGGACTGGTGGTTAATGACCAATCTGTAAGCCTAATCCTGAAACGGGATCCCGGGATTACTAATTTCTTAATCCCGGATCCCGGGATTGAGAATCCAATCCTGGGATTGCAATCACTAGTTATTGGTCCGGTGGATCCATGGAAAAGCTGCCAGCTGTTTTTTTGTAAGCTGCCTGGTGGCTGATAAGTATGCTGATTTTACGGCATCCTTTGTCTTCAAGCCTATTGTGGTAGAAAATCTGGGGCCCCTCAATGCTTCAGCACTGGAGTTTATCAGCAATCTGGGTCAGAATCGGTAACCTTTCTGGCGACGACATAGAGACCCAGTTTTTATTCTAGCGTATTTCTGTGATGATCCAACGTTTTAATTTGGTGCTTTTGTATGACTTCTTTTCCATGGATCCGCCGGACCAATAACTAGTGATAGCAATCCCGGGATTAGATTCTTAATCCCGGGGATCCAGGATTGAAAAATTTGTAATCCCGGGATCCCATTCTGGGATTAGGCTTACAGATTGGTCATTATTTTTGTATCCCCAGTTGACTTGTTTTATGCACAGGGCCCTTACGAAAGGTACATCTGAACTGTAGAGAGTGACAGTGACTGTCAAAATACAAATTTCCGGCGACAGCACGAAGTAGTACTCTAGTGCTCATAAAATATTATATTCACCAGACAGCTAAAATTTTTACTTCTGTCATTTAATACCCGAAAAAGTACAATTTTAGCTAATTTTTGTAATCCCGAAATCTCGGGATTGAGACGTTGCCAATCCCGGGATTCGGGATTGGCGAAAACGGCTGGGATCTCGGGATCCCGGGATTGCAATTTCTACCAATAACCATTACAGCTTTGTTTTTAAACCTCAAGTACCTTTACTAAAAATTAAAAAAAATATTATTATAATAATATGATTGATTGCTGGATGTAGGATGAAATAACGGAGATGAAGCGCAAGCTGAAAATAATGAATCATCAGATTGACCAGCTGAAGGAAGAGATCTCCAGCAAAGAGTCAGCCCTGGTCAAAGAACATCTCGAACACCAGAGGTAGTAGTAGTTATAATAGTAGTAGTTGTTGTAGTCGTCGTAGCAGTAGTAGTAGTTATTGTAGCAGTAGTGTTAGTTGTTGTTGCTGCTGTTGTGTAGTAGTAGTAGTTGTTGTGGTAGTATTTGTTGACTGTTGGTAGGGTGGACAAGGAGCAAAAAATGTTTTGAAGGTGGAACTGACCCAGATGAAACAGAACGCTGCTGAGAGTATTAGTTGTAGTAGTAGTAGTAGCAGCAGTAGTAATAGTAATAGTCGTAGTTGTTGTTCTAATCTAATCTAATCTAGAATGCACTTGTATAGCGCATCAATGCAAGTCTCTAATGTGCTAGAGTAGTGTTAGTGAGTCAATATTTGCAAAATAAAAATGTTTTCAACTGTTGCCTGCTGTTTTTGTTGTAGTTGTAATAGTTGTTGTTGTTGTTGACTGCTGGTAGGGTGGACAAAGAGAAGGAAGGTCTAAAGGCGGAGTTGACCCGTATGAAACAGAGTGCAGCTGAAAACAGAGCTCACCTGGAGGCACTTGAGATGGAGGAGAGAAAACTGCTCAAGATCATCAGTGAGGCTGATGCTGAGAGACTCAGACTGAAAAAAGAACTTGATCAGGTATTTATTATGATGATGCATTATATCTTTATGCATGGCAAAAAGGTTGTTAATTTTCAGCACGATGTTTGGAGCCCAATGGAGATAATATGACTAAAGCTGGATTAATGAGGTAGGTCCTAGTTGTGGCCAAACATGAACTATTGCATTTTGAAGGCCCTGGCCGACATGTCAAGGTCAAGGTTAGGTCACAGTAAGGTCCGATGTGCAAAACTTTAGGACTCCATATCTGTTGAACAGCTTGGTGTATTTTACCAAGCTGTGCTTATTCTTTAGGAAGGTGAGGTAAACTGTTTAGGTTTTTATTGTTGTGAGATCAAAGTGAAGGTCACAGCAAGGTAAAATACTAAGCCAAGATGAGTGTCTACTAGCTTACACACGTCTATGGTTACTTACTGTCTGCTGCAGTGACACTTGGTTGACAGTCATTTCAAAGAAGGCAGCAACAAAATGATGAATTGGTATAACTTAAAGTTAAATACTTCAATGAATGAGTTATTGCATTGGGTGGTTGATGTGTCATTTTCAGACGATTTGTTTTGATGTGGTATGTCTAGAAAATGTGCTTCTACGCCATGCATTTTCGGGCCTGTCAAGGCGGCCGATTTTGGCACGAAATGTCTACTTTGGCGCCACTTAGCAACCTCAGTTACAATGCCGTCGGGCCCATTTTTGGCGTTTTTATACACAGTGGCTCAGTCAAGCAAACTGCCTAGTTTCAGCTTTGTAGCTAATTCAGGTCAAATTTGGCCTGCAGTTCAAAATGGCGAAAAGTCCAATTTGCCCGGTCATTGCACAGTCTTTGAACTTCGCTGGCATGCAACTGAAGTTTGACCGGACTGATCTTCGTGAATTTTTCACACGATATTCTGTTGTCGATGCCCCTTCTGCAATTTGGGTAACACCCTACGCCACCACCAAATTTTTTTGGTGGTAAAATTTTGATTTTTTGACTTTGTCATTTCTAGCTACCTCACATCGAAACTTAGCACTGATGTCTTGTACCTGCTTTCTGTTTAAGATCGGCGTTACCCCCCCTCGACTCCGAACACGCTGAGTGTAGATATTACAACAACAAGGATAATGACATTACTACAAATATTACTACTAACGCCACCACCACCACCACCACTACTACTAATGAAAGCTGCTGTGGCATTTTCCAAGTATTCTCACAGCATTTTCTGGGTTGTTTTTAGGTGATTGGTGAGCGGGACATTCTGGGAACTCAGCTGGTGCGTCGTAACGACGAAGTTTCTCTGCTATATGAGAAGATAAAGATCCAGCAGTCGACTCTGTACAAGGGCGAGGCCCAGTACAACCAGAGGCTGGAAGATGTGCGTGTTCTGAAACTGGAGATCAGAAAACTGCGTCGTGAACGAGTGCTGCTGCAGAAGAGTGTTGCCAACGTCGAAGATCTTAAGTTAGTCCTAGTTGTTGTAGTAATTGTTATAGCGGTGAAGTAGTAGTTGTTGTAGTAGTAGAATTAGTAGTAGTACTATCCATGTGTTGAACCTGAAGATTAGATAACTGCAGCATGAGAGAGTTCTGCTACAGAATAGTGTCACCATCATTGAAGATCTCAAGTTGGTCGTAATTATTTTGGTGTAGTAGTAGTAGTAGTGGTTGTTGTAGCAGTCGTGGTATCTACATGCTAAAACTACAGATTAAAAAACTGTGTCCTGAGACAGTAATGCTGCAGAAGAGCATCGCCAATGTCAAGAATCTTAAGTAAGTTATTTGTAATTGTCATAATTGTAGTTGTAGTAGTAGTAATATTAATAGTAGTAGTACCGGTAGTATTCGCACAGTAAAGCTGGAGATTAGAAAACTACAGAAGAGCATCGTCAACGTCAAAGATCTTAGGTTGGTTCGTACAGAAGTTAACAAAAGTCTGCAGTTGTGACGACAATATTTTGTTTAATTTCAGCATCGTTTCTAAGTTTTTGTTTGTTTGTTAACACAATAACTTGTGAACCGCTATACTTTGCTTGACAAAATTTTGCATGAACACATAACTGCAAGAAGTATACTGAATTTCAATTCTTAAGCGACCACCAGTTGCAGTTGTTGTCGTAACTGCCACCTTACGAAAACTTAATTTTCGTAAGGTGGCAGTTAAGTGTGGTAGTTAATGTGAACAAAATTAATCAAAATTTGCAGGAATGAAATTTATGAAATCTGGTCACAAGAGCAGATTTTCTGATACTTTACCATTAAGGGATATGACCATGCTGCTAAATTGCTAATAGCTGCTGCTTCGCAGGGCTAGCTGTACTGATAGCTATTAGCCGACGCTGACGTTATTGCTATAAATATCGCGGCATGACATGGCAGCTACTGCAGACGGCTTTAGCCTTACACAAGGCTTGACAGTCTAGTTTACCAATAACTTAAAAAATTTTTCTAAGGTGGCAGTTAAGTGTGGTAGTTAACGTGAACAAAATTAATCAACGCCGAGTCCGGTTGGTACTTCGATGGGTGACCATTAGCAGACTGATAAACCATCTTGGCAATGGCATGTAACCAGCCATTCAGGTTACGGTACCTCAACCTGGCCATCTGTCTGTGGTTAGGCACAGTGAGTATCAACAAAAGCTGGGACGTAAACAGCATGATGCAATAGCACTGTATTCGTGATCCCATATGGCTCTGCAACGGGTTTGCCATACGTACAACCTTTAAGCTTTATTCTGTGTTCAGGAGAGAAGTGTATCATTTGAACCGTGAACTTTTGCGTGAGAGAACGCGATGCAAGGCACTCGAGGAAGAACTGGAAAACCCCATGAATATTCACCGCTGGCGCAAACTAGAGGTTTGTAGTAGTAGTAGTGTTAGTAGTGAAAGTGGTAGTTGTAGTTGTTGTTGTAGTAGTAAGTTGTACTCATAATATAGCAGTAGTAGTATACTATGCAGTATGCATGCCATTGTATTATGGTCTACTCTTTTTCTGCCATGTTAGTGAATGAAATTTAATATAAATGTCTGTGGAGATTATGCTTCATAATTAACACATTAGCTAACTATTCTAACAGTGGAGTGGACTAGCAGTAGTCATTACTACTTTGGCAGTTTAAAATTGTGATCAGTTTATTCATCTGTTGTTATTTAAGTACTGTGTTTTTTTTCCAATTATTTAGTTGTTTTATAATTTCGTCGTTTCTGCAGGACACTTGTCTTTTTGTCCGTCTGTGGTCGCTAAATCAGCAACACTTCTCGCTAATTTTGTTATCGTTATTTTGTCATCTCTATAGAGCAGTGACCCGAACCAGTAATTGAGGTTAACTTAGCTGTCTCTCCTTTGGCATAGGTAAATCGTTTATCATTGTGTTGACAGGGCAGCGACCCTAGCCAGTACGAAATGATCCAGAAGATGCAGATGCTGCAGAAAAGACTGATCAACAAGACCGAGGAAGTGGTGGAGAAAGAACTCGTCATACAGGAAAAGGAGAAACTATACATGGAACTGAAACACATACTGGCCAGACAGCCAGGGCCAGAGGTCGCCGAACAACTGCAGACTTACCAGGCTACGCTCAAAGAAAAGACCAGACAGATGAAAGTGAGTTGTAGTATTAGTAGTAGTAATAGTAGTAGTAGTTGTTGTTGTTGTAATCTGATCAGACAGAAGAAAGTGAACAATTTCTAATTATTATTATTTTTTGTTACCGTTTCTATTTCTGTTTTACTTATCGGGTACTTATTTACTTGATGTGTTACAAGCTGCCTTGCTAGAGTGTTGGACTAACAATCAATAGGTCATGGGTTTAACTCCAGGTCAGGTTGCTGTGAAGGGGTTACTAGCTGGATGGGTGACTATCTGCAGACAGGTAAGCCATATCGGTGTATTACCAGTCACTAAGGTCAGCTTTGCATCCCTCCAGGCTAACTAAATTGGGTAACTGACTTGTCTGGCTAGAGTTAGGTGAAGTGCATTCACCTGTGTTGGGTGGCAGGTAACACTGTGTGGTCCCATATGGCAGGTGACGCTCTGTAGCTCTGAGATGGGTTCAAATGAAGAGCTGTAACATTTGCATTGTGTCCGGTTGTATGCCGCAGGCAATGGCGTCTGAACTGAATATGTACGAGTCTCAAGTGGCAGAGTACAAGTACGAGATAGAACGTCTGTCACGCGACCTACAGGATGCCAAGAAGAAATATTTCACGCAGAGAAAGAAAGAACAGCGCGCCAAGTATGAATCACACTTCTTGTAATTGTCATATTTGCACCAGTGTTTTATTTGCAAAAATACTCTGCTTTGGGACCGTTTTTGAGTACTCTTGCTTTGTTAGCAGAACTTTGTTCACTAGAATCCAATAGTGAATTAAGCTAAAATATGTACATAATGCAATTAATATTTTTAAAAAAACAAGAAAAAAAGTAACTAAATACAAAAACAGACTTACTTTCACTTAAATTGTTGTCTTATGTATATCAGTCTTGTTGGCTATGAAGTATGTTATCCATTACTAGGGCCCAAGTGGCAAATTTTGCCAAATTCAGCGGGCCAGTTCGCAAAATTTTGCAGCTCACCATGGCAAAATTGTTTAAATTTCGTAGCTTACCATGGCCGGCCGTCTGAGAATAAACTGAGCTCTACTCTGTGCATGAACTTCACTTAGGCTGCAGGGGTTGTGCTCAGTTATGCTAGCAACATTCAAAAAAAATTATCAATCTTTTTTTCTTTTCAAAAGTGCAATCTGTCAAGTCGAATTGTGTTTATTTGTTATTGTGTGCCATATTGCGATGGCTATTAGTAGGGCTCACAGCTTTAGGCAGGTTAGTATGATCTTTTCCGTGATATAGTAAGTCTATTTAGTTATGTTGTGAAGCCGACGATCATACTGATCATCAGTCACTTCTCAATTTCTGCAAATTCCGTGAAATTCTGCAGAAATATTAAAATTTTGCGGAAAAGGGCAAATTCCGTGGCTTGGCTCGAAATTCTGCAACCCGAGGAAAACTGTGGGCCCTACTCATTACATACAGTATAGGCAGATCCAGGAGTTGCATTTGGGGAGGGAGGGTAGGTTGAGCACCGTAGGCACAAGCCGAGTTGAGGTGCCAATTTGCCGAGGGGTGGGATGTCAGAAGGGTATGTGTCCCCCTCCAGTTCAAATTTCTAATATTTTGATTTTGAAATGGTGTATTTTCGTAGAATTTTGTTTATCTCTATGACGAAAAACACTAAAAATACGTCCAGAACGCGTGGACTGTACTGTCCTTTGAATTCGCTAGGTGGCAGCACCATGCTTGCCTAAGGTTTGAGATATCTAATCGCTTCTAACTCTGTGATGTATTGCGTGGTGTGCAGGGAACATGAGAGGGAACTAGCGGCGGCCGGCATGCCAGCCATCCAGTCACACCTGTCTGCCGACCAAGCCAGATTCACTGGAGGAGGTTTCAACCTGAGACAGATCCCTGCTGGATCAACCAGTTCCACCATTGCCACCGCCTAGCAGCCACAGACTCCACCAGAAAACTGGGACCCCATTCACAGCAGATCTTGAGATAATCTTAAGACATTTAGCATAATTTTGGCCACCTTAAGACAATGATATGATTTACGAAACATTTACAGCGTATCTTAGGACATGTCGTAACACAAAATCTTGCAATTTTTTACGTGACAAGTCCTGCGATCACCTCAGACAAATTCTGTGAACTCACTTAAAACATGATCTTAACTTTTGTCTTAATTCACATCTTATGATAAATCTTATGACAATGTCTATGAATCGGGCCCCTGGTGTCTGTAACACTTCAATGTAGTGTTTGGAAGTTGTTTGGTGGTTAATTTGTTCAGACATTTACAACACTTTTCACAACAGTGGTAATAAGTGCTGCTGCTGCTTCTACTGCTGTTTTTATTTTTGTGCATTTCATTGGCCGATCTTTTCAAAGTTATTCCAGGTTTGGCCTGATTTTGCCCTATGCAAATGAACACTGTGAAAGCACTAGTGGGTCGTGCATTTGAACGAGTGTGAGACAAAAATAGTACGTATTCGTGGCCACAGAAATAAAATATGATGCATCATCTTGCACAGTGCATGCATCATGCAGGTGTTAACACAAAATTCTGGAGTCCGCTACAACTTTGTTAATGATTATTTCCCAAAAATTTGTTAATGATTATTCAGTTCTCTGAGTTTTAAAGGGAACTTGAGTTACACTGCTGTTGTTACACTGGTGTTTCCTATACATTTCTGAAGCACTTAGTTATTGTGATTTGTAATTAAGGCTGTAGATGCGCAACTGAAGTAGCCTATAATTTGACAAAATTATTGCTGTGTAAAAAGTTTTTTTAGACTTCATTTCTGTTCCTACTTCCTTGCTATATTTTTAAACGTTGTTTTGCATAAATCTGCAGTTAAGTAACATTGTTCTGGAGGTTAAGATGTGTTTGATATTTTTGCATGTTTTTATATATATATATATATTTCAGAGTACTATTTTTAGTGATGTAAATGTACTACTAATTGGGGATGCTGGTTATATGTAAATATGCGATTGCATATTTTGCCAAAACCCGCATATCGCATATTTTTCCGCATATAGTGGCATTTTCAGAATTGCATATACAAAAAATCGCATATATGCTGCATATGCGATCGCATTTTTCAGCATTTTCCTTGTCCAACGTTGTTTTAAGACTACTAAATATTTTGGCAGCAAACGATTACCGGTATTAGCAATTAGACGTTGAATAAATTGAAGTCAAAAATGTCAGAACTGCGCAGAAAAGGCCTATTAATAATCATGATTATGATTCTCCATCACTCAAAATTTGCATATGCCGGAAATATGCGGATAAATATGCCGCACATATGCGGCATACGCAGCATATATGTGTCGCATATTTCGCCGAATTCCGCATATTTTGCCCCAAAAGTTCCGCATATTGTAAGAAAATTCTCTGCTATAAACCAACATCCCTAACTAATATCTACTGCTGATTACTTCTTATGCAGTGTGTACTGTTGTGATTAAACCAGTTTTTTTGCTAATATCTGTGCACTATTAACTATGCCGCCTGTTATACGGTGACCACTTCCCAATTTATGACTGGTGCAAAATGTCATCATAATTACAGATAAACAGCCCATTCATGTCTAGTGTCTACTCCCAAAACCGGCTCGTCTTTGCAGTGCCAGAAGGTTAGTTTTCATTCGACATACATGAAACAATTTTTTTATGACTGGCTAAGCATTAAGACAACATTTGCAATGCTGATATACCACAAACTGAATGTTGCATTGGTTCCAGACACTTTAGTAACTTATTGAAAACTTCTTTACATTTTCCACCTCCTTTGCATTTTTTACCAGATTTGGTGGTATCCCTCTTAATGATATTGATTCACTCTGCTGTAATTTTTGTTTAACAGTGTAGATATTTTGCATCAGAATTTTATTTATTTTTGTTGCCTTGTTATGGCAAATGCATTCTAGGCCATTATGTCAACAATTTTGCCACTAAGCAAAAGAATTTCTGGCCACCTATCAATCTAACTATTGTCAGTTTTTACTGCCTGCGAAAGTGACACCATATTGTTTTCAGTATTGTCGCTCCGTTACCACAATAACCCATGAATCGCTTCATTTAGCTTGATGTAATTTTGCACGAATATGTGCTTTGATAACCACTGTTATACATCAAAGTTACATGGGTATTTCTTGATACTGCTTGTTTGGCTGGATTCATAAAATGTAATTCGCAAGATGACGCCACTTTCTTACTGGCCCACTGGCATGAGCAAGGCTTGAGAATCTTGTTGTCATCAAATAACTAATACGGCAATGATTGTGCACGTTTCTGTCTTTCCCGCCAAATTATTTACTGCAGATACCGCACAACTTTGCGTTGTCAAAATCAACTTTACTAGTTTAATGTCTGTAATAATTTGCTGCTTGGCAGAATGGATGTTTTGCATCACGATTCTGTTTCACTGTTTGATTACTGAAGAATTTCTGGCCACCTATCGACTAACTAGTTCTCAATTGTTGCTGTAATTCAGCAAAAATCGCGATTAATTATTGTCCAGCACACAGACACAAAAATTTACTTTCAAGGCATCATCAGCACAGCAAGTGATCAACATACATAAATACATAGATTATTACACACAATAAGGAAACTAGAAATATGACACGTAACAAAAAATCCTTTTTGTGGCCCTTTAGTTTCAGAGATAACCCGGGGCCTATGTTAGAGAAGTGTGTTAAACTTCTGAAAAATGGGACAAAAATCTAAGTAAACAAAATGGATTTTCATAAGAATAACTTACGAAAAAGTCACCAAAGAAAGGTGTTGACTTAAGAGGAACTTTTGAAGATCTCCAGAGGAAAATTCCTAGCAAATTTTGGAAATCAGACCCCGGGCTTCACCGTGACCCATCAGGTTACCCCAGTCACAATAGACTAGTATGTAAAAAAACAAAACTAGACTGAAAAGACTGAAAATGGTACATGTATTTATGACCAACTTACTGCAAAGACCGACGATAACCGCTGATATTTGGGGAACTACCCGACATTGGCATGTCCCACAGTGCAATTCCCCAATGCAATACATGCCCCTATTAACTGTGGAATTTTCCAGACGACAAATACTGGTAATCACACCCGTACAGTGTACATGCCTAGGTGGCATATAAAAGTTGCAAATAAATTGTGCTTTTGGCAAAATGTCAAGATGTCAAATTCAGCTCTTTTGACTCATGTATATGCAGCACACGGTGTAAAGAATGAAAATGAAATGTTCTACATTATTTTCGGGCCACCATGTGCCGGCATTTGCAAATCACAAAAATATCAGTAACAGTGCAAATCCCTAGCTGTGCGTGTGCATACTCGATAACAAAAATCAATAATTCCATTACTTCTCACCCCAAAATATAAAAAGCTGTTAATTAAAAGTTCACCCTACTTCTCTTTCGGACAAACCAATGGCAGAAAATAAACAGCTGTATACGTTTCAAAATATACGAAATAATACAACAATTACTGTTAAATGTGCTGACTAAATAAAATTGTTCGCTGACACAGTCAACAAAAATGCCTCAGAAAAAAACAGCTATCCAAACAGTAATCAGCAACTAGATTCAACGTCACCAACAATGCAACAAAAACGAATCGATATGGTCTGTTCAATAAGCACAAAGCAGAACTAGTTTGTACAATTTCAGGGATCATATGGCGACAGAAAAACCAGAAAGATGTCAGAAATGTGGATGCACACAAGCATAAATCATCCAATATGTAAAACATTGCCACTCAAAAAAAAATAATGGCGGAGATAACAGAGCAGTGTTGCCACTCAAGTTTTTAGGAAAAGCCATGATTTACCAACAAAAAAAACCAGGAAACCTGAGACATACAAAGTAAATCAAAATCTGTGATATTAGTACCAATATATAGAAGTACAATAGTTTCAGCATGCTCAAGCATTATTCATCACTCAGAGTTGAACAGAATTTTGGCTTTTTTCCCAAAAAATTAACAAATGACTTAAGATATAACAGGATCAGTGTCTGAATAAAATGGTAATGATATACTACCGAAAAAACATGCCAGCTTACCAAAAAGTTTGGCCAAAAAAACCAAAACCCAAACAACTCGCACAAAAACCCAGATGCAATAGGAAAACCCAGACTTGGCAACACTCAACAGCAGCTAGCATATATCGACTGCACTTGTCAATCGCCACATCATTTGTGAAAGATAAACTTGCAGAACAAAAACACAGAGTGTATCGCATAAACATAGATATATACACAACATAGAAACAGTTCCAGTGCAGTAACGTAACACATTTTTCAGTGTTCCCACTCTTTTGCTGACAAAAAATTCAGGACTTTTCTAATGAAAAAATTTCCAGGACCTTTTCGTAGCCCACGAATGTTTGAATATAATAAAAAAATAAGTACTTAAGCAAGCGAAACGAGCAAAAAAATTTTGAACTGCTGTATGCAGTATTTAAGTAAGCAACAGTAAACGCAAACTAGGTGATATACCATTGCTGCTTGTTTTCCATTTGAGCCTACGAAAAATGCACAATTTTCAAGGACATTTCTCCAGGACTTTCCAGGTCCTTTTCTCAAGGGTGTAAACAACTTGCCCAGCATCATTAACACAATAGTAGTAAACACCAGGAGTGAGTGAGTAGGGTTTAACATGTGACGTGACAGACATAAAAAACACAATTACAGAACAGTTTGACCTCTACAATTAAGAAACAGAAAGTTTAACCTTTACAGAAACACAAAACACAAAAAATGGGCTAAACCTAAAATTGTAAGAACTCCATTATATGCGTGCATATGTAATTAAAAATAATGGTAGTTCTAATAATCTTCCCTGTTATCCTCCAGACAGTCATCAATCTCATAATGCTGTCTACTGAGGACAGAAAGTAGAAAAAGAGTTCAAGCCACGATCTCCCAAATATAACTCCTCATAAAAAAATCAAACTTTTACCACCAATGTGCAAATAATCATAGATGTCAATGTGCAAAATCACACAGATGACAACAGTCTAAGCGTGTGCAAGAATCACCACAGTGACTAACACAAAAATATTGTGAATGCACCATTCACGGTGGTGCAATAAAAAGGTGCACTAATTCTATGGCAGCATCATATCTATGCTTCATAGTGTACACAGAATATATGGAGTGAGTCCCGCCCGACACAGTATAGATCATTTTGGTGACGGCCTTTTCAGGCAGAATGCACACAAACACATAGCAATGGAACGGTAAGTTTAACCTTTACAGAAACACAAAACACAAAAAAATGAGCTAAACCTAAAATTGTAAAAACTCCATTATACAAGCGCATATGTAATTAACAACAACGGTAGTTCTAATAATCTTCCCTGTTATACTCCAGACAGTCATCAATGTGATAATGCTGTCTATTGAGGGACAGGAGGCATAAATATATGGAGCTGCAGTGCAAACACATTTCACAGTGCTGGCAACCTAATACAGCAACCAACCAACGTAATGGCATTACCACTACTACTAACTACTACTACTACTAACTACTTGTTTTCAAACACCGGTACTTCTGATTATTTCTGTTTTCTAAAATCTGTTCCACAATACACAATCAACAGCCACAATAAATGGCTTAATTTCTCTTCAAATCACTTTAGCAGAAATAAGAGTAAATCACACAAAAAAACTGGTAAAAAACAAAAAACAGTTTCAATCACTCTTCGTTTTTGCTCCCTCTATCTAGTGATCCAGCATTCTTCAAAGCACAGCAAAATACATCACTTGTTATGAACAAACTCAGATGCTGAGCCAGCCACTAACAAATTACATAAACTCATAAAATTACAACTGTTACTTAGTACTCGCCAATTTGCTGGCATTTCAGCAGAATTCATTCCACAGAAGAGAGCAGCGGTTGCCAAAACTTCACCAAATCGGCAAACAAATGTCACAATTTGACGAACTGATACACCATAGAATGCATCACTGTGATACAATAATGCATGACGGCAGCAACAAATCAGACTAGCGACTGGTGAGCAGATTTGGCCTGAGGGACAGGAATGCAATCTGACTGGCTGAGCACAAATTCATGGAAAAAGGAAAACATCCAAAAGAGTATACCAAAAACACACATTACTCGCAGACAGATACAGAGCCGCAGAATTGCACATTCTGAAAAAGATATTATTCAAAGCATGGAGACAGCAAAGCAAATTTAAGGTCAATTAAATTAAACAAGAAATCTGAGCTAATGCTCATGAGATGCGTGAGAGCCTATAGCAGTTTCTGTTCACACGTTGACTTGGTCGATGTCCATCCATTTCGTTGCAATTCATTTTTCTGCAGCCAAAATCACCAAAAGGTCACTAAAAACCCCTATTTTTGGGCTCAGTCACTCAAGGTCATCGATGTTGATACCACTAAGATGTGCGTCACCAGTACTTGTTATGATAAGCCGCATGTCTGTGCCTGTCTGCAAACGTTTTCGCACTAGACAAGCCAATAGCAAAATAACCACTTTTTAGGGGGCACCCCTATTTGACACCTCCGTGCATAGGCCTCATTGAACGAAGGGGTTCGGAACAAACTGCTAAAATCTACATTCAATACTAAAAATTTCATTCGCAGGTTGTCTTAATCTATCTCCAGCCATTTCGGTGCAATTCACTCGACATGTGTCACAGCCCAAAATCGCAAAAAAATCACTAAAACCCCTTATTTGCGGGGTTCAAGGTCATTCAATGCCATATGCTACTGCCACCTTAAAAACAACTTAAAACAGTTCTGGTGCCCCCATAGCCTCACATTTTATGCTGACCTACACTCTCTACACTCTACTATTGCTATTACTGTCATTATTCATGTGACACTTCGGTACATTTTTACATCATTTCTAGCACCACACATGGTCAAGCCTAGTAAAAAGCAGGCCTATGCATTCTACCGGGTGAGCAGAAAACACTGTAGAGTTTTCCATGACTTTCCAGAACCGTTTGTCCATTTTTATGCATGAGAGCTAGCATAGCTATAGCACGTATTAGCTACGGTAATTCTGTCCGTCCGTCCATCTGTCTGTCACGACCCGGCACTGTTTCAAGACCAGTTGAGATAGAGACTTCAAATTTTCACCATATAATACCTTAGTGTCTCTAGCATTTTGTGACAAAATTTCATGCCACTGGGTGAAAGGGGTCCTGACAAACCAAGAGCGAAAGAGAGGCACCCCCGCTAAAAAGACGTTATTCTACCGGTATTGGCTCGTCTGACGTGAAAATGGTTGCAGATAGGCACAGACATGTTGCTTATCATAACAAGAACTGGCAACAAGCTTCTTAGAAATGTCAACATCGATGACCTTGAATGACCCTGAACCCCCAAAATAGGGGGTTTTAGTGAATTTTTCGCGATTTTGGTGAAAAAAGTGCATTGCGCCAAAATGGCTGGAGATAGACCAAGACATCCTGCGTATGAAATTTTCAGCACTGAATGTAGATTTTAGCAGTCCAAGTCAGGACCCTCTAGATTCAAAGAGGCCTACGCGCAGGGGTGTCAAATAAGGGTACCCTTCTAAAAGTGTTATTTATCTGCTGTTGTTTTATCTAACGTGAAAATGGTTACAGATAGGCACAGACATGCTGCTTATCATAACAAGCACTGGCGATGAGCTTCTTAGAAATGTCAACAGCGATGACCTTGAACCCCCAAAATATGGATTTTAAGTAATTTTTGTCAATTTTTAGCTGCAAAAAAAATTAAATTGCAACGAAATGAATGGAGATAGACCAAGATGACCTGCATACAGGAACTGCCATAGGCTTTCGTGCATCTCATGAGCATTAGCACAGATTTTTTGTTCAGGAAATTACAGAACCATTTATTCCTATTTTGCAGGTCTTTAGAAGACTGTTCAATCAAATAAATATCAAATAATTCAGATTTTCATTTACACTGCTATGTAAGGCATAATTTTACTAAACAACAGACTGAACCAAGTCTGACAATAAATAATGATGATGTACACAAAAGCCAAAAACATGTATAGAACCATTTACTTCATGGTAACTGAACAACAGCTGACTAAATGCCAATTGCTGGCAACCAAAAACACGACTTCGCTGACAAGAATGCAGCATTACATACATACACTACATGGGCGATCAATCGTAAGCATGCAAAGGTCACATGACACAAACAAAATCAGACATCACAACATGACTTAGTCTCCATGCTAACTACCACATTATTCGCTGCCACCGCCGCAGTGGGCGTGGTGTCATCACCGTCCAATAGCTGGTTGCGACTCGTGTACTCGACCAATGGTGACGTGGGCGCATCGCTCGGTAATTCCCCAGCATTCCCGCAAGAAACGTCACTGTCATTGCCGCCGCTGCCGGCTCGAAGGTGTCGATCAAGCGACGCTGCGTGCAGAGCCCCTGCATACTGATCCGTTGTGATGCGGACTATTAGCAGATCGGTCGCAGCCTCTACTGTGTAGTCTGGAACATAAACCTGTGGGCGTGGCACATCCCCGATGATCCCCTCCACAACAAACTGCCCCGTAGGTAGACCTTGTGTCACCATCTCACCTAAACACCAATTTGTTAATAAATTAAATAAACAAACAAAAACGGAAAAAAAAACAAATAAATGTTTTTATTTTTGAGTGCGTTCGAAAATAATTCACTGTTTTTATATGCGAATGCACTATTCCAGTGTAAAGACCCATGTTTCCGCCGTTTCACCTCGTTGTAGATGTAGTTGCTCTAAGGCACTATCTAATCAGGTGATTCACTGATTTTACAGACAAATGGACAAGAAAGATAAACAGACAAACAAACAAATGACCAGACCCTGTGGTGAACATGTCCTGTCATATTTTTAAATACCTGTATGTGCGTGAGCACCAAAGTACATAAATACGGGGGCCAATTGTATGAGCGCCACTCAAATCTCTAATCAGTTAATTCTACTCAACCCAATAATTGTATTCAAATCCTGAATGAAGCAAATGTCATCGCATGAAACAATTTTGATTCTACTCACCTGAAGCAAGTAACAAAGATTCTGATTCATCAGTGATGGCGTCATGCGTAAACAAAAACATTAGGCAGACAATATTTTCGGCATAAAAATTGTCCAATTTGAATCAGAAACTGGTGTAAACATCATGGCTTAGTATAAGGTTGTCAATTATCTTCATGGGTATGTTCATTTACTATAATTTGCTGTTTTACACATGAATTATTGCATAACGTGGACAATATGCTCAATTCGCTCGGAACCTAAAAGTCGAGTGAAGATTCAAGGGAGAAAATTCACCGCTTGAGTTTTGAGTATATAACAGTAGAACGAACCGCAAGTACCTGTCAAAGCCTGAGCTCCGAAGTACATAAACGGACCTCCGTCAAAGACAAAGTCCTCACTGCCGATCTGAATGTGTACGTGACCCTCAACAATGAGCGTGAAATGACTGGCAGGTTTGCCTCGCTCGTACAGAGTACACTTGGCATTGGGGTCAGACAGCGAGATGCTCACAACAACGTCTTGCTTCAGCAGACGACGAAGGACCTTTTCTGACATCACCAGATGACTGAACTGCATCAAGGCTGCAGAGCCGTAATATACACAACATACCATATGTATAGTTCACAGGTTTAGATGTTTCAAAAACATACTGTGATGAAATGTTTCATTCATTATTGGTGTAAAAAAACTAAAATTTAATCAACTGGATGGATTTCAGCACATTTCAGGTGGGTTTACAAAATAAAACCAACCAGGCTTTTCGGTATCTGCCTACTTATCTCAACCCTGTCACATACCCTGCTTCTCCTGGGGAGTTAAGGAGTAAACTATTGCTGTTATTAATAGCTTGATATGAGAAGTAAACAATCTCACATGAAGCTAGGAACTGGCAGACAGCTGTTGACAGCTGATCGGACAATTCTTTCTTGGCTCGCGGAAGACGTGCAAAGTTGTTCTTGTTGATTCTGTTCAGATTAATTACGTCTTCGCCGCTGTCCACTAGTGCACCACAAACAGTACACATAACTCAACAACGTGACGATCTACTGATGACAAAATACTACTGCCTGTAAGGCTATGAAATATGCACACCAATATTTTGTAGCAAAGCTGGCGTAGGACGGTAGTAAATAGATTATATTATGTGTCTGTAACGCTTGCTTGCTTCCTGGGCATCAGCCAGAATGATAGAACATTGCCAGAATTAAATGTTTACAGAAATGCAAAAACCATGCATCACTAATTTAACTGTCAGTTACAGGAGTTACAAGTGACAGAGAAATGAGGAGCCAAGGATATGCTCATGTAAACATTGAATTTCGAGTGAGAAATAGCATTGATATCTAAAAACTAGTGTGGTCGTAGTCCAGCAGAAAGACTACGCATAACATTGAAGGAGCTGTTTGAAACGAACTGCAACATTTCGGCCAAGTCTACGCGAATAAAGACCTTACTGACAACTGACAAGGCAGGAAGGTGTTGTCGACAACCGATAATTTCTGGGTAATTCCAGGACAACGCGAAGTGTACCATGCTGCCTGACATTGAGTTAATCACCAGCCAACTGCAGCTGACTACAGCAGATTTCATGCCATTCATGGACGTCATTCGACAGCAGTAGAAGCTTGGAGAATTTGAATCAATAAGCAGTCATTCATCAGCGAATCAGGTGTATGCAAAAGCCTGCTTGCTTTGCCACTTGCTTTGCCGCAATAAAAAACGATTAAATATTTAGTTTGCCAGCCATTATACATATGAATGTGTTGATGGTTGTGTGTGATTTAACTATCTTTACATATTATTTTGTGTTTGTCAATATGTATTATTTTAAAACGTTAACTGGGCATTTGTTGTCATCGCCACAGGTAGCAAAAAATTGTACGGTAAATTAGCTAAATAAACAATTCAATTCTAGCCGTATACATAGCAACCGGCCTAAGTCTGCACTGCCATTACTGACAAGCGTGTAACAGAAAAAATATGCCTCTTTCATTTTTCTACCTGTGAAAGCTACCATACTGCAGTATTGTTTTTCAGCATTGTTGCCAATTTTCTCTGTGAACCTGATAAACCGCTGTACTTAGCTTAAAGAAACAACTCTAGAACCCTACTAATATAGACGTTATCTAGTCAAGGTCACACATGTTTCATGCATACACGATACTGCGTTAACCAGTTGGGCGAGACTCATAAAATGTCATTCGCTAAATGGCGCCACTTCATACTGCCCGTTGAAGTGATTGCGGCTACCCGCATGGCGCACTCAGCACTTAGCCTTGAGCAATGCATGATGAAATGACGATCTTGTTTATGACAAATCTGGAAATATGGACCGATTTCAGTAATTTTTTTGCTGTTACATTTGACCAGCGACAGCACACATAGCCTAAAGGTAATGACCACTCTACAACACTGGGGAAATTCCCCGGAATTTCCCCGACACTTTCCCAATGCTACAGCTACTGATGTCATGGACATAAGAAATATATATAGATAAAACAGACCAGTATAACAGTAAAATTAACACGATGCAAAGCACTATGCTGTATGTATAAACAACCCAAAATATACTATACTATTACTGTTATTAAACAACAGTGATAACCCAAATGTGACACCCCCAATCACCCATATGTTAACATTTCAACAGTCTATCCCTGAGATTTATCCATACAATTTCCTGAATCTTGATTTCTACAAATTTAATTCCCAGAACTGTCAATTCTCATGGAATACATCAAATTCCCAGGTTTTACAGAAAAGTTTCGATATACTGACCAATAACATCAGGAGCAGCCTCAGCAGAGACCTCCGACTGAAAGATGTCTGCAATGACGTCTTCAAACGTAATCATGCCGAGTGTCTCGTAGAATGGGTCACCTGGTCCCTCATCATTCACACGCTGGACAAATGCCATCCTTGACTGGCCTGCAGCAAAACAACACACTGCTATATTGTGCTGCCTATGGGTGTAAAGAATAAATGAGTGAAAGAACAACAAATGAGCTGACTGTGGTCTATGGTACTGTTATTGTAGTCACCGATTTTTGAAACATAAACAATACTTGCAGCAACTGAATAATTGTAATAATTCATTTTCCCTGACTTTTCCCTGACCACTTTTCAATTCCCTGACTTTTCCAGGTTTTCCAGAAGAGCGCTCACCCTGGAGGAAATGTCCGGCTCCCATCTAGTGGCACTGGTGATGCAATAGGTGAGACGGCGTGACCCATTATATAATACAGGGTAAGCCAAAAAAAATCCGGACCTGTTTGAGCGTTGATAACTCGGCGATTGTTAGTGGTAGAAAAATACAAAGAAAAATAGGAGATACGGCAAAAGTTTCAGAATGCTGTAAAGAATAAACAACAAATTTGCATAGTGAAGCATTAAAATATTCTTTGCCTAATTTGCATAAATATTCGTCACCCTCGAAATTCTGCCAAATTTGACTGTATAACATATAGATTTAACATAGATATTTGAGCTTTTGTAACTAAGTAATGTTTATTGATGAAAGGCGCGTACTATGCCAAAAGTTTCAAAATTGTGTACAGGAAAATTGTACAACTTGCATGTCTCAGCATTTGAATATTCTTTGCCTGATTCACATAAATCTGCCCCACCCCTAACATCATGCTAAATTGGCAGTAACGCATGAATTTAAGTTGATTTTCATTCAGCATACAGTGAAATATCAACAATCATTAACACATATGTTGAGTTTAGATAAAATTTGACATAAGCAGTTGCCCAGCTTTTGCATTCATAACCGTCATCAGTCCTTTTAGGCAGCTGATCGATTGCTGGAGTCAATGTGTTCAGGATCAGCTGAGCCTAGCATTCGATTAGCACACGTTTTATCTGGTCAATTACTAAAATTTTGTGACCATGCTATCTTTTGCAATGCCCTTACACTGAATAATTCACAGAATTTAAATCTGGACTTTTTGGCAGTGAGTTTTTGAGTTCAATGAACTCAGGCACACGGGAGTGCAGGCAAATGCCTAACTTCAGGGGTAATGAAGATTTACGCAAATTAGGCAAAGAATATTTAAATGCCTCACTATGCAAATTTGTCGTTTATTCTTTACAGCATTCTGAAACTTTTGACGTATCACATGTCTTTCTATCACTAACCATCGCTGAGTTATCAACACTCAAACAGGTCCGGTTTTTTTGGCCCACCCTGTAGATAATTGCTGCAACAGCATCCAGCAACATGATAGAAGCAGACAGATGCAGGCGCTGCAGCGGTATGGCGGTAGCACGTAGTCAATGTGGTGCTATCAACAACTGACGTAATGGCGTGTAGTGTTGTTTGATCTTCTTCCCTGTCTCTTTGTCCCTGTCGCTGTATGTCCGTCTGTCAGCCTAACTCTGTTTATGCATGATGAACGTCGAAGGACACCACATGTCAGCTGTGTTGATGTTCACTGTGCTGTATCGGTACTCCTGTACCTGGTGTGAGTACCAGACTGTGCTTGCAGTAGTCCATCAATTCAATGCTCAACGACTGATTGATATACAGCAGCCAAAACCAGCATTATTTCACTACAGCTAAATCTACCACGATATTTATTTGTTACGTCATTCACTCATGATTCACTGTAATGCCTTCCCCATGCAGCAGTGGTGGCGTTAGCCAGCCACTCTGTGCTGTTGCCCACCAGACTAACTGCCCTATAGACGCTTCATGCCCTAGCCAACCAGCATGCGGAGTGATTGGACAGTCTATTACTTTCAATCACTGATTAGCAAACTTGATGTGGCGACCATTAATAAGCAAATGGTTAACCCGTTAACCAGTTTTTCTGGTCACGGTCAACCACTCAAAATGAATAGGTGGTCTTAACAACCCTAATGGCCACCAATATGATTGACAGCTGAATGTGGCATCATCACCTATATGAATTTTCAGGAATACAAAATAAATTGTCATAATACAACACTGCATCAAAAAAATACACAACAGTGAGGAGAAATGAATATACATAGGCATCACAAACCATTTAAACAAAATCAACAATCAACATCATAATAAACACAATGCATAAAATGCACTTCAAATACCTTCCAAATTCACTATCAAGTAATAATACCACCACCCTAAGTCCCTCACTATTGTTATGTTCAATTTCTGTTCTGATGCAATATTTTTATAAAGTTGCTTCAAATTAACCAGTACCCCAAGTCCACAAAATCAGTTCCTGCTGATTGCTAAAGCAAAAGTTTCTTTTATACAAATCATCCAACTTGGAGCAACAAAGGTGCTAAATGTATCCCAAGCAAAGCTGTAAGAAAGCAAAAAAAGTTCAAAATGACAGCTAACAAAGATAACCTTTTTTGAATTCTGCTAACAAAACTTCCAGCTTCGTATCTTCAAACACGAAGTTGACGGGACGATTGTAGAACTTGCACAATGTCCTCAGCGATGTTCTGTCTGCAGCTGACACGTAGGCCAGATCACACACATGCAGCAGGGCTACAATATTTGTCCGCTCCTTCTCATAAACAGGGATCCGTGTGTACCCCGAAGCTGCAATAAGTTCCAGGCATTTCTCATCGACAACCATGCTGTATTCCATCATGAAAACGTCGTCGATCATCGTCATCAGATCTTTAACAGCCTTATCTGACAGCCCGAGAACGCTTGCTCCTGTACCGCCCCCACCATGATCTGCGTATTCCTCCTCCACTTCTTTGATGGTCATGCTCGCATGATTGGCCCGATGGAAGCCCTGGATGTGGCCGCGGTCACACATGGCGGGAAGATCATCTGACAGCAGCCAGTCAAGCAAACGTCCAACTGGATACGAGAATGGAAAACTAAGCACGACAAGCAAGTTTGCCATACACAGCGTGCTTGTTACAAACGGCAGCTTCATGTGGGTGCAAATAACGATGGGTATGATTACGACAAACACCAGAATCAGTGAGGACGATATTGCAACAGACACTCCGGTCAGCTGGATCATATCTTCGATAAGAATGGCAACAGTGGCACAGGAAATAACACCAAGAAATACGATTCCACAGAGAATACGATTTCCTCGCTTGCGGAGTGGGGATATGCCCTTAGCGAAGCAGCGTTCATCAGATGAGCCGGATCCACGAAGCAGCTTGAGCTCGGCGCGTGTTAATGAAAGGACCGTTACCGAAAGTGCAGTGCAGCTTGCTGCCACCGCCAGGAAGACGACGATAAGGAATATGTGTGTCCAGAATGGCAACACAGATGGCGCCACAGCTGGCAAAATGACTGGCTCGTACACAACCAGCTGAAGCCAGCTGCTGTTGCCCTGATGCTTCCATGTATCGCTCGGCTCAGTTCGAACACAGAACATGTAGACTGTGAGATCAGCGGGCAGTAGAATGCGCACAACTGATGAATAAGTTTCAGATATGGCACTAGGCTCGATCGGAAATACGCTTGCAGCACGCAGATCGTTGCAGTCCGAGTCGCGTGCAGCCGAAACGATCGTGAACGAGATTTCGGCCGTCCTTGGCAAGGCCATGTCGGTAAATAGACGAAGCGTTTTGTAGTGGCCGCTGACGATGTGCACGCGACCCATGGAGTCAGTGAAAAAGTTGTCTGGTTGCGGCGATTCAATGCGAAATCCATTAATATGCAAACTGGAAGAAGGGCTAAACTTTAGTAATACGAGAACTACAACTAATAGAATATTTTTAGTCCTGAAATCAGTAAACAACAAACACGACGCCATCTTGATTAAAAATGAATAGAGAGGGGTCACTATCACAATTTCAATTTCAGTATTTTATGGGTGAGTTAATCTTGTTATTTAATTTATAATAAAATGATATTTACAATTTTACATGTGTATAGACATAGTTTTTAAAACGATTATATTTTAATAATGACTGTGTTTTTAAAATGTTTTAAATACCTGTGTAATGTGTATGCTTATGCTAGTACGTAAAATGGGGTCGGTTTAATCTGCTGAGCTGAGCTGATCCGCTGATCTATTTTCTCAACCTCTGATTGGTCGGTGACGGTCACGTGATCCAAATTTAGATCAGCAGATTAACAACAACAACAACAAT
>Ga0056128_1001740_pt1 | contig 24961 bp, 15 predicted proteins | sample WorMetLIZISLAND2_FD_71113 | JGI IMG/M metagenome (GOLD analysis project Ga0056128, IMG submission 71113) | Marine gutless worms symbiont microbial communities from Max Planck institute for Marine Microbiology, Germany - Olavius geniculatus... ... | reverse complement strand
GCTGGAAATGACCTGAACAATGTTGGCAACCTGTTGTTACCGGTAAAATCCGATACGGTAAGAGAACTGGGCTGTGCAAATCTCACGAAAGGAAAAGGATTTATTTTTATGCTAGGAAATAGTCAGAATATACTTTACTATAGTCCTGTTGAGCCGTCAAAGCCTCAGCAGCCGGTTACTTTACAGACTTCGTCTGGCTTCGCGGTTATGGATAATGGTGATAACGTAATCCAGCTCGGGAAGGAGAAAATAACCGTTCACAAGAAAATTAGAAATTTACCAGAACCAGAACATAATGATGAGGCGGCTACTAAGGGATTCGTGGATCAAAGGGTGCTTCAAATGACATGGGTCTTGGGTGTCTGTCTGATCTGTGTGATCGTAATGATGTTGTTGCTGTTCAAGAGCACTGGCTGCCTAAGAATAAACTGCATCAGTTATGTACCGTTAACAGTAATTTTTCTGCATATGGTATTAGTAGTATGGATTCAGCCACTGAAGATAGAATTATTAAAGGTAGGCCTTATGGAGGTGTTGGTTTTCTGTGGCGTAAAGGTCTAACTAATAAAATTAAAATTTTACAGTCTGGAGTTGCTGGTCGCTGTCTTGCTATTTTAGTAGATGCCGATAAAGGCCGGCAGCTTCTATTGATTAACGTCTATTTTCCATGTTCTGATAATAGTGTGGCCTATCTTAACGAGTTGGGGCATTGTATTGGTTTTATTGAAGGGGTATTGGCTACTTGTTCACAGAATGTTATTGTTCTTGGTGATTTTAATTTTACTTGCATTAAGTCATCGCCTGGTTTTGTTCGTACATATAATGCCCTTAAAACTTACTCGGTGTTTAACTGTGACCAGCTCATTTTTGGTAATTTGCTTTGTTACAGCTATGTACATGAGACGCTTGGGCATAGATCTTTATTGGACTATTTCTTTATGAGTGACAAGCTAATTAATGTGGTGCAGAAAATAAGCATACTAAATGTATCGTGTAACTTGTCAGATCGTTTACCCGTCGAATGTGAATTACAAATATTGTGTTCTATTTGTTATCCCATTAAACGACAGCGTAATTTTAAAATTAATGTTTTGCGATGGGATAAAAGTAATGTGTTTGATTATTACTGTGCCAGTCGTAGTGAACTCAGCAACATTGCTGTGCCTGTTGATTGTTTTAGTTGTAGTAATGGATTATGCACTTATACTGCTCATCGTGAGGCTGTCAATGCTTACTATGAAGACATTGTCAGTGCGTTAGAAACTGCAGCAAACAGAACTATTGTTAAACTTCGCAGTTAAGCACTTAAAGTCTTCTGGACTAGTGAACTTGATAGTTTGAAGCATGACTCTATATTTTGGCACAATATGTGGAAAGATGCAGGTAGACCGGGTTCCGGCATAATCCATAATATAAAGTGTAAATGCAAACTTAAATATAAACAAGCTATTAAGGAAGCATATATGCAGTTTGAATATACTAACTCTGATGAACGTGTTTTACACTATGCCAATAAAAACATGCCTGACTTCTGGAAGTGCTGGAACAAAAAATTTAGTAGAAATGTTACAAAGCAGGTTACTATAAATGGATGTAGCGATGATGTTGTAATTGCAAATGCTTTTGCCGACTTTTTAGTGATGTTTACTATGACTTGAGTAGCAATGTAACTGCATTTAATGCCTATAATGATGAGTTTGATAAGGTTAAGAGAACCAATGGCTATGGTATTGACAGTGACAAGTGTCTGTCAGCAATAAATGTGGAATCAGTAAACAAAAGTATTAGAGGTCTTAAACGTGGCAAAGCTTGTGGGCCAGACAGCATTAGCGCAAAGCACTTACTATGTGCACATCCATCACTGGTCATGCATTTGAAATTGTTATTTCATTTAATGGTTGTGCACAGCTTTTCCCACATGGTTTTGGCAAAGGCTATATTATTCCACTTGTTAAAGATAAGTTTGGCTATTTGAACTCAGTTGATAATTACAGAGCTATCACGCTTGGTCCTGTAATAGTCAAAGTCTTTGAAAGTATTGTAGCTGTAGTATGTGAACAGGAGCTGCAGACTGATGACTTACAGTTTGGATTCAAGAGGGGCATGGGATGTACTGATGCAATTTTTCTGTGCCGTTCAACTATAGATCATTTCACTCAGCGTGGGAGTAATGTGTATGATGCATCGTTAGACATTAATAAAGTCTTTAATAAGGTTAATTATTTTAAGCTATTTTAATCACTGATTAAAGATGGTATGCCACTATGCATGATTCTTTTGTTAGTATGTTGGTATGGCAAGTTGCTTGTTACGGTAAGGTGAAATGGTGGCTTTTTATGCTGGTTTGCTCTTAGGAGTGGAGTACGACAAGGTATTATGTTATCACCAGAGTTATTTGCTATGTTTATGAATGTTTTTATTGTATGTGTACGTTATGCAGATCTAGGTTGTTATATAAACCGGTCTCTGGTGAGCTGTGTATTATATGCGGATGACATTATATTCTTGTCTGCGTCATTGAAAGTGTTACAAAAATGTTGAACATTGATACTGTAACGGCTGAAACACTGTTATTTGAGTTTAACACTAAGAAGTCTGTGTTTATTGCGTTTGGCCCGAGAATACCTCAGTCATTACCTTTGTTGTTGCTCGGTCATAAGCAAATTGAGTGGCGTGATATAGCATTAGTTATCTTGGTGTCACGTTTTTGTCTGGCAAACATATTGAAGTTGATTGCAGTATAATTAAACGCAAATTTATGCTGCTTGCAACTGTGTGTTTAGTAACTGCTATGGTATTAGTGAAGTTATTCAACTACAACTGCAGGAATAATATTGCCTACCAATATTAACATATGCAACTCCAGCTTTCAATCTAAGCAGCAGGCAGCTTAAGGAAATTGATGTGTTCTGGAATGGTGTCCACCGTAAAATTTTCAAGTTTTGTCAGTGGGAGTCAATAAAAAGTTTTATTTGTGGTATAGGTAGATGTGATTTTATACATATTTTAGCAATGAGGAAACTACAATATTTTTGTCGTATGAAGCGTAGTAAGAATATAACATTGTGTAATAATTTTCAGTGTTTTAAATTGAGGCATGGATACATAAAACTTTTGACTCTATATCGATGTGGAAGCAGTGATAGTGTGTATTGCGTGAAACGCTGTGTTGAGAGACATTTTGCCGCTATAGCTGACAGCCGATAGTAATTGTTAGTGTGTTTTATTGCTTTTATTTAGTGTGTTTGTGTGTGTCTGGGTGACTGCATATGTGATTGTTCTTAGTTTTGGCCTACTGGCTTTTTTGTGTTGCTTGTCTGCTATATTGGCGAATAAACGTACTCATTATGTTCATAGGAAATTAATAAAATTTACAACTATATTTTATAAAATACGAAATAAGTCGAATTGCGATGTACTTGAACTACCTTTTTATATTTGTTTATCCACATTTGCTTTATGAAATTGAAATCTATGGTAATACCTGTTATAGCTTTATTAATAAATAAATGTACCAAACATCAGTTTATACACTTGTTAACGACAACGCTGAAGAACTCGCACATCAAAAACAGCAAAAATCACAAAAGGTGATATTGTCCGCATCACACTGACTAGTGACAATCTAATGGTGTTATTGAATTTCAACCCGGACCCTTCCTAGTTGCCATGGTAACAAAATTTGGGACAAAATTAGCTATAATTTGGCTTGTGTAAGACATATCTGCGTGATTTTTGCGTCTATAGGAAGGTTTCGGGGATGGGCCGTTGAATTTTGCCAATCGCATTTTTCCCCGACCGACAATCGTTGCCAAGGCAACAAAATTTGGGACAAAATTGGTTATAACTCGGTCCGTGTAAAAGATATCTGCGAAATATTTGCATCTATATGGGGGTTTTGAAGGATGGGCCAGCGAATGCTGCCTATCAATTTTTACCCCGAATGACACTTGTTGCAATAGAAACGCAATTTGGGACAAAATGGGCTATAACTCGACATTATGTAGGAGATATCTCCAAGATTCTTGCATCTAACAAAGGGTTTTGAGGGTAAAGCAAATAAATAATTTTAGTAAGTCTACCATGGTTGACTCTCGTTGTCATGGCAACGAAATTTGTAGAACTTTTGCCAAAAATTGTCTAGAAGTCGGTTAACTAAGAGATGGGCTCAGACTTCAAGGGGACGTCAGACGAACGACAAAGTTGGCCGACTTTTGTGGGCGTGGTTTATTTGCCCGACAAACCGGCCAACAAAATCGGTGAACCATGACACACGGCCGATATTTTTTCTGCTAGTTTCAAGATATTAGCTAACACAACAGCCGGATGCAGATCGCAAAGTAATACTTGCATCGCTTTTTTCTGCATTTAATGAACAAAAATAAATAACAAACGCAATAAATAACTACAATAAATATTCAACTTCCGTCGTAAACAATCACCACGGCAACATAAACAAAATTTGTTGTCTGATATACAAAAAGTCGGCCGACAAAATCGTCGAAGACAGAACATGCCCTATCTTGGCCGACAAAATCGGGCGATTTTTGCGTGACACATGATAGATTTTAGTCCGACAATTTTATCGGCAGATAAAATCAACCGATTTTGTCGTTCGTCTGACATTCCGTTTAGTGTGACTCGACTTTAGAGACGTTTTTGGTCGGCCATTTTACGCAACGGTCCAATAACTACAATAATACGATTAGTTAAATTTGCATTATTGACGTGTTTTCCGGGCCTGTATTAAACGGGTGATGCGTGCGATATTAGTTCGTTTATTTATATCGCCATTTTGTGGATATAAAAGGAATTTTGTTTAATATTGTCAGCAATGCAAACCAGCGGTGATGTCATGTTTAACGCTTGTCATTTGCTTTGTTTAGTCACGCCGTTAGGTAGTAAGTAACAGCTATTAACGGCTTGGCTACTGTAAAAATATCTGAGGTACAATATCTTTGTCACTAATTACCAGTATAGAAAAACAGTATTTTCACCTTACCTTATTTTCGGGGTGGACAGGCTGCATTTGTCCAGCAATGAGACCGTATCAGCTCAGCCCAATGCGCAAAGTATTTAAGTCATAAAACAGCAAATATAAATGTACAAAACATCAGTTTATACACTTCTTAACGGCAACATTTAAGAACTCGCACATTGAAAACAGCAAAAATCACAAAAAGTGATATTATTGAGCAGCACATTGACACGCAATCAGTGTGATGCGGACAATATCACCTTTTGTGATTTTTGCTGTTTTCGATGTGCAAGTTCTCCAATGTTGCCGTTAACAAGTGTATAAACTGATGTTTTGTACAAGTAGGTAAATAAAGACAATTTTCGCTCACTCCTTAGCAAACGTTACTAAGGGAGGGGACCTAAATAGAATCACCCCCATGAAAAAGTATCCCCCGTCACAACAACCTTACCTTAACGCTAGCTACAATGGATCCATTAAAAAGTGTCCCCCAGCCCTAGCTTGCACTCGGCCCTGCCTAGCTAGCTCTAACCCTAGCTTGAACTCGGCAGGGCTTTGTTTCCACATCATACATTGGCCCTAACCCTAACCCTAACCCTTAAAATGCTATGTAAGAGCAACACTAAAACGCCTTTCAGGCACCAAAAGTTTAGGATATTTCAAGTATTTAGAATGGCTAGTCCAAGGACCGGCTTGGATGATGCTGCTGCGGGGCGGCGACGTGTCGTCCCCGTCTGTGTGTTAATCTCTTTGATGCTGCCGCGGGGCGGCGACGCGCGGTCCGGACGGCGACGCGTGGTCACCGTCTGTGCATTAAACCCCCTGATGCTGCTGCTGCGGGGTGGTGAGGCGCGGTCCCCATCTGTGTGTTAATCCCCCACTGCTGGTGGTCGCTGATATCAACTGCTGCTGCTGCTATCCATAATAAAAATTTTTGTCTGTTCTCAAAGTCTGACAGGTCAGCCGATAGCAATGGGTAAACATTCTCACGAGACCCCTCCAGATAAAAACTGTTTTTTTTTCAAAACGGTGCATTCTGGTGTATTTCATATTTTTCAACCACTCCTGGGGCCCTCTCGATGGGCCTGCAGCCTGCTGGAGCAAAATAAAAAGCACACTTTGCAAGCAAAATAACAAAAACTGAAAATATAACTGTCGCGTATATACGCCAAACTTTCTTCTATAGCACAATTTTTACTATAGTTTTAGCTCGCTCATTGCTCCATTGCTTAAGTTATACAGCTTACTATTCTATAGGTCTATCATGTCAGCAGGTCTAGCCTTCACGTCATACAGTCTATACAGTAGGCGTAATATTTATCTTAAAGTCTCAGCTACAAGCATATGCATATGCAATTATGCATAGTTTTACAGCCTACCTTGGCTACATAGCTCAGCTAGCATACAGCCTGTCTCAAAACGTATTTAACCTTTAGCTCAATCAGTCTACGGACAACCATCGAACGAGCAACATGAAGCTGTATCAGCTGAGCGACGACAAAACAGTGACTGTGAAGAAGAAGGAAGGTCAGCCAACGGTGACCATCAAGCAGAAAAACTCCGTGGACAAATTCATCGAGTTTACACCTAGCCGGTAAAAATATTACCATTATTTTTCATCGTATTTGTTGCATACATCGTTCGCGTTTTTTGCACATTTTAATGCAAGCCCGTTAATAAATTCGTTTATGTTTCTGCTGACGTTGCAGATGGGCTCAGTTTCGCCTCAGCTTTAATGAGATCGATGCTCAAGTCATCGCAGTACACAAGAACGCCGACGAAAACGATCCGCCCGTCAACTATCGCCAGCATATCGGCGGTGGATGTTACGTGTCGGTAACCATGGGCTTTAAGTGCGTCGATTTTCGCCAGTTCTACATCTGTTAGATCTAGATCTTTTAGTAAGCTGGTTCAGGTTACTAAATTTAGTAATGACGGACGATGTCTGATTCTCTCAGTTAATCTGGGCGACAGACTGCCACTGAAGCTTGTTAATGTGTATTTTCCCTGTTCCTCATCAGACAATCAGTATTCTGTTGATCTGGGCAACTGTCTAGGTTTTATTGAGAACTCAGTAGATGCATGTGACCAGACCCTTATTTGGGGTAATTTTAACTTTCCTTGTGTTCCTCCGCATGCTGGTTTCAATCAATGTCAGGCTGTATTTGATGGGTTATGTAAGGTTGTCTTATGAGATTTATTCCTAGGCCTACGCTAGACTTAGCTTAAATTTAACTTAAATTTAATGCTCAAGTAATTAGACACACAAAATAGAAAATATAACGAGAATACAACTTAATAGCAAACATATATACAGCGAAATAATAGCGAAAAGAAATAAACACATGACTATACAGTTTCAAACGTCCGGCAGTCGCAGCTGCAAATCCAAGCAAACAGTTCAATCAATTATGAGACTGTTCAGTTTCACTGTTAAACAAATGAATTCGCCAACTTTCGTATCAATAAATCAATTACACAGTTCCACAGTTACACATTACACGGTTCAAATCAACAGTTACGAAATACTCAACACCATCAAATATCAATGAAACAATCAAAAATAAATCTACGTACAACTAAGCCACCCAAAACGGGGCTCAAATCCAGCCTATTCGAAGTCTAAGAGCTCGCACAGGAGTCTCTTTCTCTCGTTACACCACTATCGGGTTTATTCGAGTACCCTGTTACTATCGTTACTCTAGGGATCCACTCGGGCTTCCCAACAGAAGTAACTCTACATCTAGGGTCTACACAAAAGCCCTGTTGCTAGTACAACAGCCAAATCAAAGGCTATACGATCTTAGCATTTACGCATGCCAACACACGCAAGACCATTCTAATCCACCACAGAACACAACTGTTCTCAAACCCGTCAGAACAACAACTAAACTCAAACCACTCGTTTACGCGCCGCAGTAAAAGTGACAACCTAATTACTGCTTGGCCTAACCACTCACAGCACAGCATTTAATTCACGACCTATTTAAAGTGGCGCTGAGTCTACAACTCCGCCTCCGATTGGTAAACATCTATGACCTGACGCTGACAGGTAAAGGAAATACCGTCACATAACGCAAGTCAATACGGCTTACAATAACTGTTACTTACAGGCTAACTCCTGGTCGCACACGGACAGGTACGGCTAACAATACAACGACAGTGACATGCAGACACACCGGTAGACAGAGTCGCTATCAACAATGACCGACAACTAAATGACAAACAAATACAACACGGTCACGAACGAGCAGCGAAACATACAAACAGCGAGCTTATTCTGACGCGAAAATAAATCGACAACTCGATTTCTCACAAGTGTCATACACATACCGTTCGGTGGCCGGTGACAAACTGACTAAGAAACAACGCAGCCTGACACGTTATATGTTACTAATTGTTATGACCTGATTACCGGGGATAATCCTATAACATTTGTGAATCGCTCTGGTAATAGTTCTTTTATCGACCATTGCTTTGTTTCAGGTTCATTTTGGCAGCGTGTATTGAATGTACAGATTTGTGAGTCTGGTGCGAATTTGAGTGACCATATGCCCCTTATTATCAACCTACATTGTCCACATTTGACGTTATCAGATAGTCAAGTTGATAACGCCCGTGTTATACGTAGATATTCATGGCGCTGGGATAAAACAGACAAGTCTGCTTACTATGACTGTTCAAGTAAACTTTTTCGCTGCTGGCTACAGAACCTAGGTCTTTCTGGTGATTTCTCCCCAGTAGTTATAGAAGCTATGTACAGCTTCAGCTTAGATGACCTCTATAATGCTATAGTAAGTTCCCTTCATGATGTCTCAGTTCAAACCGTTCTGCGTGTACCTCAGAACTCATTGAAGCCACTTTGTAATGATGAACTGGATTCTTTAAAGCTATCTGCCATTTTTTGGCATAACATCTGGGTTTCAGCTGGTAGTCCTGGTTCTGGCTATGTACACCAGCTGAAGTGTTCGTCAAAACTGTTGTATAAAAAGAAATTAGAGATGCGTGTGTTGCTTTTGAAACGAGACATGATGATAAACTTTTTTGCGTTTTTTTAACAAAAAGCCTAACGAGTTCTGAAAGGTTGGCACTCTAAATTTCGCTATAATATTGTTTGTAATATTGTTATTGATAATTGCGAAAGTGATCTGGATATTGCAGAAAAGTTTGCAGCTTATTTTGCAAATGTTTATCAGCAAGTAGGTGCTTACAATACCCAGTCCTTGCTCTCTCAACCTGGGCCAGCCACCTGCAATGGGCTAAATTCTAATACTCAGCCGGACCTGTGTCAAATGATCACTTCAGAGTTAGTTGGTCTTTGTTTGCAGAAACTGGCAGTAGGGAAAACATGTGGTCCTAATAACCTGTCAGTCGAGCATATTTTATATGCGCACCCTTGCTTTGTCCTAACGTTGTGCATTCTGTTTCGTATGATATTTATCAATCATTGTGTTCCTACTGCTTTTGTTGTCGGTACTATTGTTCCTCTAGTTAAAGATAAATCTAAAAATCTTAACGATATAAACAACTATAGGCCTATTACATTAATCCCAGTTATTTCCAAGATTTTTGAACATGTTATTTTGTGTTTATGTGAAGAATGGCTCTCTTCTGACAAGCTCCAGTTTGGGTTTAAGCGTGGCCTGGGCTGCAATGAAGCTATCTATGCTTTACGTACCACTGTTACTCACTTTACCTCGGCAGGCAGTACGGTTTACCTAGCCGCTCTGGACATTAAGAAGGCTTTTGACAGCGTTCATCATGACAAATTATTTGATTTTCTTGTCTCCTCGGGTGTACCTTATGGAATTGTAAACATTTTGCGTCACTGGTATAGCATTTTGTGCGTGAATGTTAGATGGTGTTCTCGTTGTTTTCAATTCTTTGCAGTGTTTAATGGTGTACGCCAAGGAAGTGTTCCGTCTCCTACCATTTTTAATGTTTTTATTAATGTTTTCATTGTGCGGTTGCGACATCTCAGTTTCGGCTGTCACCTAAGGTGTATGTTTATTGGTTGTCTGCTCTATGCTGATGATTTACTACTTATTTGTTCCTCTCTCAGAGGTCTGCAGAGCATGCTGGATGTATGAGTCTCTACTGCTGATTCTGTTTGTTTTTTTTTCAATGCTTATAAATCACATTGTCTGGCAATAGGGAAACTGTCCAAGCTCGTCAGTGAACCCCTGTGCCTGGGGCCTGTCCCGATATTTTGGGTCACCTCGGTCAAATACCTTGGTATCACACTTATGGGTAGCAGGTCCTTGGCTTTTAATATCAGTTGTGTCAAGCAATCTTTCTTTGCAGCATGTAATATTATCTATGCACATGCAAAAGACCTGGATGAGATGGTGCATCTTACGTTGCAGGAAAGTTATTGCCTACCTATTTTAACCTATGCAGCAGTAGCAGTTAAATATAGAGCTCGCCAGGAGCAGGAACTGAATGCTGCCTGGAACTCGGTTTATAGGAGAATTTTTGGTTTTAACAAATGGGAGTCTGTTAAACCTTTTATTAAAGGCCTAGGCAGGTTAGATTTGCACCATGTTTTTATGTTAAAACGTGCGAATTTTTATCTTCGTTTACGAAGTAGTAGCCTTACCGTTTTGCATAATGTGTTATGGTCCAGCTTACGCCTAAACTGTTCCGACTGGATTTTATTTTGTGTTTGCTACGGTCAGAGTAAATATATTATGCATAAAATTTTTGATAATTGTTAGATGGTCACGGTTGATTTGTAGCATAGCATTTTATTCTGTAATATCTGTACTTTTTGTTCATTTTCATCATCATCATCATTTAGCTTAATTTTTATTATTCTGACTCTTGTGTCGAAATAAAGTGGTTATATGTCGAGTTATAGCCCATTTTGTTTCAAATTTCGTTCCCATTGCAACGAGGGTCAGTCAGGGTAAAATTCGATTGGCAGCATTCGGTGGCCTATCGTCAAAACCCCCGTACAGACACAAAAATCTCGCAGATATCTCTTACACAAGCCGAGTCATAGCCCATTTTGTCTATAATTTTGTTGCCATGACAACGAGGGAGGGTCCGGGGTAAAACTGAATAACACCATTAAATTGGTCATCCCGGAAAACCATATCTAAAAACAAAAATTACGACTCTATCTTATACACAGCCAAAGTTATGACGGTTTAAAAAATTGTTTAATTTTTCCCATAGGCACCATTCTATTTTTTTTCGATTTTTGCGAATAAAAACGCTAAATATTAAATTTTAATTTTTTAACACCAAAAAGGCATTTCCTTGTGCAAAACCGCGTCGTTTGACGTATTAAGCGTAAAATCCCTTAAAGGGTCAAACCTGTGGGTGAGCGGAAAAAAGGCATATATAAATAAAAATTTTGGCGTATATTTCACCTATCTGCTGAAAAGCTTTCCTTGAAAAAATTTGCACAAAATTTTGCATGACGGGTCCCCTCGCCGACGTTATCAACCGTGCCAAATTTTAGCTCAATTGGGTCAGGGGTTTGATTCTGTGGGGGTCGAATTTTTGGATTTCCCCCAAAAAAGAGAAGTCGCCGTTAACACAGGGCTTGATCTACCGTTCAGCCTGTGATAAAATATAAAAAAAAAACTTACCAGTTTACTTTACTGCTTAAGAGCGACCATATCACACATCTAAAACAGCAGAAATCATTTGCTAGAACACAGAGTGATAAAACGACGAACTGGCTGCCCTAACATACGGTGTGACGTGACCCCATTTAACGTTTTCCACCCCGCATTATCCCGTCCAATACGGGAGAGTTGAGTGAATTGGAACAGTTCCTTGATTGGAACACTTTACTTACTCGAAATCTATAAGCTGTTTACTGAAAGTAAAAAAAATAATTAGTACTCTACGGTGTTTTCGCTTTCGATTTTAGATAAGTAAGTTATGATGTGTGTTATCGACTCGATTTGCAGTTAACGACGATTGTTGATTTTAGATTGATAGGTTTACGACCTTAAATGCAGCACTAGTAGTGAGGACGGCACACGCCGTTTTTGTGAAGTGACTTCGTAGTCGCTAATGCTGTGCACCCTGGATGTTTATCGGTGTTGGGTATATGAGCGAGAATCACAGTGCAGCACGGTAGTGCGTATTACAGTTGTAAAGGCGACTATCAAAGTCAATGGAAAACCTCAGATATTGGGCACCCGTAGCTTCGAAACCCCCGAATCAATGGACATAAAATTTGACTTGGATGATTACATCAGTAGTTTGACCCTAAATGCCAAAAATGGTACAAATAGGCCCAGAAGGGTCGGCGGGGCAAAAGGGCGAAATATAACGTTCAACTCGGTTATTTTTTCTTCCTTTTTTACTTTTCTTGCCAATCTCTGGAGAACACATTTTTTGGGAGTATCGCCGCATTCTTTGCACTGGATGACGTGTTTCGGTGAGAATTGATTGTTTACGAGGGTCTCAACATTTATCATTTTTTTGTAAATTCTTCAAAAACCGAAAATTTTAGGCCCATTTTCGGACTTTGAAAAATTACAACTGAAAATGCTTAACGATAAAAATGTTTATCTACAAACTACCCTTAATCGTCATCGTAGCCTCACCAAAGTGGCATAATGAATAAGTAATGTGGCCTCGGGAATTTCAAATATGCGGTTATTTTGGACCCCCTGCCTACAGGTCACGTGACGCGGCGCATGCGCAGTGAACTTTTGGCCTTTAACATGTGTTAATGCAAGTTTGAGGCTATATGTCTCTCCAACGGTGCAAGATAGACGCATGGTCACAATAAACCACCAATATGAAACCACATATGCTGAGTCGAATGGTCACGTGACCGATGACGTCACGTGACCCCAAAAGGACAAACTCGTGACCCCATTATTTTTGAGGTCCCATATCTCCGTAATGATGCAAGTTAGACGCATGGTTACAATGGAACACCAATAGGAAACCACATATTCTGAGTCAAATGGTTACGTCACCGTACGTCACGTGATTCCAAAAGGTCAAAGTCGTGACCCCATTATCTTTGAGGCGCCATATCTCCCTAACGGTGCAAGATACACACGTGGTTACTATAGACCACTTATAGCAAGTCATCCACCGCGAGTTAAATAATCACGAAACAAAGTTGAATTTAGTCTTTCAAAAAGATTTAACTTAGTATCCAAAAAATCAAGTAACAACAAAAAATCAATTTCATTAATGTGCACAACGGTAGTTGCCTAAACTGGAACAAAATTTCTTCCGGCTCTTAACAGCTGTTAGTGTAAATAGATGTCAATTAATTCAGTGGCTTAGCATATCTAAGCCAAAATTGGGTTAAGTACAGCTCAACAGCCGTGACTGAACAGTGTTGCAATAATATGAGCAAGTTTCCTTAAACAGAACATACTCAGCATTTTGTTCCAATTAGGAAAAATATAATTGTTTTATTTAGCGCAATTTAAACACATTTTACACATCATTGTGCAGCAGCACAGCCGTTGCTTTCATCACATTCAATATTTAAAAAAACCAACCAGTTTACATTACTGTGTAAGGTCGACCAAGTCACACATCCAAAACAGGAGAAATCATTTTACTATTACACAGAGTAATAGAACGACGAACTGGCTGCCCTTACAAATTATGTGACGTGACCTGATTTAACGTTTTCCACCTCGCATTACCCCGTCAAATACGGAAAAGTTGAGTGAATTGGAACAGTTCTTTGATTGGAATACTTTACTTACTTGAAATCTATGAGCTGCTTACTGAAATTAAGAAATAATTAGTACTCTACGATGGTGTCACTTTCGATTTTAAGTAAGTATGGTGTGTGTTATAGACTCGATTTGCAATTAATGACGATTTTTGATTTTCGATTGATAGGCGTACGACCTTAAATGCAGCACCAGTAGTGAAGATGGCACACGTCGTATTTGTCTAGTGACTTCGTAGTCGCTAATGCTGTGCACACTGGATGTTTATCGGTGTCGGGTATATGAGGGATAATGTGATGTAAACAACAGCTGTGCTACTGCACAGTGATTTGTAAAATGCGGGGTTCCGTGGACATACCAGGTATGTCCCAAAAATCGAGTTTTGGCTAGAAGGCAAAAACAGTTTGCACATGACATCGCACGTATATATCCCATCGTTCATCGGAAATTTATAAAATTTTCACAGAACAACAGAAGTAGCAATTACTCTGCAATACCCAAATATTGAGAAATTTGATCGGCAAAAACTGTCAAAATTTATTTAAAATGCTTTAAATGCAACATACCTGTTTTTTCCATGCACGAATTGCTACTGCAGTGCTGTGACAGTAGTCGAATAACGGCGTATGTTTACTTAGTACTGATAGCACCAAAGGCTAAATTTCCGCAAATACCAGGTATGTTTTACTACCTGTGTTTTAATACAGCAACATGTAACCTAAATGCACAAAATTAAACTTCTTGCATAACAAGTATGTAGAGTTAACCAGCTTCACTACAATTTCAAAAGCTAGATGCTATCACAAGAAACACTATATGTTATTTTACATTCAATGGACATTAGTCAAATTTCTCGTTTTAAGCAAAAATAACCTCAAAAAACTAGTTAACTCATCATATCGAATGCTTTTTTGTCACAGAACTATAAAAAACAAAGGTCTCTGAACACACTCATCAGCTGAAACAGTTACGTATAAGATATAAAAAATACATTATAATCCAGCCTTTATTTTAATATTCTTATTAACATTTTAGCAATTGCTGCTAACGTCTTTAGAATGCCTGTTTACGAAATGTTGCTGTATCAGATAAAGACCAAGGTGATCACAAAAGAATGAAACAGGATAAACGGGTAAATTAGGAAAGCAATACACATCAGAAAAGTACAAGACAAGTCAATGAACAAAGACATGGGGCTACAAGATTACTTACTGTGTACTGTAGCAACACCTGGCAAACAGCTGTTTCAAAGAAGGCAGCTGCAGTTGCCTATACATCAACAAAAATATTAAAATAAAGGCTGTATTTGATAGATGTTTATGTCTTATAATCACAGTACACTAAACCTATACTTATTGTGATTGGAAAATTTGTATTAGACACATCACACGCGTGCGGTAGCACAGCCCTGTGTTAATGGCGACCGGCTAAGTAAAAGGAGAATGGCAAAATCCGACCCCGCGCAGATTTAAAACCCCTAAACCGATCGACACAAAATTTGAAACAGGTGATTAAGGCCATGAGACGATCTCTAGTGCAAAATTTCGTGCAAATCCGTCTATTGGGGGCTTCTCGGCAAATAGGTGAAATATAACGAAAATTTTTCTATGGTATATATACCTTTTTTTTGTTGACAGACCTCCAGGTCAGACCGGTCGGCGGATTTCCACGCACAATGGCTCAAGCGACGCGGTCTCACGCAAGGGTGTGCCATCTTAGGCGTAAAAAATTCAAAGTTAATATCTAACCCCTCAAAAATCCTCCCAAAGTCGAAAATTGGGCCCAAAAACGAAAAAGGCTCCTGTATAAAAATTTTACCTATAAACGGCCCCTAATCGTCATCGTAGGCCCATAAAAGTTGTATAGTGAATATTTAATATGGCCTTGGAAATTCCAAATATGTGGTCATTTTGGACCCCCTACCCACAGGTCACGTGACACGGAGCATGCGCAGTCAACGTTTTGGCCTTGAAAAACATGCCTATGTATAAAAATTTCACCTACAAACGGCCCTTAATCGTCATCGTAGCCTCATAAAAGTTGTATAGTAAATAGGCAATGTAGACCTGGGAATTCCAAATATGTGGCCATTTTTGACCCCCTGTTTACAGGTCACGTGACACGGAGCATACGCAGTGAACTTTTGGCCTATAACATGGGCAAATGCAACTTTGAGGCTTTATATCTCCGTAACGGTGCAAGATAGACGCATGGTTCCAATAGACCACCAATAAAAAACCACATATGCCAAGTCAAATGGTCACGTGAACGATGACGTCGCGTGACACCAAAAGGTCAAACTCGTGACTCCATTATATTTGTAACGCTATATCTCCGTAACGGTGCAAGATAGACGTATGGTTACAATGGACAACTAATAGGAAACCACATATGCCGAGTCTAATGGTCACGTGACCGATGACGTCACATGACCCCAAAAGGTCAAACTCGTGACCCCAAAATCTTTGAAGCCCCGTATCTCCGTATACGTGCAAGATAGACGCTTGGTCATCATTGACCACCAATAGGAAAGTGCCCACGCCGAGTCCGATGGTCAAATGATCGATGACGTCACGTGACCCCAAAAGGTCAAGGTCGTGACCCCAATATCTTTGGGGCTCCATATCTCCGTAACGGTGCAAGATAGATGCATGGTTACAATGGACAACTAATAGGAAACCACATATGACGAGTCCAATAGTCACGTGACCGATGACGTCACATGACCTCAAAAGGTCAAATTCGTGACCCCAAAATCTCCGTACCCATGCAAGATAGGCGCATGGTCATCATTGACCACCAATAAGAAAGTGCTCTCAACGAGTCCGATGGTTACGTTCCGATGACGTCACGTGACCTCTAAAAACCAAAATCGTGACCCCCAAAATATTTAAGGTTCAGTGTCTTCATGGCCGTGTAAAGCAGCTGGTTTATAATTAATCATCAACATAAAAACTTTGTTATTGTAATAAAACAGCATATATAAATGTACAAAACATCAGTTTATACACTTGTTAACGGCGACATGCAATAAGTGACACATCGAAAACGGCAAAAATTAAAAAAAAGTAATATTATTCCACAGCACATTGACAGTTAGGCGATGTGATGGTGAGTGATATCACCTTTTTATGATTTTTGCTGTTTTTGATGTGTCACTCATTGCATGTCGCCGTTAACAAGTGTATAAGCTGATGTTTTGTACATTTATAATTTATATCAGCAATTGATCAGAGGTTTCGGCCGCGCTTACTTGTCAAAAATGTGCTACGACGATACCAAGGTTGTTAGTTCAGCAGTAAAGACACAACAGACTGGCCAAAAAGCAGTTAGTCTATTTTACATACTTTGCTTATTATGACGTTATTGAATAAAAAATATATAGGATGGTGTGAAGACATAGCGAAGGAAACCATCTTCACAAAACTCCAGTTACATGAGCTTTGCTGAAACGCTTTTTGTACAGTTAACAAAGACATCGATGTGCGTGCAAACTTTGCAAAGTTTGATCGTTTTTAGCCGACCGCACTTGAGTAACGCTCGAGCTATTGGCATGGTTGTGGTCTGTCTATCTGCATGATTGTGGATATTGCAGTATTGCAATTATTGCAATAAATATTGCAATACTTCTTAGTATTGCAACAGGTATTATTGCAATACTGGTTGCATGTATAGTATTGCATGTGGTATTGCAATACTTTTAGTGCTAAAATAGTGCAGTATTTGAAAGCAATACTTTTCGATAAAAAATACATTTAGATCAAAAAGATACTGTTTAATTACGCAAATAATTGGTTTCTTTTTTTGTTCGATCGCGCAAAAAAAACGAAACAACAAATAACATGGCAACAAAACTTGTTTATTATTTAAATTATGGGTTAACTGCGTTATTAGGCAGTCAACCCAAAATTTAGAAAAAGTGTTACACAGCAGGAAAAATCAAAATTTATTTGGAAAAGCGGATAGTGCAGTATTGCAAAAAGTATTGCAGTAGTATCGCAATACTAACTTTAAAAAACGTATTGCAATCTGTATTGCAATACTTTTTTTGCAATACTTTTAGCCAGTATTGCTAACAACCCTGTCTATCTGTCCGTCAGACTGTCTGTAACGGATGTCCGCTGGCTAACGGGTAAGGCGTAAAAAATCCTTTTGCATGATTTATTAGCCATGTTTGTGAAACTCGGGCATGCGAAATTTCAGCGATCTACTTTAAGGGAAACATGATCAAATTGGAAGTTAATTTGACTGGGGTAGGAAAATATTACTATTAATCACTAATCGGAAATGGCATACGACCTGTCAGATTAGATGGAAATCATTGACCTTGGATGACATTGAAGGCCACTGACAACTATTAAACCTAGGGTCGGCTATTTTAGCGACAGCTGGGTTTTTTGCACTTGTCATTGCAATACATGGCTTTGTCGTTTAGGAACCAGTTCTATCTACAGAAGTCTGTTACTATTACCTCAGCAGATCATGACCTTATGTCGCCTGCTGTTAAATTAATGTCGCGCAAAAATTAGACTAATCTGGTTATGATATATTGAAAAGGCGGATGCGTTAGCTCGTAAAATCGGTACTGCGATTATTCGATTAACTGTGTTGATCTTTAGAGTAAAGCATGTGATTAACTATCGTGCAATGTGAGACAAGTTTGGGCAATCAACAGGACGTAGCCGCTCTTGCACTTATGGGCTAATATAATAACAGCAGTCATTAAACGAACATTACACACGTATCTGCTGATGCTAAATACAATCTTTTTATCGCAGACTTACTGCTTATGAGAGATCAATCACCACTGAGATAAAAATATTTCAAACACTACACAAATCAAGACCCACTGCATCCGGTCTGGATAGTCTCCCAGCACCGATTGTTGCAGGCTGCAGCGCCCATAGCTGATTCCACTTGCTGTTTTATTTACCCCACATCTCAGTATAAAGTAGCAGCCAAAAGTCCAGTATGTACAGGGTATGTTCAGTTACCGAATTAAATTTCTGAAGTACTTACACAGCCAATAGTCAGCAAAAACCAGGTATGTGCAGTTATCTGTTTTATTCTTCCCAGTTTGTTGTCGCTGAGCACTCCATAAAACAACAACTAACAATGTAAGTTAAATTATCTGGTTTATAATGGAAAATTAGCACTAAAGTACAAAAAATCCAGCAACATACTTGGTTATTGAAAAATAAAAGGGTTTTAATTTTAACATTTTTATTCAGAATTTTGCACAGGTAGATAGCACGGACCGTGTTAAAGCCGAATATGCAGTTTCCAGCAAATACCAGGTATGTCGACATACCTGGTATGTCCACCGAACCCCTCATATGTGATTAAATTGCGCTGAATAAAAAAGCTATAGTTTCCCAAATTGGAACAAAATGCTAAGTATGTTCTGTTTAAAAAAACTTGCTCATATTATTGCAACACTGTTTAGTCACGGCTGTTAAGCTGTACTTAACCCACTTTTGGCTTAGATATGCCAAGCCACTGAGTTAGTTGACATCTCTTTCACCAGTAACAGCTGTTAAAAGCCAAAAAAATTTTTGTTTCACTTTAGGCAACTCCTGTTGTGCACATTAATGAAATAGAATTTTTGCTGTTACTTAATATTTTGGAAACAAAGTTAATTTTTTTTGGCAGACTAAATTCAACTTTGTTTCCAATTTGACTCTTTTAGCTACGGACCAGCAATACATTTTAATCAGCTGAAAAACAGTTGTGTCACATTTGCATTGAAAACGTTTATTAGCTTACGAGATAATGCTGAAGTGGAAAAAGTTAAATGGGTTTACGTCACATGGTTTGTAAGGGCAGCCAGTTCGTCGTTCTATCACTCTGTGTTTTAGTAAAATGATTTCTGCTGTTTTGGATGTGTGACTTGGTCGCCCTTACAAAATAATAAATGTACAAAACATTAGTTTATACACTTGTTAACGGCAACATTTAAGGACCTGCATATCGAAAACAGCAAAAATTACAAAAGGTTATATTGCCCGCATCACACTGACTGTGTGTCAATGTGCTGCTAAATAATATCATTTTTTTGTAATTTTTGCTGTTTTCGATATGCAGGTCCTTAAATGTTGCCGTTAACAAGTGTATAAACTAATGTTTTGTACATTTATATTTGCTGCTTTATTACTAAAATACTGTTTTCCTTCTGGTGATCAGTTACAAAGATATTGAGCTTCAGATTATTTCTTACAGTAGCCAAGCCGCTTATAACTGTTACTTACTACCTAACGGCGTGACTGAACAAACCAGACGACACGCGTCAGGCATGACGTCACCGCTGGCCTGCATTGCTGATAATGCTGAACAAAATTCCTTTTATATCCACAAAATGGCCATATAAATAAACTAACTAATATTGTACGCATCACCCGTTTAATATAGGCCCGGAAAGCAATTCAATAATGCTAATTTAGGGACGTGTAAAGATGACGGGACTGGTGTAGTAAAAAATTAGTCGCACCGGAAAATTATTCCCACACGCAACAGTACGGGTTAGGGTTAAGATAATGTTAAATTTAGGGTTAGGGTTAAGGTTAGGAGTAGGGTTAAGATTAGGGATGGGATTAGGGCTAGGGTTGAGTTTAGGGTTAAGTTTAAATTAGCGTTAATTACATTATGACAATATGGAGGTGGGAAAAATTTTCCAGGTGCGACAAATTTCCCACGACACCGGCCTTTTATCATTGATGGTGTTTGACGACGTTTGACTGTAATTAGTACAGATAAATAACCCACACAATAATATAGCCTAATATGATGAACCAACCTGCAAGAAACATATTTCGCTCGTTTTTCAATCGATTTTTTTCGTACAATGATTAAACGAGTGAAGTTTTAGATCGAAAATTGTTAAAATCCGCCATCATTCACTGTAGCGAAGCGCAATGATATTTTGTGTGTACTAAAGTAATTCGCCACATTAGAGCTGTTCTGTTTTGAATAATTTGTTACTAAAGTTAAATGCACTTTCCAAACCAAGTTATTATGTTCTGGTGAAACAATTCATCACATTTTTATTTTCCTGGGGAGGGGGCAGGCCCCTTCCCATATTGTGGTTAAGGTAGTAACGGAGTCGATGGACGAAAATGCGATTGGCAGCATTCAATGGCACATCTTTGAAAATCCTCCTATAGACGCAAAAATCTCGCAGATATCTTGTACAACACCGACCGAGTTATAGCTCTTTTTGTTCCAAATTTCGTTGCCATGGCAACGGGATCGGTCAAGGGAAAATGCGGTTTGCATGCAGCATTCGATGCCGCATCCACGAAAACACCCTATAGGCGCAAAAATCTTTTACGCAAGCCGAGTTAAAGCCAATTTTGTCCCAACTTTCGTTGCCATGGTAACGGGGGTCAGTCGGGAAAAAATGAAATTGGCAGCATTCGATGGCCCATCCCCGAAAACTCCCCATAGGCGCACAAATCTCGCAAAAATCTCTTATGCAAGCCGAGTTATAGCCAATTTTGTTTCAAATTTCGTTGTCATGGCAACCAGGGAGGGTCCGGGGTAAAATTAAATGACACCATTAGATTGGCGATCCCCGAAAACCATACTAGAACCAAAAATTGCGACTCTATCTTATACACAGCCAAAGTTATGACCGTTTAAAGAATTGCTTGATTTTCCTTGTAGGCGCCATTGTAATTTTTAAAAATTTTTGCGAATAAACAGGCTAAATATTAATTTCAATTTTTTTAATTCCCAAAAGGCACATCCTTGCGCGAGATTGCGTCGTTTGAGCCATCGCACGCAAAGATCCGTTGCAGGGTTTAACCTGTAGGTGAGTTTCTGAAAAAAAGGTATATAGCTAGAAAATTTTTTGCGTATATTTCATCTATTTGCCGAGAAGCCCCTCCCCTTGTGCAGATTTACATGAAATTTTGCGTGCGGAGTCATCTCACCGACGTAATCAACCGTGCCAAATTTTATCTCAATGAGATCAGGGGTTTTGATTCTGTGGGGGTCGAATTTTTGGGTTTTCCATAAGAAAGAGAAGTCGCCATTAACACATGGCTTGAACTACCGTTCAGCCTGTGATGTGAATTGGTAAGTATTTTTTCATTTCATATTTGCTGTTTTATTAGCAAATTAAATTGTGAATTTGTGATTTAAAAGCAATAATGTGACCAAACCAAACACGTGACCATTTATCCCGCAATGGGTGACTTCCTATTGGTGGTCTATAGTAACCATGCGTCTAACTTGCACCATTACGGAAATATAAGACCTCAAACATAATGGAGTCACGAGTTTGACCTTTTGGGGTCACGTGGCGTCATCGGTTACGTGATCATTGGACTCGGCATGTGTGGATTCCTATTCGTAATCCATCGTAACCATGCGTCTATCCTGCACCGTTAGGGAGATATAAAGCATCAAACTTGCATTTGCCAGGGTTAAAAGCCAAAAGTTCACTACGCATGCGCCGTGTCACGTGACCTGTAAGCAGGAAATTCAAAATAACCGCATATTTGAAATTTCCGAGGTCACATTGCCTATTCACTATGCCACTTTGGTGAGGCTACGATGACGATTAAAGGTAGTTTGTAAATGAGCATTTCCATTGTTAACCATTTTTAGTCTTAATTTTACTGTCCGAAAATGGGCCCAAAATTTTCGGTTTTGGGGAGATTAAAAGCGAAAATATGAAAGATAAATGTTAAGACCCCCTAAAAATCAATCCCCACCGAAACACGTCATTTAGTGCAAAGAATGCGGCGATACTCCCAAAAATCTTTCTCCAGAGCTTGGCAAAAAAAGTAAAAAAAAAGAAAATATAACCCAGTTGAACATTATATTTTATCTCTTTGCCACGCCGACTTTGCTACGCCGATTTGTACCATTTTTGGCACGTAGGGTCAGACCACCGACCTAATGATTCATGTCAAATTTTTGAGTCGATTGATTCAAGGGTTTGGGGGCTACGGGTGCACAAAATCTGGGGTTTCCCATTGACTTTAATAGTCGCCCTTACAAGTGTTACGCACAACCGTGCTACACTGTGAACATACTTATACGTTAATTAAATATAATAAATATAAAAAAATGACCACGGCCTATTTTGTAAAACATTGACTCAGCTCTCACAATGCCACGGCAGCAACAAGCAAACGCTCACATCAATGCTAACAGCTCAGCTACAGCTTCACGGATCCTGCTACTAATTTGTCAAAAAAACTAACAGTAAAAATTTTGTCATCTTAGATTTCACCGTTTCTGTCAATTTTGCCATCACAGGTTGCGCGGTAGCGTAGCAATGTTTAAGGGTGACCAGTTATTTCAGTGGGAAAACCCAAAATTTGACCCCCCCGTATTTCCCAGAACCTTTAATTTTTTCGAACCAAAATTTGCACAAATGATTGTGTCCAGCATATCTCCTGATGTGCAAAATTTGGTAAAAATATGTTCACGGAAGGCTTCCCCACTAATAGGTAAAATATAACGTTTGCGTGACTTTTTGTACCTTTCCTTTCCTTCCATTCCTTTTCCACTAAGACGCTAAGACGCTAAGACGCGCTGAAAGCAGCTACTGCTTTCAGCGCGTCTTAGCCATCGCAATTCTGTCCGTCTGTCCGTCCGTCCGTCCGTTCGTCTGTCACACGGATAGTCAAGCAAAAACGGTCCAAGCTAGAATCACCAAATCTTTACCGTCGGCTGCCTGGAAGACTCTACTTTCAGGAACCGTAAAGCTTTTTACGCGCGAAAGCAGAATGCTTCGCGCGTCTTAGCCATTGTCTGGGTGTCTGTCTGTCTGTCTGTCTGTACGTCTGTCCGTCTGTCACACTCGTGATTTGTATCAAAACGGTACTGTGGCTGCCCCAAGGTCTCTAGTTTATCGTGACAAAATTTCGTGTCACTGGGTGCAGGGTTCCCCTCGAACGACGGCGTCAAAAAGAAGTACCCCCTAAAGAGACGCTATTTTGCTTTTATTGGCTCGAATAATGTAAAACCGGTTGCAGATACGTACACACATGCTGCTTATCATAACAAGCACTAATGACAGGCTTTTTGGATCTGTCAACATCAATGATCTTGAACGACCTTGAACCCCTCAAAAAAAGGTTTTTAGTGAATTTTTCGCAATTTTTGGATGCAGCGCACATTTCAACAGTGAATTGCGACGAAATGGCTAGAGACAGACCAAAACAAACTGCGTATAAAATTTTTAGCATTCAACGTAGATTTTAGCAGTTTAAGTCCCTACCCCCTAAATTCAAGAAGGCCCGCGCAGGCGGGCGTCAAAGACAATTACTCCCCTAAAAAGTGGTTATTTTACCGCATTTATCTCGTGTTGGTGAAGACGGTTGCAGAGAGGCACAGACATGCTGCTTATTATAACAAGCACTAGTGACAGGCTTTTTAAATTTATTAACATTAATGACCTTGAATAACCTTGAACCTTGCCAAAAGGGGTTTTTAGTAAATTTTTTGCAATATTTTGATGCTGCGCACATTTCAATAGTGAATTTGCGACGAAATGGCTGGAGTTAGACCAAGACAACCTGCGTACGAAATTTTTAGCATTAAACGTAGATTTCAGCAGTCTAAGTCCCGATCCCCTAAATTCATGGAGCCCGGCGCAGGCAAACGTTAAAGACGGCTACCCCTCCTAAAAATTGGTTATTTTACCGCAATTATCTGGCGTGGCGTGAAAACGATTGCAAATAGCTACAGACATGTTGTTTATTATTAATTTCTGCAATCTTCTGCTGCAGCACAAAATTTAAGAATGAACTGCGACAAAAAGGCTGGAGACAGACTGACAGTTTGCGAAGAGGAACTGCTTTGCTTAAATTACTTTTTCATAAATTCGAAGGTTGTCACCCCGAACGAAGGCGCTAAATGACAGGAAGGTGGGCAAAATTTGCGATGCATTTTTTGGCAATAAGTCGCTGTATCTCAGTAACGGTGCGAGATAAGGCCTAGGTTACTATTAATCACTAATATAAAGTCGTACACTAGCTCTCGATTGGCGCCGAATTCAATGACCTTAAATGACTTTCAACGCCAAAATAGGGGTTTTATGGATTTTTGGGCGATTTCGGGCTGCGGGACACATTGCGAATTGCGCAGAAACCAATTAAGATAGACATGGACAAGCATTGAACGTAGATTTCGACGGTCTAAGTCTCGATTTTTTGGGTTCAAGAAAACCTGCGCACGAAAGCATCAAAAAGCGGTATCTCGGTAAAAGTCACGATGAAATAGCTGTAGATAGACTGACAGTTTGCGAACAGGAACTGCTATAGGCTTTCGCGTGTCCCGTGAGCATTAGCTC
>Ga0056128_1001738_pt1 | contig 24966 bp, 13 predicted proteins | sample WorMetLIZISLAND2_FD_71113 | JGI IMG/M metagenome (GOLD analysis project Ga0056128, IMG submission 71113) | Marine gutless worms symbiont microbial communities from Max Planck institute for Marine Microbiology, Germany - Olavius geniculatus... ... | reverse complement strand
ACACAAGCCTTCAGTCGCTTAATTTGAGAAGTCTTTCACAGTTTTGTCGATCGGTCCTTGTGGTAGGTTGCTCCAGATAACCTGAAGCGATTCCTTGAGTTCCGCGATTGTTTTTGGCTTCGTTTTAAGCTTGCGGTAAGCTCCAACATTGCAAACCACACGTGATAGTCCATCGAGTTTGCACTCGGCGAATTTAGAGGCCATTGGTCTTTTCTGACGAAATCTGGACAGTTGGCCCGCAGTCAGTTTCCTGCGATGCGCGCTGTGTGTGCTGGTGCGCTGTCCTGCTGGAAGATGAATCCGGTGGGCAGCCGGCGATTGCTTGAAAAGAAGGACAATTTAGTGATAATTTATAAACAAAATAAATTATTGTTTGTCAAAGCGTCACTGTGATGTCCTCGGCAGTAACGTGGTAACCGATTTTTGAAAATTAAATAGCATTTTTAGGTTAAACATTTTTTAATGTTGAAAAATCGGTAGGCGGTCATGTTCAGAAGTCTACAATTTCGTCGTTTTTCAACAGAATCATATTTCACTTAGCAGTTAGATGTAGAACGTTTCTTTAAAAGAACCTGTAAAATTCCATGTTAATATTCCAAGCGGTTGCTGAGAAAACGGCAAAAAAACTTTAGGGGGCTACTTTTTTGCCGCACCCTGTACTCTCCTTCTATCCGCCGTTTATATTACGATATATAAAAAAACTAGAATGCAGTTCTGTCGAACTTTTCCAACAACCGTGTCTTACTTTTTGCTGTTCTATAGCCCACAGATATAGCAAGAGTTTATTTTCAAAGTCCTGTATTCGGATCGCAAACCGGATCGCTGCCAAAATTTAAACAAATTGTCCTCAATCCCCAGAGTTTCGACTTTATTGTGTTCAAGAAATCCTCCGCACGGGAGCCTCAAATTTGGATATGCTGAGTAAAAACGCATTATTATCATGTTAGTGATGTTACTGCACGTTGTAAACCTACACTTGCCCAGATGTTGCGCGTCACGTGAGCATTGAACAAATTTTGTGTAGCTGTTTTGGACGGCGGTTGCATGGAAAATAAAGCATGTGCTCGCATTTTATTTTGCATATATAAAGACTAAAGATAATGTTACTGAGTTGATTACTGAAGACAAGCGAAGGAACATCGATTAGGCCTATCCACAACTCAAAACTGAAAGTACTCGCACAGAAAAAAGCAAAATGGAGTCGATGAAAACGAATACTTGCCCGTAAGGGCAGAATACAACAGAATAATAACCACGGCTTATACGTAAAAAATGGCAATCAATTTGCATCTGTATAGGCCTAGCCGTTGGCATAATGTACTATTACAACGTGGGTGGTTTTCCTTTATTTTTTTCAGTGACGGGATTTTGGAGCTGCGAGTCGAATGGAGCGAGTGATGAGTGAAATTTCAAATAATTGCCAGTTAACCGCGGATGACTGGAAAATCGCGCGACCTCAGATTGTGTAATTCCCACGCTCGCACCTTTACCGGAAACAGGTGCGCTAAACACTACGCATGCGCGGTCGCCTGGCCCCGCCCCTTGCAAGGTGTGAGCGCCGGAAGTGACTATACGTCCGGTACACGGGCTGATAACGAGTATTCGTAAACGATGATGACGACCGATGATCGACACATTCGACCACATTGTCGCTTCTTCGGTCCGTCCCGGCGATTATACCGACCCAATGACCGGTCCACCAACCGTAGCACTATAATGACCGCAATAAAATCTAACGCCGCCGCAGCCCGCCGCCCCAATAAAAGGTTACCTGTGTTCCCACACCCACGGTGTGTGATTGGGGAAGGGTGGACACTCCCTGAGGGCATTTGTCGTGCAGTTGTAGACTAGCAATCTCCTCCAATAATGTGAGTAAGAGCCCAGTTTTTTAAGTTAGGCTACACACTGGCACTTAACGTGCAGAGACGCGCGTACGCACAGCCGAAAACGTAAGATCCCTCATTTTAGTGACATGTTTCTGCATTGTTATGTATATTGAACGAGCATTTTATATACTTGCGTCGTGCCTTTTGGCGTAATAAATAGTCCTGAAGCTAATCATCTCGGAAGCGAAAGGATAATTTTATACCCCGTTTACACGAAGAAGCACACATATGAAGCATTAACGAAGCATACAATCATATGAAGCACACGTATTCAATATACACTGTTACAAAGCCAGCTCTAAGAGGGCACGACGTGTTCTCTAAGTTTGCTCTAAGGCTGCTCCAGATGTGTATTGTGTGTGCTTCACGTACGCTTCGTCGTGTAAACGGGGTAACACGCATACAAATACTGCCTGAATTTAAGGGCATGTGAGTTATGGGGTGTTTACACGATCCAGCAAACGTCCAGCAAACGTCATCGTGCAAAAAACACCCCATTACCAGCCAACAGACGGACGACCAGAAACAGACAAAGAGAGAAACATCGCCGATTTCTTAAAAGCGCGTACAGAGCGGCGTAACTGAACTGAACTAAACTGACATGGTTTAATTGTTGACGAACTGACCGATGAACAAGTAGTAAGGCATTACAGTATTCGGTGACTACGTTCACCTACTCGTCAACCAATGACCAGTGGACTCGCCCTGCTTGCCCATTGGTCAGTTCGTCAAAAACTATATCGTGTCAATTCAGTTCAGTTACGTCGCTTTGTACACGCCTTAACAGCAAGTAATACGCAAACGACGATAAACTGAAAAGACTCACCGGAGGTGGTTAGCGTGACGACTGAAACGAAGACGCAAACATTTATAGCGATTCCAAGGACAGTCCGTAGTGGAAGCCACATTTTTCCCTTTCAGTTGACGTCACCTAGAGCTGAAACTGTAGAACTGTAACCGCGGTAAGGAATTTCCCGGTTGTCGTGATTTGATTATATCCAAGAACGTGGTTCTCGGACGCTCTGATTGGCCGGTAGAGCACGCACTTGTGATGACGTCACCACGTCCACTCGAGTGCGACTCAGTTATGACGTAGGCTTATAGGCTGACATCTGGTTCTTCGAGATTTTTTCCGTCTTGACCTGTAGAGCAGGCAAACAAAAAACGCAAGTAACTGAACAGCGTGTAAAACAGAAATACCACGGCTAACGGGACAGAAGCTTCTTGCAATAGCATGTAGCGTGCCGGACAATTTCGTCAGAACATAGAACAGTAAATAAGCATGCGACTTTAAAGTCGTCATTGAAAATTTAGAAAAAATTAAAATAAGTCTGCAGTCTCGCGTATAACCAATAGTCAGTCAAAGCGACGTACGGCTAGCTATGTATTTCCACTTCTATGCTCAGTCTGACAGTTGCCTATTTAGTTTTTTCTCAATTTTTGTGTACATAATTGTACTGTTGTTTGTGTAATTTTTTGCAGATTTTTAGTTGTTGCTGTTTTTTCTTTAAATCGCTCTCGTGGCTGTCTGTCCACGATGTTTGCTTAAGCACAATAGCACTGTCAAAAGAGTTAAATTTTCGACTTTCTGCTAACGTCTCAAAACCCACAGTCTCCTCAGAAAATAATTTCCAGACTTCGTCATTTAAAACCATTATCTGTCAAAATTTTTTTGTTCAACTAGTTGATTATTAAAGATGTGTACGGAACGACAAAATGAAAGAAACTAAAATGAAATCAAACCTCGCGCTTTGGCTTTGAATTTATTTTATTTTATTTTATATTTGTAGCTTTGCGGACATCTTTAAACTGCCGACGGTTTAACGTTGAAGAAGCTTTAGCCTCCTACTTAAGGCAGTTGGCGTAACTTACCAGAACGCTGCAATAGCAAGACGACAAGAAGTATTAAAGTAAGTTTCAACAGTCGGTCAACGCGGCGACGCCACCGCCAACTATTAATTTACAACGCTACCCAGTCACAACTTTACAACTAAGCCTACTCGATCACACGAAATGCCGGTGTCACAAAACGACCGATCATCGCACGATGAATGAATGAATGAACCAAATGTCGCACAGCTACTATAGGCTGACACTATACGACGGCGACTGGTCGACTGACTGACACTAGGCATGTCAAGCGTAGTTCCCGTGCGACTCGCACTCAGCAGCCCAGCGCCCACTACCTACACGCGCTCTTTGCGTTGCAACCGACGACCAATAGCTGCTGCACAGGACACCAACGACGCCTCGCGCAAAGTAAAGTAGCTCGCTTCTTGGGGGGAGGACTGAGTTGTGTGCCCAAAGACATGGGAACAACCAGCAGCGTTAAATTTCTCGGCCCGAAATTCTGCATTTTTGAACGGCAGTTCATCTGACAAAAAAAACAGCGATAAAAGGGTGCATTTGTCAGCACAGCAAACACGTTGGTCTGCCGCACCCACTGCTGAAAGACGGATAATACCGACATCAGCCAAAGTAACAAGAAACCCAGCTGTCTCTAGGGTGGGCCGACCGTACCGTTGTCGGTTATCCGAAGACCAGCGTCCGACTTCCGGGTGTCTTCGGAAACGCTGGATAGACAACACGAAGCAAGCCGTAAAGAAACGAGAATCTACTGCGCAGGACACTGAGCAGGCCTCAGTGTTGTTCATCGACAGACGAAAATCCAGCCGCACTTCTTCACTCACAGTCCTTGAGCTAACCACCTGGATCGTGATACAAAAGCGTTGACTAAAGATTATTTGGCCGACGATACTAACGGTCAATACTTTGGTATGATGTTCGTCTGTTGTCTGTCTGTATGTAACGCATGCATTGTGGCTAAACCGTACATCGTAGGGAGTCGGCGATGGTACCGTTGACATAGCGATGACGAGTTCTTATTGGTTGTCAATAGTATTAAACCATGTCTCTCTATCTGCAGCGGTTTGGCCGCAATTTTAAATGCAAAGTTTTCTCCGGCAGCCATTTCCCACGTGCACCGAATTTCCCTATCGCATTCCAACGTTGATTGTAGCGTTTAATATAGCAGCGACACCATAGCGTGTATGGGACTGTAGTCACTCAATTACTTTCTTTCCGCGATAAGAAGTCGAACGACGGTCTTCAGATATAGGCGGTACGGTCGGCCTTCCCTAGCGACAGCTGGGCTTCTTGTTATGTAAGGTCCGCTTTGAGCCGATGTCTGCAATGCAGACTCGAGATAGTTAAAAGCTCCACCACCCTGCTTACGTTACGTTACGTCAACGGTGGTCGCCTTCAAAAGCGTCGGCGCCTCTACGGCTATTTCGGACGTATTCGGATGAACACGCTCAATGCAGCACCACTGGGTGGGGCGATTGGCGAAAAGGGGGTAAATTGGGAGGGACAAATCACTCCCTTTCCTCACATAGACCCCCCCGCTGTGATCGGCGACATTGAAAAGTCTTGCGACGAGTATTCTTTCCCATGTCGTCTGTGCATTGACAGCAATCATACGGCCAATGATTCTTACGATCGCGTATTGAACTTTTTTTTTCGGTAAGCGGAATCCACCAAAAGTTCGAACCGCTATCATTCCGCATTCCCGTTAATTAATTTCTATTCTCTGCTGCGCCAAATAAGAAAACGAAGCAATACGCAATAAAATGCGTACATTAAAAAATCAATAAAGACATGATCTGTACAAAATATTCAGCATACACAGCCAGTTTAGAAGCGTGGAATTAACTAACTACGGAACGAAATGTTGAGCGCTCGAAAAGTTTTACTGCGGTATTTTTATTACCTTGATTCTATACGATCCAAACAAATATTTGTGCCCCCAAAATCGACTGATCGTTAGCTATAAGTTCGTACGAAAATAGCTTAAATTTATATTTAAAAAGCAACTTTCAAAAGACTGAATGTCAAAAGTAAGATAGCTGAAACAAAATGTCGTTACGGAATAAAAAAATATAATAAATAATGATTTAGATGTAAATATCTGATAATACAAAGTACAAAGACAAAGGTTTTGGAAGTGAGCAAAATATTTTCGACTCTCAACCAATAATCCACAATTTTTTTTACTGCGGATCTTGATCCGTCAAACGGATCGGACGAGTAGCCCACACACAATACATTCAAGTGCACGGTGCGTTCACGGTTACTTTCTTCCCGCCGCCGGAGAGACGGGATGGACAACGATGTAAAAGAGTGGACAATGGATAGAGACAGCTGCTCTGTTACGGAAACGCCACCTGGTGGTCAATACTAATAGCATGGTCATCGTCCAAATGTAATAACAATTTGCTGACCTTAACACCGGGTCAAATGGGAATAACTGCAAGACCAAGCTAAACGAAACGATATGTCGTTGTAGGGATTATGAAAATTTTCGTATTAGGCATGCACTACAGTTAAAAGGGATGAAACAACACTTAAAATGAGTAAAATAACAGCTACGATGCCCAGCACATTTAAATCACAACAGAATCAATAGTAGTGATAAAGATGACAAACAAATTAATTGTCCAAGAATGTCAAAAACACACGAGTGCATTCGTTAAACAGAATAAAAATCAAACAATATAATGGCGGAAAAGAGGCAGACAAAGAGATAAAAATATCAAAGCATAGTTTACCAAATACCAGCATTAACAACAAGCCTCAAAGTCTTTACTTCTGTTAGTCAAAGCACGAAAATTATTTTCGCCAAGTATAAACTTTTTTCGCGTAATACAAACGCCGGTTCAACGGTCAAACAGACAGACGAACAGACAGACAGACAGATTGCATGGCTCAAGGCGTTTTATAATGAGGGGTCGCATAACGACACAATTTCATTACATTACGCTACGGTGATATCCAATACGCTAACCCAATAAATTCATATCGGTGAGCTTTGTTAATAGTTATTATCCAATAAAAGGCAGCTGGCGTTATTTTTCTGCAGCACTGTCGCTGAAATCGTGTGCCTAATGGGGTGTTTACACGATCAAGCAAACGTCCAGCAAACTTCCAGCAAATGTAATGCTGGACGTTTGCTGGATTGTGTAAACACCCTATAAATTAGCCTACAACAGCAAGACGGATATCACACTAATTTATAATGCTTGCTGCCTCGTTCTGGAAATTAATTATTAACGATAATCGATAAACCCAGATTTCGGCAATTAAGCGGCAAAATTAAAATTTGCGAAGCACCCATAATCTCCTCCGTCGGAAAATGCAACTTTCTGCTTCCCTCCTATCATAGCCTACGACCTTGCTGATAGAGTGGGCAGAAACACTTACCCCTCCTGGACCGTAAAGGCGCGTTCAGAGCGACGTAACTGAACTGAACTGACATGGTTTAGTTTTTCACGAACTGACGAATGAAGAAGCAGTAATGCATTAGAGTATGCATCGTCGAATGGCGTCGTTGGCCTACGTGACTACGCTCACATACCCGTCAACCGATGACCAGTGGGCTCTCCCTGCTCGCTCATTGGTCAGTTCCTTAAAAACTGAACGGTCTCAGATCAGTTCAGTTACGTCGCTCGTGTCTTAAAATACACCTGTTCCTTCTCTCTTCAGGCGCCATCTGTAGGTTATAATAATTATGATGTGGTCGTAAGATTTCCCTCTTCACGTTTTGATGAGAGAGCTTGCTGAGTGCTTATGATAGTCGTTACGGGCGTTCTACGGCGTTTCGATGATCCTAAGAAGAGATCTTAAGACGCCTTTGAGAATTCTAATATTGACGCTCTGAGACCGAAGTAGATCCATTGTGAGTGCTTTGTAAGACGTTCTTGAGCTATAAAGAAACCCGACGATGCATCAGGCATGCATGCAAACTATCTTGATATAAATAACTACTAAGTAAGTAAATTTGTATGGCGCACAGCGTCGAGCGGAAACGCGTCGTAACTGGAAAGCAAGCGGTCAAACAAATAATAGAGCGACCAAAGTGCAAGTACGGAAAAAAGTAATCACTGCTTGTGCGATAGCTGTCAGTTGCTACCTTGCTCCAATGGTGAAAAATCTGGTTTATTCATGACAAATTGTTAAAGTTTTACAGTTACAGTTACAAAAACATGCAAAGCAATGGCATTTACGTGTCTGTGGAGATAGTTAGACTTTTACGCGTTCGAGCAAGACAGTGCACTAGCACACCGAGCTTGCAAAATGGTTGCGTTTTTGGATCGCATTACGCCTGATTTCATGTCCCCATGTTGCTTAGTGCTGAAACGATAAACATTTCTCATTAGCGAATTAGATTAAGTTCCCCATTGAAGCTGGGTAGCAACTGACAGCACCAGTTGAGACTCTCAAGCTTGTACCCGTGACACATTATGATGTCAACATTACGTCAGAACTAGCAAAGAATATTTAATTAGCTGCCATATTCTGTTGCAATATTTTGAATTAGTATTTCCTTAGTTACATCTGGTAAAAAATTACATGTAAATTGATCATCATTCGAGTGAATTATGAGAAAAACAAAAAGGGGTCCCTTTTTATGAAACGCCGTGTACACGTAAGCCTAATCAAACCGAAATTAACAGTAATTATTCAAAAATATTCTTACACGGTACGGTCTGCAACAAGTTACTAGCATACCGTATAATATAAGTCGATGCTGGTGGTCACGATATTATATATCGAGTGTCGACTGTCGTGCCAGAAGGCAATCATTCAAGCTTAATTTCCACTACTCCGATATCTCGTGGATTTGTAAAACAACAAGTCGCATGCAAAACATGGCTGTATGACATTTTGACAACGACGCTATAATATTCACAACAAACTCAGTTGTTTTAGCGCTTAGCCAAACACAAGTTTACACTGCGAGACCACGGATCGGGGCTAGTGCATTGCGCGGTGTGCCTGTTTACGTCCCAGCTTTCGTTGTAACGCATTGCACCTACCCACGGAGGGATGGCCAGACTGAGTTGACTTGGGTGTGTCCGCTTACATGCCGACATGGTTCACACGTCTATATCTGGCGTTGATTAGCTTCGTTGATCGGACGCAAAGTCTTAACTAACCACTACACGTTTTGAGCATGCGCTATATAAATTTACACTTTACTTACTCACTTACTTACACTAGAGCCGAAGCGTGTAAACTCACTGGACGCCCCTTGAACACCGCAGATCACTTAAGGCGCGTACTCAGCGACGTAACTGAACTGAACTGAACTGACATAGCTTAGCTTTTGACGAACTGACCAGCGGGGAAGCGGTAATGTATTACAGTAGGCACTGTTTAACGGCGTCGGTGGTTTACCTGACCACGTCCACGTACGCGCCAACCAATGACAGATTGGCTCGTTCTGCTTGCCCATTGGTCAGTTTGTCAAAAACTAAGCCGTGTCAGTTCAGTTTAGTTCAGTGACGTCGCTCTGTACCCGCCTTAATTTAGGCTATTTTGTGAATTGAGCTCATCCGCAATGTTTAAGCAGACCGCTCGTATAAGTACTTAATTATATTAGCGAGTATTAAGCCAAATGCCAATAAATCGCAGCATAGGCCTAAGTGGAGTATGGGTCCTTAGCTTCCAGTGCGGTCTATGGCTCGTGTTACGCTCGATATGATATCATAATACCGTACCGTACGACTTTGTGATACGACAAGCCAGGCCTACGGTATATTAAAAATCCGTCTCGGTGACTATTAATTTGACGCCGAATTTCTGTCCCTGGTGCATATTATGTAATAGGCAATATAACAGTCATATGCATTGCCATTTGCTATCTCTGCGATCTCGCTTGCCAGAAACCACGTGCGAGAGATAGAACAGAATACGAAAAATATTATTTTAGCCGATAATTTCTGACGCCGTATCATGATTATAATTTATGAGTTTGCTGCAGAAAATTTTGCGACAGCGACGGCCGGGCATAATAACTAATACCATGTTTACACGATCAAGCAAACATCCAGAAAATGTATTCATGAGACACGTGCACGACGTGTGCTCTAATTGCTCGATGTTTGCTTGATGATTGCTTGATCGTGTAAACGGAATATAACTACCGATCGTCAGAGCTACCGTGTAATAAGTCGGCGTTAAACCATTGGCCGTTTAGCGTTTGGCGTAGTGGCGTAATAACGGGAGGGTGTCCGACTTACGATCGAGAGGTCCTGGGTTCGACTCTAGATGCCGGGTCACTGTCAAGTGGTTGCTTTTTGGATGGGTGACTGTCTGCGGACTGGTAAATCATTTCGGAATATAACCAACACTAAGATCAACTCAGCCTTCCATCCCTTCGGGGTAGGTAAATCGAGTACCAGCGCTCACCTGTGTCGGGTGGTGGGTAACACTGTGTGATCCCATATGTCAGGTGACGCTCCGTAGCTTTGCGATGGGTTTCTCATAAAAATCAATACATAACTTTTAACTTTCAACCACTTCGGACAGTGGTTTGACTTAGATTTTTTTAACCTTGCACGCTCGGACCATGTGCATTGATAACCTAAGATATTTTTAATTTTCAGCTAATAAAGTGATTCAACTGAACGTACTGCATAAGCTAACTTGTACATCAACTTTAACGTTATTATCTTTAGGCTTATTATTAGTCAGCTTTTCTGCTTGTTGTTTGCACTACTATCTTCCCCAAGGTGAACGAAGTGAACATTGGAGGAGATTAAAATATTGGTCATTTCGTGTGTCCTTCGTTCTGTGTTTCTGCGTGTGTACAATGTAGGCTACTTTGAGACTCCACATCTCTATAAAGGTGCCAGATAGACGCGTGGTCAAAATGGACCACCCATAGGAAGTCGACCACCGCGACTCGAATGGTCACATGACCGATGACGTCACGTGACCCTGAAAGATCAAGGTCGTGACCTCATTATTTAGCTGTAGCTGTTAGTGTAGTAGTATTAGCAGCAGTAGTCATAATGTTTAAATTACTTCACTTGGCGGACATTATGCACTCTTACGAGCGCCTTTTAGTTATTATATGTATTTGTTCCATTAAACATTGGCAGACTTTAATAATTTTTGGCATGCAACACGGCAAAGAAACTCGATGTAAACGATTGTAGTTTTTGCCCGTTTCCCCTTAATACTGTTGCTACGCTAGCTTGTAAAATGCAGAAGTCGTAGTTTGGCTGTTTACAACGATTTCGGTATAAAACTTCATTGGATTTCAAGGTCTATACTTTCACGTTAAAGTCACAATGAGTTTTTTGCGCGTTCTTTCTCTGCATAATACTGCGGTTACCTGCAGACAATACTTATCCTCGAGCAAGGTTTGATACTTTAGTTTTTTAATTATTGGCTACCTTTTTGGGGGAATATAGTTTTCTCCCTGAGTATGTGCTACGGATATTGGCTTTAATTTAAGCAAGCAACACGTCATTTCTGGGGCCTGCAGGCGGTAAGTGAGTGTGGTCAGTCAGTTAGTGCAGTGCCCTTCAGAGTTCATGCAAGCAGAAAAGCACGTTTATATATACACGGTCGACGTAATGCAATGCAACACAACCACCGTGCAGCTAATTTGCAACAAATATGCGTCGACGATTGCACGCGCGTACGGTTCAGCATTATACATATACCGATCGAGCCGCGCATGCTGCACACGACGTAATGTACCGGGTGACGCGTAAAAATAGAACGCGCATGCTTTATGGGGTGTTTACATGATCGAGCAAACATCGAGCAAAAGTCGAGCAAGCGTCGAGCTGGCTCAAGCAGGCCTATTGGAACCCCACCCCTGGGTCAAATGTAAGCCTAGGCTTAGGCTCTTAGCCCACAGCTGATCACGTGTTATATAGGCCTTCCAATTACAACCCGCCCGCCCTTCTATATTTTAAATCAGAAGTTTAGAAGTCCATGTCCGGGCACGCGATTTGTGTTAGTTTGCTAATGTTTTTGCTTTAGCATGTATTGTTTTATCACATTACGAACAACGATAATTACAGACCGTAACTGAACTCGTGTAAGAAGGTAAGCATTCTTTTCAGAGGGCCAATGACCTGAATGCGTATGCCAGTAGGGGGTGGAGACTGAGTTACAGCTGTTTGTCGGGTTTTCTTTCACATCCGGTGGATCGAATCCGGATGTCGGCAATGACCTGACGTATTGCTATAGACAGAGGTCATCTCCATACCGGACGTAGCCGAATTGTGTCGTCCAAAACTTTAAACCGATGGGAAGAACTGCAACCGTTTGTAAAAGCTATTGTTTAGGGCGCTTTGGGGATAATTGAAGGCCGAAAACACAACGGAGCGCGCCATCGATTACGACGGATAGATACCGTGTCAGGAATCAAGTTTTTAATGCGCAGAAGACTGCAGGTTAGCAGGTTAAACATTTTGCGTTACGGCCTATAATAGCGCCGGAAAGTCGTCGCCACTAAAACATCTTTTAGCGCATTGAAGGTTAATTGTACGTTATGAGATTTACGTTTTACTTACTTCGTTAACTATATGTGCTAAGGTTTTATTATGGTCAGCCTACAATTAGAATAAAACGTGTCAAAGCGCATACACGCAATTATACTTTTGAAAAAGTTTTACAGGCAGGCCTAAGTTTAAGTACTGTCAGAAGACTAAAGGATAGGGATACCTTATATAGAGTAGGCCTACAATAACCAAACACAACAATTGCGATTTACGAACGCAACAAATTTAAGCAGTGTTGTAAATTTAGATTTAATAGGCTACTCCTGTTCTGTCTATTTTGGCTTGTTAGTGTAGGTCTAATGTAAAAATAAGCGACAGTCACGGTCGCAATAGAGGGAGTTAAATTACATTAGACGATTACCACGACACTATGTACACACAATACCTGTACGCCGTCTAAGCGCAGTGCGTCAGGCGTATACAATGAACTGAGTTGAGGTATAATTACGCAGTGGTGGCATTTCACGACAATTAACCGGGAAATATCGGATTTACAGTTCCATGCGGGGAAAAGGTACAATTTAAATCACGTTACAACTAGAAAATGTTTTAAGACGCATTAAATGCCGCAGCGGAAGTAGGCGTATCTTTGGAGAAATTGCAGTTTGATTAGTTCGCCCAAAAAGACTATGTTTGTGGTCTTGACCACTTGGATTCAAAACAACTCAAAACGCTATGAACCGATGTGGATAAACTTATATAGAGTTGCATATACTGCACAAATATGAATTATAATTGCTTTGGATTGATATGGCCATCAACTAAAACAAAAGTTGTTGCCTGCGTATTGGCCCTCGTGCCGAAGTTGTCTGTAACGGTTTAATGTGTTTGTCAGGTGCGCCCATTGCGTGGGCCAATGGAGTTAGATATCTAGAAATATTCATAGTTAAATCACGAACTTTCAAGTGCTTATTGGACCATGCAAAACGCTCCTTCTATCTAGCTGCCAATGCGATATTTGGCAAGGTTGGTAGAGTGGCGTCTGAAGAGGTTACGCTCCATTTGATTAAGTCCAAATGCATTCCAGTATTATTGTACGGTTTAGAAGTATGCCCACTGAATAAATCTCATCGCATCACTTGATTTTGTCATTAACCGCTTCTTTATGAAGCTTTTTAATACAAATAATATGAAAATCATAAAGGCTTGTCAAAGTTATTTTTCGTTCAAATTACCTAATGTCCTCATTCCGATACGAGTGAACAAATTCACAGCCAGAGCTAAGGCGATTTGAGATTTTTCAGGTTTCTTCCCTGTTCGATATTTCTGTCTCTATAATTAGTTGCTCAACGTGACAATTCTTTGAGTCTAACTCTATAATGTTGTTTTTGTTTAATTTTTTGTCTAGCAATGTTTGCTTGATGAAATACAGATTATCATAAATAGTCGCCACGTTTCTGATATTTACTTGCTCTGTACGCAACTTTTTTATGTTTTTCATTTATCATTATTTTCCACAGCGGTAGGCTGTGCGAGAAACGCAGTTAACGGACACGTCCGATTTCCAGATGACAAATTAATTAATAATACGGAAAAGATTAGCGCGGGTATGATTATGATGAATGGACTGTATCCGGATATCACGAGAGCAGACGTGCGTTGTCGGCGTAATAATTAGTGCTGAGTGAGACAGGATATAAAGCTTATTAAATTGACTGTGTACTGTGCGCAAGCCGCTGATTGGCAGGTACACAGACAGGTGAGATGAATCGCGGAAACAATGAACGTAAGAGTTACAGGTAAACGCTGAGTCATTGCATTACCTGGCGGTCGGCAAAATCAGACAACATCGTCGTCATTTATTAGCAGAATAAATGTATAAAGGAATAAAATGTAAATACCGTAAGTAGCAGAACGCGAGGCTAATTACAGTAGCACGTGACCATAAAATACAAAAAGACCAGCTGTCGCTCGGAAAGTCGCGTTATAGCCTATACAGTTTTGTTGCAGTAGGCCTATCCATCCAAGGTCAGTGAATTTCATCTTAACTGATTAATAATAACCTTGGCCGTATCTCTTACGGTTTCCAAGTTATGGCCAGTTTTTCGTTAAAAAGCGCTTATTTTTACCCTCTTCCATTTAACCCCAAATTTGGAAATGTTTCCCTTGCACTGAATAGCTGAAATATTGCATGCTTAAGTTTAACACACATAGCTAATATTATTCCTGTGAAAAAAATTATGACCTAATGCTTAGCCACAATACGTCCGTTGCAGACAGACAGACAGACGACATTGATGCCAAAGACGCGTACAATTAACGTAGCTGCAGCGCGTCAAAAATCGAGGTTCGTGAAAATGAGGTTTAAAATAGCAAGTCATGGTGCAACGTTGCGCATTGCCACCTGGCGGCTAAGTTAGTCAACCGAAACCCATGACTGTGTATCGTGCATACATACTAGTAGTTGTGCCTGGTTGGCTTTGCCTTGTTATTGCCGAATAAAAATGACTGCAATTCGCATCGATGGTGTTTTCGGTGGCGAAACGTTTCGGTGACGGCAGCGAAGATACGATTTGGTACTTTCGTCAATCAACTAATAAAATAATGAATCTTATTTTAACGTCGTAACGAAATTGATTGAAGTAAAACAGCAGCGCTGTCGCCTATGTGAAAAATAAAACAACAGTTATTGCAGCATTAAATATGTTCTTATTTTAAGCCGCATATATTTTCGTTACAAATTAGAAATAAAACTGAAGTAACATTTATTCGTAAGCTATTTCATTGATAAGTAGCTTACGAAGTGTATTCGCACCAGTCGTGGTTACAGAAATAATCAAACCAAAACTTTTTCAAAAAAAGTTCGCAAATGTTTCGTGCTTTACTTTATAATTACGTGTCTCCACGTTCACAAATCTTTGCAGACATGTTTTAAAACATTTTAGCAGAATTTCGCAAGGCATGAATTGGGTAGGTTAAGTGTAAAATATTTTGTCCGCCGTGGACACCACTATGTCTTGCAATCAAAAGGTCGCGTGCTAGGAAGCCGACAAAAGAATGCCGAGGCACGTTCGGCATACAGTAACTTTTTATGACATTTGCCCCGCCCCTCCATATCCCCTCTCCTAGATAGGCTACACTTCATAGAATACCATTTTTATATTCATCTTCATTCATCACAGACCTATTAAACAAGTAGCCAAGACGGGACCACTGAAAATGCAGAACCTATCAAATGCAGAACCACGAAAAACGACGGACCAGATCGCACCGCTGGAATCTGCAAGGCTATGATGTGGTCCGTCATTTTCAGGTCCTGCAAATTCAGCGGCACCGCCAAAAACGCATAATATGAACACGCGCGCAGCCGATCTAATTTTGCTGCAAGTAAGAACTTGAATTGGACAAGATCGCAGCAAATAATTTTGCATTTATGTATGTATGTATGTATTGTAATTTGCCTTGAAACACACAAGTACTAATACACAGATAACATAAAACAGTGAGGCTGGACAACCAGGCAGTGCACTTACGGTTGCCCATATTAAAAACTAATTTTAAAAACACACTAGGCCTACTAAAAGAAATTGCATTGCTAAAACACATTAAAATACACTTAACACATGCAGAACACTATTGAATAATAAGAAAATCGGTAAAATCAATTTTATTAAGATTACGCTTAAAACCAAATTAATAGAATTAGAATCGAAATCCGCTGGTGGATAATTCCAATATTTGACAACTCTGTTTGCAAAAAAGTGTTTCCTGACATTATGCCTTGCTAAGTTAACGAACAATCTGTTTGGAAGACCATAACTCAAATAATTTCGTTCAACTGATTAAATGTCTCCGATACTTGTAGTAATTTACCGATTGACTTATACGTCGTCATATGCCTTCCCCAAACTCTTAGCTGGTGGGCAAAAAAACGATCCCACGACTAGTGCCCTCCCATCTCATACAGAGGCACAGAGCGACGTAACTAAACTAAACTGAACTGACACGGTTTAGTTTTTGACGAATTGATCAACTGCAGGCGGGCAGAAACTAAAACCACGTTAGTTCAATTCGGTTTAGTTACGTCGCTTTGTGCGCGATTTAACGCTAATTGTCAGCATGGCGAATAAAATGTTTTTGACTGTAAATACAAATAATTTTTCTTGCACCATCACCTTTTTTAAATAGTGATTTGCAAATCGATTTTTGCCGCCATACCTGGTGCAATTTGTTTTCTGCTTAGCGCACTTCGATCTTTGTGGAAACGTAATTATAGTCTAGCATTACAAAAATTTATGATGAAACGCACTGGTGAATATAATAATGTCTATTATTTGTGCATTAAACAGCTGTTAAGTGCTGAGTTTTATAGATATTTGGCGGCTTCATTCAAAAGCCTGGAAGCCTGTCGGCATTTTGCAATAACTAAAGTTAGGGCCAAAGCTATAGGTCCAACTGTAATTTTTAGACCGTGTTAATAGCGCCGCCTTTTCTGCCAAGATATCAAAGTGAGCCGTTAGCAATGCGGCGAGACTGGCGCAGGCGTCCATGTTACAATAGTACATAAATAAAGCAGCCATAACTAGCAGCACTCAAAGAGCACAAAACTTCGCCTGGTTTTCAATTTTAAATTGGTGAGCATACGTTGCTTGATAAGTTAATATATTTATAGCGTATATTTTGTAATTAAAGATGCAATTCCAAGAGTTGACAGTGTGACGTGCTCTGGCGTCTAGGACGGTGGATAAAATAAACTAAGAAGAAGTGTTTTTTTTAATTTCTGGATTCGGATAACATGTGGGATACTGAAACCAACACTTGGATCCTGAAACGAATTGCACCCAAAATCTAAGTGAAGGTTGGGCGCTTGGTTCTTGGTCCACTCCACACCGCTTCGTAAAATATTATCGAAACCCGTTCTTAACTTATATCCCGTTTACACGACAAAACTGGCTCAAAGAGCGCACGACGTGCGTTCGTCGTGCGTTTGTCGAGCCAGCTTCACCTGCCGTATTGGATCACACAGCGTTACCTGCCATTTGACACAGGTGAACGCGCCCCGCCATAACCTCAGCCAGACAGGCCAGTACTCGATTTACCTACCCCGGAGGAATGGAAGGCTGAGTTGACCTTGCTGTTGGTTATATATCTAGATGGTTTACCTGTTCGTCAACCATTCATGTAACAAGGACTTGATAGCAACGCGACCTGCAGTCGAGCCCGTGACCTTGCGATCGACACGATCAAGCAATCATCAAGCAAACATCGAGCCAGCTCGTCGAGCCAGCTTCATCGTGTAAACGGGGTATTACTTACAAACTAAAAACACATCTTTCTCGGCGGCAGTAACAAAGCGGTGCGGTAAAGCATATGCCTATAAGAACGGATCGTGTATACCCCGTTTACACGATCCAGCAAACGGCCAGCAAATTTCCAGCAAACGTCGAGCAGTTAGCACGTGTATTTTGAACACATTTCTGGAAGTTTGCTGGACGTTTCCTGGATCGTGTAAACGGGGTATTACTCTCGTGTTTTGCGTGTTGCTGAGGCTCGGTTCACTGAGCGGATTCGGCGTCTCTGCGGTAAATAGAAGTCCCCCGTCAGTCAGTCAGCAAGTCGACCCAGCCGATGACATTGCGTGTTAGGGTGTTAGTGTCTTACTAACGAGGTCGCCGCTTTCGCCGACACTCGCTTACACAAACACACAGGTGATTGATTGCACAGGTAGGAGACAGGTAGCGAAGACGGCGACGACAAAGTTGTGCTTAGGCACTGGCGTAGAAGATGGGCCGTTGTGGCAATCTCCCAGACAAGACATATACGCACACGTTTAAACTGCACTAAATTTTGACAGTTGATTTAAGAAAAATTATAAAACTTGTTGCCACCAGATCTCATATTTTGAAGCTATACCATAACGCACAAAGTTCGATCTCAGCCGAGTCATTGCCGATATCACGACCAGAAAGCTCACAGCGTTTTTTAAATACCTGGCAGGATTCAAGGGGTCACACTTCTAAGGAAAGAGATGGGAGATAAAAGGGAGCAAAGAAAAAAGAAATCGAAAAAGATTTTTTTTTAAAAAAAAGAGGAAAAAGGAAAGCAAAAAAATTGACGGAAAAAAGAGAAACAGAAAAAGAGGAAAAAAGTAATGAATAGAAGGGAACACCCCTTAATTTCAATTTCTGGCTACGCCACTGTGCCTCGAGTTAATGTGCTTCAAGTGATGCCATGCCATGTCGCCGGCGTCGATTTAACATGCGACCTCCTGCATGTCAGGTGTAACTAGCTCCTTCGGACAGTTTACCCCCACGTCAACTCAAAAGCCACCGCCGACATCAACTCAGCTTTTCGTACCCTCGGAGTAGATCGGTGGAGTGAATGCTTGCTTGGTTGGGATAAGGATAGGGCGCGTTTAATACTGTTGACCATGTGAAAGTAAAAGCGTTTGATTTCCTACGGCAGGTGACGCTCCGGCCGTAGCTCTGAAATAAATTTCATTTTTTATAAGCTAACAACGATCAGCACTGTTTACCCCGGATAAGAGTTCCAAGGAACTCATATTCGGGGTGAACAAAACCCGCCATCAAACAGAAAAGCCCGTCCAGAAAGAAAGGCTTTTCTGACATATATCCTTCCCCGACGTAAGCCCCATTGGGGGAGGGGGCTAAGTGTCCTGTCCGTATATGCGTGCATATCATACCCTCACTGCATGGGAGCAAGCGCCCGAATTTTACGATCGGTTTTTATCAGGCGCCGCAGAACTGCAGCGAACAATAGAAGTATCACTCATTCTGAAGTATGGTAGACAAGCGACTACATCTTGGCAGGAAGCCACTTACGGACCTCTGTTATACCTGGCGTGTAGGCCAGCCAGGTGTGTTTTGAAGTGTCCGCCCCCGAACACAACTCTTCCCAAGACGAAACTCTCTACTTTTACCTGGTTAATACGGACCCCCCTAGAACACAACTCCTCCTAGGACAAACCCCTCACCGGCAATACGTGTTCCAGGTAAACTAAAGATACAATTTTTATCATAATTCACAGATCTTGTGTCCAACAATTTTTTGGCTTAAATTGCTTTATAATGACTACGCTGCTATTGTATTGTTTCGGTAAAATGGCTTACAGGGGAGGGGGAGTTCTGTCCTAAGAAGGGCTTACGTCTGAGGGTCATACTTTCGTGTTTTGATCTAGTGAACTCACCAGCAGCGCTCTGCTCACTCTTAATACATATAATTATGTAAGACGTAAATAATGTACTATATACTGTTATTAGCAGTACTTAATAACATACTGTTAAGTTTATCGTTTATTATTACGCTAAGAGACAGCTCTAGGCCACACAATTAGGTCTATGTGGAAAGTGCTAAAATATGAAATCACATATGCTACACTGATAACAGACTAAAATGCTGAAATATTATTAAATTAATTATTTTTAGTGGTTGCCTCTTGTCAACTGTCAAGCAATGTTGACACAGTCTCCTGATAAAAACGGATTGTAACTAGTTAAGTAATTAGTCAACTAGGCCTACTCGTCATCTAGTTAAGTTGCGGTGCGCTGTTACTTGTCCTTCTGTTGTTTTCAAACTATTTTATGTCGTTCGTCAGTCGTCACTATTTGACGGTAAACACGTTTCACTAGCAAAGTGCTTATTAGCACACTAAAAGTCTTCGCCACTCGCCAGGTTGAAAAAAAATAATATCATTATTCAATTGCAACTTACCTGTGTACCGCAATGTCACCGCAGCTGATAGAATATTCAGTGAAAGTTGCACCTACCTACAGTATAGGCTCTGTCCGGTTCGGTGTCGTCTGTTTTCCATGCGCCATCTACCGAGTACCGACGTAATTTGGTGTAATTATTATGCGGCCGTCCTATATAGGCTGCATTATGCGTCTTACCCGTCCGTTTGTCCGTCTGTCTGTCTATCTTAAGCGGGCTTCTTAGCTCGAAAACAGAAAGAGCATAAAAAGAACCGAATTAGCGTAAACGTTCTCCAGGACAAACGTAACCGGAGCGCATGCAGTTTCTTATACATTTAATTCAAAATTTAAATATTTTTTTGGAGAAATATAAAAATTCAAACAGTTCGAATACGAATATCAACCGATCGCCTATACCGTAGCTGACACAAAGTAGGGCACATTGCGATGTAAATCAGCTTTCTTTTTTGCAGCTAGCCAAGACTTGGTTAAGATTTTGTGTAGCAAATAATTAATTTATGTGTATGAAATCCACCATTTCTCGTATTCTTCTAAATTATTTTTTTTATTATTATTTTCAGGAATCTTTTGTCTTTGCTACTGATGACGAAAATTATTTTCAGCAGTGAGAATTGCTGTTCGGTACAGCTTTGAATTAAATAAGCAGTGTCGACGGTAGCCTATACGAGTACGGAAGTCAATCGGTAAGAAAACATCGGTTTCATATAATGATTATACATGTACGTGTTGTAGTCAGTATACAGTAGCTACGTACGCACCTGTGATCATTAAGTCGACACACGCCATCAATCTAACAGTCTAGAACTGAATGCCACAGTCTGCTCTGCTGTCGTGGTGCTCGCGCGAGCGAAGTCCCAGCACCAGAAAATCCGCCGCTTTTTTCTTATCACAGGCATTAAAATTGTAGGGAAACAGGGACTGCCTGTGATAGCAATTTTTCCGAGTAAATTTTTGCCTGTTAAAAAAGTGGAAAAAAATTTTGACGAAAAATTTTCTCATAAACCACAAAACTTAGGCCTATAGCTAAAATTTTACGTTTTAAGGGAATTTAGTGACAAAGTTAAAATCGTGAGCACCTGTAAACGCCCCTGTTGGAAATTTGCCAGAAAATTCCAACTGTCTGCTTTCGCTTACATTTTTAAACCTACGAAGCTGCTGCGGACAGTCACTGGTGTATAATACCCCGTTTACACGATCAAGCTGGCTCGACGAACTGGCTCGACAAGGTGCTATATGTTAGCTGGACGAGCCAGCTCGATGTTTGCTCGACGTTTGCTCGATGTTCGCTTGATGATTGCTTCGTGTAGGCTATGCTTTATGCATGCTTCATATTTGCTCGATGTTTGCTCGATCGTGTAAACAGGGTATAACACACGATTAGGCCCTACATCACTAGCTGAAAAGGCGACGATCAGTTGATGTATAAACTGGAGGTTTAACCAAACTAACCAATCTTGTACGCAGCCGTAATTCTTAGCCTATGAAATTCAATAAAATGCTGTTTTTTTACTTTTTTATGTTTTCATTGTCGTTCTTTTGTATTGCGTTTTGTTTGCATACGTCGTCCAATTTTTAAGACATACTAAAAATGCTTCTGAGATTTGATAATGATAAGTCCTGCCACTGCGGAATACAAAATACATAATTGCCTACAAACACTAAAATAATGATTTTGGCCAACGATCCAAGATCCGGAATTCGCAACAGAATCCGCATGAACATCGAAGTTGGGGAATCAAATTCTTGCGATCGTCGCACACCTCCGCTCGGTTGGGATAACAAGACAAGATGCGACGTGTTTGTTTACGTGTTTTGCTCTGAGCTATTCATCTCCGATGCCATGCCACTGAAGAAAGAACGCATTAATTTCGTCGCCGATATACAATGCGAGAGCGCGGTGGGCTGCAGAGCCTGGGGCTGGGAAGGCTGCAGTGGTAATTACTAGGCTGCAGGTAAATTAGTCACTGACTGATAAATTATTGTTGATGATGAGGATGACCATGCCACGAGACATAACCTTCTAACAACCGGGAACGTATTTTCACCGAAGATTTGCCCAGAGGCGCGTACAGACTACAGAGCGACACAACTGAACTGAACTGAACTGGCACGGTTTAGTTTTTGACGAACTGACCAATGGGCAAACACGGCGAGCCTTTTGGTGACTGGTTGACGCATACGTGCGCGTAGTCACGTAGATTACTTATTAGGCTATCTACAACTACAACACGTTTGCGCTGTACGTTCAGTCATGGATTAAGGCTTTTGCATAACGTTCCCGTTTATTAGTCTGGGATACTGTCAGTTGCGGCTGCTGACAGAACAATTTAACTGTATCCAGTGATTACCGTTGTATGTCACATTTTCAACACACGATGTATACATACTTCAGACTCTGTCTTTGATTTCTTAAATACGTGGTCTGTGCGACTGAGATAAGATAAGATTAGCTTAAGATTTAACAGTTGAAACTATAGCCTACAACAGCTAGTTGGACAACTTAATTTTCTTTGCCACGTTTGTTGTCATCACTGGCGTCAGATAGGTGTCGTGAGTTAGGCCTAAGGGTGTTTCGTGTATAACTGTTTTGTTTTTTAGATATTTATTTACTAAACCCATTAGATGCAGTTTTTAATAATAAGTAATTACATTTCAACTCAGCTTAGCCTACTACTTGTAAGTCTATTTACCGTTGTGTATTTTTTATATCGGTTAAGTGATTTGTTCGCTCACGAAGTTTGAATACAAGTTCGTAGTCCTCCGCTAATCATCTTGGCATGTATGTCGAATCAATGTCTTTTGCATCGGTAGACTCAGCTTAGTTTGCTTGATCGCAAGTTGATGATGATGGCGTATAATAACAACAGTGGACAACAACAAACACAGTGTGAGAAATCGATGACGACTTGTCATTTTACGCCTCTCAGCTTAATGTGGCACCTTAAGGTGCGTTCTCACTGCGCGCGTTAACGCGCGTGGAGTGGTCGATGTCAAATGTATCCGCTCTTCTAGAGTGAGGTAGCGCTTGAATTAGGGCTTGATTGAACAGTCATTGAGATCGTCCACTCTCGTTAACGCGCGTCATACGGCGTGTGACGTGCGTCACGCGCGTTAACGCACGCAGTGAGAACGCACCTTTATAGGAGGCTTAGAAAATCACGATTTGGTGGACGATTTTTTTCCTTGGAAGCAAAAAGACAAAAGCGATTATAGTTTGGGCCGTCGATTTTGTCGGCCTAATTACTCAAAAAGTAATAAACAATTTTTTAAAAAAATCGCCCAATTAAGGGTTGCTCATTGTTTAAGATAAGTGATCGGATTTTGATAGTAATGCCAATGTTTTTGTAGATTCTGAATCATTAGCCGTGCATGACTCGCTATTGTTAGCAGATAAAGATGAAAACTGTAGGGCCTTGCCATTTAGAAATCTTTAAATTATTTTTAGTTACTATTGCTTTAATTATCACCTTAGGGTCTATTTTTGGGTAAGTATTATTAAAATTATCAATTTAATAGAAATTGCATAAGATAAATACGATCTTCAATCCGTGCAGTTGGCAGCTTGCAAACTGCTTAAGTTAATTATTCAGAAAAAACGTAGTAGACTCTCACAACGGCCCAATATCTCTCCAAATCGCCGAAACCCGGATGAAAATAAAAGGGAAGGAGACGAGACCGGGTGGGGGTCATAATAGGGCTTGTCGAGTGAGTAAAATATCCGCTGGGGGTCATGCGAACACGGATCAGTGACTTCCAGACAGTCAGACAGACAGACAGACAGAGACATTAATCGTCATCGGAGCGAGCGAGAGATATTGACAACGATGACTAAGCATGCAACATCGATCTGTCTATCGAAATGACTTTACACTGTGAAGAACTTGATCGTGTGAAATTATGGTGGCCCTAACGACGCCATGACAACTAAAACGTTTCGGTGATGTGTAACTGTGCTCGGATCAATTCAGCCTCCTAACCTTGGCGGGATGAACAAGAAATTTGAGCAAAGGTCACGAGACGCGCGAAAGCCTATAGCATTTCCAGTTCAGTAGTTATAGTTTCGAAAATCGCATATCATTTGGACTCGGCCCATCGGGACCATAGTACACTTCCGCCATAGGCGCGTGTGGCGTCAGCGGCGTGGTGTCACCTTGTGAATGATATAAACTCTCACAGGCGAAAGTGGCCAAAAAATCCATAAAACCCCCTATTTTGGCGTTCAAGGTCATTCAAGGTCATTGAATTTGGCGCCAATCGAAAGCCAGTATACGATTTAATATTAGTGATTAATAGTAACCTATGCCTTATCTCGCACCGTTACTGAGATACAGCGAGTTATTGGCCGAAAATCGCAAATTTTGACCACCCCCCTCTCATTTAGCGCCCTCGTTCGGGGTGACCCCCTTCGAATTTATGGAAAAGCTTTACGGTTCCTAAAACTAGAGTCTTCCGCGCAGCCGATGGTAAAGATTTGGAGATCCTAGCTTGGACTGTTTTTGCCTGATCCACCCGTGTGACAGACAGACAGACGGACGGACAGACAGACGGACGGACGGACGGACAGAATTGCGATGGCTAAGACGCGCTGAAAGCAGTAGCTGCTTTGGCGCGTAAAAATGATTAGGCCTAGCAGTTTACGAGGAGGGGTGGGAGTAAACATATATTTCTGAGAGGCTGTGGCACTAAAAAAAATTGCATTTTTTGGAACATTTACACTTACGTATCAGCAAACAAAAACGCTTCAATCTAGTCTCCGGACTTTCTGGGCCCTTTTTCTTATAAATTCTAAATAAGTGACTGATTATTGGAATAAATGGAATAGTTGTCTACGGGTCTGTGCCAAAGTCTGACAACGTTAAAGCAGAGTACGGGTGACAGTGAAACTCCCGCCACGCCAGCCGTGAATTTGGTGAACGCAAGGAAAAGGTCGAGAGGTTAACGCGGACCGAACGCAGCTGTATTGCCCATGGGTAGTCATAAAATGACAACATCCACCGCGCAAAGTGAAGTCTCCGCGGTGAAAGCAATGGACCAAGTCAGGGG
>Ga0056128_1001737_pt1 | contig 24972 bp, 17 predicted proteins | sample WorMetLIZISLAND2_FD_71113 | JGI IMG/M metagenome (GOLD analysis project Ga0056128, IMG submission 71113) | Marine gutless worms symbiont microbial communities from Max Planck institute for Marine Microbiology, Germany - Olavius geniculatus... ... | reverse complement strand
GTCGAAGCGGATCACAGCATTCGTAGAAAAAACGCTTGGAAACCGGAGCGATTTTGGCTGACCACCGTGCCGGGGGAAACCAGATTATTTGTCTGCAAAGTAGATGCCAACACCCGCAAATTATACTTTATAAATATTATCGGTATGTTATTTGTTTATTGCGGTACATAGCTTGCGTACCCGGCGCTAATTTCCGTCAATCAAATGACGGCCGGACCTACTGCTCTGTCCTATATAAGTTATAAATTGAGGGTCACTCCCGCGCAGGCGGGAGTCCAGCTCAATGGCGCCTGGATCCCCGCCCCTGACGTCGCTGGGGCAGGCTCTGCGCGGGGATGACGAACGGATATCATGCTGAATTCGTCAAAATAATTTTTTATGGTATTTCTGGGGCACAATAATAGAAGGGAATTGAAAAACTTTCCGACACCCACCTCTATCTGTCCAATTCCTCCCTGACGGCCACCGCCATCTTCTCGAGTAAGTAGGGCTTTTTAACATAGGCGCCGGCGCCCAGTTTTTGAGCATCCTTAACCCGCTCCGATTCTGAAAAGCCGCTTGCGATGATCGCTTTTTGGGACGGATGAAACTCTATGATCCGGCGGTAGGTTTCAAGTCCGTCGATGCCCGGATCCATAATCATATCCAAAACGAGAAGATCTGGCCGGTGGTTTCTCAAATATTCAACCGCCTCTTCACCGCTGGCCACTGATTCTACCCTGTAACCGAGTTTGGATAAAATTCCGGTGGCAATCCGGCGCTGCTCTTCGACATCATCGACGATGAGCAGAAACTCCCCCCTGCCCTGGTAGTCTTCCACGCAATGGCGTGGTGCTTTACCGGATGACGGTTGACGGGAAGCCGGCAGGTAGATGAAAAATTTGGTGCCCTGGCCTTCGGTGCTTTGAACGTCGATATAGCCTTTATGGTCTTTAACCGTTCCCCACACCACAGCCATACCCAGACCGGTGCCGCTTCTCCCCATGGCTTTTTTGGTGTAGAAAGGCTCAAAGATCCTTTCGATATCACCCGTCGCAATGCCGATGCCGGTGTCGCTGACCGTCAGTGTGACATAATCGCCTTCTTCGATGTCGTCGTATCCGCTGATTGGTTTGTCGATGTAGCGGTTTTCGCTTGCTACCGAAACCGTTCCGCCGTGAACCAGTGACTCGGCCGCATTGGAGACCAGATTCATAACGGTTTTAGAAAGATGCACTGGAGATCCGGTGATCAACAGGGGATCGGGTTCCAACCTGACCTCAAGCTTCAGGCCCGGATGGGTTTGTTTCAGGGTTTCGTATTCAGGGCTCTTTAAATAGTCTGTGATGATGTCATTGAGGTTGACTACCTCCGACACGGCCACACCCCGTCGGGCAAGGGTCAGCATATCCTGGACGATATTGGCCGCTTTTTCTCCCGATTTTTGGATTGCCAAAATTGAAGACCGCAACGGGCTGTCTGCGGGAAGATCCATCAAAATCAGCTCCGGATAATTGATCAGGCCGGACAGCACGTTGTTCAAATCGTGGGCCACACCCCCGGCCAGCGTTCAAATCGTGGGCCACACCCCCGGCCAGCGTTCCGATCGCCTCCATCTTCTGGGCCTTGCGAAGCTGCTCTTCGAGCCTGGCTTTATCGGCGGCCGCCTGTTTGTTGGCCGAAATGTTGCGTACGACCGCCAAAATCGATTCATCCGAGATCGCCACCATGCGGCATTCGAAATAGGTCTCCTGACCATTGACGTGCTGATCATACTCGAAAATTTGAAGATCCCGTGTTGCCAGGGCCTGCTCGCTTTTTTGACGATGCAACCGGGCCAGATCCGCCGGCAGGACATCTCTGATATTTTTCCCCTGAAGGCCGTCCGGGGAAAGAGACCGGTCCTGCTGGGCTCCATGATATTCTAGAAAAAAGCCCTTGCGGTCCAGTTGAAACATCACGTCCGGCATGGCATCGAGCAGTGCACGGCTCTTGGCCTCGCTGGCGCGAATCTTTTCCTCGGCATATTGGCGTTCGGTGACCTCGGCCTGCAGTTCCCGGTTGATCACCTGCAGCGAATTTTCTCTGGCCTGAATATCGGCCGCCATCTCTTTAAACCGACGGGTAATGCCGGTCAGCTCAACGTGGTGAACCTCATCAAAACCGTAGCCATAGTCTCCCTGGGACACCCGGTCGATGCCCTGCTGGAGAATGTTAAGGGGCTTGCGCATGAAAATGCGCAGCAGGAACCGTGCCGTTACATAAATGACGATCAGCGATCCGATCAGAACCAGGACAATCGTGTTGCGGAGCCAGATCAAGTCTTCTTCCATCGAACCCAGCGAAAAAACAATATTGGCATGACCGATGACCTGATCGTCTCGGGTGATGGCGACCCTCCGGCTGAGGAGGCTTTCAGGGTTCTGCCGGCTGGCGGTCATGAAGAGGGTTTTACCCCAGATATCCTTGATGTGAACTTCGTCGATCACGTCGCTTTGCAGAAAAGACAAGCCGATTTTGCCGATCTGCTCATCATCATAATCCCACAGCGGCACCACCAGGACCTCGCCCAGTTTTTCGGCGTAATCGTTCGCCTTTTTTTCAAGTTGATCAAACAGATAGCGCGATTGTCTGCTGTAGACATAGGCCAGCAGGACCCCTTCGAATACAATCAGAAGGAGAATAAGGCTGATAGGCGGACCGCGAGCTAAAGCTCGCTTGGCCTTCGGCCATCCGCCTATCGGCCGGCTCCTTGGACAGGGACCGACTTCCCAGAAAGTCCAAAATTTTGAGGGTTATTTTTGGATGCTCCTTCACCAGGTTTGCGCCCTTCACTCTATGTCTCTGTATATTTAGGTATTCTACATATCCGAACGTTGGAGGCACAGACGATCATAGGTCCCATCTTGTTTAATTTCATCCAGGGCCTGTTGCCATCGGCTTACCAAAGCGTCGGGACTCTGACTCGAAAATGCAATATAATTTTGGACTTTTTTAAAGGCATAGACCAACTTAAGCTGTTCGGGGTCTATGCCGGCCTGACGCGCAAGATAGGGCATGTTAAAATCCGAGCTGACCCACAGGTCGATGGTTCCGTCCAAAAGATGGCGGATGTTGCTCAGGTTTTTATTGGTACTGACCAAATTGCCGAATCCATTGGCCCGCAGATACTGGTCCTTGGCATCTTTGTAGTAGGTCCCGATGCGGAGCACGGCTTTGGCTTGGGCCATGGAATCGATCTGAATCGTCGCGTCCTTTCTGGCATAAAATCCCCAGGTTTGAGAATACAGCGGTCCCACCCATTTGAACAGCTTTTCGCGCTGGGGTAGACGGGTGGTTGAAAACAGCGCGACGTTGGGTTGGGTCAGGGCCAGGGTGTAGCCCCGGGTCCAGGGCACGGCCTGGATATTGTCCGGCATATGGAGGCGGCCTAAAATTTCGCGTACGATCCGGACTGACATCCCCTTTAATCGCCCCTGGTGCAGATAGTTGGCCGGCGGGGAGTTTTCGGTGTAGATTTTCAACTTTACCGCAGCCGTCCAGGAATTGGCCTGTAAATGACGAACCTGGGGGATGTTCTCGGGCGGCAGCCATTGCTCGACGATGCCTTTAAAGCTGCCGTCACGCTTCAACTCATCCAGGGCAGACTGCCATTTCAGCGCGACGGCCGGGGGCGTTGGCTTGGAGATGGCGATATAGGCATAGTAATCCTTGAAGGGCAGGACGAGCTCGATCACGCCGGGATCAATGCCGATCTGTGCGGCAACCGAAGGGACGCCCAGACTGCTGTAGAGCCACAGATCGACGCGTCCGGACAGCAGCTTTTTTAAATTGCTGACCGGAGATTTGGAGCTGTCCAAATTGGTGAATCCCAGGGATTTGAGGAGCTGTTCTCTGACATCGTCTTTGTAGGTGGCGATCGCACCCACCTTTTTGGCGTCATCGAGACATGTCAGTTGAAATACCATCCCCTTGCGGGCATAAAAGCCGAAACGCACCTTGTAGAGCGGACCCACCCAGTGGAATAGTTTTTCACGCGCTTTGGTGCGGGCGGTCGAAAAAAGGACCACATTGGGCTGGGTCAAAGCCTGCTGATAGCCCCGGGCCCAGGTCCATACCTGGATTTCGGCCTGCTGGCTGATGCGGTGCAAGATGGCTTGCACAACCTGGGTGGACGAGCCGGTAAACACGCCGTCCTGGGTAAAATTAAACGGCGGGTTCTCCTCGCTGATGATCGTAATCTCCTCGGTGGCAGCGCCACCGGCGACCGCCAGCAGAAAAGCAAGACATATGGCGAAGACATATCTGGATTTCAAAACAGGTCCTCCTTGATGATGCCGACCATGTCGGGCTGTTCCGGCCGGCATCCCGCTGCCGCCTCCGGCAAAGGGCGAATTCCGCTCGGCAAGCCGGCCCTGCAGGTGACCGGTGTGTTAATTTTAGCCGCTTATCAACTGCAAAGCAATAATTATCGGGAGACAAACCTCGCGTCTTCGGCAGATAGCAGCCGTCACCGCCTGGGCTTCCGGGATGCCGGCGGATGATCGGGGGGGCTGCGGCCAAATTCATCGTGGTTTGCTGCAGAACGGCATCCCGATTTCGAAGTTCCAGCTCCAAGATCGGATACATTTCGAAATCCAACGCCTCAGCCCCTTACCGGGCGCCATATATTTCCATCGTACCAGATTCTTGAAAAGGGTTCCCCCACTGCCAGTACTGCGCCCGGCAACCGGCCGGGGTCGATTTGGATGTCTTTTTCGCGGTAGAGCGGATCCCACGGTTCGATAATGACGGCACCCTCCGGCAGCGGCACCCACCGGGGCAGGATGGCTTGATCCCCGGGCCGTCGGTGTGATGCGGCCTGCAGATCGTTTAGACGCCGGTATGCCAGCATTTCGTGCAGGGTTACCAATGTCGGTGGACTCAAAGGGATTTTGCCTACCAGGTTGCCGGTCAGGGCTCTTTCGGGGCTTTCCCATAGCCCGTGCACCGTTTCTCGCAAATTCGGGCGACAAATTTGATCGGCCGGCATTTCGGCCAGGAAAAAGCGGGTGTCGAAGCGACGCTTCATCAGTACAGGTGTGATCCAGTGAGACCAGTGCGAAAGCGCCGTCAAGGTCAGGCGCCACCTGGTGCCGCGCACCAGCGAAACCAACCAGCCTTTGGGAAGTTTCCCGGTGAGTCGCAGACGGCTGAGTTCTATCACTTGTTCTTCAAAACAGTCTTCATTGCGGGCCAGGAAAACACCGGCTTCTTCCAGGGTCTCGCGAATGGCCGCCACGCAGAAAGCCAGCGCCCTTGCGGATGTCAGGCCGCCCCCCAGCCGCCTGTCAAGAGCTTCCAGGTCCAGATCGCTGTGGGCCTGAAATAGACGGGTATGGTAGTCTTCCGGCTCGAGGACTCCACCCGGGAAAACGTAATGGCCGCCCATAAAGCCGCTGTTAGGATTTCTTTGCAGAAGATAGACCTGTAATCCGCCGGCCCGTTCACGGGTGAGGATAACCGTGGCGGCTTCCGCCACGTTTTGGTCGGTATGGCGGTGAGGATTCATCATTTCAAAAATCACGATCGATTCCTGCCGGACAGGATACCAGGCATCCGAAGCATCGGTCAATTAAAAAGGATAGTGCTTGACTTTACTTTAGGTATCAGTTTAGTTGTTAAGTATAATTGAGGGGTCGGGGAGTTTCTCCCCAATTGTCTGCAGTAGCAATTAATCGCCGTGCGCCATCTGACGCGGTGTCCGTTCGGGGTATGCGCTCGCCCCAGCCGTAACAAATTCGCACCGGACTCCGTACACGCCCCCTATCCCCTGCGGCGGATCCAGACAGGCAGAGACGATTATCACAACCGTGAAAACTGTCTGCTGGGGCTGGTTCGGATCCATTCGACGCGGGATAGCTGCCGTACCCAAGTTGCGCGGTCATATTGTTACGGCTGGGGCGAGCGCATACCCCGGACGGACATAGCAGGGATTGAAAAACTCCCCGATCCCTCAACTATAATTGAACCTGGAGATTTGCTTTGGATGACTTCTTCAGCGCCTTCTACCCTAATTGGGCAAAAAGCGCTCAATCAGGCGTTATTTGTAATTGGTTAATCGTTATTCGAAATAGCCATTGACAAATTCTATTATTCTATCATCAATGACAAATAAAAGCAGATCTTATTACTTCTAAACCATTTACAATTAGCGGATAACTAACAACCCTCAATTGGCTTTTGCTCAAATGAGGTTTAGCTAACGCGAAAAAGGGAGATGTCGACATTTGTTTTCAGCAACAGAGATTATCGATCTGGCTATCAAGCTGGAAAAAAACGGTGAAGCCGTCTACCGTGACGCCATTGATAAAGTGTCTAGTCCCAGACTCGTGCCGTTGCTGCAGTGGATGGCCGAAGAGGAAGTAAAGCACGCCGAGTGGTTTGCGCAGCTGAAGCTCGATCTTCAGACCCAGAATCAAAACCCCTTTGTGGCAGAAATGACCCGAGAGCTTTTCAACGAGATGCTGGGGGAGAAAAATTTCTCTCTCAAGGATGTTGATTTTACATCCATCGGGGAAGTCGAAGAACTGATCGACGTCTTTATTGAATTTGAAAAGGATTCGATTATTTTTTACGAGGTGTTGAAACCTTTTCTGGAAGATCCGACTGCCCGGGAATATCTGCAGAAAATAATCGAGGAAGAGAAACGGCATATCGAGCGGTTAAAGGAATTCGACAGCCGCCAGGAGACGTTTCCCACGATCAGCGACTATCACTGACGCCACCCGCCCGGGGGCGCCGCCACCGGCCGGGAAAACGGTCGGTCTGATCGGAAAAGAAACTGCTTATTTTCACGCAAAGACGCCAAGGCGCCAAGATAAATCATTATATTAGTTATTTCTTTTGCGTCTTTGCGGCTTTGCGTGAGATAGATTTTTCCGTAATTTCACCCGAGCGGCGACCGCTGGCCGCAAGCGTCCAGTCTGATCAAGGGAAGAAACCAATGAACATCGAACATCGAATAATGTATTCTGTCTATTTTATTATAAAGACTGAGCAAAGCGATTCCACCCTTCGACATTCTGCGGTTCGATAGTCGATATTCTGCGGTTCGCCTTTAACGTAGTTTCATATAAGGTCCCCCACTTGAGGTCCCCCACCCCTCTAGGTAAAATAAAAACATCCGCAAGATGCTAGTGTCGTGTCCTATGATTGACTACCAAAATTCGATTGACGGAACATATTTATGACAACCGGTATAAATCCTGTTGAAATTTATGCATCAATGATTACGTTTTCTGACAAATACAGCCCGGTCAAGTGTGTCGTTGCTGTCTGATAATGTTTGCCGCACCACGGGGATCCCGGGGTTAGGCGGCAGCTTCCAGCCAGGCGCAACCGCGGGGATCGCCGCCGTTTCATGCCATCCGGGGCGGGCAGGATCTTGAAGAGACGGGGAGGCAAATACCATGCATTTGAGAAGCGTTAATCATACTCACGGCTGCCGGTCCTGTTTTTGGTTGGCTGTCAGCGTGCTGCTGATTTCAGCCCTAGGCCTTGGTGGAAATTGTTTTGGCGCCGACGCAGAAGAAATAGACGCCAGTGCCAATGTAACCATGAGACGGTTCATAAAGCAGGTAGAGGGCGCCAAGACATTCGTCCGCAGCGCCGAGGGGCTGCTGATTATGCCCAACGTCAAGAAAGCAGCCTTTATCATCGGGGGCGAGTACGGTGAAGGCGCCTTGAGAATCGACGGGAAAACCGTAGATTATTACAACATCGTCTCAGGTTCCATCGGGCTTCAGATCGGTGCCCAAGCCAAGGATATCATCATCGCATTTATGACCAAAGATTCGCTGAACGGTTTCCGGGCAAGCAGCGGCTGGGAGGCCGGTGTCGATGGAAATGTCGCCCTGATCAGCATCGGTGCCGGTGAGCGGGTGGACACACGAACCCTCAAGGATCCTATTGTAGGGTTTGTCTTTGATGTCAAAGGGCTCATCGCGGACGTCTCCTTGAAAGGGGCGAAATTCACCAAATTGAACAAGTCGGACTAGAAAATGAAAGGAGCATAAACATGATCTCAGAAAGATTAAACGCGGCCATCAACGACCAGATCAAAAACGAGCTGGAATCCTACTACATTTATTTGTCGATGGCGGCTTACTTTCACAGCATGAGTCTGGACGGTATGGGGCACTGGATGCGCTGCCAGGCCCACGAGGAGATGATTCATGCCATGAAGTTCTACGAGCACCTGATCGATCGCGACGGCAACGTCGTGCTGCAGAACCTGAAGCAATTAAAGACCGAGTGGAGCTCACCACTCGAAGCCTTTCAGGATGCCCTTGAGCATGAAAAATTTATCAGCGGCAAAATCAATGACCTGACCACCATCGTTAGAGAGGAGCGGGAGTATCCGTCCGAACCTTTGCTGGCGTGGTTCTCGGAAGAGCAGATTGAAGAAGAGGCGTCAGCCGGGAAAATCGCCGACGAGCTGACCATGATCGGTGAGGACAAATCGGCGCTGCTGATGCTGGACCGCGAGCTGGGCACCAGGGCCTATCCGGCGGGTTCCCCGTTTGATCCGGCAGCGGCAGCGGAGGAGTAGCCCGGAGGTCTATTCGGGTTCGATATAGCCCGGGCCGAAAACCTTGCGACCGATCGCAATCCTAAGATCCTGCTCGGGCCATTCCTGCTGAGAACCGGGCCAGTAAATTCCCTCCCAGACCACACGGTCCAGGCCGCGGTCTTTTCTGCATTTCAGACATATGGGGGCTCTGGCCCCTTTCTTTATGGGCTGGCCGGAAATATGCTGCAGGGCGCCGAGCGGGTCGCCCCCGGCCGACATGCCGCACAGCAGGGCGCAGCCGCAATCCAGCACTTTGTAGGCCACGCCGATTGCAGCCGGATGCTCGGCCAGGATATTCAGGCAAGCATTACTGAAAGGCGTGTCCGTGTTGTCTTTTTGTGATGCCAATGATACCGACCTTCAAGTTAATAATCCAAACCGGGGCGGGTTGTTGCTGCCGGTCGCAAATGAGATATTGCAGGCGTCCAACCTTTCTATCCACAACCGCCGTAACCTTTGTCTTTCTCAGACAGGGTGTGCCGTTGTTAGCATACCTTCTTTTTCGAAGTCAACGATATTACCCTGATTGAGCTGTGAAACGCTCAATTGGATGTTAATTGTTATACGTTAATCGTAATTAGATTTCGATGCTAACCTGATACTATAAACGCAGAATTGGTGATAAATAAGAATCGGTCTAATTGCGCTTAAACGATTGACCAATAATCCGTCTTCGGCGGAACAGCGCCCCACCTGCTTAAATGCAATTGAGGCAATTTATCAGCGTTTCCAATCTTTGGTGGTGTTGCCCCGTTTGACCGCCGAGTTGACTTTTTGAGCCCAATTCAATAAATTTTAAGGATGAATCAAAGGAGGCTCTGGCATGAATGCGTACAATGACTATTTGAAAGACAACGGTTCCCGCTATCTGGATGAGCTCTGCGAGTTTCTTCGCATTGCCAGCATCTCCAGCCTTGCCGAGCATGCCGGTGATGTCCGGCAGGCCGCCGACTGGGTGGCCGGACGTCTTAATACCGCCGGTATCGAAGCGGTCCAGGTATTGCCCACCGGTGGTCATCCGGTCGTCTACGGCCAGTGGCTGCATGCTCCGGAAGCTGCGACAGTTCTGATATACGGCCATTTCGACACCCAGCCGGTTGATCCGGTCGAACTCTGGAGCCGGCCGCCGTTCGAACCGCTGATCAAAGGCGACCGGATTTACGCGCGGGGAGCATCGGATGATAAAGGCAACATGCTGGCCCCGATTGTGGCCGTCGAAGCCATGCTCGAGACCAAGGGCAGGCTGCCGGTCAATGTAAAATTCTTTTTTGAAGGTCAGGAGGAGATCGGCAGCCCCCAGTTAAACGATTTTGTGGCATCCCATCGCGAATTGCTGGCCTGTGATATGATCCTCAGCGCCGACGGCGGCCAGTGGGACCCGGCTCAACCGGTCCTGGTGGTCGGGCGCCGGGGAATTTGTGCCGTTCAAATCGATTTAAAAAGTGCGGTTCACGATGTGCATTCCGGCACCTATGGCGGAACCTTTCTAAATCCGATCCATGCGTTGGCAGGATTGGTAGATTCGATGCGCAGCCCCGACGGTCGGATCAGCGTTGAAGGCTTCTATAAAGACGTGCTGGATCTGTCAGCTGCCGAGCGGGATCAGATTGCCCGGATTCCCTATGATGAAAGCGCCTACAGGGATAATCTGGGTGTCCAACAGCTTTGGGGTGAACCGGGATACTCCACCTATGAGCGCGCCTGGATAAGGCCCACACTGGATGTGAACGGAATCTGGGGCGGCTTTCAAGGCGAAGGTGTCAAGACCGTGATTCCCAGCGAGGCCCATGCCAAAATCACCTGTCGCCTGGTACCGAATCAGGATCCGGCCAAAATAGTTGACCTGCTTGCCGAACATGTGGACAAGCACCTTCCGGCTGCTGCAACGGCCGTGGTGACAAAACTGGATGCCGCGGCCGATCCTTTTGTGATACCCTTGGAGCATCCCGGCAATCAGGCGGCCAGCGAAATCCTCAAGGAGTTGTACGGTAAAGAACCTTATGTCACCCGCATGGGGGGCACCATACCGGTGAGCGGGATTTTCTTGAAATATCTAGGGGCCCATATGGTCAATTTTGCTTTTGGCCTGAAGGATGAAAACATACATGCTCCGGACGAATTCTTCCGGATCAGCAGTTTTGAGCGCGCTTCAAAGGCCTACTGCATGATGCTGGAACGGCTGGGGGTTAAAAGCTAAGCGTTGTGTTAGTTTACCATCGAGGTGTAAAACATATACCAACCTATGAACGATAACCCAGTTGAGGTTTCAGGTTTCGGGTGTCAGGTGTCAGGTGTCAGGGCCGACGCTGGCCGCGAGGGTCCGGTCTGATCGGGAAAAAAACTTTGAAAAGCGAATATCGAATGTCGAATAATGAATGTCGAATGTCGAAGTAAGGAATTCTATCGATTTTAATTGGTTATAGACAGAGCGGAGCGATTCCATCCTTCGAAATTCGTTATTCGACACTTGTCCGCCGGAGGAGGATTCTGCGGTTCTGCGGTTTGCTTTTTATGAAGTTTCATACAACTGCACCGGGCTATCGCAAAAAACTTTAGGGATAGAGTGAATATGGTCGAAAAGTCGAATAGTGTAGACCTGCAAAAAAAAATCGAATCTTTACAGCGGGCGGTCATCCGACACCAAAAGCGTGAGGAGGCCTTCTGGCGGATCCAGGAGCGGCTGGGTCAGATTATCGAGAGTATCCCCATTCCCATCTTTGTTATCGACAACGATCACATCGTTACCCATTACAACCAGGCCATGGAGAATTTAAGTGGTGTTGCGGCCGATGAGATGATCGGCACCCTCGATGCATGGAAAGCGTTTTACTCCGCCGCGCGCCCCACCATGGCGGATCTCATCCTCGATCGGGCGCCGGAAGAGGAGCTCGTCAGGTATTATCAGGGCAAATTCCGCAGATCGTTAGTTAAAGCAGGCGCTTACGAGGCGGAGGATTTTTTCCCGGATCTGGGTGATGAAGGCAAGTGGCTTTTTTTTACGGCCGCTCCCCTGACGGATTCGGAGGGCAATGTGTTCGGCGCCCTGGAAACCCTTCAGGATACAACCGAACGCAGACAGGCCGTTCAGGCCCGGCTGAAAACCGAACGGCAGTATCGTACTTTGCTCGATTTTGCGCCCTACTCGATTCTGGTCTACACCATCGACGGGCTGGTCACCTACGTTAACCCTGCCTTTACGGACACCTTCGGCTGGACCCTGAAGGAGTTAAGGGGCAAAGAGGTTCCTTATGTGCCGCCGGAACTCGAAGCCGAGACCCGTAAACAGCGCCGCAAATTGGTCGAGGGCAAGGCCATTCGACGCTATGAAACCCGGCGGCTGACCAAAGACGGTTCGATTCTGGACGTTGCCTGGCGGGCCTCGGTTTTCTTAGATGACCAGGGCAAACAGGCCGGCGTGCTCGTGATCCTGCGCGACATTACCCGCGTCAAACAGATTGCCAGAAGCAACCAGGCTATGCTGCGCATCAGCATGGCACTGCCGGAGTACACCGAACTGTACGAATTGCTGGACTATGTCAGCAGTGTGATCAAGGAGCTGATGGCCACCGAAGGCGGGGTGGTCATCCTGCACGACGAAGAGCACCAGGAGCTTATTCTGCGCGGTGCGGCCTACGATGACTCCGCCACCCAGCGGCGCGCCAAAGAGGTTCGCTTCTCCGTGGATGAACTGGTGGCCGGGGAGGTCATCAAGACCGGTAAACCGATCGTCCTGAATGATATTTCGGGGGATTCGGAAATTCATGTCGAGCGCGACAAAAAGCTTGGCTACAAAACCTACAACCTTCTGCTCGTCCCGTTGAGAAGTCATGAGCGGGTCTTTGGCGCACTGAGCGCCATCAACAAAAAAGCGGGCGGTTTTGACCACGCGGATGTCGAGCTTCTGAGCATGCTGGCCGGAACCGTCGCCCTGTCCATCGAAAACGCCAGGTTTTCAGCCGAGCTCAAAAAGGCCTACCTGGAAGTCTCAAACCTGAACCGGGCCAAAGACAAGGTAATCAACCACCTGTCCCATGAGCTGAAAACCCCGATCGCCGTCCTGCGCACCTCCCTGGTGACGCTGGAAAAACGCTTGGCAGACCTGGATCCCGCAAGCTGGCAGCCCACCGTCGAAAGGGCCCGCCGCAACATCGACCGCCTGCTGGAGATGCAGTATCAGATCGACGACATCATGCAGGGCAAACGGTACCGAACCCCTCAGGTGGTGTCCCGGATTGTTGATCATTGCATCGATGAAATCGAGGCGCTGGCGGCCGAAACATTTGGAGAAGGTCCGATTATTGAAAAATTCAAACGGCGGGTAGAGGATGCTTATGGTGCGCCGGCGCCGGCGGCGGAAGAGATATTGCTGCATGTCTTTGTTGCAAAAAGGATCGAGTTGCTGAAGCCTGCCTTCGCCCATCGGCAGGTGAACCTGGAGACCCGCTTGGATGCCGCGGCACCGGTATACCTGCCGCCCGATGCGCTCAAAAAAACCTTTGACGGCCTTTTCAAGAATGCCATCGAAAACACCCCGGACGAGGGCAAAGTGCAGGTTGTCGTCAAACCCAGAGGGGAGGGGACCCTGCTGGAAGTGCGTGACTTTGGCGTCGGGATTACCCGGGAGAATCAGACCAGAATATTTGAAGGATTTTTTACTACCCAGGAGACCATGGATTATTCCAGTAAAAATCCGTTTGATTTCAATGCCGGGGGCAAGGGAGCAGACTTGCTGCGGATGAAGATATTTTCCGAACGCTATGGTTTCGAAATCGAGCTGAACTCAACGCGCTGCCCGCTGATCCCCAATGACGCCGACACCTGTCCAGGCAGAATCAGCCGCTGCCCGCACTGTCAATCAGGCCGCGGCTGCCACCAGCAGGCGGCCACGGTGTTTTCCTTGTATTTCCCGCCACCTTCCTGACACTGTTTTCCGCAATTGCATTAATAAATAGAACCGGAAAAATGAGTCAAGCAGAGTCTTGAAGGAATAAAATTCCAAGCACCAAATGACAAAAATAAATCCGCCTGCGGCGGATTTATGATTTGGGATTTAAACAATTTCTTTCAGGAATAGGAAGATCTAAGATTCAAGGCGACCTCTAGACCTGCGTTCAGCTGATAGGAGTAATCTCAAATTGTTCGACTTTCGGCGGGGTGCCGTAAATCCTCAACAGCCGGCCGGCAGAGACCGGTTCCCACCTCTCGGCCCTTATTTGCGGCAGGTCGACCGGTTGGGAACTGACGACCAGACTGCCGGGCAAAGCGCAGGTGTACAGGGTGTAATAATCCTCCCATTGGCGATAATGCCGCAGGGCATACATTTCTCTGCCGTTGCTCAAAATGCAGTTCAAGGCGCTGTATTCCACGTTTATGGCGGCGACGGCTTCTCCTATGGCTTTGGCAACGCCCCGACCCGGCGGCCGGCCGCCGATCCTGCTCAGCAGGTAGTGAAAGTAATGTTCGCTGTCCGATCCATCCGAGGTTGTCACCAGGTCCGGATCGCGGGGAAGGGTGTGGGCATCGAAAGCGGTGCCGTTGTGGATGATGGCCCAGCCGTTGTGAACAAAGGGATGGGCGTTGGCAAGGGTAATGGGGATGATATCGCTGGCCTTGCGCAAATGGCACAGCAAAACACCAGGCATGTCGGGGGTCGCATAGATCACCTCCCGATAGCCGGGTGCGGCGTGGGCCGCGCCCAGTTGACGGATGACCGGGATCATCGCCGTATGGTCCGAATTGGCCATAGCGATCCCCCAGCCGTCTTGGTGGCCGGGATCTTGGGTCTCTTCAGGCGGTATGTTGCCGTATTGCGCCTGTCGGCCGAACGCCACGGCGATCTCGCGCCAGATGTCGGTGCGGCCATAAATTCCCAGCAGTCTGCACATCGCCGATACCCTTCGCTATGATTGGGGGGGGAACACCCCCATGTCGTATATTTCAAATTGGACCGGGGTTCGCTGCAGGCCCTCAAGTTTGACCTCATGGGCCGCCCGCTGATCGCTTTCCTCCCACTGGATCCAGTCCTCCACGGTTTGCCAGGTAGAGACCACCACCAGACGGCAGGGATCGTAATGGTTGACCCAGGTTTCCCCTGAAATGTATCCTGGCCGTCCCATGGCCTCCCGACGGAAATTACTGAGGAGTTCAAAGGCCTTGGGGGCGGCTTCTTCCTTAAAATGCCGTTTGATAACAATTTTAACCGCCATGTTCATCTCCCTTGCAGGCACGGGTTGAGTTGCCGACTGCCAGAATATAATCACTTTACTGAAAATATCTATCAACAAAATACAATAATTGAACTACCCTGCAATACCTGTTAAACTAAGACTACAGCGGGGGGGAAAAATGAGAAACATTTCAGAGTTGAACATTGTGCGGATCGGCAGCGACATCACCTTCAGCAGCCTGAAAAAAATCGGAGCCGGGATTTTGGAGTCATTTCGGGATGTCGTCAGAGATGTAAAATTTTCACATCATGACTCTCCCGTTGTCGAAAGCGTCGATGCCCAACTGCTGACGATGATTCTCGACGAAGAATATTCCGGCCACACATTGGGAATCACCGACGCCGATTTAAAGACGGAAGACGATGATGAATTTTATAGCTCCATCCTGGGCGGCAAAAACCCTAAAAACGATGTCGCCGTGGTCTCCACCAACAAACTGACGCCGGAGAAAATAGATTCCGACCAGGAGTATGATCTTTTTATCGATCGGACCCTGAAGGTATCCCTGCATGAAGTCGGTCATAATTTCGGTTTAACCGACCACGCTTCCTACCGGCCGGGCCAGGGCGGATTGTTATGCCCGATGAGCCGCGGGGAGTTCAACAAATTCGGCTACCGGGGCTATGTCAAGGTCATCGTTGACGGCCGCGGGCGAAAGTTTTGTGATGAGTGCCTTCATTTTATGAGAAGTGTCTATGATTCCGGAAAGGCATCGACTACCTTTTTGAAAGACATGCTGGTACCTTCGGCCCATTAAGGGTCAATTGTTATTTGTTATTGGTTAATCGGGGTGCCGGCGCCGGCTTTTTCTGCTGATTGGGTCTTCCTGCCTGTTGCCTTGATTCGAAATGCTATTAAAATCCAATCTGACGCCCAAGTAGTTCTTTATCACTCAAAGCCTGAATAGACATCGGTTTAAATCACAAATTCCAAATTCCAAATTCGAAACCGACCCGCAAATAGTGAATCTGATGAATTGGATCCATTTAGGCTGGCTTCGATAGGCGCGGGTATCATTCCGGAGCCCGGGTCTGAGGCTAAAACCACCTGTTTTGGTCATTGAATTTTGGAATTTGGATATTGTTTGATATTTGATATTTGGTGCTTGGGATTTATCGGTTTCAAAGATGCTGCGTAAGGGATATCCGCCGCCTGAATTTCGTAATTTGTTTCTATAACACCCCCCACCGATAAGATCGACCCCTCGATCTGGACCAATCCCGAAACTTGTGCTAGAACCCATTTTATTGAAAGGCGGTCCATACCGCCAGAAAGGAGCCATTCCCAAAAAAATGATTACCTTACTGGATTACGGCGCAGGCAATGTCAGAAGCGTCATCAATGCCATAGAAAGCCTGGGCCAAAGCGTCAAGGTGGTCGCCGAAGCCGAGGATATCTTGTCGGCCGAAAAGCTTGTTTTTCCCGGCGTGGGGGCATTCGGCAATATGATGCGCCGGCTGCATCGGAAAAAATATATCGAGCCGTTGCTGGCCTACCTGGCGTCGGACCGGCCGTTTCTGGGGATCTGTCTGGGATTGCAGGCCCTCTTCGATTACAGCGATGAGGCGCCGGAGGTCAAGGGACTGGGATTCATCCCGGGGGCGGTCAAGCGCTTTGATATCGATCTTGCGGTACCCCACATCGGATGGAACGGTTTGAAACACCAACAGCCGTCGCAGCTTTTCGCCGGACTGCAGGGAGATGAAAAATTTTATTTTGTTCATTCCTATCATGTGGCGGCAGCCGAGTCCGAAGCGGTTTTGACCACCACCGATTATGGCTATGAATTTGTCAGCAGCGTTCAGACAGGCAACATCGCAGCCACCCAGTTTCACCCGGAAAAAAGCGGACGTGCCGGGCTGCAGCTGCTGAAAAATTTTCTTGAAATCCCGGCGGAGCCGGTCAGACCGGTCCAATCTGTGCGGCCGACAAGGTTGGCCAAGCGTATCATAGCCTGTCTCGATGTGCGCTCCAACGATCAGGGGGACCTGGTGGTCACCAAGGGAAATCAATATGATGTCAGGCAGGACGGCCAGGTCAGAAATCTGGGCGAACCGGTTGAGCTGGCCCGGTGGTACTATCGGGAAGGCGCCGATGAAATCACCTTTCTGAACATTACGGGCTTCAGAGATTTTCCCCTCGAAGACATGCCGATGCTCGAGATATTGCGGCAGACTTCCCGCAGCGTGTTCGTGCCGCTGACCATCGGCGGAGGGATCCGCAACTACTCCGACAAGAACGGGCGTCAATACAGCGCCTTGGAGGTCGCCGCCGGCTATTTCAGATCGGGGGCCGACAAGGTTTCCATCGGCAGCGATGCCGTGTTGATTGCCGAAGCCTACCTCGCTTCAGGCGGTCCTACCGGCCGCAGCGCCATCGAGGAAATTGCCCGTGTTTACGGCAACCAGGCCGTGGTCGTGTCCATCGATCCCCGCCGAGTCTACGTAGAGAAGCCCTCTGCCGTCAAGCATACCGTTATTGAAACGAAACTCCCGGGACCCGGCGGCGAGCGGTTCTGCTGGTACCAGTGCACTATCAACGGGGGGCGGCAGGGAAGGGACCTGGACGCCATCACCCTGGCGCAGGTCTGTGAAAGACTGGGCGCCGGGGAAATTTTACTCAATTGTATCGATCGTGACGGCACTCATCGGGGCTTTGATCTCGAATTGATCAATGCCGTCAAGGCCGCCGTGACCATCCCGGTAATAGCCTCCAGCGGGGCCGGCAGCGCCGACCACTTTTTGGAAGTCTTCACGGAGACCGCGGCGGAATCCGCTCTGGCCGCCGGCATCTTTCACCGCCGTGAAATCGCCATCGCCGAGGTCAAAAATTTTCTGGCGGATAATGTCGAAGTTCGACGCTGACGGGGACGATCCGGCAGCCTGGTGTAGTATCCGGGATGCAACTTGCCAGACCCGCGTTGAAGGGCCTGAATCCGCCAACACAATTCTCGATTCCGAGTGTGGTGCTGAAATCGATTCGAGTGACGGCAGTGCCGACGCACACCGCTGATCCAATCGAACGCGTCATGCAGGCTTGCCGCCAAACGGGCCAAGCAATAGGATGATTTGAAAGGTGAATCCCTGGGCAATTCAATCTTTGGTAGCAGGTATTTTTAATCTCTCCTTGGGAGGATATATCCTGCTCAAAGGCCCGAAGCGCTCGCTGAACCGAATCTTTTCACTTTTTGCTTTCTCGCTGGCAATTTGGGGCGTCTCCGAGGTCGGACACAGGGTTGCCGGCAGTACCGCCATCGCTTACTTGTGGATGCGGGGTGGAGGTGTCGGTTGGTGTTTTATGCCAAGCCTCTACTTTCATTTTGTCCTAATATTCACCAAACGAGAGGCCTGCCTGAAATACAAGTCTACTTACGTTCTCCTGTACCTGCCGCCTCTGATTTTTTTGTACCTGTTTCTCACCACCGACTTGATCTACGGACAGCACCTCGTCAAAAGGAGCTGGGGATACACCAGCCTGCCCGGCAACTTCGCCTGGACGTTCGTTCTCTACTATTTTTTACTCTATCTCCGCGGCAACTATCTTATTGGCGAATTGAAAAAAAAAGGCTCAACCCTGGAGAAAAAACAGGCCAAACCGTTGCTGATCGGCATATCCGTTTTTATAGTGGTTGCCACCTCAACCAACATCGCCTTCCCTGTTTTTGACATCCAACTGCCGGAGATCGGGTCTGCGGTGAGCCTCATATTGACCCTATGCACCCTCTATGCTATTTTGAAGCACAAATTGTTCATCCTCGAACTCACCCCGGAGGAGACCAAAAACAGTAAACAGAAATACAATTTAGATAGAAGCATAAGCTACTGCATCGGTGAGGAAAAATTAGACAAAAGCTATGAAATCTTCACGGATCAGCTTTTGCACGGCAACCACGGGTTGTGCTTGAGCAAGTTTCCGCCTGAGAAGGTAAGGGATGCCTACGGCTTGGAACGTACGCCCATCGTATGGGTGGCTTTCAAAGATGATGAAAATACCGTCTCGCCCAAGGATCTCGACGCGATGGAATCCATCATTTTCGATTTCCTTACCAGGGCCGAGAAACCTGTGATATTGATCGATTGCTTCAACGAGATCAGGTTGACCAACGGCATGGTCAAAACCGTAAACTGGTTGCAGCGAATCGGCGCAACGTGCCAAGAAAAAAATTGCATTCTGTTGATGTCCGTCAATCCCGAATTGGTGGATAAAAACGAGTTGGCTGAGATCACCGCAATTGGAACCTGTCAATATCAATTAAAATAAAGCGGCGGCCGGCCCGAGCGCATACCCCAGCCGGACAGAGCAGCTATTGAGAAACTCCCCAACTCCGCAATTAATTCTCAGCAGAAAGCAGCCTCATTCCAACCTCACCGGGGAGACCATGCCAAGGGTGGCGGTACCAGATGAATATTACGAAATTCAGTCTAGGTTTTGCGGGTTTTGTCGACCTCACCTTTCTCCTGCTTTTCACCTTTTATGCCTGGAAGCTGGGGTATTTCTCCCGGGGGGCGCTGCACCTAAAGTTAATCACCTGGGGCGCCATCACCTTTATCTTCGTCATTCTCCTCGCGGCAGGCAACTTGTTCATAAAATCCCCAACCCTGCGCACGACATCCTTTATTTTGTCTCTGATTGCAGTCCTTTCAATGACAGCCGGTGTGGTTCTCCGTGGGGTGAATATCAAAAAGGTATATTTGATCTCATGGCTGAAGGTTTATTTTATGCAGACACCCGAGAAGTTTATGTTTCTCGGGATTGCCGCCCTTTTGTGTGTCGGCCTGCCCGTTGACCTGTGGGCCGCGCTGCGCAGCGAAACAACCTTTGGCTGGATCGACATTTCCCAGGCGATCGTACGAACCCTCAGCTTTGCGATCCTGGCCTTCGGCGGGTGGATATTTTATCGGAACTTAAAAAAACCTACCGGCGTTGTAGAGGAAATGGTCGGACCGCTGCTGCGGGATGACATCGCGGCCGCCAGTATCTGCTCAACCCTGACCAATCTGCTTGTGGCCAACGTTCGATCTGCCATGGGTGATGACATGTTGCGAAAAGTTTTGGCCGACTATTTCGAATATAATCCCGTGCTATTTGAAAATTGTCGGATCCGTTCGGATGAGACGGTAGATTTTGCACCGCTGTTGGAAAATGTCTCCAGAATACCGAGAAACGAACGCTCGCTGATAATATGCAGAGTATTCTGCGTCCTTATTTCTAGAATTATTCTCCTTTACAGTCGCTTGACTTCCCCATTGCTGGCCGAGGAGGTGGTCCGTCGCAGCTATCTGTCGGTCAAAAAAAGATACGGACAGATCCCGATACTGTTCGAAATTATCAGACATTTGCCGGATGGGTGTTTAGAAGAGGAAAAACTGGCGCTGCTGAGCAAGGAAGAGTTGGAGGCCAAGGTCAGGAAAAGAACCCGGGAGCTGGAAGCCAAGGTCAAGGAAAGAACCCGGGAGCTGGAACATGCCAAGCGTCAGGCCGAGGCCGCCAATCAGGCCAAAAGTGAGTTTCTGGCCAGCATGAGCCATGAGATCCGCACCCCAATGACCGTTGTCATCGGAATGTCCGATCTGCTCTGGAACACCTCTCTGACCCCTGAGCAGAGGCAATTTCTTGGCGGCATCCGGTCCTCCAGTGAAAATCTGCTGCACGTCATCAATGACATCCTCGACTTGTCCAAGGTAGAAGCGGGCCAAGTCCAGCTTGAAAATACCCCTTTTAATCTCATCAAGGTTTTTAACAACGCCTGTGAAGCTCAGTCATTTCAGGCCCACCGCAAAAACCTTGAGCTGCTCAGATGGATCGGACCGGAGGTTGAGACCCGTCTGCGCGGGGACCCGGTCCGGCTGGGCCAGGTGCTGTCCAACTTGCTTGCCAACGCCATTAAATTTACCCAAAAAGGACAGATTTTTCTTCAGGTAAGAAACCAGGCGGTGCCCGAGCAGGCGACGGTCGAAAAATCGGTCGCCGCTCAGCATGATGCACCGGAGAAAAAAGTAGAACTGCTCTTTTCCGTGTCCGACACCGGCATCGGCATTCCGGCCGAAAAGCGCGATCTGATTTTTGACCGGTTTACCCAAGCCGACTCCTCAACGACGCGAAAATACGGCGGCTCCGGACTCGGTCTGACCATCTCGAAGCTGCTGGTGGAACATATGGGTGGACGAATGTGGTTGGAAAGTAAAGTCGGCCGGGGAAGCACCTTTTATTTTACGGCCACCTTCGCTCTGCAACCCGGAGAGGCGGATGTTTCGGTTCCGGAGGCGAATCTGGCCGGTGTCAAGGTCTTGATTGTGGATGATAACGCGGCCAATCGTAAAATCCTTTCCGACATGGTCTCCAGATGGGGCGCTGTGGTCACCGCGAAGGAAGGCGGCCTATCAGGTTTGTCTGAAATGATGCGCGCCCGGCAAGCGGGAAGTGCCTATGCGCTGGTCCTGCTCGATTCGCAAATGCCCGGACTCGACGGGTATCAGGTGACGGAATATATCGACGACCATCCCACGCTGTCCGGACCGGTTATTTTGATGCTCACCGCAGACGACCTCAAATCCGGCAGGGTGAAAAACAAAACCCCCGGGACGGCCCACTATCTGCTGAAACCGGTTAAATGGTCCGATCTTAAAAAGGAGGTTGTTGCCGCTCTGGAGCAAAAAGCGCCTGCGGCCGAAGGCCAGGGGCAGCCGAAACCGCCCGATGCAGTGGAGAAGCCAAGGGCCCTGCGTATCCTGCTGGTGGAGGACAATGAGAAAAGCCGCCTGGTGATCAGGACAATTTTAAAACAATCGCCGCACACGATCGATACGGCCGAGCACGGTGCTGTGGCCGTTGAGAAATTCAAGACCGATCAATACGATCTGGTGATCATGGATATTGAGATGCCAGTTATGGATGGATACGTGGCCACAGCAAAAATTCGGCAATGGGAAGCCGAAAACCGGCGCCAGGAGACGCCCATAATCGCTCTGACTGCCCACGCACTGATTGAACATGTGCATAAAAGTATGGCGGTTGGTTGTAATTCCCATTTGGCTAAACCGATCAAAAAGGAGGAACTCCTGGCAGCTATCCACAAGTATGGCCGGGCGAGACCGTCATCACCGCTGGAACTCTCCAGAAGACATTAGGCTGCCCGGACCTGACGAGTGTCCTGCCCTATTTGTAATTTCCAAAATCCGAAGGGATGATTAATTCGTTCCAACTCCCGAATTTAATGGTTTAAGTCCCACTTGCACATTGTTTACCTGAAGGATTCTTATATCATACTGATTTACTTCGGTTTTACGGCAAATGGAGTGGTTGACACAGGCCGCCGTTTCTGTAATAGTTCTTCCTTCAAGCCCCTGAGCGGGTATTTTTTGCTTCCGAATATCAGCTAGTGCGTGACCAATAACAAATAACCGATAACAAGCACTGCCTAAGCGCGCGGTTTGCACTCAATTGGGCAGTACTTGTCCCCTATTGATATGACACTGCCTGCTCCCCGGAAACCGGACTGGTTGTCAGGACTGCTCGACAAAACCATGCAGAGCCCCCTGCCGCTGTTTCTTTTGCTGGCTGCTTTCGTGGGCGGCATCGTCGCCCTGACGATTACCGCCCGGGAGGAAGAGCCCCAGATTGTCGTGCCCATGGCGGATGTGCTTGTGGCCGCGCCCGGTCTCAGCGCCCAGCAGGTCGAGCGCCAAATCGCCACCCCCCTGGAAAAACTGCTCTATCAAATTGACGGCGTCGAATATGTCTACTCGATGTCCCGTGCCGACCAGTGCGTGGTGACGGTGCGTTTTTATGTGGGGCAGGACCGGGAAGACTCACTGGTGAAAATCTACAACAAGGTGTTCTCCCAGATCGACCGGGTTCCGGCGGCGGTTCAATCCTGGGTGGTCAAACCGATAGAGGTCGATGATGTTCCCATCGTTGTGGCCCTTTTGTGGAGCGAGGACCCCGTTCTGACCGGCGACCACGAATTGCGGCGGCTGGCCGAAGAAATCGAGCACGACCTGCAGTCCATCAGGAACACCAACCGCATCGAGGTGACCGGCGGCCGTCCCCGGCAGATTCGGGTCGAACTGGATCCCGAAGCCCTGGCTGCCAGGCGCACGGCGCCCCTGGAGGTCGCCTGGGCCCTTGACGTCTCCAATAAACTGCTGCCGGCCGGCGATGTTAAAATTCAGGACCAGAACATCGCCGTCGAGGCCGGGGAGTTCATCCGATCGGCTGCCGATCTCGAGAAACTGGTGATCAATGTGGTCGACGGCGTTCCCGTCTATCTCGAGGATGTGGCCCGCATCAGCGACGGACCCGCCGAGCCGACCGCCTATACCTGGCTGGGATTCGGTCCGGCTTCCGGCTTGCTGACGCAGCATCCCGGCATCTATCCGGCAGTGGCCCTTGCCATTGCCAAGCAAAAGGGTGCCAATGCCGTACGGGTGTCCAACGAGGTGGAGGAATATTTTATCCGACTCAAGCAGGATATTTTCCCTCCCGAGGTCAACTATCGCATCATTCGCAATTACGGGCGGATCGCTGACGAGAAAATCAACAACCTGGTATCGAGCCTGCTGGTAGCGGTCCTGACCGTTACCATCTTCATCGGCATCTTTCTGGGCTGGCGGGCTGCGCTGGTGGTGGGCCTGGCCGTCCCCGTCTGTTACGGCATTACACTGGCCCTGGATATGTTCGCGGGCTACACCATCAACCGCGTCACCCTGTTTGCCCTCATCCTGTCTCTGGGGCTGCTGGTGGACGACCCCATCACGGGGGTGGACAACATCGAGCGCTACATGCAGACGGGCAGACATCCGCGCCGCCGCGGCATTGTTCTGGCCATAGGGGAGATCCGGGGCGCGTTGATCATGTCGACCATCGCCATTATCCTGGCCTTTGCGCCTTTGTATTTCATTACCGGCATGATGGGCCCTTACATGGCGCCGATGGCATTCAATGTCCCGGTGAGCGTATTGGCCAGCACCCTGGTGGCTTTTCTGATCACCCCCTGGCTGGCCTTCAAACTGCTCAAGCCCGCCCGGCAGCGCAGCGCAGTGTCCGTGACCGGCACGGGTCTGTACCGCGCCTACGCGTTTTTGTTGAAACCCCTGCTGGCCACCCGGCGGCGGTCGTGGCTGTTTCTGGCAGTTGTGGGACTGATTTTCTGCGGATCCATAGTGCTGCCGGCCCTCCGGTTGGTGCCCCTCAAACTGCTGCCTTACGACAACAAGGATGAATTCCAAGTGGTGGTCGACATGCCCGAAAACACCACCCTCGAGCGCACCCAGGGTGCCGTGAGCGCCATCAATGCCTATTTGCGGCAGGTGCCGGAAGTCAGAGACTACACGGCCTTTGTGGGCGTGCCGTCACCGATGGATTTCAACGGTATGGTGCGGCACTACTACCTGCGCCGCGGTCCGCATACGGCCGACATCCGGGTAACCCTGGCCGAGCGTCGGCGCCGTTCCCAGCAGTCCCATGCGATTTTGCTGCGCATCCGGCGGGATATGGAAGCCATCGCCCGCACCTACAATGCCAACATCAAGCTGGTGGAGGTGCCGCCCGGTCCGCCGGTGATCTCGACGGTGACCGTGGAACTTTACGGCTCCAAGGCCACGCCCTATTCGGTCCTGCAGCAGGCGGCCGGAATTCTGGAAGATCGTTTGAACCGGGAGCCGTTTGTGGTGGACGTCGACACTTCCGTCGAAGCTAAACAGCAGAAGATTATTTTTATCCCGGACAGGGAAAAAGCCGCCCTGTCCGGGGTCGGAACCCTGGACATTGCCCAAACCATCCATCTGGCCAACAACGGCCTGATCGCCGGCTATATGCAGATCCCCAGCGAAGTCAACCCGCTGCCGGTCGTGCTGCGACTGCCGTTTGAGAGCCGCAGCTCAGCCCGGGCGCTGGCGGCCCTGCGCATCAAAGGCCGGCCGGGCATTTTGAAGATCCGCGAGAAAGCCGGGCTGCGGGATGCCCCCCGACCGCTGGTCTCCCTGGCTGAACTCGGAGAGATTCGCTGGTCCCGGCAGGATAAGGCCATCTATCACAAGAATCTCAGGCCGGTGGTTTACGTATTTGCCGAGGGCGCCGGCCGGTCACCGGCCGAGATCGTGCTCGATGTCGCCGGCGATATGGAATCGGGCAGCACCCGCACCGATCCGCTGC